>Ga0194054_10000029_pt1 | contig 66695 bp, 54 predicted proteins | sample SepL2210m_MetaG_FD_163628 | JGI IMG/M metagenome (GOLD analysis project Ga0194054, IMG submission 163628) | Anoxic zone freshwater microbial communities from boreal shield lake in IISD Experimental Lakes Area, Ontario, Canada - Sep2016-L227-10m | ecosystem: Environmental > Aquatic > Freshwater... | reverse complement strand
CTATAAAACCCAGGATGGGTGACTGGGTGTCGTTGCAGATGAAGTGGCAGTATAAAGACTCTGTCATGTTTGACAGCCGAAAGAACCAGGGCGGTACACCAATCAGGTTCCAGTTACCCGCTTCCGATTTTAAAGGGGATATTTACGAAGGTTTAAAGCTTTTATCAGCCGGCGATAGCGCTGTGTTTCTGATCAATGCTGATTCTTTGTTTAAAAAAACATTCCGTCAGCCTTCCCGTCCGAAATTTGTTGATACGAATTCCGTAATTACCTTCTATCTTAAGCTCCTCACGGTCGACAATCCTCAAACCCTTATTAAGAAAGAACAGGCCGACCTTGCAAAATACATCAAGGATAAGAACATTACGACGCAGCCTACAACCTCGGGCATCTATTTCCTGGAATCAGTTGCAGGAAATGGAATTAAAATTGATTCGGGAACATGGGTCAGCGTCCATTTTAAAGTATCCCTGATCGACGGCAAACAGCTTTTTTCGTCATATGACAAGGGCGAGCCCATTACTTTTGAGTATGGCAAGCGTTTTGACACTCCGGGAGTCGAGGAAGCCATCGGTATGATGAAAAAAGGCGGGAAAGCATCAGTCATCGTTCCTTCGAAGCTTGCTTTTGGCGAAGCCGGAAGGGGAGCCGTGGTTCCTCCATTCTCAACTATGCTTTATGATCTTGAAATTGTCAATGTTCAAACCAAGGCAGATCACGAAAAAACCATTGCCGTAGAAAAGAAGAAAGCCGACGAAAAACTGAAGAAAAGCAAGACTGATGAAATTTCTAATCTCAACAAATACCTGAAAGAGAAAAACATCACAGCCAAACCTACGGCAAGCGGTATCTATTACATTGAAAAAGTAAAAGGAACCGGTGCAAAGGCTGTAGCAGGGAAAACTGTCCAGGTCCATTACACAGGAACTCTTTTAAACGGAACTAAATTTGACTCGAGCCGCGACAGGAACAAACCCTTTGATTTCACCCTGGGCCAGGGACAGGTCATTAAAGGATGGGACGAAGGCATAGCTATGATGAATGTCGGTGGCAAAGCGATCCTGATCATTCCTTCAAGCATGGGATATGGTGAACGTGATATGGGAACAATTCCTGCTTATTCCACACTGGTTTTTGATGTCGAACTTCTCGATGTGAAAAATCCTCAACCTGCAACTCCAAAGAAGTAAACTCTGCCAATGAGGAAGATTTTGCTTGCCATTTTAGTATTGACCTGGTTCCTGCCCTCGCAAGGGCAGGAACTTGTGGTCAATTTCACTTATACCACTGTTTGCCTGGGAGGAACTACCCATTTTAAAAGCAGTTGTTCCATTGATACTACCATACTGCCAAAAGATTCTATTATCTCAGTTGCCTGGGATCTATATGGCGACGGGAAGTTCAATGACGGCAATGACACAGTAAACACAGCTATTTATGGTTCCCCCGGAAATCATAACGTCGGGTTAAAAGCCATCACCAGAAATGGTATTGCAAAAGCAATTTATAAACTTGTTCCGGTGAACTTCCTCACCGCATTATTTTCTGCAACTTCAGGTTGCATCCAGGAACCGGCAAGGTTCACTAACCTGACCCTCATCTATGGAGATAGTACAGCCGTTCATTACCTGTGGAGGTTCGGAGATGGGAGCATGGTTTCAACCGCTAAAAATCCCACCCATTTCTATCCTGACTCCGGTTCTTACCATGTAACAATGGTGGCAAGTTTCAATGACTCATGCAAGGATTCAGTGACCCATTCTTTAAAAGTGGCAGGAAACCCGGAAGTAATTATCGATTATTCCAGGGATACGGTCATGCGGAAGGGTGATACACTGATTGCCAGCGTCAGGGGTACATATGATAGTGTGAGGTGGTCCACAAAAGCAAAAACCTACTCCATTCTGATCACCAAAGCAGGTTATTACTCAGTTGAAGCATTCGAACAATCATGTTCCGGCCAGGCGGGTTTTAATGTTACAGTCACAGAACCTGGCCCAGAACCTGTAATCGCCAACCTTTTTACACCAAACGGCGATGGCCTTAATGACAAATGGAACATCCTGAACCTTAGTGATTTTAAACCTTGCGAGGCAAATGTGTTTAACCGTTATGGAATTAAAGTATTTTCAAGCAGTAATTACAATAATGACTGGGATGGAACATTTAACGGGAAAAAGCTGGAAAATGACACTTACTATTATTTCGTCCGCTGTTCTAATCAAATTCTTTATAAAGGAAACGTGAATATCTTAAAATGACCATATGAAGTCCTGAACTATGCAAAGATTCCGGTTGCTGTTGTTTCTTATCTCACTGTTTGCTTTGCGGATCGCTAACGCCCAGCAATACCCGGTTTTGGATGAGTACCGCATCAATCCGGGGATACTGGCTCCTTCATTCACCGGCATTTCTTCATTGTTCCAGGTATATCTGACCCAGAGAAATGAATGGACAGGTATCCCGGGAGCTCCTGTAACCGGAGCTGTCAATATTGAAGGTACACCATATAAAAACATGGGTCTTGGGACAAACATCATGCTTAACAAGGCAGGAATAGTCAGGTATTTCTCAGTAAATTTAAATTATGCCTACCACCTCCAGCTGGCAGCCGATCATTATCTTCATTTTGGTATCAGCCCTGGTTTGTACCAGAATTCAATCGACCTTTCAAACCTTATTCTTGTTGATGCGAATGATCCCATGGTCAATGCTTCCGGGAAAGCCACGGAAACCTATGTTAATTGCGGCGCAAGCCTGATGTATTCATTTAAAACCCTCAATGTCTGTGTTGGATTTCCCTACCTTTTCAATAACAGGTCCCTTTATCAGGAAACCCAGTATTCCAATTACCTAACAATGGGGACAAACTTCCAGGCGTATGCGAATTACCTTCTAATGTTTGGTAAGGATTGGGGAATGCAGTTTGATGTGCTTTATCGCAACATGCAGGGCGCTCCATGGCTAATAGATGCAGGCCTGATGATTAAATACAGGGAAAGTTTCTGGCTTGGCCTCCTTTACCGCAGGGGAAACACCATAGTGGCAAATGCCGGGTTCAGCATCGCAAATTCTTTCATTTTAGGATATAACTACGAATTTTCAGGCAGTGCAATGATGGGAAAAAGCGGAGGTACCCACGAAATTACACTGGGTTATGTACTACAGGGAAAAAAGCAGAAAAAAGCTGCTCCATTAAAGATTAAAGACTATTGAAAATGATTAGAAAAGGGATGCAATATATTCTTCTGTTAATTGTTGCTTCTGCGATGCTCCTGCCTTCAGCCGGAATCAGCCAGAATGCTACAAAAAGGGGAGGTATTGGCTTCAGAATAGACGAAAATCCGCCCATCAGCAAAGTCCATTCCTACGATTCCCTGTTGTCGAAATACGGGCAAAAGTATTCCTTCGCCATCACTTCATATGTGCTTCCGCTGGTACCTCAATATGTTGATACCTTAAAAGCATTATCACTCCGCGGCATCGAACTAATGGACAATACCCCAACCCACGCCACCCAGTTTTTAAATGTGTTAAATTATCAGGATACAAATTTGTTCAGCAAGAAACCCGGGGTTGATCATATCAATGGCCAGAAAGTTTGCCTTAAATACTCTGCCTACGATACAACACATTCTCATGGAGAAGGCTTTATTAATGTTTTCGGGAACAAAGTTATCAGCTATGAACCAGGTGAATTTCATGACCTGCTTTCACCCTCAGCCTATTTCGCGATTTATCTTGGTCATCCTGTCGACAGTTTATGTTTGTTTTATAATGTTCAATCTGTCAATACCTCTGATCCCGATACGCTTTATCTCAGGTCATTCTGGGATGAAACTAAAAACTTTTCAGATCATTGGCATTTCCTTTACCACAAGATTCAGAATATTAATGTTGTTATGCATGATTCGGCTGTAAAGATCCTGGGTAAACGATCCCTTGATATATTTGATTCCCTGCATCTTCCCCGGCCATACACCTGGATCCATCCCGATGGGGCCTATCCCTGGATCAGCTCGTTGAAATTACAGGCAAGCCTTGGCGTTAAACTTGGGTTTCAGCAATCCACTTCCTTTATTAATCCATCCTTGTTTTGTTATAACGAATTTGACCCGGGTAAAAACAAACAGTTTGCAATAAACAGCGAAGCCTTGTCAATGGAAAGTACAAGCTTCAGATCCAATTCCCATATAATCGCGGAAGCTATTGCTAAACATTATGTTCTTTTTGATGTTGCAAGACTGACTAATTCATACGGGGGGTGGAATGCATATCTTCACCGCATGGACAGCCTGATGGTCTGGTGTTCCTCAAACAACATACCGATCAGGACATACTCCCAGTGGAAAGCCTTGCTTTACGACAGTGTTGCGCAAAAGGTAGTAAACATCTTTCCGAAACTGGACGTTGATCTGGATCATAATGGATGGCCTGATGGATTTGATGATGACACCCTTAACATACATGGCAGATTTGATCCGTCGGACGGAGCCCCGTCAAGCAGCGGGAAGAGCTTTAAAATAGAAGGAGGGGGGACGATCTGCAAGGTTACAGGTCTTGCCGGGCTTGAGAAAAGATCGAATAAGTTTACCATTTATACAAAATGCCTGAGGAACCACCCCAGCAATATACAGGTTGAAGTAAGCTTCCCCGGGTTCAGCCAAACTCAAACGCTTGAAATAAAATCAGACTCAACAGTATGGATGCCCTATTCAAAAACTGTTAACGTCCCGGATTCGGCCAATATTGCAAATTTCACTATCACTCATGACACAGCTTTTCATGACACGGTTAAGGTCAGCGGTTTTGACTTCCGCTCCTCAGGTTTCTTAAATAAATCCAGGTATCCTCTCCAGGAGGAAACAGCCAACGTACAATTCCCTCCCATCAATATGAACGATCTTGTTATTGCGTCAGTTTATGACCCATTAACTATATCATGGACATTCAAGGGAAATCATTCCATGAGGTTTTCAGTCGATACGGCAGGTTTAATGAAAAGCCTCAAACCAACTTCTTTCTGGATAGGAAGAGACAGTGTGTTTGCAATTGCTCATAGCCAGGATGGCGCTGTCGACAGCTGCTTTTTCAGATTCAGGTCAGATAGCATACCCGCTGCATGTGCAGGCGGAAGCATTAACATTTCAATACTCGATACCATTACAGGCTCTGATTATATTGTTTGGACTTCCAGTCCGTATGATTCGACCATGACTGACACCACCATCTTTAACCCAACAGTTTCTCCCAAAATTTCGACCTTATACCGGGTTAAAGTATATAACATCCTTGGAAACATTGTCCGCGACAGCATTTATATCATCAGGCACCCAATCCCGGTACCCGGGCTTTTTAAGGACTCAACAATTTGCAGGGGAGATTCCATTGTCCTTCATGCACTGGAAGGAACCAGCTTCCTATGGAGTACGGGAGATACAACGGCTTCAATAAAAGTAAGGCCTGATTCCCTTACAAGGTATACCGTCCATGTTACAACTCAATGGGATTGTTCTGCGGATGATACGACCCTGATCCATGTTGCCCCCGTTCCGAATGTGAAACTGTCAGGGCTTCTTCCGCAATATTGTGCAAATGATGACTCGTGTTATTTGTTGAAAGGCGAACCCGGTGCTCCTCCGGGAATTTATGGAGGAAGTTCAGGTGTAAGAGGGAGCCAGTTCTGCCCTAAATATGCAAGGCCTGGTAAAGATACAGTCTGGTATAAGGAGACAAGCCACCAGGGTTGTTCCAATACAGCTACCTTGTATGTAAATGTAAATGCCCTTCCGGTTATACCGAAATTACACGACACCATCCTGTGCGCGAATAAAAGCATATACCTGGATGGAGGAACCGGAGCTGATAATTACTTATGGTCAAACGGAGATACGACCCAGTTCACAGTGATAAATTATAAAGATTATGGCCTGGGGCAGTTCATAGTTGGGGTTTATGCTACAAAAGCGGGTTGTGTTTCAAAGGATACAACTTTGATCAGTTTTATTAAATGCCCCGACGGAATTCACGATTTGTCAGGCGATGGACAATTTGCGGTATATCCAAATCCTTTCAATGAAAGTATAGGCATACTGATGAAAGACCAGGCTGGTGAAGGAGATAATGCCAGTTTGCTCGATCTCAGAGGAGAACTGGTTGCTTCATGCCCCATAAAGGACAAAACCACTTCACTTGCTGTTTCTGATATAAAAACAGGTGTTTACATATTGCTCGTGAAGCATAACAACAGGCAGTATTATTTAAAAGTGGTGAAGCTCTGACCTATCCGATATCAAGCGTATCGATCACATCAGTGAGTTCCTTGGGCCTGTAGGGCTTAGCAAGGTATTCATCCATTCCTGCCGAAATACATTTTTCCCGGTCGGTCATTATTACATGGGCCGTTACCGCTATTATTTTTATCGGAGGCCTGGCATTTACAGGGTCTTTCTCCCTTTGCTCTTTCTCGAAATTCCTGATTATATGCGTGGATTCCAGGCCGTCCATAATAGGCATGGCAATATCCATAATGATCAGATCATAATGCTTATCCCGGAATTTCTCAAAAGCGATTTTACCGTTTTCTGCTATCTCAACCTGGTGCCCCGACCGGGTAAGTGTTGTAGCGGCAAATTTCTGATTTAAAATATTGTCCTCAACCAGCAATATCATTAACGGCCTGCTTTTCTTTACTTTATTTTGTTTCTGGCTGATGTTATTCCTGAAAGCTTCAATATCACCGGCTTCGTATAATAAGGTAAACCAGAATGTAGAACCAATGTCTTTTTTACTTGTCACGCCGATTTTACCCCTCATCAGGTCGATGAGGTTCTTTGAAATAGATAAGCCTAATCCGGTACCTTCAAATTGCTTTATCAACGGGCTGTCCAATTGGGCATATTCCTGGAACAAATCGGCTTGTTCATCCTCAGGGATACCCACCCCTGTGTCGGTAACTTCAAATTTCAACAGGACAAAACCCGGGGGAAGAGAATTCATAGAGTATACTTCTTCAGGAAGGTACTCGGTAAGTCTCAGGTCATCAAGCCTGTTAACATCAAGGATCTCAACAGATGCTACAACCGAACCTTCAAGGGTGAATTTTAATGCGTTGTTTGTAAGGTTGACAAGTATCTGATGCAGGCGTACGGCATCCCCGATAATACATTCCGGCACCGCCGATTGGATCCTGTAAGAAAGTTCAATCCCCTTGCCCTTTGCCCTTAGCGACAACATCTTGATCACCTGATGGATTTCCTCGTGAAGCAGGAAAGGTTTGTTTTCAAGCTTAAGCTGCCCTGCTTTTATCTTGGAAAAATCAAGAATGTCATTGATGATAGCCAGCAGGTTATGGCTTGAGATGTTAATGACCTCAAGGAGTTCACGCTGCTCGGGACTCAGGTTTGTCTGGTCGAGAATATTGTAAATCCCAATGATGCTGTTCATAGGTGTCCTGATCTCATGGCTCATATTTGCCAGGAAGATGGTCTTGGTACGATCGGCATCGTAGGCTCTGATCTTTGCTTTTTCAAGGTCTTTGAGGGCCTGGTTATAATTAACTTCAAGTTCCTTTAAACGTAATTCGATTTCAGTTGCTTTTAATTCATCCATAAAATCAAAACTTATTCAGTTGGTTCTTCATTATTGAATATAACTGCTGCTGGTTAATTGGTTTTGAAATATAATCATCAAAACCGGCTTCGAGCAGTTTTTCGCGGTCCCCGGCCATTGCATAAGCAGTTTGGGCGATAAAGGGAATGGAATTATATTGCTTCCAGTTCTTACGTATCTCATGCATCAGTTTTACACCATCCCAGGGAGGAGGAAGGTTAATATCAAACAGCATAATATCAAAGAACCTGTTCTCGGCAGCCTTTTCTTTAATTATTTTCAGGGTTTCGTCTCCATTAACGGCTGCAATGACTGTGCCAAGCGACTTGGTCATCTCGGTCAGCACCAGCTTGTTCATCATGTCATCTTCAACAATAAAGATGTCGAGGTTGTGAAGACCCCTGGCCTTCTTTTTTTGTTCCTGTGATGAGGGTGCCGATTCCTGGGAGTACGCATCCCGGGTCCGTAAAAAAAGTGTTACTGTAGTTCCAACACCCTTCTCTGACTGGATTTCCAATATCCCCTGCATCATCTCAAGAAGACTTTTAGCAAGCGGCAAACCAAGGCCGGTACCCTTACCCTCTTTTGAGAACCCTGTTGTCTCGCTTTTAAACGGGGCAAGAAGCTCGGGTATGAATGCAGGATCAATTCCCGTTCCGGTATCTTTAATGCGGATGGAAACCATGTCCCTTTCTTTATGAAAATCGGTTGAGATATTGATGAAGCCCTGTTCCGTGAATTTTATGGAGTTATCAAGTACGATACTGAGAGCTTTGGACAGTCCTGCTTCGTCGGCAAGTCCTTCGGGGATATCTCCCGGTTTAAAATTCAGCTTAAGCTTTTTCTTGTTAGACTGAAAAAGATGCACCTGGATGCTATTTGCGACGATCCCGTTTACCGAGCAGGGGATGGGTTTAAGAGTAAAATCGTTTGACTCGACCCTGCTGATATCAATAATGTTATTCAGCAAGTGAAGCAGCCTGTCACCGCTTTCCAGAACGGCGTGGGCATAATCAAACAATTCCTTGTTCTCAATAACCGAAAGCTCGGCTTCAAGCAGGCTTGCAAAACCTATAATGTTGTTCAGAGGGGTCCTGATCTCTGAACTCACGTTAGAAAGAAAAGAGTTGAGAAGGAAATTTGCATCTTCAGCTTTTTTTAAAGCTTTCTTCAAAATCATATCCCTGTCCCTTTTCTCGTCATACTCTTCTTTAATAACGAGTGTTCTCTCGATAACCTGGTTGTCGATCCCGGCTTCATATTCCCTTAACTTTGCAAGGGCATTCTGAAGCTCCCTGTCCTTACTTTTAAATTTATTTTCTAAATCTGCTGATTTATTCCTGGCCTTGATGTTCTGGAAAACTGCAATTACAATCAGCAAGCCCGATAAAATGGCAAGAAAAATGCTTAATGAGTTCATCTTTAGTTATTTATAAGCAATATATAAATCTTCATCCGGATTTATGGCATACCTGTCAAGCTCTATAGGCCATTTGTCACGGTATGGGTTATGCCGCTTAACAACAAACCCTCCTTTTTCAAGCCTGCTTTGATAATCCTGCCCGTAAATCCTTACATGATCATATTGTCCGAAAATCTTCTCCCTCTGTTCAGGTGTTTTTACCGAAGGATCTTCAAATGATTTCTCGAGAATCTTCGAAATCGGAACCTGCAATATAGCCCAGCCCCCGGGTTTTAACACGCGGTGCAGTTCGCCTATGGCTTTCATGTCGTCTTCGATATGTTCAAGAACATGATTGCAAATAATGATATCGAAAACCTCATCTTCGAATTTAAGGCTCGTAATATCCAGGGTATTTGTAGTCCTTTCGTAATAAAAACCTTCATGGTATTTCATTCCCGCCTCATAAGAGATATTTGGCAAACGGTTAAGCATTGCCCTGATGCAGCCTTCGGGGGCAACATGGAAAACCTTTAAGGGTGCCGAAAGAATGTTTGTTTTTTGGCTGAGGAAAAGATATACCAGGCGGTCGCGGTCAAGGGAATGGCAACGCGGGCAAACGTCATTCAGACGATATCCGGCTCCAACAATCTGTTTTTCGTAGATTACCGGCAGGTCAATACCCCCGGGGCGGAATTTCCGGAAAGAATATCCGCAATAGGGGCAGTAATATACATCACCGCGCAGAATGATCGCAGAAGCCTTCTGATAGGCTCCTCTGAGCTTTTTTGCAAGCCAGAAAGGTATTAGTTTCTTCAGGGCTGGTTTCATCTTTTTGTCAGTTGCATAATTAAAACGTACCGGCGTAAATTTTCCTGTTCACCGATCGTGCGCCAAAGCGAAAAATGCAAATATAACAGGCATCCTCAAGTCTTCCAATAAATTTCTCAATTTCGACAGGGCCCGGGCCTGATACCGAATTGCATAGGGTTGAAATATGTTCCCCCTTCAGGGAATATAAATCTGCCGAAAGAGACTCCCTCTCTTCGAGTCTTAAACTTATCTTCATCACCCCCGATACAAGGCAGCAACGGATGATCTCCAAACCAGGCGCCTCGGCGTTTTCATTTATAAAAAGAAGCAATGAATCATGGCATTCAAATGCGCCGATGTCATATTTCCACGGCCACGGCCTGAACCTGCCTATTATATCAGTGTTCAATGGCAATCCGGAAACTGCCGAACCTTTATTAACAGCAGGGGAGGAAGGCTGGAGGTCATAATTATCTGCGGAAGGATTAATGAACTTTACATCGCTGACTGCGGCAACCTGCAAATTGTCCTGTTGGACAAGCGTTGTTCCGGGAGCAAGTTTAATATATGAACCCGGCACATCAGCGATAATATTGTCCGATGCCACACTGTTTAACGCCGAGGTACTCCTGAAATCGATACCGTTCGTCCTGGGCGAAACAATGGTATTGAAAACGATCTGATAGCCCCTGCCTGCAGCCGGGGTTTGCGTTCCAATATAGATGCCGTGTTTCTGTCCTGAACCGCTGAAATTCTTCCCGGGATTCACAATAAGATTATTATAAATATAGTTTCCACCCTGTCCCAGTTCATCAATGCCATCGCCCTTTCCGTCCTTTATAAAGTTTGAGAAACAATTGCATGACGATCCGCCTCCAAGCAAAAAGCCGCTCATTTGCCCGCTTGCTTCGCTTTGGCTGTCAAGGTGAATAAAGTTATTATTTACAAAGCAGGCTGAATCTGCGCAGGAAACCTGTATCCCGTCCCATCCGGTATTTTCAACCCGGTTATTATAAATTCTCAGTCCGCGAATAAGGTGTGGGTATACCAGGGTATCTTTTCCATTGCAATGTATTGTATAGCCGCTGAAGTATGAATGCCCTATATACATGCCTTCATCAGCAATATTATGAAGATAATTATCATGGATGCTGATGTTCCTCATGATAAAATTACCCCTTGTTGACTTGAAACTGCAATCGGGATCAGTCTTTGCGACAATCCCGGTCCAGGAAGCCGCAGATATTTCCACCCCTGCAACTTCAATGCATGAGCTTAATCCCTGTATTGCCACCCCTGCATTGACAACGCTGATAACAAATCCATAAGAGCCCGGATCAGCTGTTCCGATGCACCTGATCCAGGAGCAGGTATCGAATTTTATGCCGTAGTTTGAGTTTGTTAAAATCACAATCCCGCCAAGATTCTGAACAAGGATAGGTTTTGCAGAGGTGCCATGAAGGCTGCGCAGTAATATATATTGACGGGTTGATGCAGAAATATAGATCGTATCACCGGGTTTCACGGCTGATGCATTGCCCCGCCCGTCTATTACCGGTTTGTCGGGACCGAAGATGAACTGCGTGGCAAACGCCAGGTCAGGAGATAAAACCGTGAGGATGACGGCAAGTAAAAAAAGAATATGTTGCTTCTGTTTCATAATCAGGATTAAATTTCATTCAGCCCCGCTTGGCCCTTTCCCAATTAACCGATTGCTGTTTCTTTACATACCTTGCGAATCCGAGGTATACGGCAAGATTCATAATGAAAAAATAGTAAGGGATGTATAGCAATTTGATTTTTATCTTCCGCTCTTCAAGGAACCATCCGAGAATTGCAAGGAAGTAAAAAAGGAGCTGGCCCCAGAAAAGCCAGACATATATGCTGCTGAAATTGAAAAGGCCAGCGGTAAATGTGATGATACCCGAGCACACCAGCATAATTAGAAGACCCAGTGGTGCAAGGGTCCATCTAAGAACCCGGTGGGATATATACTGGAAAGAGAGAAGGCCAAACCTGAAAGGGTTCAGCAATTCCTTCAGCCGTATTACCGATTGAATTCCACCGGCTGAGATCCGGATCTTCCGTTTAAGTTCCTCCCTGACACTTGCAGAAGGGTTTTCAATAGCATAGGCCTCCGGGTCATATTGTATTGTGTAACCCTGTTCTGCAATCCGCAGTGAAATGATAAAATCATCCAGTAATGTATCCGGCTCTACAGGCCTGAATAGTTCTGTCCTGAGGGCGAATAACTCGCCTGCAGCCCCAACGACCGAATACAGTTCGGCATCCCATTTTTTCAGGGTGGATTCATACTTCCAGTAGATTCCCTCCGTAGCTGCTGCAGATTCTTTGTTGAAAACCCTTTTCTCGCCTGAAACACAGCCAACACCCGGCCTTTTGAATAAATTGACTATCCTCCTTACCGACTCCCGACCGAGCATTGTATTCCCGTCGGAAAAGATCACGATAGGTGTTTTTACAAACTGCATGCCGCGGTTCATTGCGGCAATTTTCCCGGCTCTCTGGGGTTGGTGATAAACCTCGACGCCCTCATACTTTCTGAGTATGTCGGGAGTGCCGTCATCGGAACCATCGGTGATCCATACATGCCTGACCTTTTCCCTTGGGTATTCGAGGGAAAAGGAATTCCTGATTTTTTCATCCACAAAGTCTTTTTCATTGTAAGCGGCAACAAACAGCGTTACTTCCGGCTCATAGCTTTCATCCGTAACAGTTATTTTCTTTGCTGACAGACGTTTTATCCTGATCAGAAAAAACAGAAGGATCCCATATCCCAGATAGGCATAAAAGACGATGAAAAGAAAAGCCCATACAGTAATTTTCAGTACCATCATAAAACAGATATTGAGGTCCTAATTAAATCTTTCGTTCCCATTGTTTTGTTTCAGGATTGTATGCTTTCAACACCTTTGCAGGATTACCGGCGACAATTGAAAAGGGAGGAACATCTTTGGTTACAATGCTGCCGGCTGCAATCACAGAATGTTTCCCTATGGTAACCCCGGCAACGATCACTGCATTGGCTCCGATCCAAACCTCATCCTCAACCTTGATCATCGAAGTTGTCTGCTTCTGATGGCTGATTGGTTTTGTCAGGTCTTCGTAGGAATGATTAAGCCCTGAAAGAACAATGTTCTGGGCAAGCATAATGTCGTTACCAATGGTTACAGGTCCGATCACAGTACAGCTCAGGCCAATCCTTGATCGTTCACCAATATAAACAGGGCCTGCGCCGTTATTGACAGTCGCAAAATCCTCGATTGTGGAGTCTTTCCCAAGCACAAAATCATTCCATGGGAATACATCAATCCTGGTTCTCCTGCGTATGCACGAATGACGGCCCCGTTTATGCTTGAACGGATTCAGGAATAATTTCACCCATAACCTGGGCCTTGCCTGGTTCTTTGGCGTCAGCAGGTTAATAACGAAAAGTTTCAGTTTCGGATTGGATTTTATCCTGCCCATCAGGGAACCTCCGGCGGAAGCTCCCGGTGCTGTGCTGCTTTCCTTTTCCATTTATCCTATTGCTTTATAAATTTCATTAACATTTGCTTCCCAGGTGTGGCCCCTTGCAAATTTCTCACGTGCAAGGATCTTTTCCCTGGAATTTTCTTCTAATGCGAGCCCGATTAAATGTACATAATCCTCTTTCGAGTTTGCCAGGTAGACATGCTCCTTAAACACGCTCATCGCTTCAGTCTGGGTAGCAACAGCAGGTTTCCCCATGGCAAGATATTCATCGATCTTACGCGGATAATTCCCAACAGTGACTTCGTTCAGTATTTGCGGATTGATTGCAACATCAAAACAGTTCAGGTAGGGGGGGAGTGAATCCGGCGGTTTGCTCCCAAGGAAGTATACATTGGGGAGTGTATGAAGATCGGAGTTTTTAAATGCATCATCCTCCGGGCCTATCAGAACTACGCTCCATCCCGGTCTTTGCCTTGCAATAAAGGAAATGATCCCTATATCGAGCCTCAGCTTGTACAGTACACCAATGTAACCTATTACCGGCCTTCTGATATCGGCGATCTCGGCCGGGGCCGGACCTGTGACCAGGTTTGAATCAAACGCGCTGACATCACAACCCTGGCCGACATAAACCGAATTAGGGTTGAATTTTTTACAGTAGTTTGCAAGGTAGACCGAGTTCGCGACAGCAAGGTCGGCTTTTTTAATTAGGGCAGCCTCTATTCTCACTCCCTGCTTCTTCCACCAGTCAACGGCTATCATATTATCCCTTGAGTAATAAATGAATTTAGCCGGTTTCAGAAGGTCTTTGAGGTAAAAACTCCTGTACATGTCACTGTCACAGAAAATAATAATATTCGTGAACCCGAGAACATTCAAGGCTTTGCTGATCTCTTTGGCAAACCTCCGGTTGTTGACCTTATTCAGAAAATCAAACACCAGGTTGCTCCCAATCTGGCTGATGGACTCCAGTATGGTCCTGGGATATAAGGTCCATAAGTTATCCTTTATTTTAACCAGCGAATCCTCTTTCCCCTTTATTACCGACAGCCTTTTAATGATATTGGGATCCTTGCGGTGGCGCATGACCGACATACGGTCTGCGGGGTAATTCACATACAATACTCTGTGCTTCCGTGAAAATTCATAAGCAAGGTTCACCGGGTTGGAACCTGCAGCATAGTTAATCCCCTGCAGGCTCGTGATTACAATATCCATTGTTCCGCTGTCATCCATTGGCGTTGGTTGTTATTTCTTAAGAAGCTTTATCTGCTCGTAGATCTTATTGACAAAATTTGCCCAGGAATGGCTCCTGGCAACCCTGATCCGGTCCTTCCTCTTTTCAGGGCTGTCCTCTGCCAGGGCTTTCCCTATCTCTGTGATGTAATCCTCCTTGGTTGGTGCCAGGTATGAATCTTTGGAGAAATAGAAATTCATAAACCATGTCTTGGTAGCAACAACAGGTACTCCCATAGCAAGATATTCATCCAGTTTCAGAGGATAATTGATATTGGTAATTTCATTTATGATCTGTGGATTTATAGCAACATCAAACCCCTTGACATAGCCTGGTAATTCAGTCCCGGGTTTTCCCCCGAGAAAATAAACATTTTTAAGCTGGTGAAGTTTGCTGTCCCTGAAGGCCTGGTCTTCGGGCCCAACAAGCACCATGCTCCAGTCGGGGCGCTGTTCTGCAACATACTCAAGGAGCTCAATATCGAGCCGGATACTTGTGAGATTCCCGGTATACCCTATCCGCGGATGGGGTATTGTGCTGAGTTCATCAGGAACCTTCAGCGTTCCATCATCATCCCGGTACAGATCAATATCACAACCCTGTCCGATAAAATGTGAATTTGGATTGAATTTGGTTGCATAGTCGGAGAAGTAAGGCGAATTGGTTACTACGAGGTCAGATTTTTTAATCAGCAGTGGTTCCAGCCTCACACCATGCCTGGCGTGATAGGCTACTTTCGTGACATGGTCCCTGAGAAAATACAGCTGAACTGCAGGTTTTAGAAGTTCTTTAAAATTAAAACCATTGATCATCGATGTATCATTAAGAACGATATAATCCTTAAAATTCAACCTGTCGATGGCGGTTTTAACCTGTCGGGCAAAACGTCTGTCGTTCATTTTATTCAATGAATCGAAAAGCCCGGGATTGGAAATCCAGTTTACAGACTCAAGGACTGTCTTCGGATAAAGCACCCAGAGGTTCTTATTGATCTGCACCAGGTCTTCATCCTTCCCGCTGAATACCTTGCGGTATTTTATGCTCTCAGGGGCATCGCGTCTGAAAAGCTGAAAACTCCTTTGCAGGGGAGTATCAAGAAAGATAACCCTGTTTGTCTTGCATAGTTCCATCGTAATATATTTGAGAACGGTGGCTACGAAAGTATCCCATGGCTGAATACTGTGCACGATAAAATCTCTTCCTGTTGGCATATAGATAGTATTATTTGTTTGAAATTATTTCATTATAAACCTGTATGACACCAAGAGTCATATTTTTCCAGGTGAATTTTTTAGCCTGTTCCAGGCCTCCAGCAATCAGGCCTGATCGTAAAGCCTTATCAGACAGTAATCTGAACATGTTTTCGGTAATCTGTTCCGGTTTAAAGGGGTCAATGAACAAAGCAGCATTCCCAGCCACTTCCGGCATAGATGAAGTATTGGAAGTGATCACGGGCGTGCCGCATGCCATTGCTTCAAGCATTGGGATACCAAAGCTTTCCCTTAGAGACGGGTATAAAAAGACAGTGCTGAGGCTGTATATCCCCGGAAGTTCAGTATTCGGGACATACCCGGTAAGGATTATATGTTCGTGCAATGAAGGGTCGCCCACATCCTCTATGAGTTTTGCCAGTGCTTCCCTGTCGTAATCAAGCATTACGAGCGGTATTTTTTCAACAGATGCCTTAAGGAACAGCGACAATGCCTTCAGTACCCCCCTGGTGTTCTTCTTCGGATCAGTATTCCCGAAGAAAAAGAAAAACCTGTCGGGAAGCTTGTATTTTTTCTTTACAGCATTCAGGCTTGCCGGGTCGGTAACCGGCTTGAAATGTTCGCTTACACCATTGTATATTGCTTGAACTTTTTCAGGGCCGATTTTAAAGAAATCAGCAATCCTTTGTTTTTCAAATTCCGAAACCGTGATCAGTTTCTTACATTTCCTGACAACCCCGGGAACTACCATCCTGCGGTAAAGGTTCCCGAATTTCTGATAATTTGTAAATCCCTGGCTCAGCAGGCTGAGCTTCTCCATGTAGATGATATCATGCAATGTGACTACAAGCGGAATTGCAGTTGAAAGGGGGGCCGTATTGCTGGTGCAATGCAGGATGTCGCAGTTGGCTTTCTTTGCAGCCGATGGAAGGACAAACTGTTCCCAAACAGGGTATGGAGCATCCCTCAGTTTGACAATTTTGAAGTTCCCTCCCGAATGCAGGCATTCATCTTCATCCTGTTTGACAAATACAAAGTATTCGTTTGTTGTATCAATGAGCTGGAGGTTCCTGATAAGTTCGAGGGCAACCATATCCATCCCATGTTTCTTTTTTCTGAATAACCGCTGTCCTTCAATACCGATTCGCATGATATTATGTTTCTAAAGGGTCTGAATGTCGTGCTCTGTATGGATAAAATGCTTGTCTTTTTTATGTATTTTAAACAATAGTGAAAACATTAAAATGAAAGCCATTGGCAGGTACAGCAAAGCGAAGATGGTTTCTTTTCTGTAGAAATCAATTGGAGTGGATATAAGGATCGACATAGCGCATGCTATAAAGGAACAGAACCATAGCAAGCTGAACACAGGGGTGTATAAAAAGATATTTGCTATACTGACCAGGCCGAGTATCCCAAGCAATAAAACCCTCGGAAGTAAAGAGAACTGCAAAGTTTTGTCAAAGTAATTAATATTCCCGTGCCTGATAAATGACCACAAACTTGGAATGAAATCCCTCCCGAAATAGACCACTTGTGAGGTCATCCAGCGTTTCCTTTGCTTGTAAAAGACTTTGGATGTCTGGACTTTCTCATCCAGAACAAATGCATCTTCAAGATACGCAATAAAAATGCCGTCGCTCAGTAATTTCAGCTCAAGCTCTTTGTCAAAACCGCCAATTGCCGTCAACTGTGGGATATATTTACGATAAATCTCAACATCGAAGGCCATTGCAGAACCGATCAGTGCCGATGAAAGTCCTATAGCGACATGGCCACTCCTGAAGATATTGTTGTTTACCTCCTCACTGATCGCATCCAGGAGGGCAAACGGCGTATTCGTATTTTTAGCAGAACGATGGCATTGTACAACCATGTATCCCGAATCAAGTGAAAGGTTCAGTTTCCTCAGGAAACTCATTTCCATGAGGTTATCTGCATCCAGAATTACAACTATCTCGGTGCTTTTGTGCAAATGTGCATTGGCAAGCTTCAGTGACTGAACTTTGGTACTTTCTTCAAACCTGGCTTGTACCAGTTTGATAGGATACTGGCTGAGACGTTGAAGGGATTCGTCAGTAAAATTATCTGCTATCAGCAGGATTTCAACCATCTCACCAGGATAGTCCTGCTGCAAGGCCGATTTGATTACTGCATCCATGATAAGATCTTCCTTGAACGCAGTAATCACAATAGTAATACGCCTGAACCTGTTGAATGCATTTTGTTTCGTTTCGGGCTTGAATACAGCGCAAAGGGCAAAGAACAGCAAATAGAGGGCATTGCCTCCGAGATAAGCTAAAACTATGACCTGGAAAATATTAATAATAGTATGGTAGCTTTGCATTGCCCTGTTTTCTGTATAATTACTTTGAGATTATTTCTCCACGCCATGAACGGTATGGTCCCACTTCTTTTTCGCTTGATAGATCCTCGTAAGTGAGAGTAACATCATGAAAAATCCTTTTGGTAAAAGAAAAATGGCCTTAAAGGTGGTGAAATTGTAAAACCTTCTCGGGGTTGAAAACATAAGGGTCAGAATGCATATGACAGTAAGAGCCAGCCAGGCCCATGTATACAGTATGGGATTCAGCAGCCACGACATCGCGGTTAACAGGATCAGGAATCCAAGAAGGAATATCCTTGGGGGCAGTAATTGCTGGATTACTTTATCAAGGAAGTCAATATTCCCCTTGGTAAACAGTTCTTTTATCCCCGGCAGGAAATAGAGCTTTGCAAATATAAACTGTGTTGCAAGCCAGCGGGCTCTCTGCACCATAAATACATTTGACTTTTGTACTTTCTCATCATAAACAATGGCATCATTTACATAAGCGATCTTGATCTGATCTTTGATCATTCTCATCTCAAGTTCTTTTTCTTCTCCAAGAATGAAATCCATATTTGTTATATAATCCTTGAACAAGGCATAGTCAAAAGCCATTCCCGAACCAATCAGGGCAGAAGAAAGTCCTAATACCCAATGACCTTTTCTGAATATCTGGTTGTTGATCTCTTCACTCACTGTATCCAGCACTGCAAATGCCGTATTCTGGTTTTTAGCTGTCCTGTGCACCTGGATGGCCTTATACCCGAGGTTCATGGCATTGTTCATTTTCCCGAGACAATCCCGTTCCATTATGTTATCGGCATCCAGAATCAATGCAATATCATAATTCCCTTCCAGCCTTTTTACGGCTTCCTTAAGCGCTTTTGCCTTGGAACTGTTCTCAAAAACCACTTCCATCACCTGGATCGGGAGTTTGCGCAGTTCTGCAAGGGTCCCGGGGGAGAAGCTGTCGGCAATAATTATAATATCATAGCGTTCCCTGGGGTAATCCTGTTCAAGGGCCTGCCTGGCAACTTCAATGATAACCGAATCTTCTTTGTAGCCCGGGATAAGCACGGCAAAGCGATTGAGCTTTTTGTTTTCGGGAACAGTTTGTCTGATAGGGAAAAGACCGGCTATAGAGAAGATTAAAAAATAAATAGTGGTAAGGAATAAATATGTAAAAAGAACCACTTGTAAACCGATAAAAACCCACTTTAATATTTCAAGTATCATATTAAAAGTTTAATGATTAGCCGAATACTAATGCAAATATAATTGAAACACGAAGCGAATCCAAAAGATTATTATAAATATGGATTGTCGTGAATGTGTGGATTGACAATGTTTTTCAGATGCCATCCAATGGCCCGGAGGTAGGCATGAAAGTAGGTCAACTTTCCTTTGAGAAGGTACTTGAATGCGTTCTTTGGAATGGCGACTGCAAGCTGATACAGGATACCGACCTGAAAATCTTTTCCTGTTACGTTTCTCCTCATGAAAACAATCCTGTTCCTGTTCTGATAATATACTTTGGAAGCGCTGAGTTTCCCAACCGATACAGATTCCTTGTGATAAACAAGTGAGTTGTGGACGTACCAGATGGTGTACCCTGCATTTTTGATGCGGTAGCTCCAATCAGCTTCTTCATAATAAAGAAAGAAAATATAGGACATTATTCCTATTTCCTTTATTACCTTCATTGAAACCATCATTGCAGCGCCATGGGCGTATGGAGTTATCCTGTCGGCATCATGCTGGCCTTTATCTTTCTCCCGGTAACCTATTGCAAAACTCCTCATGGTATGATGGTCGATAGGCGTATAGCCCGCAAACTGTATTATCGAGCGGTCGTAATAAAACCTTAGTTTGGAACTTACACAGCCTATTTTTGGGTCTGATTGCATCTTCCTGACAAGAGGCTCGAGAAAACCCTTTTCAACAATCGTATCGTTATTCAGGAGCAGGACATATTCCCCCCTTGCCCTCATAATCCCAAGATTATTGCCACCCGCGAATCCCATATTGATATTGCTTTCATAGAGGGTAACAGAGGGGAACCTCTCTTTTATTATCCGGGGAGTATCATTTTCGGAATGATTGTCAACAACGATGATCTCAAAATTAGGATATGTAATTTTGGTAAGGGATTCAATCATTTCAAGGGTATCTTCCGAACCGTTGAAATTCACAGTGATAATTGAAACCAGTGGAAATTGAGGGGCTGTCATTTCAGTCCAGGTTTGGGCTTTTATGCAAATCCCGGTTGAAGGAATTGCTTATTTGCCATCCGATGGCATTTTTGTATGCTTTGAACAGCTTGAACTGACCTTTCATCAGAAAAACGAGTATGTTTTTCGGAACAGCTACAAGGAACTGGTAAATCAGTGCAAGGATAAACAGGGGGCCATGAACATTGCGTCTCAGGTACAGCAGGCGGTTTCGGTTCAGGTAGTATATTTTCAGGGGGCTCATTGTCCCTGTCGTAATGGAGTCCTTATGGAAGATCAATGAATTATGAACGTATCCGATCTTATAACCTGCGTCTTTGATCCTCTGCATCCAGTCCATTTCTTCATAATACAGGAAAAAGATATCAGCCATTAACCCGACTTTTTTCATTACCTCTAGCGGGATCATCATGGCTGCGCCATAAGCGTATTCAGTATAGGAATCCCGGTCATGCTGTCCTTTATCGGTCTCCTGGAAACCAATCCCCCTGTTTCTTACCGTTATCGGGTTAATCGCTGTAAATCCGGCATATTGTATTAATTCAGGATGGTAGAAGTACCTGATTTTGGGACTTACAACGCCCAGTGAAGGATCGAGCTGAAGCTTTGACACGAGAGGTTCAATGAACCCGGGATCAACTTCCGTGTCATTATTTATCAGCAGATGGAACTTCCCTTTTGCAACCCTGATCCCAAGGTTATTACCTCCTGCGAATCCCAGGTTCTCCTTGCTTTCAATTAAAATGATATCCGGATGTTTTTCTTTAAGAATTGCAGGTTTTTTGGTAGGGGATGCATTATCAACGACAATTATCTCGTAGGAGGGGTAAGAAATCTTTTTAATTGAGTCAAGAAAAGCAAGTGTAACCTCTGGCTGGTTATAATTTACCGTGATTATTGAAACCATTGGAAATTTATCTGCCATAGACATTAAGCTTAAGTAACATTGTTAACCTTCCGAGTTTCAGTAGAGAGATTTTTTATCTTCCTCCTCACGTTCCTGTTGCCTTCTATGCTGCAACATTGCTACAATAAACCCAAGCGGGGTAAAAAGAATAAATCCTATCATCATATGAACGACTACGCCTGTCATCTGGATTTTAACTAAGGGGTTCTGTTATTACTTCATTTGGTTTTACGGGAATGAGTTTATCCATTGCAGGAGCCATAAACACATAGGCCATGCTGATATAAACGACCAGGCCGGTTGGGAACTGTCCCAGAACGGCATTGCCGTAGCTGGCAACCAGGATGCCGAAAACACCGCACAAAAGTGCGGCGATCTTCACCTCCAGATCTTTATTTTTTATCTGAAACATGCTTATATATAATCCTTTGCCGGTAAAATAGCCCAGGATCAGAAGATGCAGGTAAAGGCCGATTATTCCCGCTTCCGCCCATATAAGAACAAACCAGCTGTCGGTAGCAACGCTTGAGAGGAAAGTCTCCCCTGTATATGTTATTGCCCTGCTTCCCGCGTGACCGATACCCCCTCCAAAAGGCCTGGTTTTAAGGTAAGCTTCAAAAATAGCCTGGTTCTTGAGCCTAACCTGAAATGATGCATCATCATCAGGAGTAAAAGCCGATCTCATCCGATATACCTGGTAACTGCTGTCGCCTATTGTCGTGTACCTGAAAAAGGAATAAATGAAGATGAGAAATATTGCACCAATTATAATTACTTTAACATTCTTCCTGATAATTATATATAAAGCGCCACCTGCAAAAGGCACGAAAATTGCACCCCTGGTTCCGGAACTGGACATGCCATAATACCCGGCAATAAAAACAACGGCCCAGAACAGCCTGCTTCTTAAACGTTTTTCATAAAAGAACATGATCATTGCAACAACCCCGATTTGCCCCTGGGCGGCACCAAACTGGCCGGCATCAGAGAAAAATGAGAAAGCCCGTAAATTCCCCCACAGGATATGGGTCACGGCACCAACTTCATCAAGCCATTTTTGCTCCCACGGGTCAACCCCTATATTCAGCTGTATCCATGCTTTGGCTGATGCGATGATAGATATTATGGCCCATATTTTTAAAAAGCGGTCGAGGTGTTTCGGTGTATTATAAAGAAGTTGCACAAGGGGGATCACAAGTAACATGTATAAGCCTATACCACGCATGGAAGCAAACCAGGCTGTTTTATTCACTGCCTCAGGGTTGAACATTTCAAGTACAATATATCCGAACCATACCACGGCAAGGTAGGTCAGGTCATTTTGAACAGGTTTCAGGTCAAGCTTCTTGTCATAAAAATGGAAGAACATTGCGATATAAGTAGATATCAGCGTGATGTCCATCAGGTACCCCAATTTAACTGGGATATATCGGGAAATCCCGATGATAAAGAAATTAATGATAAAAGCGAAAGTAATACCGATCTCAGGTTTTAGAATAAGCCGGTAGAATGAATAGAAAAGAATGGGGATCGCAATGACAATGGCAGCGGTCATCATGCCCCCCAGGGCCATTGCATAGCCCAAGACAATAGCAGCAATTAACATGATCCCAACCAGAAATGGATTTCTGAGTAGTTCAGCTCCGGTAGGTATTTGAAAAAGGTTCATTGTTACTATTGAAATAAGGGTTCTTTGTTTTTAAGGCGCTTGTTTAATTCTTTATAAAAAGCAAAGCCTTTCGAAAAAATAAGGGTGAATGAAATGTCTATTTCTTTCTTCAGAAAATGATATCCTATAAACAGTCCGATTACAGAAAACACTATCGACGCTATTGCAACGAATAAAAGAATCGTTATCGGGGGCATGGAAGGAAAAAGGTAATGCAGTCCGAAAATTGCGAAGACATCCCCGAGTATGTTGGCGATAGTCATTACAGCCACTTTCTGGAAATTCTTATCCGGCCTGTTCAGGCTGTCAAGTGCAACTCCTGTAAAGCGGTCTAGGGGCATGAGCATCCCATAGAGGATAAACACCATAAGGACATAAGTAATATGCGGAGAAGTCGTAAGATATTTTGCCCCTCCGAGAATAAGAATGAAATATTTATTCAGAACAAGGCTGATTGCCGCAATGAGGATGAAAATATAGACTATCGGGCCGGTATAGGCATAATAAATCCTCTTAAAGCCTTCCTTGTTATTTTCCATGCTCATTTTTGAGAGTTTGGGGAAGGCTGTTGTTGCAAAGCTAAGCAGGGGGATCTCAATGAATTCAATGTATTTCAATGGTATGGCATATATTGCGACACTGGCAGGACCCATGAATGCGCTGAAAGATATAATAAAACTGTCGGCACCTTTGAGAAGGCTGCTCCCAATGCGTGTTGCCATGGAATACCTCCCGTATTTCAGGATATCAACGACTTTTTCTTTACTTATATGCCGGATGTACTGAAGGCCGGTCCATTTGCGGATAACACAAAACAAGGAAGTAGCCAGGTTCGTCGCAATATATATGAGCACTACCGTTTTTACATCAATTTTAATGAAGAGGTAGGCAAAGAAGATGATCACCAGAAATGAGCAAAGGTTGAAAAACCTTATCCACAGTATCTTTCCAAAATCAATGTCGGCCTGGAAGATTGACCAGGCGTAATTCCATGGCAGGGTGACAAGCCCGAGCAGGGGGTACCAGGTAAAGAACAAAGAATAGCCGCTTTCCTGCAAGGCATGAGGGATTAGCAGCGCAACGGTCCATAAAATCACCGTAATGCCGGCAAGAATAAGCAAACCTACCACCCAGGCAGAACCAAGATAATATTTTCTTTCCTCCGTATTACTTCCTGAAAGGTACCTGACAAGGGCTTCTTTTGTTACTCCGAACCTCAGCATGTCGATTAAGGAGGCAGGTGTAGTAAACAGGATCCAAATACCAAAATCATGGATGGATAACATCCTGAGAAGAATCATAAAAGAAAACAGGCCGGCCAGGGCGGTCGACAGGTTCCCGGCGAATGAAAGGAAATTCGCGTCTTTTACTATCTTAAACGATGTTTGTTTTAAGAATGCCCACATGATGAATCAAATTATGGCCATCATCAGGAAATGACATTGTCTTCACGAAATCTGAATGTCAGAATCCTTTTAACCGTTTTGCGAAACTTTGATCGTGGTTTTGGGATTTCTCCGAAAACCGAATCCAGGAACATCAGCTCAACCCCGTTAAGGACGATCTGGGTAGGTTGTTTTGTAACGGAAAGGAATCCATTCAAGGCAGCCTTGTCGGCATCGGTCCATGACCGGTTAGCCCTTACAACGAGGAGGGCAAGGTCAAATTTTGAAATCAGATCGATCGGATAGGCATTATTAATGAGGGATGGTAATTCAATGAAAATGTAATCATAGGACTCCAGGTCGAGATGTTCATAACCTCTCAGGAGTTCCATGGTGTCTTTTGTCTCAAAGAAATTATCCTGAATAATATACTGGACTTCATCTTCAGCAGGAGGGATCAGTTCCCCATTGCCAAATTCTTCTGCCGGCCCCAGGTTCTCCTTGATATAATTCAGAAAAAGTGCATTTTCTCCAAATGATTTGAATTTCCTGCTGAGCTCTCTGCCAATGGTTGTTTTGCCTTCATAATCCCTGGTACTGAAAAGAAGAATGATGATTGGTTTCTTTTCGCTGTTACTTAAAAATTTGTGAAGGCTGATTTTAATATTCTGGGCCATAATTTCAACAAGCCTGGGTAAAATAAACCCGATATCCACATTGTAAATCTGTTTTACAATTTTAGGATAAAGCCCGGCAAGTTTGAGTTTGATAAGCCGCTCTGCCCTTTCACCTGTTTTAATAGTAGTGTCGAAGAATTCGAGGGCAAGCAAAACAATGATGACAAAGATCAATCCAAGTATAGCTGATGCGAGGACCAGCAGCATAGCTTTAGACCTTAAGGCATGAAGGGGATAATAAGGAGCGTCCACTACTTTAAGGTTTGTGGCCAGCTCATCATCCTGCTGCCTGAGTTTTGCAAGGTTAAGGTCATGCAAGAGTTCGAGGAATTCACTTTCCGTAACACCGATAAGCCGTTCAAATCTCTTCTGCTGGGCTCCTAAGGGGGCGAATACCTCATAGACTTTCTGAAAATACCTCTTCCGTTCGGTCAGCACCCTGAGTGCGGCTTTGCTTTCTTCGTAATTAACGACATTTGTGAGCCAGGCGTTAAGCAGGTCTTTCAAGGGCAGGCCTTCAACTGAGTTGGTAACAAGGTAAAGCTGGTCGATATTGTCTTTCAATTCCAGTTTAATCGCTTCAACTTTGTTTTTAAGGGTTGTAAGTTGTTTGATGGTCGCCGAGTCATTGCCAAGATCGATCTCAATATTGGCAATTTGCATGGTTGTGTTGGTCAGGTCATTGCGAAGCCTCAGGATGGCGCTGGTGTTCAGCGAAAGTTTAGCATGGTTTTCCAGTTTCTTCTCAATTATCTTAATAGCTGCATCGGAGGAAGCAAGGGCGATTTGTTTATTCTGGAAGTCAACATCAAGTTCTTCTTTCGTGCTGGCGATTACTTTTGTCTGCTCGTAGAAGTTGATGATGTTGTTTTTTGAATTGAACATGAGCAGGTCCGATTCGGCTCTTTGCAGCTTTCTCATGGCTGCTTCAAGTTGTGCCCTGAAATAGGCAATTACCGCATCCGTTTGATTCTGTTTAAGCAATTTGAATGAGCGGATGAAGCCTTTGGTCAGGAATACAAGCGTTTGCTGGGCAATGCCGGCATCAGTGGATTTATAAGTAAGTTTCAGCAGGTCGCTGCTTTGGATCCTTACTGTTTCGACTGTAGATAAGGCACTGAGGCTGTAGAACGGGTCTTTTTGTGAATTCCAGAGTTCATATATAAAATTATAATCATTCTGGTGGCCATAGGCTACCAGTTGTCTTACCAATCTGTCAAATGCAGTTGTGTCTGTTAAATTACGGTGTGAAATGCTTATAGTTGTGGAAGTATCAAATTGAGAGTAAAAGTCGGAAGGCAGGGAAGTCGTATCAACCACTCCTTCAGAACTGCCCGTTCTGACGGGTGCAGGTTCGATTTTTTCAGTTTCGGTAGGATATGAAGCAGGTTCCGGCATCTGTCCCGGGATATCAACTTTCAGTCTCTGTCCTGAAGAGATCTCAGTGTTCCTGAGCCGGTTATAACTCATCAGTTTCCTCACGCTCAAACCGTAGTTGCGGGCGATAGAAAACATAGTTTCCCCTGGTTTGACCACATGGTAGGATTCCCTGGGCTGAGGGGGTTGGTAAGCTGTTTTTTCTGAATTATTTTGAGTTTCCGGTGAAGAATAGGAGGTATCGGCCTGGGAAGTCTTTTTTGAAGGGGCTTTGAAAAATTTAGGATTCGAGCGTTTTGCTTTTCTCACGATATCCATAACATCGGGGGGCACCTTCGAGATGAGTTCGTCATAGTGTTCCTTTGATATATATCTTTCATCGTAATGATCCAGTAAAAGGTGTTGGGCCAGGAGGGAGGCAGAGACTTCTTCCAGGGTCTGCCGGGAACGGATAAGGTTGATAAGATTGTCATAGATGGTGTTTTTGACCATCACGTCGGTATAGGCTTGCTGCTGCACAGTATAGCCGGAAGTTACGCCGGTATAAATAGTAGTTTCCGAGATGTAACTCCACTGGTCCTTTCGGGTCAAGAAGAAGACGACTGCTGCAATCAGAAGCGGGACAAGTATCAGTAGCAATACATGTCGTTGTAATATCTTGACAAAGTAGATAATTTTCATTATTCTATTTTGTTAATAACGTTGAATTTAAAACCACAAAGTTCCTGCAATATCATGTATGAATTGAAGAATGCATTCCTTGAGGTCTCGTAATTGTATACGGCAACTCGGTACATTTCCATTATATAGGCAAGATCATATAAGGTTGACTGGCCGTTGAGAAATTCTTTATCGCCCATTTCTTTGTTCATTGCCCCGGCAATAACGCTCTCATTTGCATTCTTAAGGATCTTCTGATTAACGATCAGCTGATTATATTGTGTAATGATTTTTTGTCGCAACTCCAGGATCACATTGTCCTTGTTTGCCATCGACTTTTCAATTTCCTTGGTTGCCGTTTTCATCTGGTTCTTGCGGTCCCAGAAATCCTGCATAGGGAGGCGGAAGCTGACCTGTCCAAACCCCCTGTAACTGTTCTGGAAAGAATACATGATATTGTTATCGCCGAGGTTGCTGGTATTATTTGTGGTAGCATCCCACCAGTCGGTCTGCAGATATCCGTCAAGATAAAAATTTCTCATCCAGACCCGGCCGACTGATATAACCCTGTAACGCCATGCATCTATGTCAGCTTCATAGTATTTAATCTGCGGATTGTGTACAACGGCAGAGTCGATAAGGTCTTCAAGGGGGGGGATGCGCTGTGTGATATCATCTATAAGGGGGTTGAAATAGGTAGTGTCCCTCATCTGGCCAAAGCCCAGTGCGGGCAGCAGGAATAACACCATCAGGAAAAAGTGCTGCAACACTTTCTTTAAATCAGGTCTTTCAGAATTCAGGATTCCCATTTACATATTCTCCTTTTGAAATAAAGCGCCGAATGTTCTGAATATGATAACCAGGTCACTCCAGAATGTGTTATGCTCGGCATAATAATTGTCAAGTGCGAACCTCTCTTCTTCCGACATTGGTCCGGTTCTCCCTCTTTTTTCTACCTGCCAGAGACCGGTCAAACCAGCTGCCGACCGGAACCTGCGGCTCCATTTCTTTTTTGTCAGGGCTTCGGCTTCATTTAAAGGTAAAGGCCGGTTCCCGACGATCGACATATCCCCTTTAAGGACATTGATAAGTTGCGGCAATTCATCGATACTCGTCATCCTGATAAATTTGCCGACCTTGGTTATCCTCGGGTCGTCTTTAATTTTAAGGAAAGCCTTCCTGGCGCTCCTGCGTTTGTTTGCTATTCTTTCACAAACCTGTTCTCCATCATAATATACCAGGGGGGAACAATACTGCCCCTCGGGTAATTTGGCGCATTCGGTGCATTTGACCTCCACGGTTTCACTGATATACTGGTTGAGATGCTCAACTTCCTTTAATCGTTTGTCGGCATCAGGATACATCGAACGGAACTTATAGAAATCAAAAATTTTGTAATTGGCACCAACCCTTTTTGAAAAATAATATACTTTCCCTCTGGATTCAATCCGTATCGCAAACATGGTAATGATCATCAGAGGGGAAAGGACAAGAAGTGAAGTCCCCGCCACAAGGAGATCGAACGTCCGTTTAATGAACGGGGTTTTATAAGCGTTAAAGCTGACGCTTGTATCGACCACGATGGTTTTATTCTCAAATTCCGATTTGAATTTCTTGAGAAGGTTGATCCTGTTATGTATATTCTCGGGAACAATGTCCTGATGATAAAAATCATCTATGCCCAGCATGTAGGCATTTTTCTTTGCACTGTAATCTTTAAAAAAAGAGATGACAATAAAGGGTGTTTTCTGGTAAAGCTTGTTAAGCTTTAAACGCCTGAAGAACGAGAATGCATTGATCCCCGGAAGGAGCAGTTCACAAACAATTGCGTCAATAGGCTGTTTTTCCTCGTATTTTATATCGAACCTTGTGTCCTTGTCCAGGTCGAAAATTTTAAATTGATTGTCGGTCAGCCAATAGATTGCCGATAAGGGATCCCCCATGACGGTAACATTGAAGTACCTGGAATTACGGAATTGCTCAGCCATTGACTGATCTTTACCGATATACAGGATATTTAATGCCGTGTTTTCTTTCTCCATCAGGATTATTGGCTGCTTTTGATGCCCGAAAAGGCTACAGATGTTTCAATACGTCTTTTGATCCTTACAATCAGCTCCCTTGGATTAAATGGTTTCACAACATAATCATCGGCCCCCATTTCAAAACATTTGATTTTATCGGAACTTTCTTCCTTCCCGGATAACATGATCAATGGTATCTCATCAAAAAAACCACTTTCCCGTATGCGCTTGATAAATTCAAATCCATTCATCACGGGCATTTCCACGTCGCAGATGATTACATCCGGAAGGTTCCCCGACTGGATGTAATAAAGTGCATCCATCCCGTTGCTGAGGGTTGTCACTTCAAACTCTTTATTGAAAGTATTTTCTATGATGAACCGGATACTCTTTTCATCGTCTATAGCGAGTATCTTTCTTTTCATTTAGAATCAGTTTTGGTAAGCAAATATATTCGAATTTACCCCAAACTGCCAAAAAGGTTATTAACAATAAAACGAAAGTTATTAAGAAGAGGACTGGCGGAGGTTTAACGAAATCAAACTTCCGGAAGTGCCTTTCTTAAAGATACAAGCTCATCACGCAATCTTGCAGCTTCAAGAAAATCAAGCTGTTTGACAGCTTCTTCCATTGCCTTAGCTGTCTCCCTGATTAATTTTTGAATTTTGTCTTTGGGAAGATAGGCAATTAAGGGATCTGCAGCATTGTCAAGATTTTCTTTCTCAATGTATGGACGGCCTTTGCCGGAAATTCCTTCATCTATACTCCTGGCATCGAAAACATTTCTCATATCCTTGGTGATCTGCATGGGAGTAATGTTGTATTTCGCGTTGTAGGCTGATTGTTTTTCCCTTCTCCTGTTGGCTTCCGACATCATCCTTTTCATGGATTCGGTGATCTTGTCTGCATACAGGATCACCCTGCTGTTGACATTCCTTGCCGCTCTCCCGGCTGTTTGGGTCAGGCTGCGTTCCGACCTGAGAAATCCTTCTTTGTCAGCATCCAGGATCGCTACAAGCGAGACTTCCGGAAGGTCCAGCCCTTCTCTCAGAAGGTTGACTCCGACAATGACATCAATCGTGCCGGTCCTGAGGTCATTGAGTATATCCACACGGTCCATGGTGACTACGTCAGAATGGATATACCTTGATTTAATGTTAAGTTTTACAAAATACTTGTTTAACTCTTCGGCCATTCTTTTGGTAAGGGTTGTCACGAGCACTCTTTCGTTGATGATAACCCGCTGATTTATCTCATCCAGAAGGTCATCGATCTGGTTCATGCTCGGCCTTACTTCAACCAGTGGATCAAGAAGCCCGGTCGGGCGGATGAGCTGTTCCACCACGACGCCTTCCGACTTCTGAAGTTCGAAATCTGCAGGGGTAGCACTTACAAAGACCGTCTGGCCTACAATTGCTTCGAATTCATCAAACTTAAGGGGACGGTTGTCCATTGCAGACGGCAGCCTGAAACCGTATTCAACAAGAGTTTGTTTGCGGGAACGGTCGCCTCCGTACATTGCCCTGATCTGCGGCACTGTAACGTGGCTTTCGTCAATGACCATCAGGAAATCATCGGGAAAATAATCGAGGAGGCAGAACGGCCTTGACCCCGGAGCCCTGCCGTCAAAGTACCTGGAGTAATTCTCTATACCTGAACAATAGCCAAGTTCCCTCATCATTTCCATGTCATATGTGACCCGGTCTTCAAGTCTTTTTGCTTCGAGGGCTTTTCCGTCATTCCTGAAATAATCGGTCTGACGGAATAGATCATCCTGTATCTCTGTCAGGGCTTCCTTCATCTTATCCTGGGAAGTGACAAAGATGTTGGCCGGGTAAACCTGGATAAATTCCAGGGGTTCTATCATCCGCCCCGAAACAGGGTCAAAAGATTCAAGTTTTTCAATCTCGTCCCCCCAGAAAATGATACGGTAAGCAATATCCAGGTATGCAGGAAAAACATCTACAACATCACCTTTCACCCTGAATTTTCCCCTGGTGAATTCCGCTTCAGTTCTTGAATAAAGGCTGTTTACAAAGCTCATTAGAAGGGTGTTCCTGCTTATAACATCCCCCAGTTTAAGTTTCACAATATTACCGGCAAAATCATCAGGGTTCCCGATCCCGTAGATGCAGGAGACTGACGAAATTACGATAACGTCGCGCCTGCCGGAAAGGAGGGCCGAAGATGCGCTCAGCCGTAGTTTTTCAATTTCCTCGTTGATGGAAAGGTCTTTCTCGATATAAGTGTTTGTTACAGGCAAATAGGCTTCGGGCTGATAATAATCATAATAGGAAACAAAAAACTCGACTGCGTTTTCAGGGAAGAACTCACGAAATTCCCCGTACAGCTGGGCGGCAAGAGTTTTATTATGGCTTAGCACAAGTGTGGGCCGTTGAATGCGTTCTATCACGTTCGCGATAGTGAAGGTTTTCCCTGAGCCGGTCACTCCCGCCAGCACCTGGGCCTGGTCACCCCGTTTGAGCCCTTCAACAAGTTCCCTTATTGCTTCAGGCTGGTCGCCGGTAGGCACAAAATCGGTCGTTAAACGGAACTCCATACTCAATGCTTAAATGTAAACGTCGAAATAACAGGGTAGTGGTCCGACATGCTCACTTCCTTCTTCTGATAAGAGGTGGCTGTAAAAAAATCATCATACAGCATGTAGTCGATGCGGAAAGCAGGGAAGCGCCCGCCTGCATAGGTACTGCCTATCCATTCATTCCCTGAACTGACGAATGCGTCATTCCTGTTCCGGGATAAGGTATGGTAAGCAAAAGAAGAGGGAGTATCATTAAAATCTCCGCAGATCAGCACCGGGTAAGGGCTGTATTTCATATGTGCAGTAAGCATCTCGACCTGCATAGCCCTCAGGGCGAAGGCCTTCTTCAGTTTCCATAACATCTTCCTGGAACCTTTGGCGAAATTCTTTTCATCAGCCCCCGGGTCGGTCAGATTTGAATAAAAGGAATAATCATCATTCCCGAGACGGATTGATTCAAGGTGAAGGTTGTATACCCTGATCGTATCACCATGTATTGCGATATCGGTAAAAATCCCAAAAGTGCTCTTTTCCTGCAGCCTGAAAAATCCCTGGTCCACAATCGGGTACCTTGAAAATGTGGCTATTGCATTAATTTTCGTCTTCTGCCAGAAATCCCTGTAGTTTTTAAAGAAGAAATACTCAAGGCGGATGGACCGGGAGAATTTGTGCAGGGTTTTCAGGTACTCTTCACCTATGGCGTAAAACTCCTGCACACATACAAGGTCAGGGTTCTCCCCGGCAAGAAAATCAGTTACCTGGCTCCTTGTTTCAGGCTGTACATTATCAGCCTGGTTACCATAAAGGCTGTGAACATTATATGTAGCCACCTTGAAAGCTGCGGGGCTGGCGGGTTTTATGGAACCAAACCGAAGCGGAATGATCGTTCTCAGGTTTCCAATCCCTACAAAAATTGTCAGCAGTGAAATAAAAATGAACCTGTTCCACAGGATAAGCCAGATGACAACAAACAGCAGGTTAATGATCAGGAGGACAGGGTAGGCTATGCCGAAGAAGGCAAAGGGCCAGAAGGTTAAGGGGCTTATATAGGCTGCAGCATAGGAACATAACAGTGATGCTGCAGCAAAATAATTAAAAAGCAGGAATAAAGCTTTCGCCCACTGCCTTTTTTTGCCTGTTTTGTTTACTTTCCCCATATATTCAACGTTTGCCCGACGAACGGAACAGGAAATCTTTCTCATCCCGAGTCAGGCTGTCATAGCCACCCTTTGATATTTTATCGAGAATGCGGTCCATGCGTTTTTGTTTTTCAGCTTTTTGCAGGTTGTATTCTTCGTCGCTTACCGCACGGGTGCCGGTATAATTTATACTGGCTTTCATGGTCTTTTTCCTGAAAAACCCTGTCCACCACTTAAACCCGCCCGGCGGGAGGTTGCCTGCAAGCCCTGATAACTGGATGTAAAGAAACCCAAAAAGGGCACCGCCGATGTGCGCAATATGGCCCCCGGCATTTCCTGCGGGGATCATAAAGAAGTCGAATATAAACAAAGCAATTGCAAGGTAAAGAATCCGTATCCTTCCAAAGAATAGCAGGTTGACTGAATAATTTGGCACCTTGAATGAAATAGCGGTGACAATAGCCATCACTGAGGCAGAAGCGCCAAGTGCATAAGAGATCGGCAGGGATGGTGCAAAAACGGGAAAAATATTAAATGCAAGAATATATACCAGGGCTCCCGAGATGCCTCCCAGGAAATATACTACAAGCAGTTTCCTGCTGCCAAGATATTCCTGGAATATCTTGCCGAACCAAAAGAACGGCAACATGTTGAAAAGGATATGTGACAGATCGATATGCAGGAACATATACGTCACGATAGTCCAGGGTTTATTGATCAGCAACGGAACCGAAGCCGGAACCCCGAAGATCCTGATAATGGAAGTTGTGGCTAAGGCCGCATCGGGCTGGTTATATAAAAAGAAAATAATCCTGAAAACCTGCACTAGCAACCATACTGCAACATTGACTATGATCAGGTTGGCCAGTACAGACCCTTCCCTGAAAAACCTTTTCAGATTGTCACCTGGATTCGGATTTGCGGAATAGGGGTTCATCGATTAAAATTTTGCTTTTCGTTTCCAGTACAAGATCATGAAAAATCCGAATATCATGCCCCCCAGATGTGCAAAATGCGCGATATTGTCGGAAGGATTATTGGAAATCCCGAGGTAAACTTCCCATGCCCCATAGGCGATTACCAGCCATTTTGCCTTGATAGGGAATAAAAAGTAAATAAAGACCAGCATATTCGGGAACATCATCCCGAATGCGAGCAGGATGCCAAAAACCGCCCCGGAAGCTCCAATGGTTGAAATGTCCATTTGCTGTTTGATAAGGTCATAGATATAAACAACAGATTGCCGCTGGTAATGTACATCGCTCAATGAATTCTGCCATTGGGCAAGAAGGGCGTTCATCTGGTCGAGAATTTCCTGGCTCCTCGGCGGGCATGATTTAACAAAGGCTACAAAAGCATCAGGGGAAGGTGCCGACGAATAGGCAAGGGCAGCAGCTTCATATCCTGAGAAATGCCAGTAATTGACAGCTGTCTGGATAATTCCGGCCCCTATACCTGTAACCAGGTAATATGTAAGGAACCTCTTGGGCCCCCATACATTTTCAAGCAGGTAGCCGAACATCCACAAGGCAAACATATTCCAGAGGATATGCTGGAAGGATGCATGAAAAAACATATAAGTCACAAACTGGTAAATTCTGAAGAGGTCCGACTTGAAATAATGAAGCCCGAAAAGATTTGTCAGGTCGATCCTGAATGTGCTTTCAAGCGATAAGGTAGCAACATAGCAGATAAGGTTTATGATCAATAGATTTTTTACAACAGTGGGGAGAAGTTTGAATCCGGTAAGACTATATCGATCGTAACTCATAGAGGGCTGTTAAGTTTTAAACTTTTTAGAAAGTTCATCGAATGAAAGAACGAAAAAAGCAGGCTTTCCGTATGGAGACAAATCCGGGATTTTACAGGAAAACAGTTTTTGGCTGATCGATTCCATTTCTTCCTGTTTAAGGGATTTTCCACGTTTGATGGCAAGGGTCCTGGCCATAGTCTTCGCTATCACCTGTTTTTTTTCTGCATTTTTTCCCGGCAGTTCATTCTTGATCGCTTCGAGGACCTGTTCAACGGCCCCGTGAAAATCAGTATGACCAAGGTCGTGGGGAACAGAATGAAGAACAAAATCGTTATTCCCGAATTCAGATATTTCAAACCCGAGGGTGTTAAAATCTTCCAGGAGGCCGGTAAGCAGAAGTGCATTGCCGGGAGAAAAGTTGAGGGTTTCAGGCATGATCCCCGACCTTGGTGAAGGACCGCCTTCACCTTCTTCAAGCATTTCCTCAAATAAAATTCTCTCGTGCGCAGCCTGCTGGTCAATAACAAGCAGACCGCCGGCGGTTTCAGTCACAATATATGAGTTGGCAACCTGAAACAGGGGATGGGAGGAATCAGCAGGTCCGAGGTCAAGCCGAAGGTCCCTGTTTTCATTGGGTTCATCAGGAAGACCCTCAAAAGGGCCGGAAAAAACAGATGTAGCCTGATTGCCCGCTGCCCTGGAATTATCCTGCCAGACGTTGCCTGAAGTGGGCCTGCGGGTATCATCGAACCTCAGGCTCGGTTGAAATTCCTGTTTTTTTTCAAAAGGGTTATAATCAGGGTTAACAGTGATCTGGGGAGGATGAATAACCTGTCCGGGTTTCAGGGGAGGGATATCCATGCTCTGTTCCTGTTCAAAATCCAGGACTGTCATGAGATTGAACTTCCCCAGCGATTGCCTCACTGCGGCCTGAAGGATTGCATATATGCTTTTACTATCGGTAAAATTAATCTCCGTTTTCGTCGGGTGAATGTTGACGTCAATATTAGCCGGATCCAATTCAAGGTAAAGGAAATAGGACGCATAGGAATCTTTGGGGATTAATTCCCTGAATGCCGCTTCAACAGCATGATGGAGATACGGGTTTCTTATGAACCTGCCGTTGGCAAAAAAAAACTGTTCCCCCCTGGTCTTTTTTGCGAATTCAGGTTTGCCCACAAAACCGCTGATGTTTACCATGTTGGTAAGCTGCTCAACCGGGATCAGCCTTTGATTGTAATTCTGGCCAAAGAGTGCAACTATACGCTGCCGCAGGTTGGCAGAAGGAAGCTGATACATTACTTTGTCCTGGTGGTACATCGTGAAAGCGATATCGGGGTGGACCAGGGCGACACGGGTAAACTCGTCAAGTATAAATTTAAGCTCCGATGTGTTTGATTTCAGGAAATTTCTTCGCGCAGGAACGTTATAAAACAGGTTCTTGACCGAGATGCTGGTTCCGTTGGGAGTGTTATACGGACCGTGGTTTCTGACCTCCGACCCTTCGATAATCAGCTGGGTCCCGATTTCATCTTCGGCTTTCTTAGTCCTCAGTTCAACATGGGAAACTGAAGCAATGGAAGCAAGGGCTTCTCCCCGAAAACCGAGTGTGCGGATTGAAAACAGGTCATGGGCTGTCTGTATCTTGGAAGTTGCATGCCTTTCAAAACACATCCTGGCATCTCTTTCCGACATGCCGCAGCCATTATCAATAACCTGGATCAGTGCCCTGCCGGCTTCCTTTATTACAAGCTTGACTTCTGTTGCGCCTGCGTCAATAGTATTTTCAAGCAGTTCCTTGACAGCTGAGGCCGGTCGCTGCACGACCTCACCGGCAGCTATCTGGTTCGCGACTGATTCGGGAAGCATCCTGATAATATCCGACATACGCTGATCCTGTATATTTCCTGTAATAGGTGGCACTTGCAAAAATACCATTTTTTCCCAGCCGGAATTCCGATTTCAATGAGAAAGAGTACCTTTGGAATAGATAATTATTAACATATGAATGACAGTGATGCCAAATTAAAAAATCTCATTGTTGTAGGGGACAGGGTTTTGATAAAACCCAAAAAGATATTCAACAAGACCAAAGCTGGTTTGTTTCTTCCGCCTGGTTACCAGGAGAAAGAAGAAATCCAAACGGGTTTTGTCGTGAAAATCGGCCCCGGGTATCCTATTCCGCTTTTATCAGATGATTTCAATGAAAGCTGGAAAAAGAATGAAGAAAAAATAAAATATATCCCGCTTCAGGCAAAAGAAGGGGATTTGGCAATATTCCTCCAAAAAGGGGCCATTGAAATAATTTTCAATGACGAAAAATATTTTATTGTGCCTCAGAATTCCATACTGCTCCTCGAAAGGGAGGAGCAGATGTTTGATTAGAACCTTGACCTGTCCAGGACAGGAAACCTCATCTGTACAAGATAGAAGGCTCCATAAAATACGGCGCTGAAAAACGTTGTCCCCAGGATATCATTCACGAAGAATGAGAACCCGTTAGTTGTATCCCTGAAAAATACCAGGCCTGCAATATAACATTCCATCAGGCCCATAAAATTTTTAGGATACAACCCCATGGCAAGCCATGAAGAGAAGTTGGTGATCAGGAAAAAGATTATAGCGGATGCAATTGAAGCTGTAAAAACTGATCCAACCGTAACTTTTTTCCGGATAGCCATACCCAGAACAACCGTAATGGCAAAACTCAGATATACGGCAGGCATGTTTGCGTGAAGACCGATAATGAGGTCGCTGATGAACATCGCGGCGACCGGAATGGCGAAAGCAAACTGCTTTCTGTCAAAATAGGTACCTGCAAACAAAGCCATAGCCGCTATCGGCGTAAAGTTCGGCCAATGCGGGAGCAACCGTAACAGGGCTGCAGCAAGAATTACTGAAAAAACAACAATAAACCTAGGTGTAATAGATTTATATAGCATTAATATATCGTGTTAATATCTTACAAAAATATAAAATCATTTGTATTAAAGTCAAGTTTTCGTGAAAATTGTTTCCTACTTTTGAATACTCTGATCAAATTCAGCTAATTGGCCCATGAATAAAAAGTTGTTAACACTGAGTTTAACTCTGCTTTTTCTGCTTAATTCCTGTAACCTGATGAAAACCAAGACCGATTTGATCGTTTATCATGCGAAGATTTACACCGTTGATAAGGTTCTCACCGTGGTTGAGGCAATGGCTGTAAATAACGGGAAGATCATTGCCACAGGTTCTACACGGGATATCCTGGAGAAATATAAATCTGAAAGAAAGCTTGACGCAGGGGGGAAGCCGGTATACCCCGGATTTATTGATGCCCATTGCCATTTTTACGGATATGCACTGAATTTCAGGTATATAGTCTTAAATGACTGCAAGTCCTTTGACGATATCATCATCCGCATTCAGCAATCGGGGAAATACAGTCCCAGGGACTGGATCGTTGGAAGAGGATGGGATCATAATCTGTGGAAGGAAAAGAAATTCCCTGACCGCAGGAAACTGGATGAATTATATCCCGGGAACCCGGTAGTGCTAACCCGGATCGATGGCCATGTTGTCCTTGCAAATAATATGGCCTTACAAAAGGCAGGGATAGACCCTGATAATACATTTCAGGCAGGTGAGGTTGAGACCCGTCTTGGGACACTTACAGGGATACTCAGTGAAAATGCAGCAGATCAAATGCGGAATGCCATCCCAAAACCCGGGCCCGGCATGCTCCTGGGCCTGCTTGCGAGAGCCGGGGAAAACTGTTTTGCCGCCGGGCTGACGACAGTTTGCGATGCAGGCCTTGACGCCGAAACTGCCGGGCTGCTGTGCGACTTATCCTCCGGGCCTGATTCTTCCCGGATGATCCGTGTTTATGCAATGCTTTCCCCCAGCGGTGAGAATATCAAACAGTTTATACTGAAAGGGCCTTATAAAAATTCACGCATTCGTATAAATTCGGTTAAAATGTATGCTGATGGCAGCCTGGGAAGCCGGACGGCCCTCCTTAAGCAAGCTTATTCCGACATGCCAGGCAATCACGGGATACAGGTCGTTTCTGCCGATTCCCTCAGGAAAATCTGCAAACTCTGCCTTGACTGCGGTTACCAGCTCAATACCCATGCCATTGGTGACTCGGCAAACAACATAGTACTCAGTATTTACGGAGAATACCTGAAAGGGACGAATAACCGGAGGTGGAGGATAGAGCATTGCCAGGTTGTGGATCCTGCCGATCTGCATAAGTTCAGGGACTATTCCGTCATCCCGTCGATCCAGGCTACGCATGCCACGTCCGACATGGGCTGGGCCAACGACAGGCTGGGCACTGAAAGGATCAGAGGGGCTTATGCATATAAAAGCCTTCTTAAGCAAAATGGGTGGCTTGCCAATGGAACTGACTTTCCGATAGAGAACATCTCGCCTTTACTGACCTTTTATGCATCAGTATCACGAAAGGATATGGAAGGTAAACCTGCCGGTGGTTTTCAGCCTGAAAATGCCCTGAGCAGGGAAGAAGCCCTGAGATCCGTGACAATCTGGGCCGCAAGGGCTGATTTCTGGGAGGATGAAATAGGGAGTATCGAGGTGGGCAAGAACGCCGATTTCGTAATACTTGACAGGGATATTATGCTGGTTGATGAAAGCGAAATACCAAAAACAAACGTATTGGCAACCTTCGTTGCCGGACTTGAGATCTACACCCGGAAATAACCCTTACGTGAAAAAATAAAGGCTGCAGGAAGTTCCTGCAGCCTTTATTTTTTACAAATCAGTATCCTTTATTTCAGTTCCTTGCAGAAAAATTTCCCAAGTGGCTTTCCAGCCGATTCATAAGCTTCTGATATTCTTAAACCCGTATCATAGGTTTCTTTGCTGACCGGCACACCTCCGACTGTCATTCGTGAAGTGCTGCCTTTTCCGGTAGATTCAATTGAAGCGATCACTTTATCGGGAGCTTTGGTCTCCACTATGTCGATCACAAGATCAACCTGCGATGCCTTTGTCCCTACATAGGCTTCAACGCCCTGCTCCATAAACCTGGTATGAACTACCATAGTGTACGTTGCATCCGTTGCATTTGATTTCAATTCAATGCCGCAATCCTCAGCCTTATTATTAAAAGCTTCGGCAAAGGCACCGGGAAAACGATCGGTTTGATCACTCTTCCATTTAACAGCCCATGCATCGCCTGTCCCTGGTTTCTTATCATTCCTGTCGGCCGTCCCTTTCTTTATGTAATCATCTTCTTTGTCAAATTTTCCAACCTTCATGTTCTGGTAATCAAACTGAAGATTAATGGTTTTCTGACCTTTCAGTACTGAGAGATTTCCTGATTTGAGTTTCTGTGAAAACAGATTGTTCCCTGCAAAAAGAAAGAAACTCATCATTAAAAGAATGCTAATTTTTTTCATACGTAAAAGGTTTAAATTTTAAATTTTGAAATTAACATGGCAAAACTATAACAAAAGGAAGTTTTTTCCAAATTTAATCGGTCTTAATTCACTATGGAATCAGGAATGGGATGCCTTGTTCCTGTTATCGATGAACTTCATCGCTTTCCTTCCGCCTTCAGGGAACTGGACTTTCAGAATTTCTTCAGGTTTATGGAACTTTACCTGGGGTGCCACCCTGAGCCTGGCCCTGAAATGATCTTTGATATCCTTTTCCAGTTCAGGGCTGAACTGGTTTGTACCTGCATTGATGATTATTTCATCTGTCCCGATTTCATTGGTATACACCTCAACATAATAATTCCTGATATACGGGATATTATCGAGGATATCATATAATGCGGGAGGGTAAAGCGTCGTGCCTTTAAATTTAATCATCTGTTTCCGGCGGCCTATCACCGGTCCAAGCCTCATGGTAGTCCTGCCGCAGGAACAAGGTCCGGTGTAATGGTAGCACACATCGCCTGTTTTAAACCTCAGCAGGGGGGTACCCTGAACTCCCAGGGTGGTAACAGTAACTTCACCCGGCTGATCTTCTTCTACGGGATTTCCGTTGTCATCGAGGAATTCAACGATGATCAGCTCGGGATGGTGGTGCCCTCCTGTCCCTGCACTGCATTCGGTAAACGTAGTAGCCATCTCGGTCGAAGCATAAGTGGAATATAGCTTCAACGGCCATTTCTCTATTATTTTCCTGCCAAGTGCATTCAGGCTGAGATCGGGATTTCTCAAAGGTTCACCAATACATACTGCTTTCGTAATACTTGATGAACGGTAGTCTATCCCGTTTTGTTCTGCATACTCAATGATTTTCAGAATAAAGGAGGGTACAACGATGATTGCATTGGGGCGGATCCTGTTAATGGTATCCCACTGAAGTTCAGGGATGCCGTTGCCAACCCTTACAATGGATGCCCCCAGTTTCCTTATCCCGAGAAAATAAGCCATGCCTGCCATAAACCGCCGGTCCAGGGTGGTCATAAGCTGGTAGGTGTCATCCACGGAACCGTCGGCACAGGTAAAGGAAAGTGCTTCGTTATATGCAAGACGGTCAAGGTCACTATCGGTCATGGCTACCGTGACCGGATCCCCCATTGTGCCTGAAGTCGTAATATAATCAACAATTTTGCTCCTGGGGACGCAAATAAAATCCTCGTTGAATTGCTGAAGATGGGTTTTGTCGGTAAGCGGTATCCTCACAAGGTCTTCCAGGTGTCTGATACTTCCCGGGTCTATGGCATGCTCGTTGAACAGTCTTTTATAAAAGGCGGAATTAGCCCCTGCATAGTGCAGCATTTCACGCAGGGCAACTTCCTGGAACTTTTTTATCTCATGTGAAGACTGGCTCTCAATAGCAGGGAAAAAAGATTTTTCCATCTGTTTAAGGGTGATCCCTAGAATTTAAACCCGATCAGTACCCTGAAGGTTGTATTATCAACTTTAAAAGTCGGGTTATCATCATGGTTATAAGTGAATTTGACTTTGCCCCAGTTATATTGGAATGCAAAGAGCATAAATTTATACCTGAGCCCTAAACTGGCTTCATTGAGCGTATAGCTTGAGCCCCACATGCTGTTATACCATGCAGCCGTGGCATTGAGCTTATATGAAAGATCTATCATGAGGTAGTCAACGGGATTTATTGTCAATACAGGACCGAACTTCTGGCCTCCGAAGTAATACCAGTATTCCAGTTTTTTAGAGGAACTTGAATTGGCAGGCAGGGTTTGGTCTGTAGGGTTAAACGATGCAGTGAGAAAAGTTGCATCGATACCGGCCCTGATATGATGATTTGCAAAGGAAGGGCCAATGTATATGAGGAATCCGAATTCGAATACAAATCCTGCCTTGGCTTTATTGAACTTTATTGTATCGGTCTTGCCTTGATATTTGTAATAATTCGCATGGGGATTAGCAAATTCACCCATAGGGAAAGAACCTCCCAGCTTCAGGTAAAAACCACTTTTAATATGATTCTCACCAACTTTTTTCTGGGTAGTCTGGGGCTGCATTTGTGTCTGGGCTGGCTGATCCTGGGCAAATACAAATGCACTTATAAAAAGTACGAACATTAAAGAAAGGAAACATTTTTTCATAATGGCTGCTTTATCAGGGGTTAATTGATCCAATAATACAAAGATACAAATGTATCAGGAATAGGAGTGTTTCTTCATGTACTCTTTTAATTCAGATTTAATAGTTGCTTTATCACCTTCAGGCAATGAAAAACTGTTTTTCCTGAAATTACGGTTCATGGAAGTAAATTCCTTAATCATTTTTTCCTGGCGTTCTGTAAATACCAGCCCCAGCTGCGCATAAACCTGTTTCACTGTCATCACGGGATCATTTTCAAGGTCTTCAAACCTGGTTACAGCATATGATCCTGCAGACAAACCACCCGCTTCTGTATTGATCTTTTCTTCAATAAGTTTTATCCCCCGGCAGACCTCCTGACAGTTAAATTTATGGGATTCACTGCCAAGTGCATTTTCCTTTTGCAGTATATTCCACATGTTCATGGTTGAAGGGACAACGTCAAACGGGTGCCGGTGTATCTGGATGAACCTGGCTTTCGGAAAGGCCTCAAGGAGCAGGCCAAGCCTGAAGGAATGGAAAGGGTTCTTTGAAAGTATGATACCTCTTTTAAAATACGTGATTTTCCTGTAGAATGATTTCAACTCCTCTTTGATATGTTCATTTGTTCCGGGGGATGGCATATTCTTTGCCCAATCCTCCACAAAATATTTCCCGTTCCGGGGGAATACCAGCTGTTCAAGGGGAGAAGTTCCGGTAAGCCTGAAAATTGCATATTCGTCCTCCTGGGGTTCATCCATCCCCACTTTTACATTGTCCATGGGCCTGGTTTCCCTGACAAGAGCCTTCATAATGGGTTTGTAATATGCATGGGATGTAAGCAGGCTGTCAGGTTCTGCAACCTGGAAAAGGGTAGGAGCGGTGAATTGCTCATCCAGGCTCATCAGTTTATACAATAAGGTTGTTCCGGTGCGCCAATGGCCGATGATGAATACGGGATCAAGGGGAGGGGGTGTTTCTTTCAGACGTTTTCCGAACCTTACTTTTTCAATCGAAGCAAAGAGGCTTGACCATAATGAACTCTGCAATAAAAAAAGAATTCTCAGCAAAGTCTTTGCATCCCGGCTGATTTTATTCCTGGCCAGGATACTGAACAGCTGTCCGGATGTCATCCCGGCAGTTAGGTAGGAATGTTTCAAGAATCAGTTGTATTAGGACTGTGGCCCCTGTTGGGAAACGAGAAATTCGGCTATGCTGTTTATTGACCGTATCACAGAACGTGCAAGGTTCTGATCGGCAATCCTCAGGTGGTATTTTCGCTGTATTGCCATTATGATCTCCAATGCGTCAACTGAATCCAGTGTAAGCGCATTTTCTCCTCCGAACAATGGTTTGTCATTATCAATCTCTTCAGGAGCTATCCCGGTAATCCCAAGAGTTTCCATGATAAGAATTTTAATCTCGGTCCTCAGTTCTTCAGTCACAACCTGGTTCATGTAAGTTGATTTAGTTGATGGTTTTTGACAATCGTTTAAAAAAGTCCTCTTCCTTTTCAGCCCGCTGATAAAGAAAATCACTCATTTGTTTGAATTTTTCAGCCCCAAGGTCGCGGTTCTTCCCGATCTTTGCAGCAAAGAGAGAGAATTCCCTCCAGCCGTCGCCTATCTCCATAAGCTCCTTTGCAAGATCCTTCAGTTCGGGTTTATTAATAATGTCTGAGGCTTGTTGGAGGAATGTCGCATACATAAACCTGAAGCCTGCCCCTCCGGTTCCCTGGTCTTCAAGCAGTATGTTGATCTTCATCACCTCATGCGAAAGATGCTCTGTGTCACGGGCCATAGCCGGCCATTCGGTGATTTTTTTAGCAAACAGCCTTATCCCTTTGATGCCCAGGAAAGGGATAGGGATGCTTAACATATTAAAACATGCTTTTTTGATTCCCCTGCGGATGGCTTTTTCGTAATCAAATGATTGAGGGACGTATTCAGGATAGAAGAGAAAGCCTTTGGGAGACATGCTCCCCTGTGCAAACCTTCCTTTGTTCATCGATTCAACGGGAAGGTCAACAGGATCAGGGAAATAGGAATCGCTGACCTTGTATACATCTCCTTCCTTGCCGATTGCGACGAGGAAGTGTACGTTAATATGGACACGTTCCCAGGAGGGTACATAATCCAGATAAAACATATCGACCTGAGTGGCTGCCGGGATCCCTTTTGAGATGAGCATATCAAGCGCTTCCTGGCCCGCTCCGGGGTTTTTAAAATCCCTGGTATAAAATTTAACCCCTGTCCTCCTGGAGAGATTTTTTCTCATCTGCCCCGGCTTGTTCCTGACTATGAAGGTGGGGAAGGCAAAGGATTTCATTTTATGGAAATAGCCGAAAAAAATTCCGCTCGAGATACCGAATACCATGGGCTCGGTGATCTTCATCCCTGCATGGTTCAGTAAGGAAGTTATAGAGCCCGATTCACAATGGGCCGCCATCTTATGCTGATAATTTTCTACTTTCATCACGTTAATTTCGTTTCCCCGACTGCCTTTTCAGGATCTCATCCGCAGTAATATTAAAAACAACGGAATACTTTTTGATAGCCGATTCACTGATCTTTGAAAAATTGCCAGGTTTCAGATGCCTGCGAACAATCCACTTCATCATTCCTGCACGTGCAGCAAGTTCAGAGAGAGTCAGGTCTTCAAGGATCATATAATATTCAATCGCATTGATCTCTCCTCTCCCGATTTTTTCCCCCAGTGCTTTCTCCAGGTTAGCCCGTTTCAGGAAATAATCATCAAGGTAATTAGCCGAAATGTATGAACCTGTTTGAATGGCCTCATACTTCCCGTCCTCTTTCTCGACATACAATATGACCTGTTGTTCAGGACAATCGGATATTCCGTCCTTTTCTTTCATCCGCTCCCACTGTTTGAAAATTAAGTTTTTCTCATTGCAAAAATATAAATGCTGCTAATCATTGCAAAAATGAAGAAGGCAAAGAGCAGCAGGCTCCTGGGCAAAATAGTCAAAATTCCGCCTCCGCGGATAAATACATCAAGGTAATTGTCGATTCCCCATCGCATGGGGGAAACCAGGCTGATGCCCTGTATCACTTTCGGCATCACATGCACCGGGAGAAAAGTGCCGCTGATCACACCAAGGAGGACAACCATGACCGAGCCGAACAGGGAGGCCTGGGCCATTGTGCCGGATGCCGAGCCCACCAGGATCCCGAATCCTATCGCTGCAAGTGAAGAAGCCGCCGTGGCAAACAAAATAGCCGCGATATTATTCCCGATCTCCAGGCGGGGCAGCCCAAGGAGGCCGGGGAAGACCCACAATCCGACCAGCATCATCAGGAAGAACTGGATCAGGCATACCATGAAATAGACCAGGACCTTTGATCCGAGTATGGTCCCGAAACCTACAGGCAGTGTGCGCAGCCTCTGGAAGGCTCCTTCGTTTTTTTCGTTTATTATGCTTGCTGCCAGGGGGATCACGATAAAGAACATGGCAAAGAGTATAAAGCCCGGTACAATATTTTGAATTGCTGTCGGCCTTAACTCCTGCATCCCTGAGCCCGCGAAGGATTCCTTTACCGGCGGAAGCTTTATCGTGCTTTCCTCAATGGATTTATCTATAAGGGGCTTCATGTCACCCGACGAAAAGGCAAGCATTTTTTCGACGATATCCCTGGTTTGCGTGCCTTTAATCAGGTATTTCAATGGAGTCACAATGTTTGCACGGTATGGCCCTGAAATGGCAGGATCGGTTATGATCTCAATGGCCGAGTCGCCTGTTCCTATAAAGATGCCGATGGAGTATTTCCCCGAACTGATCAGCGCCGTGGCTTTTTCCCTGTTTACCTCAGAGCCCCCGACGAGAGTATCAGGCTCAAAGAATCCGCTGGATTTAAGATTTTCGACGAGGGAGAGGGTGAACCCAGAATGGCTGTTATCGATGAACAGCAACCTGGTTTTCCCCAGCTCGTTCCTGAGGGTATATTCCTGGGCAAGGATAACTACAGTCATAAGCAAAACGGGCATCAGGAAAAGTATCAGAAGCCCGGGAACATCCCGAACGATGATAAGTAATTCCTTTTTTGCCGAAAACCACAGCTTGCTCATCCTGCAAAGTTAAATTATTCTCCGACTGTTTCCAGGATTGAAAGCGGGGCAATGGTTGGTATGATCTGCTTCAGCCTTAGCCCCGATTTCTTAAGCAGGCTGTGAAATTCCTGCCTCGTCCGTTCCCTCCCCCCGGGCATTGTAGCAAGCATCTGGATATCGACCATTTTGGAATAGGAGGAAATTTCAGGGCCGGGCACGACCATTTCAAGGATCAGCAATTTCGAGCGTTTTGGCATGGCTTTGCGAAGATTTGCCAGGATCAGGCGGCATTGTTCATCATCCCAGTTGTGAAGTATGTTCTTCATAATATAAAGATCGGCCGGGATGCTGAACGGCTCGAGGAAACTGCCGGGGATGAAAGTCATTCGCCTGCTCAGGCCGCATGAGCCTATAAAGGCTGTTGCTTTCCCTGAATTTTCAGGCAAATCAAGCAAAAAACCTTCAGCATCAGTGTTTTTCTCAAGTATACGGGCAAGTAGTAAACCTTCGCCTCCACCTATATCGGCTATCGTTTTAAAGGATGAAAAATCGTAGCGTGAAATTACAGGATCAAAAGCCAGGGCCGACAGGTCCGACATGGATCTTTCGAACCGCCGAAGTTCATCATGGTCCTCCTGAAGATAGGGATAGATATCCATGCCATAAGTGTAAGTGAAAGCGTTTTCACCTGTCTTTACCGTGTGCAGCAGGTTTCCCTGGGCCGACCAGTTAATCTTCCCGAGGTGGTGAAGGATCATGTTTCTCAGGCTGCCTTCGCCATCAAGCAGGGCCTTTGCGCGGGAATTCAGCATAAAGCGCCGGCCATTCTTTTCTATGAATATCCCTTCAGAGGCAAGGGCTCTCAGTATCCTGTACAATGCTTCGGGCCGGCAACCGGTTTTATATGCAAGTTCTTCAGCGCTCAAAGGTTTTTCCTTGAGGAATTCCGCGATATTCAATTCGGCTGCAATATACAGCGGCTGAAGAAGCCAGAAAGCCTGGACCTGCTCATAAAGCACAACCTGGCCGGGGAACAGGCTCCTGTGCAGTTTCAGGACCAGGTTCCTGAACCGGTTAAGCGCTTTTACCAGGCCGAAAGGCGGAAGTTTTTGCTGACTGCTCATTGTTTTTAATTTAAAATTGTATTCTCCACGTTGCCATAGGGAAAAAACCCATATTGAAAAAGTTCCTGATCTCGCCCGTTTTCGGATCGATGCGCTGAAGGTACACATTTGTATAATTTGTGCGGTACTGCAGGTCAAGAATGAATTCGACATTGTAACCCGGAAGGTTCCTTTTAAGCCCGAACCTCAGGGAAGCCCTCTTGTAGTCGGGGTACCTCGAAGCGAATGAGGCAGGCCAGTCCATCATGGTCTCGCCTGAAGCCACTGTGGCATTCACATCGAAGGGGATATAAGGGTTCCCGCCGGCATAGGTGGCCCTGAGACCGAGGGAAAGGATACCCCATTTACGCTTCCCGATAACGAAATCATATCCGCCGACGGCATTCAGCACATAATTGACCCCGAAGGCCGAATTCCTCCTCACATTATCGTAAGCCGTATACGTTGAGTTGTAAACCGAGGCTGTAAAAAGGAAGTAATACTGTTTATGGTAATACCTCTCAAAGGTGAATTCGATACCATAATTCAAGCCGGTGCCCCCGTTTATCAGGCTGTCGGAATATTGCCTGTTCAGGAAGAAGTCATGGCCTTCATTAATGAGGGAATACTGGGGAATGGAAGCTTTTACAGGCAGATCGTAGAGGTACTGGCAGTACACCTCGGTTTTAAGGTGAAGGGTCTTTGAGGGCCTGAAATCGTAAGAAAGCGCTGATTGTACACTCCTCGTAAAACCCAGGTCACGGTTTGGCTGGTTGGTTACTCCCCCCGGCAGTTTGTTTATCTGGAAGTAAACGACATGTGGGGGCATCTGGCTGTACATCCCTGCACCGAAGTTAATGACATGGTTCCCGGAGATCTGCCAATCCATGCCTATTCTAGGCTCTACAGCCCATGAATTATTCATGGGCAGCCAGGATGCGTATAACCCGGCTTTCAATTCAAGGGCAGGGGTAAGGCTTTGGGCCCACTGCCCGTAAATCCTGATAAAATCCATCTGCTCTTTTGTGCCGGTATGAACCTGGAATGTGTTTTTAAACATCATGCTGTCGGCAAATTTCATAAAAAAATGATCATAATCCAGGCCTGTTTCAATGGAGCTTTTAGCTGAGAATTTTTTAAACAGCCTTGAGGAAAAAGAGAGTTTCACCTCTGAACTTCGTTCCCCGGCCCAGAGAGAAGGTGTGGTCGCAACATTCGAAAATGTATCAACCCTGGTATAAACCAGTGAACTCACTGCATATATCATTGTTTTAATTCTTAATCCGGGTTTTAATGAAGCCTGATGAGTGATTCCGAGGACCCCCAGATTGGATCCGTTGGCAAGATCTTCACCATAATCGGGGAACATCCAGTCGGTTTGTTCCTTGCGGCTGTCGAAAAGCTGGATATAACTTAATCCCCCCATTCCCGTAATTGTCAGCACACCTGCTTTTTTTAAAGGAAGAGTTATTTTAAAGGTGAGATCCTGGTATTGGGGCACAACGTTCATTTTAATGCCGGTATAGCCTAAAAGCTGCAGCATGGATATCCTGTAAGAGAAGATGTAGGAGGCAGCGCTTTTCTTCGAGAATGGGCCTTCGGAGCCAAATTCCAGGCCATTCCAGCCAAGACCGAACCAGAATTCGTGGTGATCGCTGTTCCCTGTTTTCATCCTTAGGTCGAAAACGCCTGCGGTGGTGTTACCATACTGGGCAGGGAAAGAACCGGTAAGGAAATCAGAATTGGTCAGGAGGTTGTCATTCAGCAGGGTAACAGGCCCTCCGGTTGTTCCGACCGCAGCGAAATGGTTTGGGTTTGGGATTTCCATATCGTCAAGTCTCCATTGAAGGCCTGAAGGGGAGTTGCCGCGCACGATAATATCGTTCCTGTTATCTATGCCGGAAGTAACTCCTGCAAAATTCTGGGCCATTCTCGCGGGGTCGTTATAAGTTCCGGGGAACCTGAATGTTTCGTCGACGCTGAACGGACGTATGCTCACGGAGGCCATCCTGTTAAGTATATCTCCTTTCCTGTAATCCCCTTTAACTTCAATTTCCTTTCCGTCAATACCTGTTTGCCTCAGATGTATTGTTATATCCGCTTCTTTCCCGCTGCTGATCACAACGGGCCCGGATATATAGGTGGCATACCCGATGAAGCTCACTTTGAGTTCCGCGTTGCCGATGGGTATGCCTTTCAGTCTGAAATGCCCTGTTTCGTCGGATGAACATGCAATGGGAGGGTCGGAGCCAATTAACCGGATGCCCGCTCCGGCCAGTGGTTCCAGAGAGGCTGCGTCAAGGACTATGCCTTTTACCGACGATCTGAGCACGGGTTGGGCCGAAATCTCATCCGCAGACAGGAATAAAAAGAAAAAACAGGTAAGCAGGGCAGCAGAAACTCGGTAAAACAGTGCAGGCATGATGTAAAGATAGGGAGATTTTACTCTTCCATCATCCTGTCAACCTGCTCTTTTGTAAGCCTTGTCCAGACCGGGCTGGAGAATTTTTCACCATTCCATTCAAACTCGACCCTGTCGAAGGATTCTCCATAAAATGTGAGTTTGCTGCCAAGATCAGGGGTATGTTCAATAAATATTAATCCACCGGGGGCTTCACCGCTGGTCTTAAGGATTTGAGTGGCAAGGGAGTCAACGACTTCAGTAACCGCGGTGCCGGGGTTTTGCCTGTATATCTCGGTTGCAATAGCCAGTGTTTTCCCGTCCTGCCTCTTTATCAGCTTCAATCCGCATTTCGACGGGCTGTCCCAATGACCAAGATAGTCGTAGTAGCGGTCCATGTATTTGTTAAAGGCAGGATTGGTCTCCATAAAAAGTGAAATAGTGAGTTAAACAGTATCGGTGACTTTTTTACCGAAACTTAAATCGGCGAGGTCGCGGCGCCTCGCTGTATAAGTACCATCGGCCAGTTCCTTTGACATTACACGGTTAATGAGATTGAACATTTTCATGGTCTGGGGTTCATCCTTATAAAAAGTATCCCATGCATAATGGTACAATTCGGTAAGCCTTTCGGGGCTCATATGTTTTGGCTGGTAAACGACTTTACCGGCATTATAATGGTTCCAGTCCTTATCAAAGATCCTGTTTTGCTTCAGCAGGTCACTGTATGCCTTGGTATGCGGGAATGGCGCCAGTACTGTGAATTCGGCCAGGTCCAGGTCAATCTCCAGCAGAAAGTCGATGAGCCTTTTGATATCATCTTCGGTCTGGTTATCAAGGCCCAGCAAAATTGTGCCTTCAACCGCGATACCGTAATCATGGTATTGTTTGATGCGGTTGCGGATGTAATCGGAAGTATCGAACACGGCCTGGTAAACATACCATGCGCCGGCCTGGGCGGCAAGGTCCAGAACCTCATTTTTATCTTCAATCGTATGGCTGACCCATTTCTTTTTAAGAGGGATCATGGCCTTGAACAATTCCTTTTCCCATTCGGTATCGAGAGCAAGGGAATTGTCGACGATGAAAAGACGGTTGTTGTCCATTTGCGACAGTTCCTCCACCACGCGGTCGATAGGGCGGGGGCGGAAGCCTCTTCCTCCAAGATACCTCACTGCGCATGGGTAGCAGTCATAGATACACCCGCGTGAGGCATGGAACAGGTCAACCATCCTGAATCCCTTATGGTAATAGAGGTCTTTCTTAAGGATATTCCTGTTGGCCGGTCCGATGAGGTTCATATCGGGGGGCTTGCTCAGGTAATTATAGATCTTTTTGAGATCGTTTTTCCTGAAATCTGCAAACACCTGTTCAAGGCGGCCTTCCACTTCACCAAGAAATACAGAATCGGCATGAAGCATGGTCTCTTCGGCATGAAGCATAGTGGAAATGCCCCCAAAAATAACCTTCTTTCCCAGGGCCCGGTACTGGTCGGCAATTTCCCAGCCGCGTTTCACCTGAGTCGTAAGCATCATGGAGATTCCAACCAGGTCGGCTGAATCATCAATGACGAGGTCTTCGACATTTTCATCGGTAAAATCAATTTCAATATCCTCAGGCACTGCCGCAGCCATGACCACGGGTCCATGAGGGGGAAGGTAAAATATCGTTTGCCCTTCCAGTTTTTCCCAACGGGGATATATCAGTTTAAACTTCATCTTTTCTTGTTTAATCCCATTTCGCCATGCAAAATCTGTTCATGGCACGACCAAACCGTTTCATCCCGGTTTAATTTTTTTTCAATCCGGTATTGCATTCGGCAATCCTGCGGATAATTTTTTGCTTCTCCTGCCATCTCGGCACTTCACAATTCAAAGCCCGGTAGTAATACGACCTGGCTTGAACGGGTTTCTCGTGCAGGAGAAAGTATTCCCCGGCCAGGTACCAGGACTCATAAAATTCCGGGTTCGTATGAATAAAAGCAGGAATAAAAGAACGCTCATCGGGCAGAGCACTGCCATTCTTTAAACAATCACGCAGGATCCTCTTCATAGCCCTGAACTGGTTAAAAGCTCTGTAACCGGCTGACTGCAGGAAGTTATCGGGTGGTATCTCCTGTTCCTTCACTTCAACATCCACCCCCTGGCATGAGCCTGCAAAATTATGAAAAATTTTCCTCAGGTCGAAGCATTTATAAGAACCGAGTTGCCATGGACCGGTCGAAACCCATACCAGCCGCTCGGAAGGCTTGAAAATTATGGAATGATGGGCGATCATCTGGTTCATTGCTTTTTCGTTCCCCATACCGATGTCTTTGCCTTCCAATCCGGCCCTGTCCCTCAGTATCCAGGCTGCTTTTTCGACATCCAGTGGGAATTGCGCTCTGAGGTCTTCTTTTAAACGCCGGTACCTGTACATGGAAGCATTTTCTCTGATATTTTCTTTATTCAGGGCGTCCTCTGCAAAGTCGGCCGACTGAAAATGGTTTGCGCTTGAAATTGAACTTCCCCTGGGCTGCCTTAAAGCGGTTTTATACGGGGATTTCTCTATCACTGCGGCACGGCCGTCTTTTGCCGAGCCAATAAGGAGGGATTCAGAAACAAAAGTCTTACGCCTCTGGGCTATGGCATATGCCTCGTAAATTGTCGAAGCATACTGGAGTATCTCCCTGGCAAGAAGGGAGATCGGCATCCGGGCCGAAAGGGGGATCTTTGATTTTGCCGCATTGATCGTTACGGTAAGCCCTTCATCATTCATACCCGATACCGCACCAGTCATACCTCCCCAGGTAACCATCATGAAAGCATAACCGCTGTCGGGCTGTTCAAAGCAAATGATCTTGTTACGGGCAAACTCATCACCCATGTAAAAATCAAAGTTCCTGCCGATGATGAGGCTGCCGTCGGCACTTGATTTCCCCCAGGCCCCGAATGAGGTGCATCCGACCAGGTTCAGCTGTTCCATTGCATGGCCTATATCATGGGCAGAATGATAATTCAGCATCCTCTGGTATGCATTGCCGATATAAGAAAAATCATTGCTGGCCGAACGGCTAATGCCAAAAATCTCCTGCTTGAATTCAGTCGGGACATACGAATCGAGATCCCTGTTGAACCAGTATATGAAATATTTCAGGAAACGGAGGTAAAAGCGGGAAGGGATCATCGTTCTAATCTGGTCGATAAAGGCTTTTTCCTGGTTGTAAATAAGTGCTTTCGCAAGTTTCCCGTTCGCCACTCCTCGTTCATACGGGCTGCCTTTCAGGTACATCAGCCACAAGCCCGATGTGTCTTTCTTCAGCCAGGAAGATCCGCAACTGGTGAAATCCCCGGAAATCACTGAAACCTTCAGGGTATCTGCCGAGCGGTCGGCTATGGGGGGAGGGCTTACATTTATGGAAATCCTGAACCATGCCCAGAGACTGAGCAAAATTGCAATCGTGATGAAAACGGCCGTCCAGACCCTGTTTTTCCTGCTGTATTTTTTATTCTGCATCACGGATCTTGTTAAACAGGTATTCCAGTCCCAGTATTTCGGCGCATGTCATAATACTTCCGATTGTCACACCCGGCGCCCCGTGCATATTAAGGTTCTGCCCTGTAAAGTAAAAGCCCGGGATCTTGGTATGAGGCAAAATCATCGTTTTAAGATAGTTTTCCGATTCCTTGCGTATGCCATACATCGATCCTTCAGGTGTTCCAGTATAGTCCCTCCAGGTCAGCGGAGTTGAAATTTCCATATCTGTTATTGAAGAACGTATTTCAGGGAACTTTCGTTCGACCAGCTTCAATAATTTTTCTGCGCATTCGCTTTTGAATGTTTTGTAATCAGGCCCGCGTTTACCGGTTGATGTACCTTCCCAACGTTTCACTTCATCATAACACATAGTTGAAAGTATGCATACTGCGGATGTGAATTCACCATGCCTCGAGCATGAGGGTGTGTACATGAAATACATTCCGGGCCAGCCTGCTGCTTTACATTCCTGCCCTGCCCAGGCGTCACGGGTCGAGTGATAATACAGGTTATGGTCCATGTAGGGGAAACTGTCCGGCTTCAGCCCGAGATACAACCCGAATGAGGAAACGGTATTTTCCATGCTCATAATCCTGGATTGAAACGATCGTTTCAATAATGATGGTTCAAGTATCACGAGGGCCGACTGCGGATGAATCCCGGCAATGATCCGGCTTCCGACTAACATTTCATGGCCGGCGGTTTCAACCTGGAATTTATTTTTCAGGGAGGATATCTTCTTAACTTCCATTTTTGTCAATACCCTGCCGCCCGCAGCAGTTATGTATGCTATAAGATGGTCTGTTATTTGAGTGCTGCCATGGCTCAGCCTCCATGCGCTATTAATGAAGGAATGGTTGATAAGCGCATATTGATGCCAGGGAGTGGAGACTTTTCTTCCTGCGTACAAAAAATTATTACCCGAGAGCACCTCCAGGAGCAGGCGGTTCCCGGGATCGGTACCTGCCATCTTATTAAGGAAATCCCATGCATTGGTTCCCATCCAGGCAGTCTTTGTATGCTTGTCGGTGAGCTGGAAGTTATACAGTGGGAATGCCGAAACAGTTTCTTTCAGGGCCGCAACATATTGCCCCAGGAATTCCCGGGATGCAGGGAACTGCGCGGCAAGGTTCTCGGTGAAATGATCAAAGCCCTGTGCAAGCCTGAAATCCATGCCATCCAGGGAAATTAAATCAAAGCAGTCAATATTCATCCGCTCAAGCCCAAGTGACTGCGAAAGACCGAAATATTTCCAGTAGGAGTGAAGGGTCTGGCCGGGCAGCATGCTCCCGATATAATGTATCCCCGTATCAAATGAATTCTCTCCTCTCTGAAAACTCTGCATGCATCCCCCGGGAACCGAATGCTTTTCAAGTATGCAAACGCTGAATCCTTCCTTGCTGAGGATGTAACCGCAAAGCAAACTGCCTAATCCTGATCCGATGATGATGACGTCATAGCGGTTCATATTTCCCCGGTTGTTTCGTGGTTCTTTTTCAGCGAATAGTAAGTGTTGGAACTGTAGGATTTCGAGGCTATCACCTCAAGGCTGAAGCCTGCCTGTGACGCGATTTGCCTTATCCTGGCAGTGGAAATGAAATGAAGGCTCAGGGTTTCATCATAGGTTTTGTTGAATTTCATCCCGGTTGACATCAGTTCGGTGAACTTTGAACGCGAATGCAGCTTTTCGCTGTTCTCATCTGCATCCCTGATTATGATACAACCTCCATCCGTAATGTTTGCCATACATTTCATCAACAGGCGTTCCTGGTCAGCTTCAGGTATATAATGCAAAACGTCGCTGAGGATGATGCAATCCTTTGAGGGGAATTCATACGACCTGATATCCCCTGCCAGGAATGTCAGCCGGTCCGATTTGAGAAATCCGCTTTCAGCAATCCTGATTTTTCCCTCATCATAATCCATACCTGTGATATTTCTTTCTGCGGATGTAAGGGCAAGCATATGGCTTATGAAGCCGTATCCGCAACCCAGGTCGAGGATTTCGCCCTGCCGGGGCACAATTTTATTAATTATGGAATAATTCTCTTCAAGTCGAAGTTTGATCCTGAGGTACCATTCCAGTAACGGGCCCTTGTAGATATAATTCAGGACCAGTTTGCGGCGGTAATATGAAGTGTTGCCTTCTTCGGCCGTGAAACGCTCATATTCCTTCACATACCATTTCCTTATCATCCTGGCTCTTTCCTGGTAGCTTTTTCCATACGAGGTGTCGGCGGGAGTTATCCTTGGATATATCCTTTGCCTGAACATGTTGGGCCTTCCCCAGAATGCACCGCGGGCCAGGAAATCACCCGTGCCAAACATCATCAGGGGCAGGATATCCAGCTGGAGCTGTTCTGCAATATAAAAAGCCCCCCTGTGGAATCTTTGGATCTGGTGGTCAATCGAACGGTGAGCTTCGGGGAAAATAAGAATGGAATACCCTTCTTCGACTTTCTTTCTAAGTTTTTCCATTATGTAATCTAGTCCCTTGTCAACATTATAGAAACTCGCAAGCCTTGCAATAGGTCCGAATACAGGTGAATAGTATACCCAGGTATTGGTTAGTATGATTATTTTCGGATACAGCCTGAGCATGGCGGGTGTTTCAATTAGTGACTGGTGGTTGCTGATGATAACAGCCGGTATTCTGAAATCTTCACTATGCGGGTTATACAGCCTGCGGTTTGGAAAAGTAAGGAAAATATACAGCCTTGAAAGGCTGCAGAACATGGAATGAAAAATGTTTTCTTTCCATCTTCGCTTAAGAGGCAGCAGAAAGTACATGAGCGACCCGGTAACGGCAAGTATCAGGGCGATGAAGACAATATTTCCCCAGGTGATAAAGGTCTTGACGAAGATCCTGGCCGTTATGGGGAATGTGCTCTTCCTGAGCCTGCCTGCTATGAACCAGCCCGAAACCAATGGCTGAATGCATAAGGTGATCAGGACAAGTATAACGATCCCTACAACGGAAACAAGGGCAATAGAATAAAGGGCAGGATGCCTGGCCGTAAACAAGGCCGCCACGCCAAATAAGGTTGTTGCCGAGGACAGAAGTATGGATACCCTGTATGATGAAATGTTCTGCGTTCTGTATGTATAGTCCTGCAGCAGGCCCCTCATCATCAGGATGCTGTAATCAACACCTAATCCGAAAATAAATGATGAAACGATGATATTGAAAATATTGAACCTTATCCCTGTCGCGCCCATAAAGCCCAGTGTTATGAGCCATGACAGGTACATAGGAATGGCAGTGAAGAAAGCCAGTTCGATCCGGCCGAAAGAGAACCACAGAAGCAGGCTTACAAAAAGCATGGAAAGCAGCACCAGACGGTCGAAATCTCTCTTAACACCTTCAACGAAAAGGTCGGTGAGTTTTTGGCGGTCAAAGATCACCACTCCCGGCATGTTGTTGAATTCACTGTATATTTTTCCGGCTACAGCAGGCTTTACCCTTGCAATGCATGAGACCATATATATTCCCTGGCTTTCATTAAGCCATTCGGAGAACAATGCATCTTCAAACCTTGACTTTAAGCCTGGCTTCAGGGGCTGGTATGATTTAGTCATCATTTCGCGGAATCCCCTGAAGGCACCCGTTGTGAACCCGGTTTCTGCAGCGGACTTCTCAAGGACGGCAATTATCCTTTGTGATCTTTCAGGAGGGAATGCCGTGACCCATTTATTTAGACGGAGAGATGAAAGGGAATCCGACAGCAGCAACGTTCTTATCCCTGAAACACCGTCAACAGTCCTGTTCCGGATAAGTATGTCAAAACGTGATTGCACCCTTTCATTCAGCCTGAGGGCACTTTCACGGGAAGGGCCTGTAGCAACGATGTATATATTTTTAAGTTTTCCGTTTGACAAGCTGTCAAGTTTATCCCCTGCCAGCCTCAGGCGGGGCTCCATGTAGTTCATGGTATTCATGTCTGTTTCAAACCCGGCTTTCCTGAAGAAAAACAGGCTGGCAATACAAAGCAGGCCCAAGACTGCAATGAGTCCATATTGTTTTTCAAACCTGATATTGCCTATCCTGTCGATGAATGATGAAAACGCTGAGGGAGATTTCTCATGGAAACGTTGAGAGAACATCTGGGGAAGGAAGACCAGTGCAAACAGGGCGGCCCCTGCAACGCTTATTGAGGCAAACCACCCAAGGTCATGCAGGACGCTTGACTCGAGAAATACCAGGCAAAGAAACGCCCCGGCGGATGTAAGGGCACATACGACTATGCTTTGCGACATTTCGCGAAGGGTCTGCCTGACATCCCCGCATTTCCTGTACTGGTTGATAAGGTATAATGAATAATCGATGATCAGCCCCAGGATCACGGAACCAATTCCAAGGGCAATCGCCGAAACAGAACCTTTTACAAAGGCAATAACGGCAATGGCAAGCCCCCCGCCGAAAATAGCGGGCAAGAGGCCAAAAACAGGAACCAGCAGTGATCTGAAATAGAATCCAAGCAGCATGAAAATTGCCAGGAAGGCGATCAGAAGGGTAAGGATGACATCCTTCTTAACGCGTTCCGCATTGCCTACTGCCACAGCCGCCGCCCCGAAATATCCGGCCCTGAACCCCCGGCCCGAATTGATCTGTTTATCGATCACATGGTCAAGCTTTTTCAGGAACTCACTGTTACGGCCGGTTTCCCCGGGTGGATTCGCTGGACTGATAAAAATAAGCAGGTGGCGGTGGTCCTTGCTGATAACATACCCGTTGTAGGACTCATACTGCTCACTTCCCTGCAGGGCCTTTAATTTCCCCAGGGCAAGAACCTGTATCCCAAGAGGATCGTTAAGGATCTGGCCCATGCTGATAATCGAAGCAGGGGTTACAATCTGGCGGTAGTCCTTACGGATGGCCTTTTCAATATTGCCCGGGGATATCATTGTATCGATCCGGAAATAATCCCCTGCTTCAAGAAATAAAGGAAGGTACTCGCGGGTACATGATACCAGTTCGGGGAAGATGGAATCATCAGGTTTGTAGTAAAGTTTGCTGATGTATTCTTTGCATGCCGAGTTGATTGCAACCGCCAGGCTATCGGCTGTCAAACAAAGGTCATCTTCCCTGAGAGCCCCTGTCGTGTCTGTAATTTCAAGATTTATCACCAGTTTTTCCGCAAACCTGAAATGGCTGACCACAAAATCAAAGTGGGTCTGATTTCCAGCATTTGAAGAACTGCCCGAGATGTCCTCAAAAAAACGGATCCTTGATATGCCGAAAAGGATAAAAAGCACGGCCATTCCAGAAAAGAGCCAGAAGAGCCATCTCTTTTGTGCAAACAGGAGATATATTGAGATAAACAGGTTTGACATCAGGTTACAGTAATCATTCTATTATACAATTTCAGCCCGGGATCAGGCTGTTTTGGATTTTCTGAAGGCCTTGAGCAGCAAATAAGTCAGGCTACCAAAGACCAGGGCCAGAAGTGCGCCAAAAATAAGGCTTCCCGCAATATACTGAACAATGTTTGCTTTGATCCAATGGAAATCAATTCCCGAAGCATAATGGTTCTGCGAATTATTCGAGCCCAGGACCAGGCCCCCTGTTTTATAACTTAAATACAATATAAGCGGCAGCACAGGGGGGATACTGATATTAGAGGCAGCAACAGTAACGAATTTATTCAGTTTAAAAAAATGAGCCAGGCCGAATGCAACTACCATCTGCCATCCCCAAACGGGTACGACACCAACAAATATGCCCAGCATAACCGAAAAGGTTATTTTGGCGTTTGAATCTGCGCTGTCGACGATATATTCCTTGATAAACCCCTTTACCGACTTTCGTTTCAGTCCCTTGGCAAACATGAAAGGCCTCACCCAAAGCAAGGCCATAAACACAAGCAATGCATTAAGGAGGCTGGTACGGGTGAAATCCGGGCCTTTTCTGAAATGCGAAACCCTGGTTTCCTTCGGGGCATAATAAACATCAACGGGCACTGAAAGCAGTTTTACTCCCCTCCAGGCAAGCCGTACCAGTATTTCCACCTCGAATTCGTACTTCCCGGTATAAAAATGCTTAATCCCGCCCACTTTCTCAATAGGGTAGAGGCGGAACCCTGTTTGTACATCGGCGATTTTCTGTCCTGTCTCGATCTGGAACCAGAAAATCGAAAACTTATGCCCGAAGCGGCTGGATCCCGGAACAGCAGGGTCTTCCATGTTCCTGGCTCCCACGATCAGGCTGCCGGGTTCTTTTTCGATAAGCTCGATGAATTTCGGGATATCACTGACTTTATGCTGCCCGTCGCTGTCAATGGTGAGAACATATTTATAACCCTTCTCAACGGCTATTGCAAAACCCTTCTGAAGCGCCCGTCCTTTGCCGCGGTTCACAGGAAAAGTAAAAGACAGTATCCCGGGGATCCCCGACAGTATTGATGGAGTATTATCTGTCGAACCGTCGTTCACAACAATAATATTCCCGGTAAGGGATTGAACCTCACGGATCAGCCTTTCAAGAGTGCCCCCGTTGTTATAAGTGGGGATTAATACACAGCATTGCAGTTCATCGATCTTGAGGCGGAGTTCAGGGTTGGTTTGCATGTACTGTGATATCGTTTCTGGCAGTTTGAACAAAAATAACAAAAAACCGTAAATTTGACCGATGAAAATCCTGCTCATTAACACACCACGCTCCCCGGAGAACAGGATACTTGAGTTTGCACCTGAAGCGGCGAAGCCTTTTATTCACAAGAGACTGATCGGTCCGCCCCTGGGCCTGATGACTATAGCCGCTGCTGTAAAAGACCATGATGTGCTTTTATTTGACACCAAAGGGGAGTTTGACCTGTCGCCTGAACATCCATCTCTTGCGGCCCTTGTTAATAAGTTAGTTCTTGAATTCAGGCCGGATATTGTCGGGAGCACTGCAATTACTTCCGAACTGTACTATGCATTTGAAATATTCGCTGAAGCAAAAAAAGCTAATTCCCGGATCATCTCCGTATTAGGCGGATTACATCCCACCCTTCTTCCGTACGATTGTTTTCATCCTTCGGTTGACGTGGTCTGCCCGGGGCAGAGCCCTCATGTTTTCAGGGATGTGGTTGATGCCCTGGAACGAAGGGACTCGCTGGAATCAGTACCCGGAATATTATTGAACCAGGGATCAGGATTGAAACGCACGGCGGGCAAACCCAGGATATGGGATTCGGCTGATGCCGACTACCTTATGCCTGAGCGGGAGCCCCTTAAAAAATGGATCAGTACTTACAAAGTCGGCGTCAGCCCTGACCCGAGCACTTATGTGTATACCTCCCTCGGCTGCCCTTATAAATGCACTTTCTGTTCAATCTGGCCGCAGTTCAAGGGTAAGTACTACCAGCGGACCATCGATAGCCTGATCACCGAGCTTCACTCGATTCCCGATTACCCTGTGGTTCGGTTTGCCGATGCAAATACTGTTGTTGACCTGGGTTTTATGGAGGCCCTGTTCGACCGGATACTGGAAGAAGGGATCAGCAAGACATTCGTAATGGATATCAGGGCCGATGTGGCCGCCATGCACCCGGGGATCATCAGGAAGATGGCAAAGGGCGGGCTAAAAGTAGTGATCTGCGGATTTGAATCATACAGGGATGAGGAGCTGAAGAAATACCGCAAGGATTCACCTGCCAGCGACATAGCCAAAGCGATTAAAGTTTTTCATGACAATGATATCATGATCAGGGGGAATTATGTAATCCCCAATGACTATTCCGGGGATGATTTCAAGGCACTTGAAGACTATTCGGCAAGCAACCCGGTGGTTTATGCAGGCTATACCATCCTTACACCCATGCCGGGAACAGTGTTTTACAGCCAGGTTAAAAAGCAAATCACCGATCACGATTACCTGAAGTATAACTTCTTTAATTCAGTGATGAAGACCACCCTTCCGTATGAAAAATTTCATGAAAGGGTAGGGAGCCTCTGGCTTATTAAAAAGGGGAAAGATGTGATATGAAGAAACTGCTCCTGGTAAATACAAACACTGAAAAATTCCCTTACCCCATACCTCCCCTGGGAATCTGTTTGATCGCATCGTTCCTGCAAGGCCGTTATGATGTAAGGATCTATAATGGCATGTTTGATGAAGGCCTCGGCCTGGAACCGGTCATCCGTAGTTATAATCCTGATTTTATCGGTTTCAGTATCCGTAATGTGGATGAGGTGGTACCTGAGAAAGCCAGGTTCTTCATCGAGGGAGTTTACAGGAGTTTCATAGGGCCTGCCCGAAAATATACCAATGTGCCGTTTATCCTCGGGGGAAGCGGGTACACGATTTTCCCGCAAGAGATTCTGGAATATACAGGTGCCGATTACGGCATAGCAGGAGAGGGGGAAGAAACGCTTCTTTCACTTCTCGGGGCAATTGAAAGAGGAGAAGATGCCGGGAACCTGCCCCATGTGTATACCCGCCAGGGCCATGGGCCGGGGATTGGGCGAGGTGTTAGTGATTACAGCCTGAGGCCATATTCCGCCATAGATATCAACCTTGATTTCACTCCCTATACCGAAAGGGGTGTTTACAGCATTCAAACGAAGAAAGGCTGCGCACTTCAATGCATCTATTGCTCCTATCCTCTGATTGAAGGCAGGCAATACCGTTTGAGGACTCCTGTTTCCATAGCTGATGAGATTGAACAGGCATCTGCAAGGCTTGGCAGGAGCGTGACATTCGAATTTGTCGATTCAACCTTTAACGAACCGAAGGGACATGCCGAAGATATCTGCAGGGAACTCATCCGCAGGAAAATGAAAGTCAGGATGCGAACCATGGGAATAAACCCGCGGAATACCGGCAGGGAATTGTTCCACCTGATGAAAGAAGCAGGTTTTGCCCAGATCGATGTGACTCCCGATTCTGCTTCCCCTTTAATGATAAAGAATCTGAGAAAGGGGTTTACCATGGATGATATCCAACGTACAGCCGGGCTTATCAGGGAGTTCGACCTCCCTTCCATGTGGTTTTTCCTGTTTGGCGGACCTGGTGAAAACCGGGGCACTTTTAATGAGACCCTTGATTTTATTGGTAATTACATTAATCCCGACGACCTTGTGTATATGTCGGGCGGGCTAAGGATATACCCGGGAACGCCTTTATATAATATAGCATTGAAGGAAGGATATATTTCCACCTCCCTCAACCTCTTACAGCCTTCTGTCTTTTATTTTTCAAAGGGATCCCCCCGGGAAGAGCTGAAAGAATGGATTCAACTTGCGTGCAGGGAGCGGATAAACTGCCTGCCGGGATACGAAACGACACCCCCGTCCGGTATGCTGGCTGAAGCTTCTGTTTTACGGCAAGCGCAAAGCCTTGATGAGCCCATGTTCCGCACGCTGTTAAGGCTGAGAAGGGAGTGGAAAGCGGCTGGGAAACTTTAATTTGATGTTTGAAAGAGCCTGATATCGCATTAATGTGTATCGATAAGCGTATTCCAGTTTACGAACTTCCCGGCCCCGGGAATGAACTTCGAATTCTTCCGTAATGCTTGAGAGGGGCCGCATTCAGTAAATATCCTTACACCCGAATCGAACATCTTTAACTGGGTTGCAAGCCAGTTGAACGGGTGGCAGATATTCTTCACCACTTCTTCCCTTACCTTTCTTTCATCAGTTATCATTTCATGGCTGAGGACTGAAATGACAGGAATTTCCGGGGCACTGACATCCGCAGTGGATACAGTTTCAGATAACAGCTTTGCAGCTTCTGCTAAAAGGTTGGTATGATAGGGGATGCTGACACCAAGGGAGCGAGCGTGCAAGGCTCCTTCCTCCCTGGCTTTAAGCAGAAATACGTTGATGTGAAAACTATCGCCTGCAATTATGAATGAATGGTCGCTGTTGCAGTTTACAATTGCCAGGTTGAGATTGTAATGCAAAGCGATATTCCTGATGTCTTTTTCGTTAAGGCCGATAACGCCGCACATTCCGTAATGGTCGCCCGGCAGGGTGGACCTGATGGCTTCATAGGCCTTTTGTATAAAGAGAAGTCCGGTTTCGAATGAAATGGAGCCGGTTGAATAAAGAGAAGCATAGATCCCCATGCTGTAACCGGCTGTCATTACAGGTTTAATACCTGAATTTAAAAGGATCCCAGCACAGCTGCAACCATAGATATATGAAATATACTGGTTCAGGAGTTCATTCTGCAGCAGGGGATTCGATTCAGGGTGAAATGCAAGCAGTTCACTGCCGGCGAGACCGGCCGCCTTTGAAAGATATTCCTGAAAGACCTCATGAAAAACGGGGACTGCACGTGAGGGATCATCCCTGTAATCACTTATAAATGCAGGAAAAACGAATGAAATTGTATTTTCAGCCAAATACGGAATTATTTTTCCAGTTCCAGCAGACGGTTTTCGTGTTCAATGATCAGCATCTGCATTTCAATAAGCTGTCCTATGGTCTCAACCGGATGTTTAACGGCATATTTGCCAATGGTTTTCAGCTCTATGTCAAGATTGTATTTCTTTTTAAAGATCTCTATAAGTTCGAGGAACATCAGTGAGTCTCCGTCAAGATCCTTGATAATGCTTGTATTATCGTTGATCTGTGATTTGTCGGCTTCACATTCTTCAGCAAAGAACGCTAAAACAATTTCCCTGACTTCAGTACGTGTGTTCTCTGTGATTTTTGCCATCCTGAGTATTTTTTTTTTGCAAAAATATTAATTTCCGGGATATTTCCTAAACACCAGGGTGGCATTATGTCCCCCGAAGCCGAATGAATTTGAAAGTGCAACCTCTATAGTTTTGTTTCTGCTTACGTTTGGGACATAGTCCAGGTCAAGTTCGGGGTCAGGGTCGGAATAGTTTATGGTAGGGGTCAGGGTATTATTTTTCAGACTGAGGATGGTGATGATCCCTTCAATTGCCCCGGCAGCTCCAATGGTGTGCCCGATCATCGATTTGGATGATGAAACCGGGATCAGGTATGCCTGTTCGCCGAAGACCCTTTTAATGGCCATGGTTTCATAACGGTCATTAAGTTCGGTGGATGTGCCATGGGCGTTGATGTATCCCACTTCGCTTTTAGCTATGCCGGCGCTTTCTATTGCTTTTTCAATAGTGGCCGCCATTCCGATGCCGTCTTTCATCGGGGCCATGATGTTATATCCTTCGCTGGTAAGCGCGTAGCCGGCCAGTTCGCAATGAACAAGGGCATTCCGTTTCATGGCATGTTCTTCAGATTCGAGAATGAGCACACCTGCACCCTCACCGATCACAAACCCGTCCCTTGAGGCTGTAAACGGCCGGCTTGCGGCTTCAGGGGGATCATTTGCCACCGACAAGGCGTATAATGCATTAAAACCGTTTATTTCCTCGGGGTTGATGATGGAATCGGCTCCCCCGGCGATTACGATATCCACCATGTTGTTTTTAATCATCTGCATCCCCGTGGCAATGGCATAGGCTGATGAAGCACAAGCAGTATTGATGGCAAAATTGGGGCCGAGCAGCTGGTATTCAAGCGATATCCAGGCAGGCATGGAATTTGTCATGCTTTTAAAGACCGTATTTTGAGGCGAGGTGTCTTTTTCCACGCTGGAATTCCCGGTGTTAACAACACCCATGATCACAGCACAACGGGATTTATCTTCTTTCTCAAAGTCAAGGCCTGAAAGCGCCACTGCCTGTTTTGCTGCAACCACGCACATCCTGGTAACCCTGGTCATCTGGCCGGCTGCACGTTTTCTTATGAGGGTCCTTGAAAATTCATCAAAATCCTGCGGAACCTCGGCAGCAATTCGTGTGGCACATGAAGAGGCATCAAAAAGCGAGATCTTTTTCACCCCGCTTTTACCTTCTGCAAGGTTCTTCCAGAAGGTTTCTAAATCATAACCCAGGGATGAAACGATTCCCATCCCGGTGATAACAACTTTTCCAACCATTCCCAGTATTTATTTATTTAGTGCCTTCGCCCAGTTTTTGATCAGGTCGACTTCAGCCTGGGTGGGGATATTATCGGGGTTGTTTTTACGCCATTTTCCCGGGGGCATTGCACCTTTTGACAATTCTTTGCTTATGTCAGCAGCCTTGCCCGCCTGCTTTTTAGCATCATTTGTATTCCATTTGCTAAAGTTAACATGTGACTTGGCCATGCCGTTTCCGTCCTCACCATGACAATCGAGGCATGCTTTCTGGATGACTTTGGCAACCGAATCGGGAAGTTCGGGATTCCCTTCCAGGTATTTGCCGGAACCCGATGCGTTTACAGGCCTGAAGGCCAATGCAAGAAAAAAGACTACAGTTAATGATATTCCTAAAAATCCAATTGTTCTTTTCATAATTTTCATTGTATTGCTACAAACAAAAATACAGAGAATTATTCAAAAGGACCTTGTTCTGTCCCGAAATATTCTTTTAATGCCTCATTGAGTTCTTCTATTGTAAGGCCTGAATGTGTAATAAACCTCCTGGCTGCATTTTTATAGGTGAACTCCAGGTGGTTCCTGATTTCTTCGAGTTCCTCAGGACTGGAAGTTGCAGGTTTGATACTGGTTTCATCCCCGGTATAATCATAAAAGCCCTGTCCCGATTTTCTTCCCAGATGCCCATCGGAAGCCAGCTCCTTAAGTTTGCCGATAAGCTGGGAATAGTAGTCTGTATTAGGGTAACAGGCTGTATAATTCATTATGCTTACAAGCATGGTGTCAAGGCCTACATGGTCGAAAAATTCGAAGATGCCTGCAGGGAAAAGTTTTCCTTTCACAGCCTGGTCGATATCGGCATAAGTGGCTTTCCCCATGCTGACTATACGGTAGGCTTCATTCTGAACATCGAGGAAAATGCGGTTAAGTATAAATCCTTCCTCTTCTTCTAGGATGACCGACCTGCGTTTGACGGTATCAAGAAAAGCAGTAAGCCTGCCTACTGTATCCGCAGAAGTGCGAGGCCCTTTCACAATTTCAACCATATTGACAAGGTTCACCGGGTAAAAGAAATGAAGTCCGGCAAAGTTCTTCTCTCTGGCTGCCGAAGGGCAAAGAACTGAAGGATCGATAGAGGAAGAGTTGGAAACAAGTACTGCATTGGCTTGCAAAATTGAGTCGGCCCCGATCAGAACCCGTTTCTTGAGTTCTGTTTCTTCCGGCACTGCTTCAATCACAAGCGAACAATCTGCCAGGACAATCAAGTCCTTTGAGACCCTTGAGTTTTTAATCCGGTCAGACTTCTCTTCGGGGATCATCCCGTTTTCACTGAGTCTCCTGATCTTCTTTTCGAGGTTCCTGTTGATTTTCGTCAGATCGGCCTCTGGACTTACCAGCCAGCGGATATCAATGCCGCATTCGATTAAATAATGGGCCAGGTTTGTCCCCATTTTTCCTTCCCCGATAATTCCAACCGTTTCAGCTTCCTTACCCTGCTGTTCCCATTTACCCGTATCCTGTGACATCACGAGCTTGCGGTATTCATCCATCCTGAGGTAGTGCCGGCGAACATGCCTGTTGTAACCCAGCATGGAAAGAAGGACCCCAGCCCCTTGTCAATTGCGATCTGTTTCGACCTGATAAGGTTGAATATAAAACCGAATAAAGCCCTGCGGTCCTTGTCGGAAGTAAGGATAAACTCCTTAAAGGTTATCCATGAAAGACGGGCTTTCAGCCATACCGGGAT
>Ga0194054_10000028_pt1 | contig 66791 bp, 58 predicted proteins | sample SepL2210m_MetaG_FD_163628 | JGI IMG/M metagenome (GOLD analysis project Ga0194054, IMG submission 163628) | Anoxic zone freshwater microbial communities from boreal shield lake in IISD Experimental Lakes Area, Ontario, Canada - Sep2016-L227-10m | ecosystem: Environmental > Aquatic > Freshwater... | reverse complement strand
ACGGTGCCGTCAGCCGATATCGTGGGCAGGGCTTCTGCCAGACAAGGCTCAACCCGATAAGGCCGGGCAAGATAGGCGTATTGAACCAGCCCTTCATACATTTTACTTTGGGCCTGGATAGAGGGGAGATCCATTGCCTTGGCGGGATCAAATCCGGCAATCCGCTTGGTCTCAGCGTAAAAGACAGACTCGCCGCCAATGGCACCGACCGCCAGACTTAAATGGATAAAAAACAAAAGAGTCCACCCTGGTAAAACCCAGAGAGGACCCTTTGATGTGATCAACACGGCAAACCCTCCAACGCCAAAATCAAGGCGTGGTTGTCGCCGGCGTCTGAACAGGTGTCACATCCCCACTTGCGGCAGGAATATCCACCGCGGCAGGTTCTACCGGAGCGGCTTGTGCTGGCATCGATTGTGTGGGGACAGATTGCTGAACAGGAAGGCGATCGATCACTGACCCTGTTCCGACTCGACCAGAGGCGATATAGCCGATGGCCAGAGTATTGAGCAGAAAGATACCCGCCAAGGTCACCGTGATCTTGGTCAGGACATTTCCTGTGCGGGAACCAAACAGGGTTTCTCCCACCCCCGCACCAAACGCCAGCCCCAAGCCCTCATCTTTGGTCTTTTGCAGCAGGATGATTCCGATTAACAGAAGCGCCGAAACAATTTCGATAAAAATTAAAAAACCGTATAAAAAACCGCCCATATTTCACCTTCCGTTTACGAACTCACCCACTTAGTTTTCAGACTGCCGCTTCAATAATGGCAATAAAGGAGGCCGCATCCAGGGCTGCCCCACCAATCAGTCCGCCGTCAATATCCGGCTGAGACATCAATTCCTTGGCATTGGCCGGCTTCATGCTGCCGCCGTATTGAATGCGAACCGCCTGTGCCGCACCGGGATTGCACATCTTGGAAAGCACACGACGAATCAAGGCATGCACTTCCTGAGCCTGCGCAGGACTGGCCGTACGGCCGGTACCGATCGCCCACACGGGTTCATACGCCACCACAATGCGGCGGAAACTGGTTTCATCCAAACCGGCCAGACTCTTGGTCACCTGTGTGGTCACCACATCTTCGGTCTGGTTCGCTTCACGCTGTTCCAATGTCTCGCCCACACACACGATCGGGGTCAGATTGGCCGCCAACGCCGCTTTCACTTTGCGACTTACGGATGCATCCGTCTCACCAAAAAACTGACGACGCTCGCTGTGTCCCAGAATGACATACTGGCAACCCACATCACGCAGCATATCGGCTGAAATCTCGCCGGTGAACGCGCCATCCTTCTCCCAATGCATATTCTGTCCACCCAGCTTGACCTGCGTTCCAGAAATGACATCCGCGACCGTCTTTAAAGCGGTGAAGGTCGGACAGAGCACAACTTCAACATCCGTTTTATCGGCAAATTTAGCTTTCAGGGCAACAGCTAGCTCGTTCGCCTGACACGTGAGCTTGTTCATCTTCCAGTTACCGGCAACAATTTTTTTACGCATAGTGAAAATCCAAAATCTATAGAAAGTTGTTCGTTAAGGACAATGGGATACCATTTCCCACCGTCCCATTACAATTTATTACTTCTCACTCAAGGCGGCAACGCCCGGGAGGACCTTGCCTTCCAGGAATTCAAGACTGGCTCCACCACCGGTTGAACAATGGGTAACCTTGTCAACCACCTTGAATTTCTTAGCCGCGGTAGCGGTATCCCCGCCGCCGACCACCGTGACGGCACCTGATGCGGTCGCCTTGGCAATCGCATCCGCCATCACCTTGGTTCCGGTCGCAAACTTCTCCATCTCAAACACGCCGGCAGGCCCATTCCAGACAATGGTTTTGGCACGGGCAATCGCATCGCAGAAAATGACGTTCGATTTCGGGCCCACATCCAGTCCCAGCCAGCCGGGCTTGATGCCTGAGGCATCATCTGCCGCCATGACATTGGCATCGTCGGCAAACTTATCTCCACAGATATAGTCCACCGGTAAATGGATTTTAACGTTTTTGGCGGTTGCCTTGGCCATCAAGTCCTTCACCATCTTGGCGCCTTCGGGATCAAAGAGGCTGGATCCGATTTCCATATTATTGAGAATCTTCTTGAACGTGAAAGCCATGGCCCCCCCGATGATAATCTCATTGGCCGTATCAAGAAGATTATTGATTAACGGAATTTTATCCGCGATCTTCGCGCCACCCAGAATGGCAAGCAAGGGACGTTTGGGATTATCCAATACGGCCGTGAAGGCTTTCAATTCGGCCTCCATCAAAAAGCCGGAGACCTTCTCGGGCAGATTCACGCCCACCATCGAAGAGTGAGCACGATGCGCGGTTCCAAACGCATCATTTACATAAACATCGCCCAACTTGCTGAGACTCGCACGAAATGCCTCAACAGCCTTGGGATCGGCTTTCACAGAGGTACCATCCTCATTCTTAATCTTGCCCTCTTCCTCGATATGGAAGCGCAGGTTCTCAAGCAAAATGACATCGCCAGGCTTCACCACACTGGACGAACACGCGGCCTCAACAGCAGGGCCGACACAGTCAGGAAGAAATTTTACCGGCTTGCCCAATAATTTCTCAAGGGCTTCAGCCACCGGCTTCAACGAAAATTTGGCAATGACTTTGCCATCCGGACGACCCAAATGACTCATGAGCACCACAGAAGCGCCCTGCTCCAAAACATACTTAATGGTCGGCAACGCCGCCTCAATACGCTTCGTGTTCGAGATGGCTCCGGTAACTTTGTCCTGCGGCACATTGAAGTCCACGCGCATGATGACGCGTTTCCCCTTCAGAATTACATCACGTACAGTTTTTTTCATGAGTCAATCTCCAGAACTTTATCTGTTTAAAAAAAGAATTTAGGCTGAAGACCCCAGGGAAACGGGCATTACACCCGCGCCCCTGAGCATCTCACAGCCTAAAGCGACCCGTTTCGCAGTCGACTTACTTAACGCCGTCTTTCTTGGCCATGTACTGGACCAATTCGACAACGCGGTTAGAGTAACCCCACTCATTGTCGTACCAGCTCACCACCTTGAAGAAGCGCTTCTCGCCCTTCAGGTTGTTCTGCAGCGTGGCCAACGAATCATAAATCGAAGAACGGGGATCATGGATGAAGTCGGTCGAAACCAACTCTTCCGTCGCCACACCCAGGATATTCTTGAGATAGCTCTCGGAGGCCTTCTTGAGCGCCGCATCAATCTCTTCGATCGACGTGTCCTTCGTTGTGCGGAAGGTCAGGTCAACCACGGAAACATCCGGCGTCGGGACGCGGAACGACATACCCGTCAGCTTACCCTTGGTCGCGGGAAGCACTTCACCCACGGCCTTTGCGGCACCGGTGGTGGAGGGAATGATGTTACAAGCCGCCGCACGACCGCCGCGCCAGTCCTTCTTGGAGGGACCGTCAACGGTTTTCTGGGTCGCGGTATAGGCATGGATGGTGGTCATCAAACCAGTCTCAATGCCAAAGCCTTCCTTCAACAGCACATGGACCACAGGGGCCAGGCAGTTAGTGGTGCAAGACGCGTTGGAGACGATGGCATGCTTCGCGCTGTCATATTCGCCTTCGTTCACGCCCATGACGATGGTCTTCACTTCGCCCTTACCAGGCGCGGAAATGATGACTTTCTTGGCGCCGGCGGCCAGGTGACCCTTGGCCTTCTCGGAATCCGTGAACAACCCTGTGCACTCGATGACGTAGTCCACGCCCAAGGCTTTCCAGGGAAGCAAGTCAGGGGTCTTCGTCGCCATAACACACTTGATCTTGTGACCGTTGACGACGATCGTATCGGCTTCTCCAGAAGCAGGATTGCTCTTCTCGGTGGTGACAGTGTGTTTGAAACGGCCATGAACTGAATCATACTTCATCTGGTAGGCAAAATAGTCAGCATCCGTCGAAACGTCGACGACTGCGACGACATCAATCGCCTTGCCTAAAAGTCCCTGATCACAAAGGGCCTGAAAGGCCATACGGCCAATACGCCCGAACCCATTGATACCTACTTTAATCGACATTTATTACTCCTTTTTTTATTATTATAATCTTACCTTCGCGCAGACATTACCACCATAAAAGCTTTTCCATCTGAACGGGCAGGAACAATACATGACCCACCCCCTTTGCGTCAACAATCAGTTAAAATTTTGTCAGATTAGGCTTAGACATATTAATATTCGCCTTGCTCAGCTATAACTTGGCCAGCGCCATCAAGGGGTTGTGATTCTCCCCTGAAGATCGCACTGTTCGATTCAAGAAGTACCGCTTACTGCTTGTCTACCTTTCAGGGCGCATGAATCGAAACATTGGGCGCATCAGTTCTTGTATGAATGGGGACATCATGATAACTTCCCCGACTTGATTTTATTGTCGGGGTGTAGCGCAGCCTGGTAGCGCGTCAGCCTTGGGCGCTGAAAGTCGTGGGTTCAAATCCCGCCGCCCCGACCATTTTTCAAAACTACGACATGAATACCCACCTCCGTCTGCGTGATTTTGTGGTTATTTCGCTATTGGCAAACGGCTCAGGAGTGATGTTGGACTTTTGCCTGAAAGAGGCCGTGCGAACGCCCATTGTCTGGATTTATCCAATGGAGGCCTACCGATTATTTTTTATCGTTTGCGTGGGCTTATGTCTTATCGCTCTGCCAAACTTACTGTGGCTACGGCAAAATCGCCAGAGGCAGTGAATAAAAATCCAATCACTTCCGTCTATACGAGTATGAACAGGCATGGTATAAAAATACCGAACTGAATGATCAACAGGTTCGCGAGAGGGAGTTTATTATGAAAAAAGCAATTGTTCTCAAAACCGCAGGCGTCGCAATGGCTGGACTCGTCATGATGGGTTGCTCCACTCCTCAATATCAGGAAAACCAATCAACGTTCAATCAAGCGGCCATTGGGGCGGCCTTAGGCGCCTTAGCGGGCGGTATCATCGGAAACAATAGTCACGGCGCCTTCGGCAATCGTGAAGGTATGGTTGCAGGCGCAGCACTCGGTGGATTACTTGGCGGAACGATGGGCCACCAAACCGACAAATCGAATGCTCAGATGAACAACATGAATTCGCAAATTGGTGCCGCGAATGAGGCCGCCAACACAACAGTCATCAATGTAAAGAATTCCAATGGGTCATATACCCCAGTCAATCTTCGCCGGGTGGGCAATCAATATGTCGGCCCGCGTGGTGAATATTATCCGGCACTGCCAACTGAAGAACAGTTGAAGATCGCGTACGGATTCTAATCGCTATTTCGCCAGCAACACGACAATCAACTTTCCCTGACCGGATGAAATCCCGCCGATGATCAGGGGGGTTCCATCACGGAGTTCAACGGTGGTCTGCATGATCTTTCGCCCACCGCGCTCGAGCACCACATTCAGGTTCTCCTGACCGCCTGAACAGCGGGCCACGATACCTGAGCTTAAGGATGCCGCACTGTTGGCCGGCAAGGACATGGATCGACTCGCCAGTAATTGAAATGTTTTATAAGGAAGATTATTCTGGAGCAGGTGCGCGACATCGCCCAACCCTGTCCCCATGCCCTGCCCTGCATTATTGGCCTCAACCAGCCTGACACTCAACATGGAGCCGGCAAATGCCCAGTTTGCGGTTGATATGAGAGCCAGTAACAGGATTGTTTTCAGGTTATTGGACATAGGTCACCCCTTACTCCCATCGTCGGACTCCAAATCTGTCACCCAAACGACGGTTCCTGGATTGTCTTCATCGGTCATGATGATCACACCACTGTGGGGAGCGAGAACTTGTAACGATTTAACCTGCGTCACCAGTGTTGAGGAGGCTGGCCATAGGACAAGCCCTGCAATGAGAACTGCCGCCGCAGTAGCGATTCCAATACGCCAACTCAAGACGGGGAACCAGGCGAACGCGGCTGCCGGACTGGCAGAATCCTGACGCATCAAGGAGGCTCGCGCCTTAAAATCCAGCTGGAACGACTCGGCATCGTTCTGCGGGGGCGGAGCTTTCTGGCTTCTTAAGCCCTCCTCGATCTCACTCCATGAGTTTTTTTTCATATCCACCCTCTCGCCGTTTTCACGCCAAGCACCGCCAGAGCTTTCACGAATTTGCGCCGCCCATTGAACAAACGGGACATAACAGTCCCGATTGACACCCCTGTAACTGCCGCAATCTCGGAATAACTTAATTCATCCGAGAATCTCAATAACAACACCGTACGATGTTCAGGTGAGACGGTCTCCAACGCGGCGTCAATCGCCGCCTGTAATTCAGCTCCCGCAATCATCTCGGAGGGTTCGCGTTGTTGGGAATCCACAAACAGGTTCCCCTCCCCGCTCCCCTCCTCATCGTCCCCTGCATCCAGGGGTTGCACCACGTGTCGCCTTTTCCTCAGCCAATCCACCGAACAATTATGCGCAATCCGACATAACCATGTCCGAACCGAAGAACGCCCCGAGAAGCCGGGAACATATTTCCAAGCCCTCAGGTAGGTTTCCATCACAACATCTTCAGCCTCGTCCGGCCCTACCAACCGCCATGCCACCGAATGGATGGTTGCACGTGACTCCTCGAACAATGCCAGAAAGGCGTCCATATCGCCCTTCCTGGCACGTTCAAGAAGCTCGGCTGATACAATGGCCTCCATGAGTTTAGACGGCTGAGTCGCTGGATTTATTCAGGTCAATTAATAATTCGTCGGGGTAATTTCAAAAAAGGCCTGGGGATGAGCACAAACCGGGCATTTTACCAAGGCATTGGTCCCCTCGTAAACAAATCCACATTCGCGGCAACGCCACTTGACTTTGACGTCCTTCTTAAACACTTTGCCCTCTTCCATGTTCTTCAACAGGGCCTTATAACGCTCCTCGTGTTCTTTCTCGATCTTGGCAATTCCCTCAAAAAGCCGCGCGATTTCGTCAAACCCTTCCTCACGGGCTTCCCTGGCCATCCGGGGATACATTTCCGTCCATTCCTCATGCTCGCCACCCGCCGCCGCTTTGAGATTAGCAAGCGTGTCCCCGATGCCACTCAACGCCTTAAAATGCAGCTTGGCATGGGTCTTTTCCTGCTCAGCAGTTTCCAGAAAGAGTGCCGCGATCTGCTCGTAACCTTCCTTTTTCGCTGTCGAGGCAAAATAGGAGTACTTATTACGGGCTTGAGATTCGCCAGCAAACGCATCCTGTAAATTTTTCTCCGTCTTTGATCCTTTGAGTTCCGCCATACTATTTCTCCTTTTGTTATGATTTATCCAGCAAGAGATTTACGCACAATGTCCTCAACCGTCGCCTCCGTCATGTGAGGCTGATTGATGACACGCAAGACGAGATCCTGGGCCTCGGCACGTTTGTAGCCGAGGGAAATCAATGCCAGAATCGCATCACGCAGTTTGATATCTGATTCGGGATGACCCGGGACTGATGCCGCCAGAATTTCTCCGGCGCCAAATTTGTCGCGCAACTCGATCACCATGCGTTCGGCCGTCTTTTTCCCGATTCCGGAAATGGAACTAAGTCGCTTTACATCTCCATCTTTGATGGCCACCTTAATTTCCCGCACGGTCATGCCACTGAGAGCCGAAAGCGCAATCTTGGGTCCAATCCCGGACACCCCCAGTAACAGGGTGAACACCCGCCGTTCATCGGCTGTCATAAACCCGAATAGCCGATGTTCATCTTCACGGATGTGGTCATGGGTCAGCAAGCGCACGGACTCGCCCGGCGCAGGCAGACGATCATAACTGTTCAGGGAAATCACCACCTCATACCCCACCCCGCCAACATTGAGCACGACGTGGGTGGGCTCTTTTTCCTCAATAATCCCCTCAAGAAAAGTTATCATAAGTCCCTCGCGCTTATCACCAGGTCCTAGATGGGTTGCGGGGCCAACTCAGCAATCGGATTGCGACTGTTGAAATGACACAGGGCGATCGCCAGCGCATCACCCGCATCCTCCTGCGGTTCCTCTTTCAATCCCAGAACCACCATGGCCATTTTTCGCACCTGCAGTTTATCGGCGGATCCGATTCCGGTGACCGATTGCTTCACCCGTCGCGGCGCATATTCATACACTGGAATCCCGGAAGTCGCACAGACCGCGATCACCACACCCCGGGCTTCCCCCAACACCATGGCCGTCCGGGCATTCTTGGCGAAGAAGATATCCTCGATGGCGGCCAACTCCGGCTTTGTCCGCGCAATGATCTCACGGATTCCGCCATCAATCCGCCGGAGACACTCAGATAAAGAAAGACGGTCGGAGTTGTGAATCCGACCGTACTCAACGGCAATCATTTTGCTGGCAAGGAACTCCACCACGCCAACGCCTGTTGAGCGTAACGAGGTATCTATCCCGAGAACACGCATTATTCCGCCGAAATTAACGCCAGCACGCTGTCATCCAGATCCATGTTGGTATACACGTCCTGAACATCGTCATTATCTTCCAGCGTCTCCACAAACTTCATCACAGCCTTGGCAACTGTTTTGTCGCTGACGGATGTATAAGTTTCGGGAACCAACCGGATCGCGGAATCATCGGTCTTGATGCCAGCTTTTTCAAGCGCATCCAGAACGCCTTGAAACGCATTGGGATCGGTAAGGACCTCGTACTGCTCGCCATCGAGGCTCATATCATCAGCGCCTGCAGTGAGAACCAAGTCCATCAATTTGTCTTCTTCAACCGACTTCGCGTCCACAAAGATCTGTCCACGCCGTTTAAAGCCACGGGACACCGACCCCGGAGCCGCAAGGCTGGAGCCGTTCTTGGAGAAAATGTGACGCAGCTCGGCCGCCGCACGATTTTTATTATCAGTCAGAACTTTAACCACCACTCCAACGCCACCGGCGGCGAAGCCTTCATAGGTGATATCCTCCATGACTTCCGACGCCAATTCACCAGTCCCTTTCTTGATGGCACGGTCAATGTTTTCATTGGGCATACTGGACGCCTTACACCGGATGATCAGATTGCGCAGGGCTGTATTGGTGTCGGGACTGCCGCCACCGGCTTTGGCCACAACCATCAATTCCTTCGCCATCTTGCTGAAAATTTTACCACGCTTGGCATCCGCCGCGCCCTTCTTATGCTGAATTGTCTTCCACTTACTATGACCGCTCATCTTATTCCTCTCTTTCCTGATACTTACTTGATCCCGATTAACCCGGGCTCATTTTGAATCCAACTAAATTGTCCTGCACCGGAGTTTCATACTCCTGAATCCAACCTTCGGAAAACCCCAATCGCTCCATCGCGTCAACCACAATACCATACTCATCCTTTGTCGGGCGTCGATTCCATGGCGCTTGAGACAGAGCCTTGTAAGCCGGCGTATATTGAGCCATGACACTTACCGGGATCTCTGTCCCCACCGCTCCCGCCAGCCATTCCAAATTCGACACCGCCTCATCCGCACGTCCCGGCAACACTAGCAACCGGCAAATCGTTCCTGTTTCTGCCACGCCCTCCTCATCGAGTTTCAACGGGCCCGTCTGGCGCCACATTTCCAACAAAGCCGCACGCGACGCCCAGACATAGCCGGTACAATCAGAGCCCTCTTTCGCCGTGGCATCCCGGGCGTATCTCAAGTCTGACAGATACACATTTATCCAGCCAGCCATCGCCTGCAGCTGCTCAACCCTCTCAAAGCCGCTCGTGTTATACACGATTGGCCGCGAGAGTCCATCCGCAACCACTCGGCTCCAAGCCTCATGGATCCAAGGCAGCCAGGGTGTCGGACTTACCAAGTTCCAATTATGACACCCATCCCGATACAACGACCTCAGCATTTCCGCCAATTCATCGACCGAAACCGGCCGCCCCTGCCCCTCCTGGCTCCAGGGATAATTCTGGCAGTACACACAACTCAACGTACACCGGCTAAAAAACACCGTCCCTGAACCTTTGGTTCCGGATACCGGCGGCTCCTCACCCTGATGCAACCCGTAGCGATAAACCTCAACTGTCCCGCCCGCCTGACAATACCCTCGCTGACCTTCCGCCCGGTTGACACCACAGCGGCGGGGACACAACTCACAGCGTGTCATGGATGCAGCAAAGGGATTCACGGGCCCGGATTTTACTCCTGCTCCTCTTCCTTATCTTTGGCTGCAGCCGCAATCACCTTCTGGGCCACAGACGCAGGCATCAAGTCATAACGAGCGAATGACATCTCAAACGAACCCCGGCCCCCCGTCATACTGCGCAGTTCGGCACAATAACTGAACAATTCCGATTGCGGGATATCCGCCGTGATGACCTGCATGCCATCTGCCGACTCCATCCCGACAATTCGACCGCGCCGATGGCTCATATCCCCATTAATATCGCCCATAAAATGATCGGGAATCGTAATCTTAACTGACATAATCGGCTCCAGCAAAACCGGTTTGGCTTTACTCATCGCCTCGCGGAACGCACGCCCCCCCGCAATCTTGAAGGCCACTTCAGAAGAGTCGACATCGTGATAAGAACCATCATAAACGGTGGAACGAACCCCGACAACCGGGCACCCTGCCAGCGAACCCTTCGCCATGCCATCCACGACACCCTTGTGGACGGCAGGCACGAAATTATGGGGAATGGAGCCCCCAACAAGCGCATCCACAAAAAACTTTTCATCGCCCTCGGGAAGCGGCTCAACCTTCAGGTAAACTTCTCCATACTGTCCCCGTCCGCCGGATTGCTTCTTATGCTTGTAATGACCTTCCCCGCGCCCGGTCACTGTCTCTTTATAGGCAACCTTCGGCGTGCTCAGAATCACGTCAACATTGTTCCGCTTTTTCATGCGCTCCACGGCAACCGCCAGATGCGTGTCGCCCATTCCCGCAAGTATCGTCTCATGGGTATCGGCATGCCGTTCCACATGAATGGTGGGATCATCCGCTGCAAGCTTGTGCAAGGCCGTACCGATCTTATCCTCATCCCCTTGCGTTTTGGCCGCCACGGCGTACCACATCACCGGGTTCGGAAAGCTGAACGGGGTGAAGCTCGCCTTGGCGGGAGCCTGACACAGTGCATCCCCTAAGGTCGTGACTTTCAATTTCGAGATGGCCACGATATCACCCGCCTCCGCCTCAGTAATCGGCGTCTGCTTTTTGCCGTTCAACGATACAAACTGAACAATTCGTTCCTTTTGCCCCTTACTCATATTCATGACTTCTAGGTCGGTTTTTAACGTGCCTCCACAGACATAAACGAAACTCATATGCCCGATAAAGGGGTCATTGACGGTGCGCCAGACATACCCAACGAACGGCGCCGCAGGGGCCGTATCAATGGGTTTCCCATCGGCATCCTTCATGGGCCGATCAGCAGGAGACGGAAAGAACCGGGCAATTCCATCCAGCAGTTCACCCACTCCGATGTTCTTGAGCGCCATACAGGCGAACACCGGCACAAGTTTGCGATCAAACACCGCATGACGAAGACCATCAGCAATTTCACGGGCCGACAGAGGCTGACCGGCAAGATACTTCTCAATCAGGGAGTCGTCCGTCTCGGCAGCCATTTCGACCAACGCGCCCTTGGCTTCTTTCAAGGCGTCACTGACAGAAGCGGGAACATTTGTGGCCGCCAATACATCCACCACCCCGCTGGCATCAGGCAACGGCATCAGAACAGGAATACAGCGATCGCCCCAGGTGGCCTTGATATCGGCCATGACTTTATCAAAAGGAGAATTCTCACGATCCAACCCCGTCACCACAATCGCACGTGGAATATCGAGAGCAGAAGCCTGCTTCCAGGCTTTCATGGTGCCAATCTGAATACCGGCATGGGCATCAACGGTGATCAAGGCGGCCCCGGCAATACGGCTCGCCTGAATGACCTGCCCGAAAAAGTCGTCATAGCCGGGCGTATCGCAGAAAACGATATCCATGTTGTGACCATCAGAGCTTTTATAGGTCCCGCAAAAAGACTTCGCGTAGATCGTGGTCTTCCGTGCTTTTTCTTCATCGGTATAATCACCGAGGCTGGAACCCTGATCCACAGAACCCAATCGGTCATTGGCACCCATCTTGAACAATAACGCATCAGCCAAGGTGGTTTTTCCGCTCGCCGTATGACCCATCAAGACAAAATTCCGAACGTCGCTAACTGCAATGTCCTTCATGCTTGTATTATCCTTTCGGCTGTTTCCTAAACTCTTCCATGATTCCACACAACGAATCTGAATTTTTTATCACAATCGCTCTTATTTGCACAACTTCAAGATTTTACGGCCCAACGATGCACCCCTTGCCATTCACACCGTCCGGTGCTAAAAACTCCGCTCATGGCATCGCGAAAGAAAATCCTATTCCTCCAGCTCCCTCAATTGGATAACGACATTCATGGGGATACTGAAAATGTCCCCCTGGCCGCCGCTTACCTTCAATACGCCGCCGAAGTGAATGGAGAAGACGCCTATTATGAGTTTTTTCAGCTCCCGGAAGCTGCCCGGAACCGCGACAATCCAAGCCTGTTAAAAGCAATTCTTCGCCTGAACCCTGACCTTATCGCCTGCACCCTGTATCTCTGGAACATCGAGCGGACTCTGCGCCTGATGCAACAATTCAAGGCTCGCCGACCCCATGCCCGCATCCTCTTCGGCGGGCCGGAGGCGGCCTATTCCCATCCCTTTTTGTTTGAACCACCGATAGCTGATGCCATCGCCGTCGGTGAAGGGGAAGCGGTATTCCCGGCCTTGCTCCGTTCCTTCCGGACCCGTAAACCAGTCAATATATCATCGGTTGCGCTCCGCTCTCCCAAGGGCTACCAATGGGGTAAAAACACGCCCTGCCCCATCGAGTTATCGAAGCAGATTCCACCACCAGGATATGCGGCCTGCCGACCAGACGCAAAAGGAATGGCGTATCTGGAAACTTCGCGCGGCTGCCCCATGCGCTGCACCTACTGCCGGTATCCGCATCTGCGCCATTCCATGTCCTTTCTCAGTCCTATCGACATTATGTCGCGCATTGATGCATTACAAACGATCGGAGCCCATGAAATCCGTTTCGTGGATCCTACCTTTAACGCCCATCCCTGCTTCCGGGAAATCCTGATTCAACTGGCAGCCTTTAACAAAAAAAGGACACTCTCCTTCTTTGCGGAACTCAATGCCGTGCGATTAACCGATGAGGAGGCCGATCTCATGGCCGCAGCCAATTTTGTGGATATTGAAGTCGGTGTACAAAGCCGGGACACCATCGTCCTCAAGGCCATCCGCCGCCCCACCTCGTTGCCTCGACTGGATGCCGGAATCGCCAAATTAACCCGACGCCGCATCAAGGTTACGGTGGACATCATGTATGGGCTGCCCCTACAGCATATCAAAGACGTTCGACAATCCATAAACTGGGCCTTGAAACTTTCCAGCACGAATATCCAATGCCTGCAAACCCTTCTACTCCCCGGCACTGAATTGCGCGAACGACGGGGTGAGTGGAAAATTGAGGCGCAGCCCCTGCCCCCTTATGCGGTGACAAAGACGTCCACTATGGATCGCCGGGCTTTTCAAGCCATTGAGGCACTTATCGCTCAGCACCCCAAGCTGCGATCCGACGTTTCCACGCCCCAATTTACAGGACGGAAACTCGACCTTTTCCCTGAACAGATTTCCGTAAAAAACTTCGAAAAAAGGACACTTCCTGGCACACAATCCCGTCGAGCTTTTCTTTTCAAGGGAGCGAACTTATTTGCCAGGCGAGAAGAACTGGCCACCTTTATCCAGGAGTCTATCCGGACTCTTCCAGACAATCTCTTTCAATTCGTGCTGGTGCCACAAGCGGAGGAGCCCCTGGATCTGCTGGATGACCTGATTGCCGTCCTCCGTCGCGCCCCCACCCATCTTATTGACCGGTACGCCTCCGTAGCACTGGAAAACAAAATTGCCTCCCGCCGCCTGATGATTCTCCTCCCCCAAGGCCGGGCCATATCCAAAGCATGGGCGGATGAAGCCGAGACTATGTTGGCGTCCGCTTTCTTCTAAATCGAAATTCGCGTGTCGCCGTGGAAATGCACAAAGAATCGCCAGGGCCAGAACGGACACCGGAAAATCAGGTCCGTCTGGCCTCAAGATAAGCAGCAATCCCGGCCGCCGCTTGTCGACCATCACGCATGGCTCGAACCACGAGCGAGGCTCCTTGCGTCATGTCGCCTGCCACGAAGATACCAGGGATATTGGTCATATTCTGCTTGTCGCGCCAGATCACCCCATTGGGCTCTGTCTTGATAGCAAGCCCCTCCACAATTTTATTGCGCCCGGGTCCTGAAAAGCCCATCGCCAATAAAACAAGATCTGCTTCTATTACAAACTCAGTACCGGGTTTTTCCACCATAGCTGGCCGTCCACCACCCGCCGGGGTAACCCAATCCACCTCCACCGCCCGAATTGACTGAACGGCCCCATCCTTGCCAGAAAATTCTTTGGTCGCCACGCTCCACCGCCGGGTACAGCCTTCTTTATGACTGCTTGAAATCCGTAACTGCAACGGCCACATAGGCCAGGGAGTACTCTTAGCCCGAGTGGGAGGAGGCTGTGGCAGAATCTCAATCTGTGTCACAGACTTGGCTCCTTGCCGGATCGAAGTTCCAACACAATCCGCGCCCGTATCCCCTCCGCCAATCACCAGCACATTTCTGTCACCGGCCAAAATATCAGTACCGACCTTGCCCCCCTCGCCCCCCAACCGTTTGTTCTGCTGCACCAGGAAGTCCATGGCAAAATGAATCCCCTTTAACTCCCGCCCCGGCACCTTGATATCACGGGCTTCACGGGCACCACCGGAAAGGCAGATGGCGTCAAATCGATTTTGAAGGTAGTGATAGGAAATGTCATCCCCTACACTGACCTGATTCTCAAACACAACGCCTTCCGCCTCCATTAACTTTATCCGGCGATCCACGACCCATTTCCCAAGCTTAAACTCCGGAATACCGTATCGCAGGATGCCTCCGGGTCTTTCATCCGCATCATAAACCACAACCCAATAACCAGCGTGATTCAGCGTATCGGCGATCGTCAATCCGGCGGGACCAGAACCAAGCACCGCAACCCGCTCTTTTTTACGTTCCGCTGGCGGGCAGGGCTTCATATATCCCAACTCAAAGCCTTTTTCGATGATCGACAATTCGATTTGCCGGATGGTCACCGGATCCTTGTTGATTCCCAACACGCAAGAACCTTCACAGAGTGCGGGGCAGATACGCCCAGTAAACTCTGGAAAATTATCCTTCTCCAGTAGAATATCCAACGCCTGCTTCCAGCGGCCCTGATACACATGCTCATTGAATTCAGGAATCACATTCTCGATCGGGCATCCTGTGCAATGGCAGAACGGCGTCCCGCAATCCATACACCGCGCCGCCTGCTCCCTCACCTCAGAGTCCGACAACCGGAGTTCCACCGCATTGAAATCCTTCACCCGTTCATCAATTGGACGATAGCCAGGGTCGTGGCGTTCAAATTCCATAAAACCGGTTACCTTACCCATGAATCACCTCTGCTCTTTCGGTCGCTTCATCTTCTCTCATCATCTGCCCCATCACCCGGCGATATTCCATCGGGAATACCTTGATGAAAAATGGCAGCTGTTCTTCCCAATTCTCCAGAATGCGTTTGGCTTTAAGACTGCCCGTGTAGCGCAGATGCTTCTCCAACAATCCTCTCAGTTCAGCTTTATCAGCAGAGCTTACCACGAGCTCCAAATCCACCATGTCTAAATTACAGCGTGCGTCAAAAATACGGTGCTCATCATAAATATAGGCAAGACCACCACTCATTCCGGCCCCGAAATTGACACCGGTATGTCCCAGCACCACCACACGACCGCCGGTCATGTATTCACATCCATGATCACCGATCCCTTCAACGACGGCGGTGGCACCACTGTTACGAATGGCAAACCGTTCACCAACAGCTCCGTTGAGATAGACCTCACCACAGGTTGCCCCGTATAACAGAACGTTCCCGGCGATGACATTTGACTCCGGGGCATACGTCGCGGCGGCGAAGGGCCTGACAATGATTTTGCCACCCGACAATCCCTTCCCGAGGAAGTCATTAGACTCCCCTTCCAGGACAAGTGTCATTCCCCGGGCACACCAGGCCCCGAAACTTTGTCCAGCCGAGCCCTTAAAAGTCATGGTGATCGTATCCTCCGGCAGTCCGGAATGGCCATATTTTTTGGCCACCAACCCGGCAATCATCGTGCCCACGGTTCGATTCACATTCCGGATCGGCGCCTCAAGTGATACCGGCTTTCCGGTTTCAATGGCCGCCTTCACTTTGGGGATCAACTTCAAATCCATGGCACTACTTAATTCGTGGTTCTGCTTCCCGACACAGCGGACAGGGCTATTGCATGGGGGGCGGTAAAGTATCTTGGAAAAGTCCAAGCCCTTCGCCTTCCAGAAGGTGATCGCCTGATTCATTTCAAGACAGTCTGAGCGACCGATCATTTCATCGATGGTACGGAAGCCCAGTTCCGCCATGATCTCACGCACCTCACTGGCGATAAACGTGAAGAAGTTGACGAGATGATCCGGACTCCCGGCAAACAATTTGCGCAAACATGGATCCTGTGTTGCGACCCCAACCGGACAGGTATTGTTATGGCACTTGCGCATCATGATGCAACCCAGAACCACCAAAGCGGTGGTCGCGAAACCATATTCTTCCGCCCCCAACAAGGCGGCCACAACCACATCGCGTCCAGTTTTAATCTGCCCATCCGTCTGCAACCGTACCTGGCCCCGCAAATTATTCAACACCAGTGTCTGCTGGGTCTCCGCCAGACCAAGCTCCCAGGGCGCACCGGCATGCTTGATGGATGACAACGGCGAGGCGCCCGTTCCGCCATCATAGCCACTGATCAAAACCATATCCGCGTGGGCTTTTACGACACCCGCGGCAATCGTACCCACCCCGAGCTCAGAAACCAACTTGACCGATACCCGTGCTTCAGGGTTGACGTTTTTTAAGTCGTAGATCAACTGCTTGATATCTTCAATAGAGTAAATGTCATGATGCGGTGGCGGGGAAATCAAAGTAACTCCAGGCGTCGAGTGACGCACCTTGGCAATTTCCTCATTCACTTTATGACCGGGCAACTGTCCGCCTTCGCCCGGCTTGGCACCCTGGGCAATTTTGATCTGAAGCTCACGACAGTTAACACAGAATTCAGCCGTGACACCAAACCGTCCACTGGCGATCTGCTTGATGGCACTGCAGCGACTGTCACCGTTGGGAAGAGGCTGATAGCGCGCAGGGTCTTCGCCGCCCTCACCACTGTTACTCATGGCTCCTAACCGGTTCATCGCAATGGCCATCGACTCATGGGCTTCCCGACTGATCGACCCGAACGACATCGCGCCGGTCACAAACCGCTTCATGATTCCGCCCACCGGCTCGACTTGATCCAAAGGCACCGGAGCGCCTGGCTTAAACTTGAACATTCCCCGCAAGGTGAACTGCTTCTCAGCCTGGTCATTAATCAACCGCGCATAATCTTTATACCGCTTTACATCGCCGCTACGGGTGGCATGCTGAAGATGGGTAATCGCTTCCGGAGACCAAAGATGTCGCTCCCCGTCCCGCCGAAAACGATACTGGCCCCCCGTCGGCAAGAACTCAGGTTTCGCTTCGACGTTGTAAAATGCCTCCGCATAACGTGCATTTGCTTCCATCGCAATTTCGGATAGCCCAATGCCGCCGACACGGGAAGCCGTCCCTGAAAAGTAATGTTCCACAACGCCCGGGTCAATGCCAACTGCCTCAAAGACCTGAGCGCTACGATAACTTCGCAACGTTGAGATCCCCATCTTCGACATCACTTTCCGAAGCCCCTCACACAAGGCGCCAACATAATTTTCCATCGCTTTGGCGGGCCCGACCTCCGCACTCAACTCTTTCTTGAGGGAAAGATCCGCGATGGACTCAAACGCAAGATAGGGATTAATTGCCGTGGCCCCGTACCCGAGCAAAAGTGCCATATGCATGACTTCACGGGCTTCACCGGTTTCAACAAGCAGCCCCACACCGGTACGACGGCCGCTCCGCACCAGATGCTGATTAACGGCGGCAACGGCCAATAAAACAGGAATGGGTGTAACCCCGGCCATCAAATCACGATCACTCAAAATGAGAAGGTTTTTACCTGCGGCAACCCGTGCATCTGCATCCCCACACAACGCCTCCAATGCCGCCTTCAAGTCAGCACCCGAGCCGTTCGCCGGGAATCCGATAGAGAGCGTAGCCGCGCTGAAATCCTTGAGCTCGAGCCCACGGATCTGATCCAGATCTTCATTTGAAAGAAAGGGATGTCGCAGTTTAATCAAACGCGCGTACTGCGGGATTTCCATGAGAATATTGGAAGGATTGCCGATAAACGTCATCAACGACATCACCAGTTCCTCCCGAATCGGATCGATCGGCGGGTTGGTGATCTGGGCAAACAGCTGCTTGAAATAAGAAAATAGCAGTTGGGGCTTATCTGAAAAGACCGCCAAAGGAGTATCCGTCCCCATGGAGCCCACAGCCTCATGCGCTTTGGACGCCATCGCCTCCAGAAGAATTTGGACATCTTCACGCGTATACCCGAAAAGACGCTGCCGCTGAAGCAGAGTCTCGGATTTCGGAATGACTGGGGACATGGCTTCAAACATGCCTTGCACCGAGACCTTATTTTCATCCACCCAGCGCCGATAGGGTTGACGCCGCGACATCTGGCTTTTAAGCTCTTTGTCCTTCAGAACCCGTTTGTGCTCAAGATCAATCAACATCATTTGGCCGGGGCGCAACGCCCCCTTCTCCAATACGCGTTCGGCTGGAATATCAAGAACACCCGCCTCTGAGGCCATCACAATAAAATTATCCTTTGTGATGGTATAACGAGCCGGTCGCAATCCATTCCGGTCAAGCAGGGTTCCCACCACGGAACCATCCGAGAAAGCCACCGTAGCCGGTCCATCCCAAGGCTCCATCAAACCGGCATGGTATTCAAAAAAACCTTTTTGATCGGGGCCAATGGGATATTTTGCACCCCACGCTTCAGGAATGAGCATCATCATCGAATGCGGGATTGAGCGCCCGCCGGCTACCAAAAGCTCCAGCGCATTATCCAAACAGGCCGAATCACTTCCTCCGGGATCAATAATGGGAAGCAACTTGCGAATGTCGTCCCCAAATAGCGGCGAGGCCAGCCCATTCTCGCGGGACTTCATCTGATTGAGATTTCCACGGAGTGTATTGATCTCGCCATTATGGGCCAGAAAACGAAATGGCTGTGACAACTCCCAGGACGGAAATGTATTAGTGCTATAGCGCTGATGAATCACTGCTACTGCGCTCTCCATGTCCGGATCATTCAAGTCCTTATAAAACCCGGAAACCTGCCCACCCATCAACAACCCTTTATAAACAATCGTCCGTGAGGAAAAGCTGGGGATATAAAAGCGCTCATCGGGCCCCATGATTTCCGCAACCCGGTGCTGGCACTGTTTGCGGACCACATAAAGTCTGCGATCCAGCGCCAGACATGACAATTTTCCACCCCCGACCAAGACCTGCATCACAAAAGGTTGTGCCTCACGTGCCTCTTCCCCGAGGATACTCCCGTCAGTCGGGACTTCGCGCCAGCCTATGAACTCCAGACCTTCTTCCTGAAGCACCTGCTGAATGGCAGAGAGGCAATGAGAACGAACCTTCGACTGGGGTACAAAAAGCATTCCCACGCCGTATGACCCCGCCTTGGGCAAAGTGAACTTGAGACGTGCGGCTTCCTTGCGGAAAAATTTATCAGAAATCTGCAGCAATACCCCCGCCCCATCTCCGGTACTCAAGTCACCCCCCACGGCACCTCGGTGCAAAAGATTCTTAAGAACCTCGATACTGTCGGATACGATACGATGCGATTGAACCCCGTCAATATTGGCGAGAAATCCTACGCCGCAATTATCGTGTTCATTTGCAGGGTCATACAACCCTTGTTGTTCAGGCATTCCATTCATCGTTCGGTCCCCTTTATTCTTCAAAAATGTGACAAAAAACCCGTCGGGATTTTCCCGACGGGGCATCGTTTATGTCAATACTAACACTTCTAATCAACGATAGAACAACATATCGGCATAAGTCGGCAGCGGCCAATATTCGGCATCCACAACCGGCTCAATCCCATCCGAGACCATGCGCAAGGCAACCATAGCTGGCACGACAACGTCCCGGAAAGCCACAGCCTTCTTACCCACGGCCGACTCTGCGGACGCTACGGAAACCACATCCGCCAACACATCAATCGCCAGACTCATATCCGCCGCCGCATCATTCACCTGCTGCAACAGTTTTGACTGAGCAACAGCGTCCACCCCGGCCGCCTCAACCGCAGTCACGCCATGAGCCAGATCCGTCGCATAACTTATAAGTGATGGGAGAATCTCGCGGCGAGCCATGAACAACATGGTCTTAGCTTCAATGTTAATGGTCTTGATGTAATTCTCCAAAAGGATTTCATGACGCGCATGAATTTCCTCTTTGGGGAGGGTGCCGTGTTTCATCATCACTTTGGCGTTATTCTTCTCCATCATGACGTTAATGCCGTCCACACAATTCCGGATGTTGTGCAGACCCCGCTTTTCAGCCTCTGCAACCCATTCTTGAGTATAGTTATCGCCATTGAAGATAATCGCTTCGTGTTCCTTGGCGTATTTCTGAAGCAGCGCCTGTACGCTCGAATTGATGTTCTTGGCTCCCTGCAGTTCATCCGCGATTTCAGATAAGGCCTCCGCGACAATCGTATTCAGCACAAAGTTCGGACCGCTCAGGGACTGTGAAGACCCCGGCATACGAAATTCGAACTTATTTCCGGTAAAGGCAAACGGAGAAGTCCGATTACGATCCGTGGTATCCATGGGAATAGCCGGAAGCGTGGTGACGCCCAACTGCAAACGCCCGCCCTGCTTCGAACTGCTTGCGGCACCTTTCTTGATCTGCTGATAAATGTCCGTCAGCTGGTCGCCCAGGAAGATCGACACAATCGCAGGTGGCGCCTCATTGGCGCCCAGGCGATGGTCATTGCCCGGTGTCGCCACCGTCGCACGCAACAGGTCGGCATATTTATGTACCGCACGAATCGTGGCAAACAGGAACACAAGGAACTGCATGTTGTCATGCGGCGTGTTCCCAGGATTCAACAGATTAATCCCGTCATCCGTGCACAATGCCCAGTTGTTGTGCTTGCCCGACCCATTGACGCCCGCAAAAGGTTTTTCATGCAACACACAGACAAAGTTATGTTTGCGTGCGATCCGCTGCATCATTTCCATGGCCAACTGATTATGGTCCACACCGATGTTTACCGTGGCATAAACGGGAGCAAGCTCATGCTGTGCAGGGGCCACCTCGTTATGCTGAGTTTTGGCCGACACACCCATCTTCCAAAGCTCATCATTCAGATCCGCCATGAATGAAGCTACACGCTCATGAATCGCACCAAAATACTGATCTTCCAGTTCTTGCCCTTTGGGTGGAGGCGCACCGAATAAGGTGCGGCCAGCATACCGTAAATCCGCACGTTTTTCAACAAACTGCCGGTCAATCAGGAAATATTCCTGCTCGCCACCGAGCGTTGTGATCACACGCTTACTCGTGTCGTTGCCCAGGGCTTTCAAAACACGCATTCCCTGCTTATTCAAAACCTGCATCGAACGCAACAACGGCGTCTTTTTATCCAACGCCTCCCCCGTATAGGACGCAAAAGAAGTGGGAATGAACAAAGTGGTATTCGAGCCATCGGTCTTGACGAAAACCGGCGAGGTGCAATCCCACACGGTATAACCACGTGCTTCAAAAGTTGCCCGGATTCCTCCTGACGGAAACGACGACGCATCGGGTTCGCCCTGCGTCAATTCTTTGCCACTGAATTCCATCATGATCCGTCCGTCCGCAGTCGGGGAAATGAACGCGTCATGTTTTTCCGCGGTGATACCAGTCATAGGCTGGAACCAATGGCAATAATGCGTAGCCCCCTTCTCAATCGCCCAATCTTTCATGGCGTTAGCCACAACATCAGCAATGGTGGGATCCAACTCCTTGCCTTCGTCAATGGTCGCTCGCAACTTTTTGTAAACATTCTTAGGGAGACGCGCACGCATCACCACATCACTAAAAACATTCGATCCAAACATTTCCGGGAGGGATTGTTTTTTTACTGAATCACAACAATCATTCATATATATAGGCTCCTTTTTGTTATTCTAAAAACCAACCCAAAACTTGAAATTTTTATTTAGCAGGTACTGTGCCAAAATTATTTATTCATTCCGCAACCACTTCAAATACAATACCTAACGATTGATTACAAAATTAAAGAACACTCGAAACAATGCACGTTAACTACAATTTTGTAACAATACATTGCTCGGTAATGCAAGTTTGTAGCACCCTGAGCCAGTTCAATCCTCTCTATCTCAAGCGTCACATATTGATGTATGACTCTAATTCATTTATAAATCAAGCTCACTGAAAACAACCTTTTTCTTCAAGGCGACTATGCATGAGTGAACTTTCGGTATTTCAATGGATGATTATGGCGTTTGCCGCCGTTATTATTGGTCTGGCAAAAAGCGGACTTCCCGGCTTTGGCATTCTCGCCGTACCCATCGTCGCGGCCGTAATACCCGCCAAAATTTCAACTGGTTTTATCCTCCCCATGCTCATCGCCGGAGATGTGATTGGCGTACTCTATTACCGGCGTCACGCCGATTGGCCAAGACTGATACGCCTCTTTCCCTGGACAATCCTCGGCATTATTGCCGGGTGGCTTTCAATGGATCATCTGAATGATGCGCAAATTCGCCCGCTCATCGGGGGTATTGTACTGTTTATGCTGGCATTGAACTTATGGAGGCAACGATTTGCAAATCCCGTAAGCCGGATTCCCCACCACCACGGTGCGGCAATCCTGATTGGCCTCCTTGCCGGGTTTACCACGATGATGGCCAATGCGGCCGGACCCATTATGGGCATTTATCTTCTGGCGATGGAACTCCCAACCACGGCCTTTATTGGGACGAGCGCATGGTTTTTTCTACTCGTCAACACCTTCAAAGTTCCTTTTAGCGCCCAATTGGGACTGATCACCCTTCCCTCATTGACCTTCAATGCCATGCTCCTGCCATTCATTGCGATCGGTGCCTGTGCAGGAATCCGGTTCGCCCGCCACATTCCTCGAAAAATCTTCGAACAACTGGTTCAAATCTTTGCAGCGCTAGGCGCAATCAAACTCTTATTCTAAATTGGAGATTGTATTGCTCTGGCCAGCTTAAAGTGATATTTTTAAAAAATATCAGTTAATCGGGTTATAACATCATGAACTCCATATTATTCTCAAGGCGTCGGCATTCCCGTATAAACCAAGACGGCTTTTTCATGGTTGCGTTCTGGCAACTTATGTCGTTTTTTATGCTAACCCTGCTGATCTGGGTTAACGAAGTGCTGGATTTGTCAGCTCTCTGGTTTAACATCCGACCAGAAACCCCTAATTTCTACCGGGGATGCGGACTGACAATCGGGGTGATGGTTGTTGCAATTATCACGGTCGGACACACCTATATCCAGCAGAAACGAATCATCACACAACTGATCGTAGTCTGTTCACACTGCCGGAAAATGCGTATAGATGAGACGGTCTGGGCACATTTGGATCAATACCTAGGCGAGCATTCCCTGGCCCGGATCAGCCACGGACTCTGTCCTGAATGCTATGAGCAGGCGAAAAAGGAAGTCTCCGACTGTCCTCAGCATCCTCCCAAAACGCGTCACGGATAAATTTTTAAATCTTTCAACACCACATGTTCCTTACAGGAGAATGAGCTCAATGAGAATCACCAAACAGATTTTTATCACCCTTCTCGCCAGCGTGTGGGTTTGTCAGGCCTATGCGGGATACCAGATTACCGTAAAAACAGTTTCAGATGCCGACAGTCATGGCAAAAAGGAAGCGGCGAACAACGTTGTCAAAATGACAAGCGAATCCAGTAAGGCCCGAATCGATTTCACAGAAGGCCAGGTTCCCGGCGCCGAGAAAGGCAGCTACCTCCTGACGCAAGATAGCGGCAAAACATTCATTATGGTCATGCCTGACAACAAGGCCTACATGAAATGGGATATGGACTCCATGATGAATATGGCAGGAGCTATGGGCAACATGCTGCAAATGAAAATCACCGATCCAAAGGTTGAGACAATCCTGGATGAATCTGGCCCCGCTATCCTCGGGTACCCTACCCGTCATTACAAGCTTCGTACCTCCTACCGCGTCTCCATGAACGTCATGGGCTTTAAAAACGAAAGCTCCATTTCCAAGGACGATGAGAGCTGGGCAACCACTAAGATCGACTTATCTGCTCTTGGTGCCTGGGTAGGGAAAACGCCCAAGACAAACAATCAAAGCATGGATCAGTTGATCCAGTCTGAAAAAAACAAAATGAAAGGGTTTCCCGTGAAAACGCTTTCGATTACAACAACGACGAATAGCGAGGGCAAAATCAGCGTCTCCAAATCCAGCATGGAAGTCACTGAAATTAAAACGGTTAGGACCGACGCGGTGTCTTTTGAAATCCCCGCGGATTATCAGGAAATGAGCCTCCACATGACGACCGGAAATGAGGAGGAGCAACCCAAAGGAAAGTCCAAATCCAAGAAAGCGTCACACCCAAAAATTGATTTTGGCGCCCTTATGAAACAAGCCATGGAACAGGCGCAGTAGTCAGTTGACAGCGGGCAGCAGACAGTAAGCAATCACTGCCCACACGGCCTACTGAATCAAAGCAGCCTTCATCCCGGGAAATTCCATTTCAACCACCTCGGGCAGCCCAACCCAGAAATCCCCACCGACCGTCAACATGATGCCCATATAGAGGGCCACTTCACGAGGCGGAAATTTCTCAAGAACGGCAAGAACTCCTTTTTTAACAGACTTCAGATCCGCCTGAGTAACATTGTCATCAAGAATTCCATTGGTATGTTTCAGCCCCTGCGCCTCAACAAAACACACCAGCATGGGCGTCTTGCGGCTCACCACCCAAGAACGCAGCAGATCATCACAAACATGACGAAGCGTAGGACTGTCGGTCAACCGACGCAAATGGCGGGCCTTTTCCCGAATGGGCAACCGCTTCAAAAAGGTTTCCCTGAATTTTAAGGCCCCAGCCAATTCCTGCGTCACTCGCGTCAAAACATCCCGGCTGAAGGTATCCTTACCCTCCAAAAAAGCCAAACAGGCATCATCTTTTTCCGTCCCCGAAAGCGCATTCCAAACTTCTTTTACTGTTAACTCAAGCATAGCTCTCTCCGTTCATATTCCATCCTCCCGGCCGCACACTCAACTCTGAGCCGATCCGAAACGGGGGATGTTCCAACCAAACTCTCTCATTGTCAACTTCGCAATACTACAGCCAACTCTTCTGGCCCGAAGCCCAACCCCCATGCAACGAACACGACATGAAGATGGGCTGGCATGCCAACAGTGTCATCCATTATGGATTAAACGAGAGCGGAGATTGATGGGTATTCCGATATTCAGCGGCGGTGACACCCGTTTCCAAGCGGAAACGTCGGGAGAAATATAAGGGATCGCTAAAGCCCAAGACTTCCGCGATCTCACCAACCTTCATGCGGGTTTCAACTAGCAGCCGACAGGCCTTCTCTATCTTCAACCGCATCGCATAACGCGCGGGGGGTTCCCCCACCAACTCCTGCCAACGCCGACGGAACGTAGAGATCGAAAGCCCATTTTTACGCGCTAATGCGTGATAATCGTGATACTCCAGAAAATGCGATTTCACCGTATCTCGAATTTCCAGAATGGCCCGCGCTTCCGGGGGCACGGATTCCCGCGTTTCCCCCAGAATGCTCTCGATCACCATGGATTCACACAGCCGATCAATGCGGTCAGCAAATCCATCATCCTGTCCACTTGCATCCACTTGCTTTAATTCCAGGAGCAGGGCTCGCGTTGGACCGGTATCCTTGATGTTCCAGGCAGGGACATCGCGCCGGATCAGCCCCATTTTTTCCAAGGCAGGTATCCGGTTCTGGTTGTAGATCAGAAATAATTCCTCCCACTCTGTCCATTGACCACTGGGCCCATACTCGTACTGCAAACCTGGTGCCTGGGTAATCACACAGGGGGCCTGGACAGGCCATAAACGGCCCTCACACCAATATTCACCTCCTCCACTGAGAATAAACGAAAAATTATAGGAACTGAACCGATGCCGTATCCACCCAGTCTTGTGAGGAATGTACCCGATATTGTCCACGGCCAAAACCGATGGAAAGCGTCGGGGAAGATGACCGATATGCATCAACCGATTGAAAATATAATCCATAACAATGATCATAATGTGCATTGTTATTGAGTCAACGCATAAGTATTTTGACGTAATTGAGTCAACGCGTAAGTATTTTTCAAAAAAGGAAATTAAAAATGCAACGAACAAAGATTGGCGTAATTGGGTGTGGTAATATCAGCGGGGCCTATTTTTCGGCCGGTAAAACCTTCAAAAACCTCGAAATTGCAGCTTGTGCCGATTTGGACATAAATCGCGCCAAAGCCAAGGCTGAGGAATTCAAAATTACGAAGGCCTGCACCGTCAAAGAATTGCTGGCGGATCCCGAAATCGAAATCGTGGTCAATCTGACCATTCCCAAAGCTCACGCAGAAGTGGCTCTTGCGGCACTGGCGGCGGGAAAACACGTCTATGGCGAAAAGCCGTTGGCGGTCACACGTAAAGATGGCGAGAAAATCATCGCGATGGCCAAGGCGAAAAAGCTGCGCGTCGGCTCGGCTCCTGACACCTTTTTCGGTGGTGGTATCCAAACCTGCCGGAAGTTGATCGACGACGGTTGGATCGGCAAACCTGTCGCCGCCTCGGCGTTTATGCTGTGCGCGGGACATGAGAGCTGGCATCCGCAGCCCGAGTTTTACTACGACCTCGGTGGCGGACCGATGTTGGACATGGGACCCTACTACCTGACAGCACTTGTTAATCTTCTGGGACCGATCAAACGCGTGAGCGGTTCGGCTCGCACGACACATAGCGAGCGCATGATCACCAGCCAGCCCCAATGCGGCAAGATCATGAAGGTCAAAGCGCTCACTCACTACGCATCAGTCTTGGACTTCGCTCAGGGCGCGATTTGCTCCATGATTATGTCCTTTGATTGCAAAGGCGCACAGTTACCGCGCATCGAGATCTACGGCACCGAAGGTACACTCAGTGTGCCAGACCCGAACGGTTTCGGTGGCCCTGTTCTCATCGGCGGTAAAGGTAAAGGCTGGCAGGAAGTGCCGTTGACCCATGGATATACGGACAACAGCCGCAGTATTGGTGTAGCCGACATGGCCAACGCCATCAAGTCTGGTCGCCCGCACCGTGCGAGCGGTGAACTGGCCCTCCATGTGCTTGATGCCATGGAGGCCGCCGCCGATGCTTCGGCGAAAGGCAAGGCGATCACGCTCACCAGTACCTGCAAGCAACCTGCAGCGCTGCCGATGGGGCTGATGCCGGGAATGTTGGATGATTAATGTTAATAGGAAATAAATAATTATATGAAAAAAGCACTTATTGTTTGGGGTGGTTGGGATGGGCACACGCCTAAGGCATCGGTTGATGTTTTCGCGCCCCTTTTAGCTGAGCGTGGTTTTGAAGTAATGGTTTCGGACAAATTGGATAGCTATGCCAACAAGGATCTGATGGCGGCGCAGGATTTAATCATCCCGTGCTGGACCATGGCCAAGATCGAAGGTCCTCAATCCAAGGGATTATTGGACGCGGTGCGTGCAGGCGCTGGAATCGTCGGCTGGCATGGCGGCATCATCGACTCCTTCCGGGAAAACACTGAATACCAGTGGATGACCGGTGGACAATGGGTGGCCCATCCGGGTAATTGCATTCCCTCTTACAAGGTAGCGATCGTGGATCCCCAGCACCCCATTGTGAAGGGCCTGAAGGATTTCACCATGCCCAACACCGAGCAATACTACATTCACGTCGACCCGGGTGTTCACGTTCTTTGCAACACGGTGTTCACAGGGGAATATGGCGATGCTGATCTTTACAAGGCTGGCACCGTGATGCCCTACGCTTACACCAAAACATGGGGTAAAGGTAAGGTATTCGTCGCCTGCTGGGGCCATACGAACAAGGACTTCGATGTTCCTGAAGCACGCGAGATCGTACTGAGAGCCATGCTCTGGGCCGCACGATAAGTCGGCACAGAACTACGCTGCCAAATTACGGCACTACCACCACTCAAGAAATCAGGTTCAAAAACCTGATTTCTTGAGTTTGGTGGTTTTTTCTGACAGAATACTACCCACCCCTTCGAAAATCCCACGCTACTCTCAAATTTCATGGAAGTCTGTGGGCAGAATCGCAACCGAATCCAGTGACCGCCAACCTATTGCCCCAATTGGAAGGAAAGGAAACACGGTTCGGAGTCATGAACAGCGTGCTGTTTGCCACGGCCACCACCGGCACCTCCTGCGGTGCGGTGAACGCCATGCATGACAGTTTCATGCCGCTGGCGGGCCTGATACCGCTTAGGGTCAGCCATTGCGGCCAGCGTGTCGGCAGGACTGGCGGGCCCCGCCAATTCGGGCCCGCATGGTCTGAGTGAAATCCTCTACGCCTATTAATCTTCAACTTGCGCTCTGGCTCTGGTTCACCTGCTTGTTTGCCAACTTCGCCGAAGCCATGGCCGAAGGACGGGGCAAGGCGCATGCCGATGCATTACGTAAAATGCGGACCACTACCATGGCACGACGCTTTGACCAAGGAACGGAAAGCGCCGTAATTGCCACCGACCTGAAAATAGGCAACTTCTTTGTCTGCGAGACGGGAGACATCATTCCCGCGGATGGCGAAATTGTGGAGGGAATTGCGACTGTGGATGAATCGGCCATCACCGGTGAATCGGCCCCCGCCATTAGAGAAAGCGGGGGCGACCGGAGTGCTGTCACGGGTGGAACCAGGGTCATCAGTGACCGTATCGCAGTAAGGGTTACTGCCGAACCCGGCCACTTCTTTCTGGATCGGATGATCGCCATGATTGAAGGCGCACGACGGCAGAAAACCCCAAACGAAATCGCACTTAACATCGTGCTAATCAGCCTGACGGCCTTGTTTATTCTGGTGGTTCTAACCCTGCCAATATTTGCGGCATTTAAGGAACGCGCAGCAGGTCAGTCCGGTGTGGTTCTTACGTCATTGCCGGTTTTACTGGCCTTGATCGTGTGTTTGATTCCCACCACGATCGGTGGATTACTCAGTGCCATCGGGATTGCCGGCATTGACCGGCTCATGCGTCGTAACGTGCTGGCCACAAGCGGACGGGCCGTGGAAGCCGCAGGCGATGTGGATGTGTTGCTCCTCGACAAGACCGGAACCATCACCTTGGGCAATCGCATGGCGACGGAACTCATCCCCGCTCGAGGACAAATTGGCGCGCATCCGTCAGGAACAGGCCGATGGCAGGCTAATTGCCATGATCGGCGACGGCACCAATGATGCCCCTGCCCTCGCCCAGGCTGATGTCGGAGTCGCGATGAACACCGGCACCCAGGCGGCACGGGAAGCCGGGAATTGGTGGATCTGGAAAGTAATCCAACCAAACTGATTGAGGTAGTCGAAATCGGCAAACAGCTTCTCATGACTCGCGGCGCCCTGACGACCTTCAGTATTGCCAATGATGTCGCCAAGTACTTCGCCATACTTCCGGCCATGTTCGGGCTGCTCTACGCGCCCCATCCCGGGGGACTGGGCCGTATCGTGGACAATCTGCTCAGCATGACCCGTATTGAGTCCGGACGCTTCACCATCGCACCAGTCTGGTGCGACGTAGATGAAATGATCTCTTCCGCCCAGCAACAGGTGAGCGACCTGATCTCCCGGCATCGGATGCGCATTCTGATCCCCAATGACCTTCCGTCCGTCAAAGTCGAAAGCGGATTTATGGAGCAAGCACTGGCCAACCTTACCGCCAATGCCGCCCTTTACACTGAACCAGGCTCGGAAATTACGATTTCAGCACAGGTGGACGAGGCTCATCTTGTCCTCAAGGTATCAGACCAAGGGCCCGGACTCCCGCAGGGCGGAGAAAACCGCATTTTCGAGAAGTTTTACCGGGGCACCAAAGCGCCATCGGGGGGGGATCGGACTGGGTTTGTCCATTGTCCGAGGCCTGATGACCGCACTGAACGGCACCGTATCCGCCGTGAATAATCCCGATCGGGGAGCCACCTTCACATTGCGTATTCCCGTTGAAATGAAGAATATTCCGGAAAGTATATGACAGACTCCACTTCTCAACCCGTGGCCTTGGTGATTGACGACGAAGTTCAAATCCGCCGTTTCCTTAAACTTGCACTTGAAGCGGAAGGGTATCGGGTATTTGAAGCCGAAACGGGACAAGCAGGGTTATCGGCCGCCGTGTATCGCCGTCCTGATGTCATCATTCTCGACCTCGGCTTACCTGATCTGGACGGGACTGAAGTTTTGAAACGCCTCCGTGAATGGAGCTCAACCCCCGTTTTAGTGCTTTCTGTCAGCCAGGATATTGATCAGAAAGTTGAGGCGCTTGATCACGGAGCTGATGACTATCTCACCAAGCCGTTTCATGCCTCTGAGCTAGCTGCCCGCTTACGCGCCATCCGACGGCACTCTCCGTCAGAACCCGCTGAATCGGCCTACCAAACCGGTTCCTTGCGATTGGATTTCGGTGCACGTCGGGTCACAACAAATGGTGCAGAGATCCATCTCACATCTACGGAATACGCTTTGCTCCGGATATTGGCGCAGAATCACGGCAAGGTGGTCACGCACCGGCAGTTACTACGAGAAGTCTGGGGACCGCAGGCGGAAGAGCAATCCCAATACCTGCGCGTATATATGAATCATCTTCGCAAGAAAATCAAGACTTCATCCGACTCTACCAAGCTCATCAAAACCGAACCAGGTATTGGGTATCGGCTGTCTATTTAGCCGCTATTGACTTCATGTACACGCTTATATATACAGCTTGAGCATTAACTCATCGATTCACAATTGCAGTTTTGAGGATCAGCGGCTATGACTTCCCGCAGTCAAGACCAAGACAAACGTATCGTTCTGATCGTTGATGATGATCCGATTATTTTACAACTTTTAAACACATTACTAGGCTCATCCAATCAAGTTTTTACAGCCTCAACTGTTCGGGATGCCCAGACCATTCTCCTGTCGCAGCCCGTACAGGTCATTTTGTGCGACCACCATTTGGAAGATGAAAAAGGACTGACCTTTTTAACGCGTGTGGCAAAATCGAACCCTCTCATTCAGCGAATCCTGGTCACCGGAGACATCAAAACAGAACTGCTGCTGGACGCTATCAACAAAGGACATCTCTTCCGCTTCCTTGTCAAACCGTTCAGAAACAATGAGGTAATTCAATTGGTGGAAGAGGCCTTTATGCAATACAAGGTTGCGGGTCGCCGCGAAAACCTGGCTCGAATCCGACTGAATATATCCAATGCCGGAAAACTTATTAGCTTAGCCGTTATCGGAATTCTGCTGCTGTTCATCGCGATCCTGGCACTGGGAACACTGGCCTTCCTGATATTATATTTTTTCAAGAGTGCACTCGGAATCGATCTCCTGCCAAATACTCATCTTCCCGATCTGATCTAGCGAACGGACCCCGATCAGGGTAACCAGAAATATCCATTCATTTCACTCCGTGACTTGGGCACGCGATTCTTGAGTTCCTCAGATGGTTGCCACCCCGGGCCCAGCAGGGACCCAAACAATAATACCAAGGGGCTTAATGTTTCCTGCAGGGTGAACTCGTTATTGAGAGGGTCATGCCAGCCATTGGGTCCATATTGCCGCCATAAGGGGATGGGCGGTTTGGGCACATCAAATGGTGGTGGCAGAAAATAGTCCGGATGGCTCGCCTGAGACGTGCCCACGGTCATGCTGTAAACATGATTACGCTCACCAGCTGGCACGGAAACAATGCCATACGGGGTTATGCCCGGCACCGGCTCTAACAAGCCGTCCGCGCGGCTTTCAGCATCCTGCACCATGCCAATGGAATACGAGCCCAGTCCCGTGGTTTGGCTCAATCCCAGGGCATTGCACCCCAAATGAAAGTCGGCGCTATGCAGGGCGGCCGTGCGGTAACGCTCTTTTCCAGTCAATTTCCATGCAAGGATACAATATCGGGCCTGCGTTGCGGACAAGGCCGCCCCCCAGCGCCGGCTTTTTTGTGGATTCCAAGGGTGCCGGTACGGTGTGGCCTCTTGCTCTCGCACAGCCTCATCTGCGCGAGCAATAAGCATCTCGGTGGCTCGGCGGCGATCAGTTTCAGGCATCCCCCCCCCTTGCCAGGTTGCCACCTCAAAAACCCCCCATGATTGAAATATATAATTGGGATAACTATCAAAAAACCGGAGTGCATAGGGCATGAAGGATTGCACCAATTCGGCCCGATACGTTTCGTTGGAGGTAACTCGATAGAGTTGTAAAGCCGCATGGAAACCGGCAAATAAATGTGCATCCGGAGACTCGTTCCAAAACAACTCCCGCTTTCCATCCGGCAGGATTCTGTTTTTCTCGATCACGGTGACAGCCATGGATGCGGGATGCCTGTTCGTGCGTACTGCCCATGCATAAGCACGGGTCGCTGACTCAACCCACTCATCTGACTTTCGGCGATCAAAGGGGCGGAGCAACCAGCCCAACTGGGCGGCAGATGCCGCGTAGTACAATGTGCTCTCACGGGTTTCCACGGATTTGAAAAACGGAGTGTGTTCCTCGTCGGGCATCCCCCGGTGGTTGGGATGGCTCACCGTTTCAATACGCCCGCATACAGCTCCATCCGGTCGTTGTGCCCGCCGCCACACCTCAAGACCATAATCGACTTCATCCAGCAAATCCGGAACCCCATTGCCGCTTTCAGGAAGGTTGAGCTGTCCATCTAAAAACGCCAGGGGATTTAATTCATAGACCCCCATCAGGTCCCATGCCGCAAAGTGATGACTCTGGCGGCGATCATAATCAGCCGCATCGTGCCATCCTCCCCAGATGTCATAGGCTATCGAGGAATCCCCCGTGGCTTTGATCACCTCAAAATCCAACCCTTTAATGTCCTTGACGACCCGCCCGGAGGAATCTTTCCAGATATCCCCGCCATTGCCCACCATACTACATGCAAACACTGGCGGTAGATGACAACGGCCACGTGTCCAAGCGGTATAAGGTTGCTCAAGTTTACATCCACACCGCTGATGGTAAAACCCCCTCGCAGCAACGTAGAAGGCTTCACCTAAGGCCGTAGGGCCGATCACGAAAGGCCACGATCGCCCCAACCCTGGAACGCGGATGTAGAAACGGCCACTCCCATGCATTGCGCTGAAATCCATTTCATACACAATCTCTCCTGAATAGGTCAGGTTCGTGGATCTGACGCTCAGTATTCCCTGCCAGACACTTTGTCCATCTTCCTCGCGACACAGTTCGAATGATTTTAAACCGCTGTAATCTACGGGTCCAATCGTGGGAATCCACGCGCCCAAATAGGCATATCTCTCGTGAGCATCACATAAATATCCCGCCTGGTTGACCTTGATCGCAGGTGATATCAGGGTATTGTCATTAAAATTGATTAACGCCACCCGTCCGTCCTTTTGTCTGATACGAAGGGCGCTGCCATTGGTCATGGCATACGGTAGTCGTAAATATGAATAATGCCCCACCTCATAGTCAGCACAGGCCCGGAGTGGTGATTGAGCCACATCAACACGATCACCCAGTTCATTAACCCAGGAGACTGCTTGCCGTGGACTCCTGCTGCGCGTTTCGCCGCTTGTGCTATCCTCCTCGATGGAAAAAGCATCCAGCTCCCGGGCCCACCGATGTTGCTCTGACATTTCCACGTACAACCGGGCCCACAACGAAGACCGCTGCTTCAAAACAGGCCAATCGGGAATCTTCCCCTGCTCTAATGCCTCTTGTTCTACCAGCAAACGGTCAAATACAGATTTATTAGCGGCATACATCTGAGTGTCTGTTTCATCCATGTAATCGTTGGCTAATACGACCCACTCAGATGAGAGAACCCAGACACGATCTACCGACTTTCCTGCCTGTGACAAGGGACTGACCATCACGAGTGACAGCCAAACTACAAACATAAGAATTATATTCATAATACCTCTAAAGCTGGATTTGCTTTCTATAAACCTAACTCTGCACTATGATTACGTTTCTGAACAATCAAAAACCGTTCGACGAAAGAGGCAGCGCCTGATGAAAATCAGTATCGGCATCATGGCATGGAATGAATCTGAAATCATCGCGACCAGCCTGACCTCACTTTTTGAGCAAAGCCTGCTGAAGCACCTCCTCACCCGGAATGTTTGTCTTGAAATCATCGTCGTTCCAAATGGATGCTCTGACAACACAGAGGAAATCGCACGAACAACGCTAGGGACTTTAGCCGCGCCTTATCCCATAACAAATCTGACCTTGTCGGTGAACATCCTGGAGGAAGCGGGTAAAGCAAATGCGTGGAATCACTATATCCATACATTTTCAGACCAGAATACGGATTATTATATACTGATGGATGCAGACATCACGTTTTCCAACCCTGACACATTATCCAATATGGTAACTGTCCTGGAACAAAACCCCGTTGCGCAAGTCTCAACTGACCTGCCTCAAAAACATGTTCAATTCAAAAAGCACAAATCCATTTTTGACCGGGTTTCACTGGCAATCGGTCAGATGACACAGGCCGCTCCCGCCCAGATAACCGGTCAATTGTATTGCGCCCGAGGCTCGGTTCTCCGAGGTATTTACATGCCCCCCGGTCTGATGACAGAAGATGGTTTTATTAAGTTCATGGTCTGCACAGATCTATACCGGCAGCCATCAGATAACCGGTGTGTGATACGCGCCCCAAATGCTTCCCACATCTTCGAGTCATACACCCGGGTTCGGGATGTATTCTATAATCAACGCCGCCAGCAGGTTGCGCATGCCATCTATAGCTATCTCCGTGATTACCTGAAAGAGCGCATCGGCGTACAGAACGCCGGAGAAATTATCAGGGATAACAACGCCCGCGACCCGAACTGGTATCGCTCGCTCATTGCCGAGCGGGTGGCCCAAAGTGGCTGGTGGGTCATGTATCCCGGCGCATTGGCTGTCCGGTTCCAGAGACTCAAAAATCTCACTCCTGCCCAAACCCTAATGAAGCTGCCAGTGGCTTGTCTCGGATTTATGATGGACGCCGTTGTCCTGTTGGCAGCCAACTCGAAGTTGAAATCCGGACAACTTAAGGGCGTCTGGAAAGACACCAAATCCAATACGCTTGCAACGAGCAACACTTCGACTAAGTCCGGGTGAGTTCGGGAATTTCACGCATCATCAGGCTATGGATATGATGAATACGCCGGACTTCTTCCGGAATGGAACGATTGCTGAGCAACGTCGCAAAAGAATCCGCATCCTTCGGATGAAAGCCATGAAGTCCCGCCACCCTTTTGTTTCCCATAAAACTCGGGACAATCTGGAGGGAAGAATTCATCAGGAAAACGAGGTCACCGTAAAGGTGATCCTCGAAATAGACCCCAAGCGATTTCAGCTCCTCATCAGGCATGATGCGTCCTTGGGAATGGGACGAAAGCAGGGCGGTAATCTTTACGCGGGCCAAGTCGTTCAGAAACCAGACACGAGCCATCGTGGCATCATAAAACGCCACATAATCCTTTCCGTAACGGAGCTCCAACCGCTCCACATCGCGCGCCAGATCATATTCACCCGTCGTGTTATGCATGCCATGGTCCGTAAACACATACCAGGACACTTCCTGATAAGAGGCTTCTGCAGTCACAATCAACTCCCGGACTTTAGTGTCATACCAACGGATGAGTTCCGTCACCCCCTCGCCTTGGTTTCCGACCTTGTGCATCAATGCATCGAGTTTCCCCAGTGACACATAGGCGAATGGAATCTCAGCTCCAGCCAACATTCCTTTAAGCTGGCTGAAACGGGCTTCGTCCGAAGTTCCGCTCCGATGCACGAAATATGGAAGACCGGCCTTGTCCAACCGGTTAAACACTGTTGTACCTTTCAAAACCCCCTCACGCCAGATGCTGCGCGTCTCAGAATAATCAAACAAGGGTAGATACTTGAACGGCACGCTGTACAACATGAAATAACCCGTAAATCCATGGAGCTTCTTGATCAGCTTGCTCATCCAGTGGCGTACCCGTCCACGACTGAAAATGGAATCGGGCAGAATCTGCAACCATCTCAACCACCGGTACGGACAGGTCTTTGGGGAATAGAAAAAAGATGACCACATGCGATGCTCGCTGGGAAGCAACCCGGAAATGATGGAGGGATCACAGGCCGATGAGTATCCCAGAATAGTTTCCAGTTTTTTAGAATCTTTAACCAGGCCTTGCAAAAAAAAACGATTCCGCTGGTAGACCTCCCAACCAAATGCGTCAATAAATATAAACAGAGCTAGTTTTTTATGATTCATGAAATCCTTTTCTGAAGCCTGTAGAACTGTGATTCAATCGCCTCACGTTGCCCTGAAACCGAAGACAGCAAGCCTTGCAACTGTTCGGACGGAGATGAATCCCCCAGAAGTAGCGGCAAGGCCATGTACAGTCGCGCCCGGGGATGCAGCCCCAGAAAGCCAGCACGGCACGCGAAAGCACGATATCCAAAAAGCCGCAGGTTGAGCAACAGCGCTTTCCCTACGCCACACTCCCTTCCGGATACGACCAATGCCGCCAGATAGCCCGCAGGCGTCGATACATCGGCCGCCAGGCGACGCCCTTCATACCACTGGATAAAGCGGACGTAATATCGGCGAATACGGTCGAATTCCTCACGCCACGCCTCCGGGGCCAGTGACTGGAAGTCGCCCCACTCTTTATACTCCACGGCCCGCCGGTATCCCTCGACCATAAACTCCGGATCCGGCATATCAGCATTCAAGTATTTCAAAATCCGTTCTTTTTTTACTGAGTACCTGAGGTCATAATCAGCGTAAACTAGAAGCGTACAATCCCCGAAAGCCAATAAGGCCTTGAAAAGAAACTTGATATAGCGGATTCGTTCCTCGTCCGTGAAGGAGGTCTTGTCTCGCAAAGCCCGACGCACGTCCAACAGAAGTTTCCCCCGATTCATCAAGAGACGGGTCCCTTCGGATAAAGGAATTAAATGATGCTGATAATCAGGCATATGCCGGACAATATCCGGTTCTCCCCAGACCACGAGGTGGCCATATTTCATTTCATAATTCAGCAGTGAAAACTCGGCCTGACAGAACACGTTGTCGGGATACAGACACAAGTCAACCGGCAGATTCAATTCGCTGGAAAGCGTTACCTCCCAGTGCCTTAAATCAGACTGAACCTCCGTCCGCTGACGGCAACTGAGGGATTTTGAGACCACCACCAGGTCGTAATCGTTAAAGGGAACCTGCTTCCCCTTGACGATGAATGGGGTCCCCTCCCCCCGCCCGTACCCACCTATCAAAATCAAGGCACGATATAGTGAACCAAAGCGAGATCCGCGTACCGCCTCGCTGATGCGATTGAGGTCAGTATCGATTTTCGCATCAAGTTCAGCAGACCCTCTCAGTGTATATTTGCTCATGAATCGATCCTATTCATTTCCATCAAATACCCGTTCTCATCAGGCCCGGGATCCCTTGTACAACGCCAGATGTATGGTTATGCGATACACCAGATTATAGGGAATCGTATCCAATCGCCCCCGGGAAACCGCATACACGAAATCACGCACCAGTTCCCTTATGCATTTATAGGCCTGGTAAAAACACCCCGGCTTCAACCCGTAGATTCGAAGGTAGGTCTGACCATGACGGAATTTTTTTCGATAGAGTTCCTTAATCGTATAATTATGCGAGTGCTCTACATCGGAATCCAACACTAATTTGAATCTTGCTCCCTGCAATCGGCACTCTCGCGCCCAAGCCAGATCTTCGGCATAGCCAGACTCCGGGAATTTCAGCTTGTCCCACAACTCCCGCCGGAAAGCGCACGCCACTGCTGAAAAGAAATCTTCGTTTTCCTCCTTGATGTTCCGCGGGTCATAGGCCCTCCGATAGTCATATTTTACGATGAAGCGAGCGTCATCACGGGGCGTTTGTTTGCTCATCACCGCATCCGCTCGGCCCTCCACAATCGGTTTTAGCAACCGTTCCAACCAGTGGTCGTCACCAGGAATGGCATCCGCATTTAAGAAGACGACAATCGGCTCAGTCGTTTTGGAGATCATCTCGTTCAAGACCTTGCCCGGCACATAAGATTTCGGCGAAATCTCTTCCAAACGGGTCGAGTTATAGAGTTTGATCTGCGCCACCGTTCCATCCGTTGATCCTGAATCCACGTTATACAGCGTAAAGTCTTTCCAGGTTTGAACAAACAAGCGCTTCAGCGCCGTAATCGCATATGGCATTTCATTCTTAGATCGCATGATGACCGCTGCGGATTTATCAGTTCCCATATGATGTTGTCCCCACTTTCCTGTAAACTTCCATGACTTTCTGAGCCGTTTGATCCCAATTAAAACCTGCGGAATAAGCCTGACCGCGGGCCGACAGTTCCGCGTCGTGCCCCCGTTTCAATGCGTCTTCCATCCGCGCCAGCATCTCATCAATGTTGAGCGGATCAAACTTCTGAACAAAATCAGCCGCGATCTCCTGCATGGACGATGTATTTGAGCAAATTACAGGGGCACCACAGGCTAATGCCTCAACAATGGGAAACCCGAACCCCTCAAAGAGCGAGGGGTAAACCATCAGCTCACAGGCCGAGTAGAAAAACGGAATATCCGACAGCGGAACAAATCCTGGGAACATAATGTCCCGAGCCACCGGGCTTGCACTCGCGACAGCCTTCACAACGTCCGCCCCATTCCAATCCGCTCCCGCAAGGACCAGTTTAATATCTGACGGATGCGCCGCCTTCAGGCGCTCAAACGCCTGAATCAGGCGGACGTGATTTTTTGCCGGATGCTCAACGCGGGACACAAAAACAATAAACGGTGATTCAAGTCGATATTTCTCCGCCAATTTCAAACGGGCCTCCGCTGCAGGAACGGGAAAATATGACCGTTGGTTGATGCCGGAATAGATCACGGAAATCCGCTCTTTGGGATAGCCGACCAGATTGACGATATCATCAGCCGTGTATTGGCTCACAGTAATGATGTGATCTGCACGACGAATCAAAGAAGGCACAATCCGTCGATTATAAAACATGCGTGCCGCATCATACTTGGCGTCAATATGAAGCGTCGCCAGATCATGAACCGTCGCAACGATTTTTGTCCCTTTCAGCAAGGGCAGGCGCCGATAACTCGGCACATGTACCAGATCATATCGCTCCTGTCGGCTGCGCCCGGGCAAACATAGATTGTGCCAAAGAATATTGGCGACTGGTTTGGATAATCTGTCGGAAATCATTGTTTTTTTAAAATTTGGAGAATGAACCGGAATTAACGCCTCCTCCGACTCAGGTAACATGACATCGTAGGTGTTGGTTCGATCCATACGCTCCAAGGCATCGAGTAGATTGACGATGTAGGAGGCCACCCCGGTTTTGCCCCCCTGCAACACAAAAGAAGAAAACCCGATATTCATCCTTTCCCCCCTCCTGCATGCCGCTCCTTGGCTTGCCGGTAAATGTCACGCATTCTTTGGGCAATTGCAATCCAGTCGTAGTGGCTGACTTCCTGTGTTGCACCGGCGACCAACTCCCTTCGCAGCACTTCATCAGTTGCCAGTCGATCCAGATGACTGACCAGAGCGGACTCGTCATTTTTTTCAAATAGCAGGATGTCCCGCCCATCATGCGTAAACCCCGGGATACCCCCGATACGGGTGGCAATGACAGGAGTACCTGCGGCCCATGCTTCGAGAATTACAATGCCAAATGGTTCATGGACAGTTGGCAGAACAAACACCGAGGCCGCCTTGTAAGCGCTCGGCAGTAACGGATCGTCAGGTTGGAATCCGGGAATCAGGAGTACTCGCGATTCGAGGCCAGACTTTCTTATTTCTTCCCTGATCTCGGCTCCGTACTGCTCCACGGTGACAGGCCCCACAAGAACCAACTTCCATTTGGGTTGATGGGCCGCAAACCGGGCAAATGCACGAACCAAGAGCAATTGATTTTTCTGGTAATCGATTCTCGAAACGCAAAGCACAAAGGGCTCATCCGGTTCCAGTCCGAACTTCTGCCGGAATGGTTCAGGTGTGGCATTCCGGAATAGCTCCGTCCTGACGCCATTGGGCATATAATAGGATTTACCAGGGTATTTCTTCTGCATGATTTCATGCTCATCCCGGCCCACGCAGATAATGGCATCAGCATCGGTCAACACCCGACGCGCCCCGAGTAACCAACCAAAAAGCTTACCCCACTCGAGCTTGCCGCGGAAAGGGTCGCGCATTTTTTCCGTCTGTTCCGCTGGAAGGGTGAGATAACCTCCGTGGATGCTCACAACATAGGGAATGCCCCGAAGCCGGGCAACAGTCCGGGCGACTCCCCCAAGGCGGTGCTGAACATGGGCATGAATCAGCGATAATCCCGGTTCCCGCCACAATGCCAGAAATAAAGAGAATGAGAGGGGGCTTCCCCCTTTCAAGCGAAGCTTGGCTTTGGCCTCTTTCCCCAGAAAAAACCAGGGAAATACGTACGGGAACCGATGAACAGGGACCTGTTCAACCCGTTCACAGCCCGGCTTGGAAAACATCTCTGTGCAATAGACGGGACTCTCTAAACCTTCACGGGTATATTCACGAGCAAGGTTGAAGACCACACTTTCCGTGCCCCCCCACTTTTGCAGGCTAAACCGACGCATTACGTGGGCCACCTTCGTTATGGCGATCATGACAAGACCTCCTTCAGTCGCAGGGTGGCCTGATTCAACCGTTCCAGCAACACTTCACGCACCTCCCGGCTTTGCGCCGCAAAAGCGGCTTTCCCGGCCAGAAGTCGCTCTGTTTCAAGACGCAAACGGTCGAAATCACATTGTTCGACATTGCCGACTGATTTCAATCCGTATGGTCTCAGGAAATTATCAACCTTCGAACCGCGACTTACTCCGATGAATGGAATATGAACGATGGATGCAAGAATAATAAGATGAAGTCGACTCGATATGATCAGATCCATTTGCGAAGTAATCGCCAGAATTTCCGCGGGTTCATATCGCCCCGTAAGAACTGCGGCACGGTCTGACCATTTCATCTTTCGCCGGAGTCCATCCATGAGCCCCGCATCCGTGATCGGGTTCATCGGGATGAACACGATGCGCCGCGTATCGTTCTCGACCACGCCATCGCAATACGCAACTAATTTATCCAGGTTGGCAATCTTCCGCTGGGCTGAAACACAGATCCCGACTTTCGCTCCTCCAAACGACAATACTTGCGAAAATTCTGAAGGAAGGTTGAGCCCCATGACTGGAGTCGGACTGAGCAACAGGGCAGAGTCCGCACCCACGACCACTTCTGCACGGGTTCCACTTTGGAGCACCTGCTCACGGCTTTCAGGATCCCTCACCACCACCAGATCGGCCGCAGCCAACGTAGAGGCTATCGCGGTTTTCGCACGTCGAACCCGATGTTTTTCCACCAACGCCACACCATCCCAACATCCCAGGGTCAGACGGGAAAGCAGAGAAAGAAGCACCCGCTTTTTACCGGGAAGAACCCTGTATTTAGCGGGATTAAGCTCATCGTTCATCCCCACGTTCCAGACGATAGTCTTGCGCCCGGCTACCTGTGCAAGGCGCAACATTTCTAAAGGAATCTCAGGATAATCAGAGAGTCCTGTCGCACCTGCCCAGACAAAAACATCATGCTCTTGGATGACCTGTACCATTCGCGCATGGCTATAAGGGGGCTCAAATCCGAAAAGTTCCACAGTATTGACTTTCAACTTTCTGGCGGTCTCCGCGCCATCGTCAGTGCTCACGGTCAGAACGGCATCCACAAAGGTTTTCCTGAGTATTGCGACAACACATTCAAGAATAGCCTCGTCGCCCACGTTGTTCCGGCCAAATGGTACCCCACCGATCAGTATCTTCATGATGACTTCTCTCCAGATTTCCGCAGCGTTCCCGAACCCCGGGACAGCAATCGCACTATTTTCCCCAGCCGGCCGATCGCAAGCAGTTGCAAATCGTCATTGTCGGCCACGTTGATCAATCCTAATTTCTTGATAATCACGAGATACGATGCAAGAAATAGCACCGTCACCCCAAACAGTCCTGCAAGATTCAAATAGGGCGACAGAAAGCTCAGTCCCCCTGCAAGCGCCACGACGGACAAGACGATGCGGAAACAGAATGCCGCCGGAAAATGTATCGCCCCGAGGATCTGCCTGACCGCCCAAAGCCGGATCGGGATGGTCACAATAAATGTGAGAGCCACTGCAGATACAGCCCCAGGTATTCCCCACTTTGGAATCAGCAGATAATCCAGTACCAAGTTTACTGCCACCTGCATGATCATGTACGGCAGCATGTTCAGAACCTTCTCGCGGGCAGTGATTGCCATGGACAACGGCATGGAGATCAATGGCAATGCGTGAAGCACGCAAAAAAAGGAGGCGATCCATCCTGATGCACGCATGGTCTCACCATACAGTAAAACAACCGCACGGGGAGCAAAAAAGAAACCGAATGCAGCCATGGGGATAACCAGAAGGATAAGCATTTTGTAAACTGCCGTAATCAATCTCCCCAGACAGTCACGATCCCGCGAATACGCCTCAGCAAAGGCCGAGGTGAACAAGGTTTGAAGGGCGGAGGGAATGAGCGTCATGGCAACAAACGGCATGGTATATCCCAGGTCATAGACACCAACCACAGACGGCGTAAAATAAACCCCCAGGAAAAATACCTCCGTATATTTCAACATCAACATTCGGAACATCGAGTTGAATAGAGTGGCGGAGGAGAGTTTCAAGGTTCTCACGCGACCGATCCCCAACGGCGGAGAACGCCATTTCATTTGCCGGACGAACCGCAGCAGTAGTACGAATCCGACCATGGAAACAAGACCCATTGAAACAATCTGAGCCCCCAGGCCCACTCCCACGGTGGGACGCCAAGTTAAACCTGCCCATAATAATCCAAGCCACAGAAGCGCCTGAATAAAAGACATGCTGGACACCAACCTCGAACGGAATAAGGACGTAAAGGTATCGTTTAGATAGTCCTTGCTCAGCTGGGCGGCAGATAACAATCCCGCAATGACCAGGAGGGATCCGAACGGTACACGAAACCACTGACTGAACAGCGGGGTCATCAACCAAAGCACGCCAATTGCGCCAACCACCGCAATACCTTGGAGGCAAGCGGATTTCCATAACAAACGCTTAATCCCAGCCATATTGCGGGTAAGTGCCAATTCAGGAACAAACCTGAGGATCGCAGAATTAAGGCCTAGCGCACATAACACCACAAGATACTCAGACACATTCCTGCAAAGGCTGAGGACCCCGTACTGCTCTTTGCCAAGTTTGCGAACGGCCACAATGGAAATTCCGAAATATACGAAGAAAAGTACCGCCTTGGTGGCTACCATCCATGGAATTCCAGCCACAGCGCCGGGAGCGAATCTGACCGATGGCCCCTCGTCTTTCATAATTGCCGTTACGTCGCTTGTTTTGCGCAATCCCATCTCTTCTTGTTCTGCCATAATTTTCACCCGCGAGTCAGCCGGCGTTCCTTAAGGCAACACAATGGGCCTTGTTGACGTTCCCGATTCGCCTCGCACATTACGATACACCTGGGCCCCGGAATCCGCCGCCACAGTTCCAGCGAAGGTGCTGATGGCAACCTTCACAATATCTGCAAGTATTTCAAATGACGGACGCGGAGCATATACTATATCACCCGGCGAAAGCTGTATATCCCGAGCCTTACCGGCCAGAACACGTTGTATATCCACAACCATAACCTCGGGTTTTGCAAGTGAGCCGCGGACCACCACCATCCTGCCATTCGATGTAGCTTTCAAGCCCTTTACCTCCGTCAAGGCTTGCACAAGAGTAAGTGAAGTCACAAACCCTATACTCCGAGGATAGTTTACTTCACCCAAAACATAAACACTCCGGACCAGAGCGGAAGGGAACGTGAGGATATCCCCCATCTTTAACTCCATATTCTGGGTGCTGTCCCCCCGGGAAATCAAAGCCTCGAAATCAACGGGAACAGCATTTCCCTGCCGCAACAGCGTGGCATGCCTGAGGTCAAATAAGTCAGCAGTCGAATTCCGAAAATACCCACTCCGGAATCCACCCGCCCGCCCCAGCGCATCCATGATCAACATACGTCCTTCAATTGGATATGTTCCGGGCTTCTGAACCAGCCCCAAAACAGTGAATGTCTGACTGCCGAAATGGATGGGGACCACCGATACAATGCCATATTTCAACTCTTTTGAAATTTTCTGTTGCAACTCTGACCGGAGTTCGTCGATTGTCCGTCCTGACGCCTGCATGGGATTGACCAGAGAGAAGGAAATACGTCCGGAGGGATCCACCGGAACGGTTCGGGCCGAGCCCTCCTCTCCGTAAATTGAGATCGATAAAACATCACCAATCCCAAGCTTATAGGGCGCGGAGGGGGCCGTCTTCACCACCCGGCTTTCGCTTATCACATTTGTTCCCCGCAAATCCAACTGTGTATGGGACAACACCGCTGACGGACTCTCTGCCCCGCAAACGCAGGAGGCATGCAGGCCGGCTATGAGCGTGCAAGCGATGACCCCTCGCCCGAAAATACGGCCCGGCGGTAGAAGGTCTGAAATGGAATGTGTAATCCTGCTCATTTTGGCGGGGTGTCGGGAGGTGTCTGGTCAATCGGGACAGAGGTTGATCCGGATCCGGGAGAAACGGTCACGGTAGGTGTAACCGTATTAAAAATGGATTCCTCAACAAACCGGCCTCCGGCTTCAGCCGAGAACGAACGGACAAAGGTGAGCACGATGGTGCGCGCAAGGTCACGCGCAAAACGGAAGGGTTTTGAATTCACATAAATAAGATCACCAGGCATCAAATACACATCAGGCTCACGCCCGTTAAGAATACGCGACACATTCACCTCGAACGTCTGAGGATTGTTCAGTGCCCCCCTCAAAATAACCACACGCCGGAGATTGGCCTCATCCGTATAGCCACCAGCCCGGTCGGAGGATCCCGCCAGCAGTTCAATCAGCGTCATATTATCCCGGTACCCGATCGTCTTCTGTTCAGCCACTTCTCCCAGAAGGTAGACTTCCCTTGAACTCCCCAATCCCGAGGCGATGTAGATGACATCGCCAGGCCGGATATAAATATTAAAGGCCGGATCCTGTTTATTCATCAGCGCCTCAAAATTAACATGAAGCCGTTTTCCATCCCGGATCAGGTAACTATCCCGGAGCGAGGCGAGTTCAATCGTCGTTCCCCGGTAGATTCCCTGGGCAAGCCCACCCGCATTGGCAATGGCCTGCTGCAAAGTAATCGCCGAGTCAAGCGGGAATGTGCCTGGATATTGAACCTTTCCCAATACAAGGTATTTGGTAGACGCGAAAGATTTTGGCAGAATGGTTACGCGGGGATTGTTGAAAAGCTTTGTCAATCGCCCTTGAATTATACCCGCCACAACCTCCGGCTTGAGCCCGGCTGCAGGAACGCCATCCCCGAACATGTAATATAACTTACCATCCGGTGCGATGGGTAAGGAGGCAATCGTGTCGGAAAACCCGAATACCGCCACCTCAACGACATCTCCGATAGCCAGCTTATAGTCTGACGGACTATAGGGTAAAAAGCAGTCCGCTGGCAGCATTTCCGCAGGAATAGCATTCGTCGCCAGAGCGGCCTCTGAAGCGAGCTGCGCAGGCTTGATTATCTGGGGGGGAGCTACGTGGGCACAGGACATCAATCCGGCCGCCATCATGACGGGGATCATTGTCTTCATCAGGTCACTTCTGCGTTTGCCCATTATCATGATTCCATCATGCCTACCAGATTATCCTTACCACAGAATTCGGGGGGGACCCTATTCAACACCAATAAGGAAGGCCGGACATGATTGGCCTCCATTTGTGAGAAGACTTCATCCACGGCCGCCTTAGGGGAAATGGGAGAGCCGATAACAAAGACGATTCGATCAACAAGGCCGGCCAGGAAAACAGGCACTTCGTCTTCCACCATCCCCGGGGCCTCAACAATCACCAGATCATAACGACTTTTAACAGTTTCCCAAAGCCTTGCCATGGCCGGGGTATTCATAAGTTCGCGCAGGTCTGCGGTCGGCGCAAGGACCTTCATGGCGGAAAGTCCTGCGACCTCCCTCATCGTGTCAGGCCAATCCGATTTTCCCCGCAAATATGCCTCCAGTCCCGCTTTAAAATTAAAAGAAGCGAGCCAGGCATTATCCCGTGAATCAAAATCAAGAATCATGGTCTTAAAGCCTAACGCAGAACAATACCTTGCAACGTGGAAAGAAAAACTACTTTTCCCTTCCCCGAAACTGGCACTGGTAATCCCGATGGTGACACAGGGTGCTTCCCCTTTCCAGCGTTGCCACCGGTCGTAAAACTGGCGACATACCGGCAAAAACAGATTTGGGGCGGTTTCCGTATTGAGATCACTCCTATTCGGGATTTCAGGGGCCAGCGGTACCGCATACACACCTTCCACTTGGCGTCGGGTTTTCAGATAGGGATCCATGAATTCAAGAACCACCGCCAGCCCCAAACTGCCGATCAGACCCATAATCAACGCCAATACCGGAAGCACGAAAGCCAGCACCGACCGGTGAGCCGCCCCTTCACGGGCAGCCTCCAGAATCTCAAAGTCCGCTAAATCCAACCGGGAAGCCATCTCTGCGTTCTCCGCACATTTTTTCATGGCCTTGAACATCTCTTCCACAGCAAGACGTTTTTGCTGAAGGGACGACAGTTCCAGTTGCTGGCGTGGCAGATAATTATAACGTTGCTCAATACCCTTCAATTCGCCTTCCAACTGCTCAACACTCTGCAAAAGGACAGTCCGTTCCGCCTCCAATTTCAGCAGTTCGGTCTCAAACTGGGTTTTGACCGGATTTGGCTGAAATACCTGCTCACGATTCTGATCGAAAGACTTGTCCGCAATCATACGGCGCATTTCCTTGATCTCATCTTCAAGTTGTTGCACCCGTGGATTTTCAGCCCCATACCGGGTTCTCGCCTCCATCAGGGCTACTTCAGTGTTGGAAATCCGGCGCTTGAGCGGATTATCCTCAAAAGACTCTCTCAGCACTTCCGTCGCAAGCCCGCCAATCATCTGCTTGTAATTCTGTATACGGATCAGCATGGACTGATAGGCGATTCGCGCATTACTCAGCCTTTCCGAGGTGGCGGTAATACTATCGAGGAATGCCTTCGCGTCCGCGCTGGGCTCGAGCAATCTGTTGGTGGATTGGAAGTCTGCAATTTTTAGATCCAACGCATTCAAATCCGTCCGTGAGCTCTCCGACTGTTTCAGGAACTGGGCGGCGGCACTGGCGGCCTGATCCCTGTAAAACCTCGCATTATCAGCAATCGCCACGGCAGCGACCTCATTGGCCACACGCACCGCCATGTCTTCTTTGGGAAACCCAGTTATCAGCAAAAGGACGATCTGTGAATTCTTCTCAGACTTGGTTTCAACCTGCCACTTCAACTCATCCGGATTCATTGAAAGAATCAGATTGGTTACCACCTGCTCCATGTTGCTCCTGCGCCGGATCAGACTGGTTGCCGTCGAACGTGTCATGCCTTTCATGGCAAAGGTGGAGCCGGAGGAAGCAAGTAATTGCTGTTGCCGCTCATTACGGTACAGCAGGCTGACCCGGGATTCGTATTTGACCCGGGAGGCCTTGAGTCCGCCGATGATACCCAGACAAAGGCATGCCAAAGTGATACCCAAGACGAGAGACTTCCGCTTGAGGAGTCCTTTTAAGATTTTCTGAAAATCAATCCCGTCAAGGAGGTTCTCAGCCCCTGCGGGCTTCCGAATGGGAACGCCACCCTGCCCTGTCCGGGTCGGCCGGGACAACACAGGGGGCCGCTCACCTTGAAGGGAATGTGCAGAGCCTTCAGCCCAGGAAGATCGGCCCGCCATCTGGTCCCGAATACTGAATTCGCCGGATATTTCGTTTTTTTGCTTTTCGGTTTGGTCAGGCATACTGTTTTTCAAAATCGGAGATAATCAGTTGAAGAAGTTTGGCATGAATCCGAGGCTCGTGCAACAGGCATGTCCGGTCAACTGCTAATTTGCATATGCGATTGATCTGTCGCGGGCATCCCTTGGAGAAACGGTAAAGAGGCTCGATGCAATCGGAGTCAAAAACATCCGGAGTAGACGCGCCCGCTGTCAAAAATCGATGGCGCATATAAGGAAAGATTTCCTCACTCCCAAGATAGTCCAGATGATAGAAAAGGCCAACCCGCTGGTAAACCTGCGGAAGTGAACGTAACACCGACTTCATTTCAGGTTGGCCAGAAAACACAATGCTTAATGCCGCCTGCTGTGGTTCATTGAAGTTAGTCAACCCCCGCAAACCATCCAAAGCCTCCGGGGAAAGCAACTGGGCTTCATCGACCATCACCAGGCAATGCCGTCCGTGGCGGAACACCTTCTCCTGCATCAACCGTTGAAACTCCAAGGTCAACTCATATCGGCCCTGGGCGCGGGTGGACGGTTGCCCCGCTTGCAACCCGTCATTCAGGTGGCAAAGAATATCATCATACGTCAGGTTCGCTGTTTTAATCTCGACGACAACATAGCGATCGGGCGGTAACCGTTTTTTTAAGGCATTTAACGTGATGGTTTTCCCGGCGCCAATCTCTCCCGTCAACGCGGCCAAACCCATACCCCGGTCGGCGGCAAAATATAACAACCTCGCCAAAGCCTCACCGTGGGCATGGCTCTCGAAAAAAAAATCAGGATCCGCAATCGCCTCAAACGGGGACTGATGCAACCCCCAGAATTCACGATAGTTGATCACCGGGCGCGCTCACTTCCCTGATCCGCTAAAACCCGAAAGGTCTGGATCATCCGGGCAATGTAGGCCTCAAAGTCGTAGACACGATTGACAAACTCGCGCCCCTGCTCTCCCAGACGACGCGCCACATCTTTGTGACTCAACAAATAATCGATACGTTCCGCCATCAAGCGGACATCCATCCAGGGAATTAAATACCCTGTCTCACCGTCGCGTAACCAGTCGCGTATGCCCCCGGCATCAAACCCGACTACCGGCAATCCGTATCGCAATACTTCCAGGCCGATCGTGGCGATCGGTTCAGGCCACACGGAAGGCACCACCACCAGCGTGGCATCTGCATAAAACCCGGCCAACTCTTCCTGCGACACGAACCCCGGAAAATGAACACGATCTACTAAACCAAGTTCACGGGACAAAGCCTCGCAATACGACTGATGCGAACCGCTCCCCAGAACAACCAGTTCAAACGATTCACGACATTGCTTCAAGGCGTGAAGCAGAACATCCAACCCCTTACCCCGGATAATTTGTCCGGCAAATATCACCCGGTTCCGGGCTGAGAATGATGGAGTGAACGCCGCTTGGCGCGGCAACGGAATCGGGGGGAATATGTGAATGCGACCTGGTTCAAACCCTTGCCGGATCAACTCTTCACGCATATATTCGGTCACCACAAAGTATGCCGAGAAAGCCTTGTTGACCTGAATACACTTTTGTTGTTCGCGGTAACTGACCCACTTGATGCCAAACCGTCCACGGTCGCGATCCCGTGCGAGGAAGGCCATGCAAGGGAATAAACAGCACAGTCCTGCTTTCTTTGTGCAAATCCGCCGATTCCAGGGGAAATATTTATACCGCCTCATGCAATATATGTCGTGATCGTGCTCCATTCGAACCAGGGGAATCCGCGTTGCTACCAAAGCCTCAAGCACAGGCACGGAAATGCATTTGTGGACATAGATCAGAGCGGGCTGTTCCCTCAGCACCGCCTCGGTCACCTCCGCGCGCACAACCTCGGCGGCTCCATCAAAATCGACAAATTGGACTGACTCAAACATCTTTCCGAAGGCGTCTTCATCGCGTCCACTCCGCTTACTGAATAGCCCTGACAGACGGAATCCCTCACGGAGATACGGGGCCGTCACCATGATGTTCTGTTCGGCGCCAGCCATTCTCCCGAAGGTTTCATGGACAAAGAGTATTTTTTTCAAAGGTTGCAGATCCGTGGCCATTTTGTTCGTTTCTCCCATTCAAACCATACATTATCCGAACCGCTGAATAAGCGTATGGTCCGGTCATCCTCCTCAAAAACAGCTGGAATCCCGCGAATCGTCACATCACGGTGAACTGCCCCCACCGGAGCCAAAGCGAATGTACTGGACTGGAGCAGGGATAGAAGGTGGTAAACCTTGTCAGCCCAGCCGCACACGGGCACCACATCGCGCCAGTCAGGAGGGATAGCCCGAATCCCCCCATTAAAGCCCTGAGCGGTATTAAACGCACCCGACTCAGTTTGCTGACCAAGGATCAATGTCAGATGAGGCTGTAGCCAGTCGTCGGTCAGTCGCCCGCTCCGGGCCAGGGAGGTCAACACCCCGGCGGCGGCACCGACAAACACAGGAAACTCAGATGCGGGTCGCTCTTGATGCACGAGGCTCGGAAACCCTCCTTCTTTTCGGGCGACTTTCCGTAAAAATGACTCCAAGGCATCACCGGCCTGAGCAAACCGCTCATCGTTCAACCGCCGACGTAACAAGGAAAATGCGACCTGACAACGAGCAGCCAAATACGGGCTGACAGGACTCCCGCTCCGGTTGGAAACCGGAACTCCGCCCGCCAAGGATCCGGTCTTAATCTGTACTGCAAGCAGGGAATCTGCCGCCCCTTTAATCATCGGCTCCAACGCTGACGTTTGCCCTGTAGCCTCCTCATAACCAATCAATACCTCCACAATGGCAGATACGGCGGAAGGCGAATAGAACTCATATTCGCTCTGGAGCCAGTTATTAAAGGTTCTTAAGGCTTTATTCCAGAGTTCACGAGTCAGCCGCTCCTCTACGAAACGCTCCACAAGCGTATCAAGTCCAGAATCAACGGGCCTTCCGGCTAAACAAAGGCAAGCACGAGCTCGCAATGCTGCGGCCATCAGGATCGGTTCATGCGGCATACTGCCTTCTGATGGATTGGACTCAAAATATGAACACCGCAACGTGCCGTTGGCCAGCTGGCTTCGCCATATCTCGGCGAGTGCTCCCTCGATCCGCTCCAGCCGGACGAAATCAGAACCAGTCTGGCTTTGGAGCAACCAGCCATCAAGCAACCCTTCGTATCTCCAATCGAAACCAGGGCCGCAATATCCCATGCTGATACCACGGAATCCCACGACGGGGCCGTAATATCCATCAGGGCCATGCATACCATTAAACCAGGATTCCAACCTTTGCCTGGCACCTGTTATTTTAGCGTTATCAATCCCTTGTAAGTTCATAAGCTATAGAACTGCTTAGAAAGCGTGTGAAAGAACGGCTGACGAACCGTTGCGACCGCCAATCCGCCACCCGATTCGCCAAAGCATGTAAACCGAACCGGCGGGAAAATTTCTCAACTACAGACGCGACAGCCAGCTCCATGGGTTGTATTCCGGCGCTTCCGGTAATCCGGAAGCCAGCCTCACGGAACGCAGCCTCTATCTGGCTGGGTTCATATTTTCGCTCAGGTCCGCGATTCCAGTTCCGCCCGAGGGCAAAGTTTTTCTTTCGCATCCGCCGATACCGGTAAAAATGCGGGTAGAATCGATTGGAAACAGTTACAAGCACAGAGCCACCCGGTGCCAAAACGCGGCGCATTTCACGCAGTAACGGGAGCGGATCTTCAAAATGCTCAAGGCGTTCATAACATGACATCACCTGAACATGGCCGTCCGGCAGAGGAATATGAATACGCTTCTTTTCAGAATTAGTTACACATTCAAGAGCACCGGGCGGCTGCAAACGACTGAACCGCTCGCGAATGAACCGCTCCACACCCGGCGTTAAATCGAAGGCATAATACATCTTCGCATCATCACCACAGGCATTCATCATCTGGAACAGCATATCTCCGTTGAAGGAAAGCACGTCCAACACACATGGACGCTGATAACGGGAGATCATCATACCCAGACGGCAGGTCATATACTGAATCTTGGGGGAAAACCGGGGATCACAGTCGACATGAAGCGTCATGGCGTCGATGTGAAGTCCTTTGTACCAGAGCAACTTATCACGGAAATCGGCCGTCTGTTCCAGGCTCCATAGATGGGGCCTGATATCCGCATGAAATCGCTTGGGGCGGGCCGTATAGGTGTTGAAATCAAGAACGTCCTCAACCGGTCTGCGGCCTGGTGGCGGGGGCGAATCATCCGGATATCCGATACAAACAACTCCGAAATTCTTCAGGTAAGCAGGAGCCCCAACAGCCTTGCGAATCCCATCGGGCACACGGATCCCACCAAGATAGATCGCACCCAAATCATGGGCTTCTGCGGCGAACAATAGAGCGGCAATCGCCATTCCCATGGAAATCTGCGCTGTACTGCAGGGATTGCGCAACTCCAGGGATGTGTCATAAAAAACGGCAATAAGGACGGGGGCATCATGGAAGTAGGATTGCTGGGCATCACTCATCCGACAGGCTTTCATTCTCACCTCGGGATCTGTGATGGCGACAAACTGCCACAACTGCCGATTGCAGGCAGTAGGAGTCATGGTGGCCGCCAGAATGAGTCGCTCAATCAGGTGACGGGGAACAGGCGCATCTTTAAAAACACGAGTGCTGCTTCGGCGTTCGAGCATCGCCAAAAAAGCATCACCGGATGAACCTGTAATTCCGTTTGCAGAGGCAGTCTGATTCATGGGGGTTGAGTGTAATCAACTGGTGTGGACGACGCAATCGGAATAGACGTAATCGACGGCACATTTTCAGCCTCGTGTCCGGCATACCAAACAGCCACCACCATACCGACGAAGATCATCATCATGAAATACATAGGTGTCTGCCGGTAACCAAGTTGGAGGCAACTTTGAAGATGATCGACCAATAAGGCCGTCGTGGAGGCCACCGCCAAAGCATGAAACAAACTCTTCCCTTTGCGCACATAAAAGGGAAGCGCCAAGCCCGCAAATCGAAGCCAGAAGAAGGCCAGGGCGATAACCCCCGGTATCCCTAACTCCCCCAACGTCAGATACCAATTGTTGTGGGCCGGCGTTCCGGGGGGTAAATCAGGATCAACATCCCCTGCATATTTCAACCAAGACCATGCCGAGAAATTACCAAGACCAACCCCCCAGGCATGGTCTTTGGCCATCAAGCGACCTTCCTGATTGTAAAGTCCCCGGTACGCCAGATCAGCGGACGCGTCCTGCTCACCGCCGAATCGATTCATGAGGGTATTCAGTGCCATTGCCAGGACAACCACAGCCACTACCAAGCCGATAAAAAGCAGTACGATATTTTTTACGTTAAAGTGGCGCGGCAACAAAACCATGGCATTCAACCAGATTCCCAGAACCAAACCAGCGAGGCCACCACGAGAAATGGTCAGAATAACAGAAATAGCGGCGCACAAGGTTAAGAAACCGAACACCAGGCTACCCAACCACTGGCGACGCTGGAGCGCAAATGCAAAAACGAACGTCCCCAGCATGGCCATATAGGTCGCTAAACTGTTGGGGTGCCCCAACGTCGCACGAACCCGGTTGATGCCATACAGATAGCGTGAACTGACAGCCAACCAGGTCATGTAAAGTGCCGTCAACCCTATGCCGAACAAGATCGTCTGAGCCGTCTTTTCATCCCTGACGTAGTTCACGATGACGAGATAGAGAAGAAATCCTCGGAATATTTTACTCAGCTCAAAAAGAGGATACAGGCCCACCTCAAATTGCTCATAGGGAATGAGTTTTGCCTCTTCAGGAACAGTAATCAATGAACCCGCAAGTAACCAGGATACTATCCCGACAGCCAGATAGATCAGGGTTGGAATCGTCAGAGGGGGGAACCAGCGAAACGGAACTTCTTTGCGCTTGAGCAGCATTGTGATCATCAGGATCCACACACAGATATCCACTAAACTTATCTCGAACCCCCGGGTGTTGGCCCGGTAGAATTCCCTGGAAACAAAATTTATTCCCACTAAATCCGGCTCACAGGTTGCCCACACCAGAACCACAGCGACAACGTGCATCATCGACTGCCAGGTCTTGCATATCAGCACGCCGATGGGAATACCGAACACTACCACCAGCAAAAATATGATGTACTTCGCTTCCATTCCATTGATTTCGTGTTCTGACCGACAGGGGGGCGAGATAAAGGAACACGTTATTTTCCTTTTCTTTCAGCATAGAATCAATAATATCCTGCTTTGGTCAACACTCTTTTATCATGAATACAGACAACCCCTACGATCCTTCGGTTCAAGTTATCCTGGGTATCCCCTTCAATAATGTATCCTTTGCTGAAGCGGTAGAATGGGTACATCGTCGCGTCATCTCACGTACCCCTGGCTACATTGCCACAGCCAATTTGGATTTTGTAAAGCTGGCCTGGGAAGATCCTGAATTGCAACGCATCCTACTTGAGGCGGATCTGGTTGTGGCTGATGGTTTCCCCATTGTCTGGCTGTCGAGCTTGCTGGGGCCTGCCCTGAAGGAACGAGTAACAGGTAGTGACCTGGTCCCCATGATGGCCGCAATGGCCGCTGAAAAAGGACACAGTCTATATCTCCTCGGCGGCGCGCCCGGTGTAGGGGAAAAAGCAGAGAACTCGCTCCGGAAACGTTTTCCCGAAATCCGGATTGCCGGGTGTTATTCCCCGCCCTTGGCTGACGTCATTTCCATGAATCATTCAGGTATTCTCGAGCGGCTTGAAACCGCAAATCCGGACATACTTCTAGTAGCTTTCGGGGCACCAAAGCAGGAAAAGTTCGCCAACATTCATGTCCGGAACTGGTCCGTTCCTGTTTCTATCGGCGTGGGAGGGACATTGGATTTTCTGGCTGGAACGCAAACCCGTGCCCCGCGTTTTGTCCAAAAGATATCACTGGAATGGCTGTGGCGATGGCTAACGGCGCCGCGGCGGCTGACTAAACGCTATGTTGATGATTTTGTGTTTTTACTGACGTCCTGCTGGCGTCTGTTGACCTTACGGGTCCGTTCAGATCATGCTTCAGAAGTCGATCCCCACGATACTATGGGCGAAGTGGATTCTCCTGAAATCTTTTGGACACGCTACCCCTTTCAGTCAAAAGAGAGCTTGGAACATCTGTTCATTACGGCGCAAACTCAATCCATTGCCCTCGACATTAGGGGAATCTCGTGGTTTTCCAGCACTGAACTAGGGGGGCTACTACAACTGGCGAAAACCTGTCGTCGCCATGACCGCCGATTGATCCTATACCATGCTGGAACCCGGGTGAAGCGACTGCTCTTAACCTGCCGCCTTATGGAGTATCTAGAGTTGGCCGAATCCAAAGCTGAGGTTCAGTCTTACTTAACCAGTATTTTGCCAGGCATACAGAAAGGCCGCACCTACAGGGGGGATGGAAATCAACTGGTCATTCAAACACCCCGGGAACTCACCGCCGCCAATATGTCTGAATTCAAATCCGAAATTGAACCTGAATGCAACCATTCCCCCGCCTACTCGGCTTGGGTCGCGGATCTCCAGCACACCAAATTCGTCGACAGTTCGGCTTTGGGATTGTTTGCGGCTTGGCGGAAAAGAGCGACTCAAAACAGTATTCCGTTGAAGTTTATCAACGCTCAAAAAAACGTAGCTCAGACGTTTCGCATTGCAAAAGTGGAATCCTGGCTCGACTCGCCCCCACCCTGAACAAAAGGCATTCCCTCGTATAGTGAGGGAGATTAACCCCTGTTATCTGTCCGCGTGCTGAGGAATCTCAGAGGTCGATTGAGCAACAAGGACAAAATCATTTTGACATCCCCAAAAAAAGAACGGAACCGGGCGTAATACAAGGCATGGGCCAAGTGTCCTCCTGGTTCCGCATAATCTTGCGAATCGGTTTCATAGACAAGCACGGCGGGGAAATACTCTTTAAGTTGGAACTTTAACGAGGTTTCTTCGGGAGAAGCCATCGGTCGTACGCCACACAACCAGAGTTGCCCCATCACAACCCTGCAAAGCCGTGGAAATAGATCAAGGTTCAACGCCTGAAACAGCGTGCTTATGCCTGAACCGGATTCGGGAATTGGAACAAATTCGGAAAGCGGACCGACTCGCGCCCCTGTTAAATGAAAAGAAGCTTTCCGGAATCGTCCCTTCCGGAGCAAGTTGATCAAGGGGTATAATACAATAAACGGCCCAGCCTGAAGTAACACTAACACCATCGCACATAGCCAACCAAACACAGCACGAAGCGCATCGCCCCATCGCACCATGGGTCGAACAGCGGCAACCAACCAGGGATCATTGATTTCAGCGATTGTTCCGCTATCAGGATCAATAAGTCGACCGCCAGCCACAATTTTACCACGGATTTCAAGCCCTCGTCCCACGTACGTTCCGTCCAGAATCACACATCGCGATAAATCGGATTGACGATCGATAATGACATGGTTGCCGATCACCGCCAGTGGCCCCACCGATGCCATGACGCCGATGCGGGAGTTATTGCCGATCGCCACCGGCGGCGTAACGGAGACGGACGGAGGAATGACAACATTATACCCGATGCTCACATCATCTATTAATGAGTAACCCGCCCGGACATATCGCGGAGCCTCCTCGCCCACGATACTCATATTCAAGGCATAGTAGTCTCGTATCGAAAGGATCAAAGCAGGCTTCAGGTTCAGTTCATTAAATGAACGGCCCTTAAGTTCTGCACGGGGACTCGCAATATGAGCCCGCAGGAAATCTGGAGAATCGCTCAACAGACAATTCACAGAACCATCCACCGAGCGATCCAGAAATACGCCCCCGGAAAAACTTGCCGCAGCACCCGTGGCGGCCAGACGATGAAGGAATACCGGGTTGCGCAAATATAACAATCCATCCACCCACTGCTCAGGATTTCGCATCAAAAAGGAATCAGGATCCTGCTCTTCCTTCAAAAAACTGTAGGTGATCGATAATCCCCACTGTTCCCCATCCCCGGCATAGCCCTCTATAAATTCCGCCCCCTCGCCCAGGATAATCCGGACATCCTTGATCCCAAGATCAATGCATACTTCGAACCAATATTCCAGAAAATGACGATTCCCGACTGGCAGTAATGGCCAGGGAATATCACCCAGAATTTCCGCCCAAGGCTGGATCAGACCCGTATGGAGAACTGCTTTCACTGGCATGCCCGGACTGCTTCGTCCACCGTATCAACAATTTCAAAAACTTTGTAAGCCCGTGTAATTTCGAAGACCATTCTTACTTTTTTTGACAAGCAGGCAATTTTTAGATCGCCGCCCCTCTCCGACACACGCTTTAACATTGCAATCAATGTGCCTAAGCCTGAACTGTCCATGAAATCCACCGACTCAAGGCTAATCACCACATTTTTTACACCACTCAACCCGGCAAACCAGTCAATGAATTGTTCCCGGAATGAATCAACCGATTCAGCTGTTAAAGCTTCCATCGGCGTAACCACCCCAATGGTTCCTCTCTCTTCAAACTTTATTTTCATAAATAGTCCCCAATATCAAAAAGCCCCACGGCCCAGCAACACTGCCGGCACAGTTTGCACCATGATTACAAGATCCTTAATCATGCTTTGACTGTGAATATACTGCAAATCAAGCCGTACCTGTTCCTTGAACGGAATCTCCGAACGCCCCTGAATCTGCCATAAGCAGGTCAACCCCGGCTTAATATGTAACCGTTTGCGATCCTCGAGAGTATATTGAGCCACTTCCCTGGGTACTGGGGGGCGCGGTCCGACAATGGAGAGATCCCCAAGCAAAACATTAAGAAACTGGGGCATCTCATCGATGCTATACCGTCGGATAAAGCGACCGACCTTCGTAATCCGGGGATCATTTTTCATCTTAAAAATAACCCCGTCCTGGGATTCATTTTGCTTTATCAACATATCCTTGAGTTGCTCGGCATTACGAAACATGGATCTGAACTTGTAAAAACGGAACACCCGGCCATTTAAACCCACCCGATTTTGGGCGAAAAAAACAGGATAGCCGTCTTCAAGACAAATGGCCACACCCACCACGATAAATAAGGGGATCAGCATCAAAATCGCCATCGCCGAGAGAGAAATATCTATAATCCGTTTAACCGAGTAGACGCTTCTCAAGCCGAATTCCCAAAAGCCTATTTTAAGAATAAGACGTGCACGCAACATTCTTATGCTGGAGCGGGAGGTCGGCAGATTCAGATCTTTAAAGAGAGCGGCCCGAGCGGTGTAAATACTTTCATTCATAGGTGTTACTCTTGTCTGAGGATTGTTACTCGGGATGGATATCCTTTGCAACTTCAAAAACCCCGAAATTTTCATGATACCGGCGAAACAGGTCTTTCCGACGGGCAATGGCCATGATGATCTCACGTCCTCGCCCCCGTTCACTCCGTGAGCTGGCCACATCGGTTCGGGCAAGCCAGCCATCCATATCCCACTCCCGCCCACTGTCTAAAAAGAACACCCGACAGAATGAATCGTATAGACGTAATTGAAAAATGATTGCCCCCCCTTCAGGAACTCGCCCATGCTCAACAACGTTAACCCCGTACTCCATGACCAGTAACCTCACTGCCCCCGCGGCTAAATCTGTCCACCCGGCTTCCAAAAGCCGCTGTTCACTGATCTCAGCAAGTTGCGCAATGGCCCTTTTGGTAGGCAGGACGGATGATTCAAATAGCACCTGAGCAGGATCCAAACAGTTTATAAAAATGGCAGTACAATCGTCCTTATCCAAATGATAGCCGTCCTGGATAAGCCGTTCCATCAACCCTTCAGGCGGATTCACGCAGCCAGCTTTAATGGCCCGAATAAGCCCTGACTTCACACCAACGACCCCGCAGGCATCATCACGCTGTCCCCGGTAAGCTTCAGAAAGGCCGTCCGTATAGATCAATAAAGAAGTCCCTGGAGTTGCAGACACAGTCATTTCGCCAAGAGATGCCGCGTCAGCCCCGACACAATCGTCGAGTTCAAACCCAATGGGGAAAGTTCCATCTCCAGACAGAGGACGCGCTTCCGCGAAGGCCTGACCATGCCAAACCAAAGGCTCAGGATGCCCGCAATTCATGCACTTCCATACCCGGGTGTCAGGATCATATAATGCCAGGAATAGCGAGGCATAGATTTCCTGATTCGTTACATTCCTCCTGAATCGTTCCTCAATCTTGCGATGCACCATCGCCAGCCCCTGATCACCATATCCAAGAAGCACCTCAGTAATAATCACCTTCAACAGTGATGCAACCATGGCTGCGCCCACCCCATGTCCCGATACATCACCGACATAGACACACACACGCCCGCTCGGCAACTTGATGGCGTCAAATACATCACCTCCGATAGCCATACTGGGGTGGTAGGCCATCCGGATCTCGCAATCCAGCGTGATTAACGGGGTAGTTGAAAGAAGCTTCTGTTGCAAGGATCCAGCCACTCTCAACTCACGCGACATCTTTTCTTTCCACCGTTTCAAGGCATCATGGCTGCGCTTCAAATCCAGAGCGTTGCGAACTCTAGCGATCAACTCGCGCGGATTAAACGGCTTCCGTATATAATCAAAAGCGCCAGCATCAAAACCTTTTTCAATGTCCGCAATATTGGCCAGGGCTGTCACCATGATCACAGGAATGTCCTGGGTTCGGGGATCCTCCTTTAAGGAATGAGAAACATCGTACCCCGAGATCCCGGGCATCATAACGTCCACCAGTATTAATTCGGGAACGCTGTCACGGGCCAAGGACAAGCCCTGTTCACCGCTTTCAGCCAGTGTCACCTTGCACCCTCGCCCGACCAATAATTTCCGCAAATACTCTCGGTTGGGAAGTTCATCATCAATCACCAGAACATGCCCCTCCAATCCTATACCCTCGATCGCGCACGCCCCACTGAGCTGAGGGATAGGCATCGCCCCCACGGGTTTCGAGTCTTTTAGGTTCGTATTCATGATTCCGAAATCCCCTCCTCGCTCCATGCAGCCACCCAGTTCCGGAGCCCCTCCGATAACTCGAAACAACGGGAGTAATCGCCGCGTTTGATCCCCGCACTCAATTCCTCAGCAACTACTGACAAGGCGGGCACTCCCATCGTCCCGCCCATCCCGAGTAGCGAATGGGCCGCACGCCTGACATCCGGCTCGCTGCGCCCTGTTACCGCCGTATGAATCGATAAAACTAAATTGTTGATATGGTCTCGAAAAAGCAACACCAGTTCATCATCCAACTCAGAGGTATCCACCAAAAAAACATGACACCGGTCAGCCAATCCAGGAATCATTCCCTCAAAAGTTTTCATAGTAAGACGGTTCAGTTCATCCGGATTAGAGGCCATCACAATCCCCTACCTTTCAACGAATTAATCCCCGATTTCCAGCTCTCAAGTGCCTGTTTCAAGACCTCAACACGCACGGGCTTCGAGATATAATCATCCATCCCAGCCTCCAGACACTTCTCGCGATCCCCATCCAGGGCATTGGCCGTCATGGCAATGATCGTTACCCTGCGCCCCGAACGACCTCGTTGTTGTTCCAGCTCACGAATTCTTCCGGTCGCTTCAAACCCGTCTATAACGGGCATCTGACAGTCCATCAATATGATGTCATAATCTTGTCGCCCCGCCGCCTCGAGGGCTTCCCGGCCATTGCACACCGCATCCGTCCGAGTGTAGCCAAGCTTATGTAACTGCTTCAATGCAACCTTTTGATTCACCAGATTATCCTCGGCCAGAAGAATCCGAGCCGTCTGCTCAACCGGTTCCGGACTGCCTGCAACAGGCCTATCGGAGATAGCAGGCATCTGGCTCTTTCCCTCCGCATCCAGAACAACCATGATGGAATCTAATAATAGGGATTGCTTGACCGGCTTGAGCATCACCCGGACTCCCGGCAGATCCCTGACCGCGTCGGTCTCGGGAGACAATCCCATAGAGGTCAATACAACCACGGGAAGAGAAGCTAAGGCCGGATCACCCTTAATAGACCTGACGAGGTCTAGTCCCGTCAATTCCGGCATAGCCATATCACTCAACAAAAAAGCATAGGGGATTCCCGCAGAAGCTTTCCCCCGAATGGCGCGTAATCCTTCCTCAACGGTCGCGAAACAGTCACAGGTCATTCCCCAGGATCGCAGGATTTTATCCAAAATGAGCCGGCTGGTAGCATTATCATCAATCACAACACAACAAAGATTTTCCAGACCGGCTGGATCAGACCGGACACGTGGGCTTGACGCATGGCTTCTCAATAAGGGGAGTTGGAACCAGAACAAAGAGCCCTTCCCGACCTCACTTTGCACTCCGATGTGACCGTCCATTAATTCGATGAGCCGCCGCGAAATGGCAAGTCCCAAGCCTGTCCCACCATACTTGCGAGAAGCAGATCCATCCTCCTGCCAAAAAACCTCAAAAAGTCGCTCCTGAGCCTTAGTCGACATCCCAATGCCAGTATCCTGGACTTCAAAATGCAGCCAGAACCGGTCATCCTCCTGTCGCTCCAGCCTGACTCGCGCAACGACCTCACCCCTCTCCGTGAACTTGACTGCGTTCGACAAGAGGTTAATCATGACTTGACGTAACCGCCCGGCATCACCACGTAACATCATGGGCACATCCATTTCGACATGCGACACCATCTCGACATGCTTCGCCGCTGCTGCCTCAGCCAGAACATCAAGCGATCCCTCAATCAGATCCATCAGGTCAAAATCGTCCTGAATGATTTTAAACTTGCCCGCCTCAATCTTTGAGAAATCAAGAATTTCATTGATCAGGGAGAGAAGGGCTTCGCCGCTGGTGCCGATGGTCCGGACGTAATCAGCCTGCTCCTCAGTCAAGGGAGTCTGCGCCAACAGACCGGTTAGCCCGATCACAGCATTCATTGGAGTTCGTATTTCGTGGCTGATGTTGGCCAGGAATTCGCCCTTGGCTTTATTGGCCGCTTCTGCCGCCACCGCCAACTGATTGGAGCGTTCAATGGCCTTCTGTAATTCACCGTGCGAGGCCTCAAGTCGCTGTCGCGATGCCTCGAGGTCCTCCATCACGCTCAACATCTGAACGTGATTATGCTCCAATTCACGAGTCCGACGGCTTAAGTCCTCATTCGCCCTTTTGAGGATCAGCTCATTATTTTTCCGATCCGATATATCTACAAAACTTTCCAGCAGACAGGCCCTGCCCCGGTGTATAATCGGCCCCACTGTTTTCAAGATCGGCAACAAGGATCCATCCCTGCGCACCAATTGCCGCTCCGAGTTATCGATCTTCTGGTGAAAGTCGCTGATCGGACATTTGCCCCTTTCCGCCGGACAGACAAACTGCTGGCATCGCCTGTCTATAACCTCTTCCCGGGAGGCTCCCATCATTCGCAATGCGGCGGGGTTGGCATCGCAGATAACATGGGTTTCTTCATCAATGACCATCACCCCGACCTGAATATTGTCCAGAAGAAATTTCAGTTGGCGCTCACTTTCCGCAGCATCAACATCCTTCTTCTTTCGCTCAGTAATATCCACTGCAGAACCGATCAATTCAATCACTACCCCATTTCGTATTCTCGGCAGGATATCGAGAAGGAAGATGAATTTCCCATTTTCCACGGCCAGCTCGAACGAGCAGGGCTTCCCACTCCATGAAGACTCAAAGTAAGCAACCAAAGTTCGGCTCACCTCCGGGGAAAAGACATCATCAACAAACCGCCCGCCAATTCCCCCTTTACATGATGTCATCCGGGAAACCAATTGCCCGCGGCACAAGGGCAAGACAAATCGATCTCCGGTTTTGACAACCCGGAACGTCATTCCCGGCTGAAGGTCTTGAGACAGGTCATGATTCATGCGTTCTCCTGTTTATCACTGACCGGATTTCTTCCTTCTAAGGACTCTTTCGCCAAAATCGACTGGTAGGCGGGAGGCCTGCCCAACTCCACCTGCAACTGATTGACTTCGTGCTTTAGCTCCAAAATTCGCGTCTCACGTCCCGTCATAAGTCGGTTATGTCGCTCCAGTTCCTTGAGCGTTCCCTTGAGAATAGCTTCCCCTTGCTTATTCTGGGTAATATCCGCAATGATCACCAGGTTACCCATCAGGTTCCCCCACTGTCCATGCAACGGTGCGACATAGAGAAGTCCCTCTCGACGTTCGCCTGTACTGGTCAACAACTCCAGTTCGCAAGGAGCCACGTCTTTGCTTTCTTTGATCAATCGCATTTGCTCATTCACGCGCAACCGGCTCTCCTGAATAAAACATGGCCAATCCGAGATCGCCTGACCCACCAGAGCCTCGGCAGGGAACCCGACCATCGACAAGGCGCGGCGATTCAGTTCAACCAGCCGGTCGTTGCCATCCAACACCATGATCGCCTCAGGCGAATGCTCAAATACTCGCCGATATCGCTCCTCGCTTTCATATTTCTGAGATTCCATGGACTTCCGTTCATCTTTCGCAATGAGCAACGCCAGCATATCCACGATTGCCAGAATGAGTTGAATCTCTTCATTCGTCCAGCTTCGGATGGTTTCGGCATGTTCAACACACAGCATGCCTTGAATTTTCCCGCCTCTCGAAACAGGTGCATGGAGCAAAGAAATAATACGCTTGTCGTTGAGCAAATCCTCCGCCAGGCCATGAGTCCGCTCATCGACACGAATGTCAGGAATACTGAGAAACGGCTTGTCTTTCAGCGCCTGGTAATATCCGGGATATCGGCTGACGAGCAACGCCGCCCCGCACTCATGGATATTCCGTGATTTGGAATAGGATTCTTCGCAGATAAATGCCGAGCGATCCTCGATATATTTCCAGACGCTGACAGATTCCACATCCAGGGAAGACGCAAGAGTCTGCGCTACATGCTCCAATGCAGCAGGAAAAGAGGCGAAATCCTGCCGGGACAACTCCAGGACAACCGCCTGATTGAGTTCAAATTGACGTGTTCTATCCCACCAGTTTTGCCGAAACTGGAAAAAACCAATCAAAATAACCGACAACATTGCAATCTGCTGAATGATCCCAAAACGAGCCTCAGCTGTTCGACGTTCGATGTCGGCAGCCGACACATCTAGCCCGAGTGCAAGCTTGACACGCTCAGGGCCGTCTTTGTTCAATACCACGGCAATCAGGGCGGAGACCCAGGTCCCCCAACGATCCGTGTAGGGTTTTGATACATACGGGACTCCTGATTGAAAAAACGACCGATCCTCCTCGTCAATCTGATCAGCATAGACCGTTCCAGGAACAATGTTCCAGCCCTCCTTGGAGTCAGTCGATGAGGACACATAGTTGATGCTTTTGCCCTCTTTGGGGCCATACAGATAAATATTGCGCACATCCGAACTTGACGTCCGAATTCGAGTAAATATATCTCGCAGGTGGCTGTATTCCGGTGACTTTAAATCGTCCAATGTGCCTGAAAAATGTCTCAAGGGCTCCACGTCCAAAGCAGCGGTAACAAGCATGGCTCGAACCATCAGTTCAGCTCCATATTCTTTCCGGGCTTGTTCTCCTGCCTGTTGGGTTACTACCCAGCCCCCGCAAGCCAATGACACCATGATACACGCCATCTGAAGCCCGAACCAGGACTTGCGCCTGACAAAAACACCCGACGCCGTGTTTCGCGAAGCATACTGGTAGGCTTGCCACAACGAGGCTGCCAATAACAACGGCACAATAATGTAAACATAGGTTATGGGAAAACCAACAATAGCGGCAAATCGCTCGCGATTGAGAACGGAGGCAGGAAAGAAATCATCTTTCGGGGCACCAAGAAGAAAAACCAAAGCCATCAGGATCATACTAGTAGTTGCCAGCCCCAATGCACTTTTTGAAACTCGGGCAAAACGGGTTGCCTGCCACATCCGCCGGGCACAATAAATTGCGATCGCTGCCAGAAAAAGGAATATCGCCAATTCGTATTCTTGCACCCCGCCTACTTCAATCACAACGACAAGGAAAACGAGGGGCAGCATGTTCAGGCTTATACGAAGCCAAGGCTTCGAAACCCAGCGAGGCAAAAGTTCCGTCATGGAAAATAAAAGCAGGCATGTTACAGCCCCCGCGAATAAGATGGAATGCACCGCATTCAGGATCGGTAACGCCCCGAGGTTAGTCGCGGCACATTCAATCCACTGACAGCCACCAAACATGACCCCAAACCACCCCAGGCTCGCCCACGATAAGAGCGGGGTAGGGATTCGTCGGAGGCAAAAACAGACTGAAGACAGCACGAAAAAGGCCAAACCCGTGAGGAAATGGATATAATCTGATTGCAAGTCAAAAAATGATGAAATCATAATATATTATCCACTTAACCAGAATTTATAGAGACTCCTCTTGCCCGCAGCAGATGCTCGATCCGTCCCCACATACCTACGACCTCTTCACAATACAAACGGTCATCGGGGTATGGAAGATTAATCACGACATCTGCATACTGCCGGGTCGGCAAAATATGACGTTGATACATAGGTTCAACCTGATATTCAAATTGGCGGACAATATCCTCAACACTCCGTCCTCGCTCCACCGTATCGCGCGCGATTCGTCGACGGAGACGTTCCGCGACTGGCACCTCCACAAAAAAGCGCAGGTCTAAAGACTCGCGTAATGCGGCGTTACAATACAAAAAAAGGCCTTCCACAATCAACACTGGCATCGGAGTCAACGGCTCTGTTTGCACTTTACGACAATGCGTCAAAAAATCATAACAGGGCACATGGATCTCCTGTCCACGTTTCACCGCATCTATATGTTGCGCTAATAAATCGAGGTCTAATGCGGCTGGCTCGTCAAAATTATAGGCTTCCGCCGGTATTCCCCGTGGCACCTCCAGATAGTAATGATCTTGAGAGATGACCCGGCACCCAAATTGCCCCGTCAGCAATGCCAGCCCTTGAGCAAGCGTTGTCTTGCCGGAGCCTGAACCTCCTACGATACCAATGATGATGGGCTTCATAAATACAGTACCAAACAGAATTATACTCGAGTAATCATATTGACTGGGTAGTTATGGAATTGTCAAGGTTCTATGCCCAACCCAAATTCTCACCCGCTATCTTCCGTCCCCGCCGCCAAAATACGAATTGCTGTAATTATTCTTTGCTAAGTAGTTATCACCTGTTAAATATGGAAATCATGGTTACTCAACTCGATATTGCACGCAAATTGGGAATCTCGCGGCAACTCGTCACCTTTGCACTCGCTGGCTATCCTCAGGTCTCTCCTGAATCGCGCAAGCTCATCCAGGCTACGGCCATCGAAATGGGTTATCTTCCGAATCCCCATGCAAGGGCACTCAAAGAGGGAAAAACCGGCATTGTGGCACTCTGGATTCCCGACCAGATTTCCTCCCATTACGTCCAAGTCACCCGTGAAATGACACGTCTTCTCAAACAAGCCCAGGTCGAACTTATTGTCAGTGAAATGGGCGCATCTCTATCCGGGCAAGTCCTTTCCCATGTACCGGCAGACGGTATCTTTGTGGTGGATGCCCCGTCCCAAGTCCTTACCTACC
>Ga0194054_10000027_pt1 | contig 66950 bp, 44 predicted proteins | sample SepL2210m_MetaG_FD_163628 | JGI IMG/M metagenome (GOLD analysis project Ga0194054, IMG submission 163628) | Anoxic zone freshwater microbial communities from boreal shield lake in IISD Experimental Lakes Area, Ontario, Canada - Sep2016-L227-10m | ecosystem: Environmental > Aquatic > Freshwater... | reverse complement strand
ACATCCCAATTATGCCAATTTGGTTGGATACTGGAAGCTTGATGAAGGAACAGGAACTACCACTGCTGATGCAAGTGGTCATGGTTTAACAGGCGCCCTGGTAAATTCACCGGTTTGGGTAGCCACATCAGCGCCGGTAAATCAGTACAGTTCTTATTTATGGTCTCCTGGTTCTGCCACCACTTCAACCCTGAATGTTACTACTTCGGGAACCTACTCTGTTTATGTTACCGATGCAAATGCTTGTTCTAATACGACTGCTGGTGTTACGGTAACAGTAAATCCATTGCCTTTGCCAACAATCAGCGGAAGCACAACAGCCTGTACCAATTCGACAGGAAATGTTTATACCACACAAGCAGGGATGACAGCTTACAGTTGGAGTATAGCCGGTGGAACCATCACTTTAGGTGGAACAGCAACTGATAATTCTGCAACAGTAACATGGACAACATCAGGAGCTGAATCGATCAGCGTTAATTATACCAATGGCAATGGATGTACTGCCACAACTGCAACGGGGTATAACGTTACCGTTGATCCTGTTTCTGTTGGAGGTTCCATTGCAGGTGGCGCCACCGTTTGCTCAGGGACAAATTCAACAATGCTTACCCTTTCAGGCCATACCGGCAGTGTTGTGAAATGGCAGAAGTCTACCGACAACTGGACCACACCGGTTGACGTGGCCAACACAACCACAACAATGATCGCAACGGATCTCACCGCAACAACCAAATACCGGGCTGTGGTTCAGAGCGGGGTGTGTTCTTTAATCAACTCTTCCGATGCAACCATCACTGTTAATCCGAACGGACAGGTTGATCAGCCCGTAAACCAGCTTGTTTGCAATGCTACCAGCACGTCAGCTGTGACTTTCAGCACTACCAATATTGGAGGAACAACCACCTATTCCTGGACCAATGACACACCAGGCATAGGCCTTACATCCTCAGGAACCGGAAACATCTCCGTCTTCACAGCCCTTAACACCGGCACAGCCCCAGTTGTAGCTAATCTGGCAGTTACACCTACCTATACCAGCGGGGGAACAAGTTGTATTGGCTCAGCCAAGACATTTAAAATCACTGTTAATCCTTCGGGACAGGTGAACCAGCCCGCCAGCCAGTTGGTATGTAATAATGCCGGCACTGCAGCGGTTGTCTTTGAAACGACTAATACCGGAGGAACAACAACATTTGTATGGACCAACGATAGTCCGGGAATCGGGCTCCCGGCATCAGGTTCAGGGAACATTGCATCGTTTACCGCAACAAACAACGGTACCGCCCCTGTTGTCGCTACTATCATAGTAACGCCAACCTTTACCAACGGTTCGGCAAGCTGCGCTGGCCTGGCCAAAACCTTTACCATCACCGTGAACCCAACAGGCCAGGTTATCCAGCCGGTGGACCAGGTCGTATGCAATGCTGCGTCAACCTCGGTAAACTTTGCTACTCTTAATACAGGCGGTACAGCAACCTATGCCTGGACAAACAATAATCCCGGCATCGGGCTTCCTCCTTCAGGGACCGGCAACATCTCCTTTAATGCCATTAACACAGGGATATCTCCCGTTACCGTTATTTTCACTGTTACCCCGACCTTTACCAATGGTGCGGCAGGATGTTCAGGCCCTACAAAGACCTTCACCATCATTGTCAATCCAACGGGACAGGTGAACCAGCCATCCAGCCAGGTACTTTGTCATAATTCCAGCACTTCGGCCATAAACTTCAGTACAGTTAATACAGACGGAAACACCGTCTATGCATGGACAAACTCAGCCCCTTCCATCGGATTGGATGCCTTCGGAACAGGCAATATCCCTTCATTTACGGCAATCAATGCAGGAACCACCCCGGTTGTAGCGACAATCGTAGTCACTCCGACGTTCACCAACGGTTCGGCAGGATGTGCAGGCCCACCCAGGACCTTCACCATTACCGTGAACCCCCTGCCTGTTACGACTATCACCGGCAATGCCAGCCTCTGTGTCAATTCAGGTTACTATGATTACACCACCGAAGCCGGCATGACCAACTATGAGTGGACCGTTTCTTCGGGCGGTACTATTACCTGGGGTGCAGGAAGTAACCATATCCAGGTCATATGGACCACGGCAGGAGCCCAATCGGTCACCCTGGCATATACCAACCCCAATGGCTGCGGAACCGCAGTGCCCAAAGTCCTTCCCGTTACCGTGAACCCGCTTCCCGATAATGCGGGAGCTATCAGCGGTCAGGCCTCAGTCTGCTCCGGTGAAAGCGGAGCCCCCTATTCGGTCGGCAGCATTGCCGGGGCAATCTCATACACATGGACCCTGCCATCCGGGGCGACAATCACCAGTGGTGCTGGAACCAGATCCATCATCATTCAATTCGGATCGGCTTCGGGAAACATCACTGTTGCGGGGATCAATACCTGCGGACAGGGAACCTCTTCCCCGGCCCTTGCGGTAACCGTCAACCCAATACCCCAAACACCGGTCATCACGGCCAGCGGGTCTGTGCTTGCCTCCAGCGCTCCAGGCGGCAACCAGTGGTATCATAACGGGGCTGCAATAAGCGGGGCTACCGGGCAAACCTATACCGTTCCGGCAAACAAGCCTGGCTGGTACTGGACTGAAGTTACCCTGCTGGGATGCGCTTCCGATACCTCGAACCATCTTTACATCAGGGGTGTCGGCATCGATGAAAATAATGCAGGCAGCTTCAATATCTATCCCGTGCCCAGCAACGGGCGTTTTAATGTTGCCATAAGCTGGCCAAGCCCGGCTTTGTTCAACATAGCCATCTATAATGAATTAGGATCAATGATTTACCAGAAAACCGACATCAGAGTGATTGGCACAACCACAGAACTGATCGAGCTCAGATCCACTCCACCGGGTGTCTATACCGTCGTATTTACCAGCAGCGACTGCAGAGTCATCCGAAAGATTATTATCAGTGATTAAAATTTAATAAAAGCAGGCAGATTGATTGTTATATTTGAAGGAACTGTTAATGCTGAATCCAATGAAAATGCCAAAAACTCTTGTTGTCATCTTATCAGGCCTCGGCTTCCTGGTTACACTCACTCAACTTAGCTGCAAAAAAAGCAACGAAGAGACCTTTCCGCCTGACACGCGTAAAATGGTCCAGGTTTATGCACATCGGGGGGCAAGAAGCTATGCCCCGGAGAATACGATACCGGGTTATACTACCGGGCTTGCTATTGGCACGCATTGGGTTGATATGGACATTGTGATGTCAGGTGACGGGGAGGTGATAGTATCACATGACATAAGGCTCAATCCTGATATTGTGAGAGGGGCCGGCGGCAAATTCATAACTGAGAGAAAGCTCGTGAATTCATTATCCCTGGCAGAGATAAAACAATTTGATGTTGGACGGCTTGATACCGCCAGTGCCTACAGTAAATTTTTTCCCGCTCAAATCGGAATGGATGGAATAACAATGCCTACCCTGAGGGAAGTGATACGGTATGTAATCGCAAAAACAAACAATAAGGTGGGTTTCCAGATCGAATTTAAAACTGATCCCGAACATCCTGACTGGACATACACACCGGCCGAGTTTGCCGCTGCACTCTACAAAATTCTGAAAGAGGAGAATATCGTCACAAATTGTGAGGTCCAGTCATTCGACTGGAGGTGCCTTTATGAACTTCAGAATCTGGATCACAATGTAAAAACCGCATATCTGACCGAATGGGATAATGAACCAGGTACTCCTTACAGTTTCTTTGATCCCGACCCCGCCAGGGCAGGATTATGGACAGGAGGGGTCCTGGTTAAGGATCATAAGAATTCGATACCACAGATGGTAAAAGATATGGGGGGAACATGCTGGGAACCTGAAGATGTTGAACTGACCAGGGCTACCCTGGATGAAGCACACGGGCTCGGACTCAAGGTTGTGGTCTGGACCTGGCCTGAACACAGCCACACTGTATTTAATCCTGACCTGGTATCAAACCTGATCAGCTGGGGCGTGGATGGGATTATCACCGACGACCCGGGAATGCTGATTTCCATGCTCGCTGCCCGCAACTATTCTTTGCCGGCGAGGTATTGATCAGTTAAAATTGCGTTTGTCAACCGCAACGATTTAACGGGAGAAACCCGGGCAAACTTATCATTTTCTCAGTGTGCCTTTCTTTGAAGGCCAATGTAGTTCTTTCTATGATATACAATTCAGCTCATTACCTACAGTTAATGCTAAAAATTATTGGTTTCAGTTTGTTTAAATTATTAGCTTTACACACAGGAAATAACCAGGATTCAAAACTCTCAATCTTGACTCCTGTATTTGGTTGTCAGCACCGGAACAAAAACAATTTGTTTATGGTCAATTATCGCTTCAAAAAAACGGATAGCCTTAAACTGAAAACCCTGTTTTTTATCCTGTCTTTTTCTTTATTCGCCTGTCAGCTTTCAGGCCAGAGCAATGATTCTTTAAACCAGGCAATTCCACACCCCGGGGCCAGCATCATTTCACTAAACACATCCGACGATATTGCGAATTCAGTCGTGATAGCCCCTGACGGTAATATGTTCGTTTCGGGATACACCAATTCGAGGTTCACCTTGTTCAAGATCACAGCAGGAGGCCGTCTCGTTACTTCATTTGGCTCAAAAGGAATAGTGAAGACCTCACTAAAGAGCGGTGAAGATCTGCTGTCGTCGATCCTTCTGTTTTCCAACAATAAAATCCTGGTGTCGGGAAGCGCATATAACGGCCAGCACAATGACTTCGCCATGTTAAAGTTCCTGCCACAGGGGATTATTGATACCACGTTCGGGACAAACGGGATGTTCCTTATGCATGCCAGGGGCGGCAGCGACATTGCCAGTTCAATGGCTCTTCAGCCCGACGGAAAAATAATCGTCGTCGGAAGTTCCAGCGACGGGAATTATGATGCATTCGCCCTTGCAAGGTTCAAGCCGGAGGGAGTTCCTGACCCTTCTTTCGGGAAAAACGGTATGGTTGTTACCGATGTCAGGTACGGGGATGACAGGATCAATGACGTTGCAATACAGCCCGACGGGAAGATCGTGGTAGCGGGAAGTTCCAACACCAAACTCGGAGCTGCCCGGTATCTCGCCAATGGAGAACTTGACCGTTCGTTTGGCAACAACGGAATAACACTTACATCGGTTAACGACTGCGAAGATATTGCCTCAGCCATTGTGTTGCAGGGCGATGGTAAAATCGTTGTGGCCGGAAGCTCATTTAACGGGGAAAGTTTTGATTTTGCCCTGGTCAGGTATACTACCCAGGGCAAGCCCGACGCATCCTTCGGCAAGGGGGGAATAGTTGTCACAAGCCTTGGCAATGGTGACGATAAAGTTTCCGACCTGCTTATTCAGCCCGATGGTAAACTTGTGGCAGGAGGAAGCAGTTTCAACGGACAGTCCGATGATTTTGCCCTGGCCAGGTACAATCATGACGGAACCCTTGATAAAAGTTTTGGAAATAAAGGAATAGTCATCACTTCAGTCCAGAAAGGAGACGAGCATATCTATAGTCTTGCGCTGCAGGGCGACGGTAAAATTGTGGCCGCAGGGAATACCAATAACGGATATAACAATGATTTCATCATCCTGAGATTTATGCCCGACGGCAGCCTGGATCCTGATTTCGGAAAGTAAACAGGATGTTAAAAAAGATATTCAACCGGCGCACGCTTACCGATCTGATCATTTATCTTGGCATTCCCCTGGTAATTTGGAACAGCTGCAGGGGAATCCTGGGCGATTATCCTGCAATGCTTGCTTCCACGGTTCCGGGCATCGTTTATACCTTTTATACCTTCTTCAAAGAAAAGCAGTATAGCCTCACAGGCCTGTTTTTTATAACGACCATGCTCATTGGCAGCATCATGGATGTATATTCCAAAACGGCCATTCAGATGCTCTGGAACGATGTTTATATCAATGTGGCCCTGGTGATCTTCTGGTGTTTTACCATACTCATCCGCAGACCTATGGCAATGTATTTCTTTATTGATTATGCTTACCTGCACGGAATTCCAAAGGAGCGCTCAAAACCTCTGTATTCAGGGATGCCTTTTTTCAGATATTTCATGCTGCTTACAGGCTACCTGGCACTTCAGGACCTCTCGGATATATTCCTGAGAATTGGGCTTATACATATTTACGGTGTAAACGGATTTAATACGATCAAAATGATATCCCAGGTCTGGGGCACAGCGACGACAGCCCTTTTTGTTTATTTCATTATTTTGATCATCAAAAGGATACAGCATCATTCCGATAATCAGCAAAACCAAAAACAATAGAACCCGCTTTAAATTAATCGAAAAAACGTAACAAAATGGAAAAGAAAAATTATGCTAATCCCCCCTTGCCGCCGGCAACACCTAACACACCTTCAACTCCCGGTTCGCCTGTGAACCCCGAAACGGCTAAGACTGCAGGCACGCCCGTCACCCCTGACCTGGCAGCCACACCCGGTGGTTCTTCAGCAATGCCTGCCGCTTCACCTGCCCCGGGAGATGGCAGCAAGCCAGCAGGAAAAATGCCCCCGATGCCCGGTTTCCCTAATCTTAAGGTATCGACGAATATGCAGAATACGACCAAAATGCCCAACGTCACCATGGAGCAGTTTAAAATGAGCAAGTTCTTCGAGGAACAGATGGAACATCACAAGCAGCATCACCTGCTGCCTAACGGAGACTGCAAGCCTCACATCAAGGAAGCGGGTTGGAAATATTTCAAGAAATTCAGGGGATAATACCCCAATATTTTAATTGGCTGGGGGCTTTTCATAAAGCCCGCCTTCTCTGTTTTTAATTAATCAGTATTTTTCGTCATGGATAAGACAGAAAAAGCAAAATCATCGCCTTCGGGAGGGAATCCTGAGGAAATGAACCGGATGTTGAAGATCACCCGTCCGCGCTACTGGATCTCACTTTCCGCCCTCGGGCTTCTTACCCTGATCGCCATTTTCTGGGGATTTTTCGGAAGTATCCCGCAGAGGATAGACGGGCTTGGCGAGATCATCAGCGGCAAAGGGCTTCATGGAATCATAGCGCTTTATCCCGGAGGAGTGGAGGAAGTTAATTTTGAACTGGGAGAAAAGGTAGAGTCAGGAGATATCCTGCTTCATCTTTTACAACCGCAGCTCCGGCACCAGCTGGTTGAATTCAATGCCCAGCTTGATGTGCTCAGGCTGCAGGATTCACTCCTCTCGAACAGGGATGCCATGGATTATCCTAACAAGATGAGGTTTTACGACCTGGAGGAAGTGAGGCTGAAAAAGGAACTGGCCCAGCTGGAGGATCAGATAAGCTTCCTGCAGCTGAAGATGAACCAGCAACAGGATCTCTGGGATAAAGGCCTTGCCACAAGAGAGAATTATGTGGATGCGAAAAACCAGCTTTCCGATACCCGAAACAAGCGCACACAAACGGAACAGTCTGTTAAAACCAACCAGCTCGACCAGCAGTCCTGGGAATATGACAGGCAATACAAGCAGGAAGATTACAGGGGTCAGATACAGATCATGAAGAAAAAAATGCAGGACCTGCAGGACGATTATGACCAGCAGACGATCATCCGCAGCCCTGTAAAAGGGATAATAGTGGATAAATCGGTAAGCAGCGGCGACTTTGTGAATGCAGGCACCCGGATGATGGTCGTTGAGGACCTGGGAAATGAAAAGAACCATCTGCTTGACCTGTTCATTCCATTTAATTCCAATGCCGTTGTCGAACCCGGGATGGAAGTCATGATCGAGCCTTTCACCGTGAATCACAATCTATACGGCTGGCTTATGGGAGTCGTTGTTGAGGTCAACCATTTCGTTTCAAATACCAATTCAATAATTGACGAATTGAACAATCCCGACCTGGTGGCATTGATACAGCAGCAGGGGCCTACGTATCGGGTCAAGATATACCTTCTCCCCGACGCACAAACCAAAAGCGGGTTCATGTGGTCAAACAAAAAGGGACCTCCCTACACTATCAATACCGGTACTCTTTGCCGTGCTTCGGTACTTGTGAAGCAAAAACCACCGATCGACTATATTATTCCGGTGCTTAAATCCTATTTTGAATAGTTTCCAGAATACCCAATCGAAACTTTGTCATGAGCAGCGATCATGTGAAAAAAAAGGTACCGGTCATACTTCAGATCGGGGAAAACGAATCGGGCCCGGTAGCCCTGAACATGGTTTTCTCCTACTTCCGTTGCTGGCCGGCAAAAGATACGCTTAATCAGGAATGCGGTGTTTCCGACAATTCCAAAATTCCTGTTGAACGGCTTATGAAAGTCGCCAGGGCCCATCACTTCATTTCGGATGTGCGGCAACCGGGCATTGACGGATTAAAATCGTTGCGGCTGCCTGCAATTATCGGCATAAGGGGAGGGTATTTCAGCGTTCTTACAGGATATACGGGGGATTTTTTCCTTGTCAACAGCACCAGGGAAGGGCAGCAGAAGATCACTGCTTCTGACCTTGAAAGCGTTTTCGACGGCAATGTGCTTACCCTTGAACCGGGGCCCGACTTCAAACCCGACAAGAAACAGTTCGGGTTTGCCGATAAAATATGGAGCCGGATAAAACCAAGCCGCTATGACCTGCTCTTCGTATTGATCTGCGGGGCAATTCTTGTGATCCCTGCAGTGATCATGGCCGGTTTGAACAAGTTGTTTTTCGACGATATTATTAATCTTAACCAGCCGAGGTATTTCAGGCCCATGTTGCTGCTTATTGCCGGATTATTCTTCTTTAACGGCATCCTCACTTTCCTGCAGCAAAAGGTGCTGGTCAAAATCGAACTTCGCCTTGCGATCGTTGAATCTTCAAAACTTTTACTCCATATCCTGAAGCTGCCCATCCGTTTCTTCATGACAAGGCAGCCTGGCGAGATATTTAAAAGGGTGCAGCTAAACGATGACCTGGCTGCACTTTTATCCACAGAACTGACTTCTACCATTTCGAATATGATCACTGTTATCCTTTACGCGGTGGTCATGATACAATACAACTTTCTTCTGACCGTCATCGGGGTGACCGTCATTCTTGTGAATCTTTTCGTTTTAAGGATAATTTCCGAAAAGAGATCTACTCTCAACCAGCTTCTTTTTGAAAGGAACCAGCGGACGTTCAGTACTGCAGGGGTGGGACTGGAGCAGATCGAAACGATCAAAGCCACAGGTTCCGAGAATGACTTTTACGGACTATGGTCGGGAAGCCTTTCCAATGCCGTGGTTTACGATCAGAGGCTTAATGTGACCTCCAACCTGCTGGATGCTCTTCCCGATTTTCTTTCTAATCTCAACAATATTATCCTGCTGACCCTTGGGGGATTGCTTGTGATATATGGCGATATGACCATTGGTATTTTCATCGCATTCCAGAGCCTGATGTCGAATTTCACAGGGCCTGTAAAATCGGTTGTATCAATGGGAAGTGATCTTCAGGTTGCAAAAAGCAACCTGAACACCATTCAGGACGCCTTATCTACAGGGGAGGACGTTTATTTCAACACTACGGTCAGTGATGACCCCGCATCACTCAGCCCCGGGTCTTCCAAACTTCACGGTTTTCTGGATTTCACAAATGTGACCTTCGGGTACGACCGTTTTGCCGAACCCCTGATATCAGGGTTCTCCCTTCATGTTGAACCGGGAAAGAGGATTGCCCTGGTTGGCGGATCCGGTTCCGGCAAGTCAACCCTGGCCAAGCTTGTCGCAGGGCTTTACCATCCCTGGGAAGGGGATATACTGTTCGACGGCAGGAAAAGGACTGCTTATCCCCAGGACGTCATCAGGAATTCCATTTCCCTGGTCGACCAGGAAATTTTCATTTTCAAGGGTACTGTAAATGAGAATATCACCATGTGGAATAATACCATTCCCACCCCCGATATTATCCAGTCGACAAGGGATGCATGCATTCACGACATTATCTCATCCAGGCCGGGAGGATATAGCGGGATCCTGATCAATGCAGGGAATAACCTGAGCGGAGGCCAGAGGCAACGTATCGAGATAGCGAGGGCTCTCGTGGTGAATCCGACCATCCTGGTTATGGACGAGGCAACAAGCGCCCTGGACGCCAATACAGAGAAGATCATCGACAACAACATCCGCCGGCGCGGATGCACGACCCTGATCATCGCACACCGGCTCAGCACCATCCGCGACTGTGACGAGATCATAGTCCTGGACCGGGGGAAAGTGGTTCAGCGTGGCACTCACGATGATATGATCAAAGATCAGCAAGGGCTTTATTTCAAACTCGTAAATCTCAACTGATATGGACCCACAGGATATTACCTCATATTATACCCAGACCGTCCAGCTTTCCGGCAACAAGGTTCTTGCCCTTTTGAGTGAGAAAATGCAGGCCTGGTATCTTGAAGAAGGGGATGCTGATATTTTTTATGTCGAAAACCTGCCTTCGGGTCCCGGCCGCAGGCTTTTCCTTTTCAGGATTTCGTCACCCTTCCTCATCCCTGCGTTCAGCAGCAATGATGCATTCTCAATAGTGATCAGCGCGCTTCTTCCATGCAAAGTCGGCATCTTGGGAGAGGAATCCCTGTCAGGGCTTTTTGCCGGCAAACCCGATTATTCCACTTATCTGACCGAACTCTGGTTCCTCAGGTTGAGCAGTGCATTGAACCGTTTCGGCACAATGCCCCTGCTTAACGGAATAAGTTGCGAGAAGGGATTCATTGCCGAACCTTCGAAGAGTTACGGAGCCGCGAACCCCATGGAAGTCCTCTGGATCAATTCATCGGGCCTAAAACCACTCTATTACAATTTTATGGAAGCGGGTACGGCCAGCCTCCCCCTGCTGCCTGTCACTTCCAACCTCTGGCTGAGCCTGGGTTCGGCCTTGCCGAAAGATGTCCTGGGAACCAGGGATGTCATTACGGATCCTGGGTTTTTCACATCACTGTTCGGATTCAACAGCATGGTCATACCCGTGCTTAAAAAACTGTATGCCGAAAACAGCAAAACGGAGCTAACGCATGTCAAGGATACTTACGCATTCAGGCATAACGCAATCTTTGGCGCCATTACCAGGTTCAAAACTATCATCTCCGGAAAATCAACAGACACTCTTTTTACAGCAGGGGACAGGGAATCCGGCCCTTTGGCTTCGGTCACACCGAACATGCTTCTGCTCCAGACCTGCCAGCTGGTAGGGAAAACCGAACGTATTGAGTTCGTCGATCCCGGTAACCGCGTCAGCGGGAAGCATGATTTTGTCTGGAACATCCTCAGGGCCTCCAATATCAGGTCAAGGCAGGTAGCGCTTGAGCCGGACTGGTGGACCAATAATGCAGGCTCCATGCTGGGTTTCCTGAAAGCCGACCATACCCCTGTAGGCCTTGTTGCGAAAGGCAATACAGGATACTGGATGATAGACCTTAAGAACAGGACGAAAGAATTAGTAAATGCACAAGTGAGCAGCCGGCTCGAAAGCAGGGCAACCAGTTTTTTCACCCCCTTCCCTAAAGGAAAGCTGGTGGGGAAGGACCTTGTTAAGTTTGCCCTGCAGTTCACCTATCGTGACATCGCCAGTTTCCTCATCATCGGAGTTATCGGCGCCCTTCTGGCCCTTGTCATTCCGGTGGTGGGAGGATATGTGTTCAACACAGTAATCCCCGGGGGAAACACCAGGGAACTCTGGCAGATAGGGGCCATAATGGTCATTTGCGTAATCACCATTGGCCTCTTGAATTTTGCAAAATCCATAGCAGTTTTAAGGATGGCAGGAAAAGCCGGGTACAAGCTGCAGTCGGCCCTCTGGGACAGGATACTTTCCCTGAAAGTGGATTTCTTCAGGAATTACAGTCCCGGCAACCTTGCCGAAAGGAGCATGGGCATCGAAAGGATACGCGATACCCTGTCCACCACGGTGCTGGGCGCCATCATTTCAGGCATCTTCTCGGTGTTCTACCTGGCCCTACTGTTCTTTTACGACCTGAAACTTGCACTGCTTGCACTGGTCCTGGGTCTTGTTGTGGCAGGGTTTACCCTCACAATCAGCCTGTTGGCATACAAACACGTCGTCTTCATGCGCAGGATGGATGCGATGATCTCGGGTTTCCTGCTGATGGCTATCCGGGGCATCAATAAGATAAGGGTTACAGGCAGTAAGGAAAAGGTCTTTTCGCTTTGGGGTGAAAGGTATTCCCAGCAGAAAGACCATTATCGCCAGAAACGCAACCTCCTGATGGTAGCCAGCATTTTCACGGTCACTTTCCCCGTAATGGCTTCCATGTTTATATTTATAAGGGTTTACAATATCTTTACCTCAGGCCTGCCGGGCTTCGGCATTGGTGACTTTGTAGCTTTCAACAGCGCCTACCTGAGTTTTCAGGGGGCACTCATACAAACTTTCATGGTGACTGTCCCGTTGCTGAACATTAAGCCTACCTACCAGCTCTTCCAGCCTATACTTGAAGCTGAAACGGAAGACATGAACGAGAAGCTGGATCCGGGTGAACTTACCGGGGGCATAGAGATTTCGAACCTGAGTTTCAGGTATGCCGATGCTCCTGACTGGAGCCTCAAAGACATTACTCTTAATATTCATCCCGGCCAGTTTGTCGCGCTCACAGGGAGTTCGGGGTCAGGCAAATCAACTCTTATCAGGCTTCTCCTGGGCTTTGAATATTATGATGTTGGCAGCATACTGTTTGACAAGAAAGAACTTAAGGGACTTGACATCCGGAATGTGAGGGACCAGCTGGGAGTGGTACTTCAGAATTCCAAGATCATGCAGGGTACTGTACTGTATAATATCACAGGCTCTTCGTCTTACACAGAGGAGGAAGCCTGGAATGCTGCGGAAATGGCCGGCTGTGCCAGGGAAATTGAAGCACTTCCGAATAAAATGTACACCATACTTCCACCGGGGGGTGACATCCTTTCTGGCGGCCAGCAACAAAGGATCATTATAGCCCGGGCGCTCATCAGGAACCCTAGGATATTGATCTTCGACGAGGCGACATCCGCCCTCGACAATGAAACCCAGCAGATTGTCAGCTCGAGCATTGACAAACTGAACGCAACAAGGATAGTGATTGCGCACCGCCTCAGCACCATCATCCATGCCGACAGGATCTTTGTTTTGGATAAAGGCCGGCTCATTGAGGAAGGGAATTATACAGAGCTGGTAGCAAAGAACGGGTTCTTTGCCGAACTCACCAGGAGACAGCTTGCCTGAGAGACAAATGAAAATAGAAAAGGGGAAGGTATAGAAATAACAATGCAACCGAGATGAAAAAGACCATGTTCCTCATTGCCCTGCTTGCTGCAGGCATCATGCCTGCTGCGGGGCAGGAGGCTTTTAATTATGATTCACTGTCGATGCTGCGCCTTTTGGAATACGGCCTGCAGGCTAACTTTGACATCCGAATAAAAAGACAAATAGTAGGGGAAAGCCAGGGCCAGAAACAGAGCATGAAAGGTGCTTTCAACCCATCGCTGACCCTTACGGGTTACGGATATTACGGAACCGACCCAACCGTGACCTTTCTCAATTCCTATTACCTCAACGGACAGTTCCTCCTGCCGACACGTTTCGGGGCCAAATTCTATACAGGTTTCAAGCTGTCGACCATGACCCAGATCATCTCAGGGGTCCCCGATTTTTATCCAAGCACCAATATGGCAATTAACGCATCGGGCATGTGGGCCGGGGTCAATATGCCTCTTCTGCGTGACTTTGGAAGGTATAATACCAACAATGTAAATTACCAGACAAGCATTATTATGAACCAGGCCCAGGATGTGGCGTTCTCTGATGAGGTATGCGTTTTTATAAGGAATACGCTCAATTCCTATTACGCCGTTTACCAGCGCCTTAAAATTTACAAGATCCTCGGTGATGCTGAAAAAGACGCCCAGGAATATTTGCGAGATATAGGGTACATGATTGATGCCGAACAGATACCCAAATCGGAGATATACCGTGCAAAAGCATACGAGTCGAATATTAACCAGCAGTTCGCCGAGTCGAAGAACATGATCCATAATTCCCTGTATGACCTGGTCACGAGTTTAGGAGGGAAAGCTACGCTCAAACACAGGGGGTACCCGGTAATACTGGATTCCCTGCCCGATCCGGCCGAGTTCCCCTGGGAACCTTATGCCGCATATGTCTTCAAGAACACCGACACCCTGGTAGCAAAGACCCATTACCTCAAGAGCCAGGAACTTGCCACGACCGCCAGCATGATCCAGATGAAGGCAGCCAGGTATAACAAACGCAATGAACTCGACCTCGATCTCCGCTATTATTATTTCGGGACCACCGCATACCAGCCCTTTTCTGATTTCAGCCAGACTTTTTCAAGCGGTAGCCCCGGCTCATCTGTCAATCTTACTCTCTCTTACAAGCTGCCATTCTCAAATGATCAGCAAAAAGGTGATTATGTGAGCAAACTTTCGGCATATGAACTGAATAAGACCCAGCTTGAAAAGGTGAGGTTCGATGCAAAGATGCAGGTTTACCAGCTGCTGAGCGACCTGGGGAACCTGATCAGCCTGTATAAGAAACAGATTGAACTGGTTTCACTGGAGAAAAAAACTTTTGAAAATGAAGCCCAGAAGTTCAAAATGGGAAACTCTACCCAGATCAATGTGATCAATACCTACATGGATTATAACACATCGCTGCTGAACCAGGAAAACGGCAGGCAGGCGATACTTTCAAAGGTGATCCTTCTTAAATACCTGATCGGTGAATTCCCCACTACCCCGGAACTGCTGTTAAAATACAATCCCTGGGACTTTTCGGTAAAATAAATTTAAACGGGAAGCAGAGGTTGTAAACAGTGAACAGATTCACACCCATACATGAGGAAATTTTTTCAATTGCGGCGACAAAGCCTGCTGATGCTGCAGTTATTCAGGGCGGGGAGATCCTGACATACGGGGCCCTTGAATCCTTTTCATCGACCCTTGCCGCCTTGCTCCGGGACCTTGGGTCGGGCCCTGGTAAATGCGTGGGAATTTACCTGGAACCCTCACTGCGGATGGCAGTCTGCCTTTTGGCTGTCCTGAAGTCGGGAGCAGCCTATATCCCCGTTTCACCAGCTTTCCCGGCGGAAAGGATAAAATTTATCCTTGACGATGCAGGAGCCTGCCTGCTTATTTCAGATCCTTTGCTTCCGCAGCCTTACGGACTGGAAAAAACGAAAATTTTCTTTCCCGACTGGGACCTTGTAACAGATCCTCAAAGGCAGAGAAAGTGCGAAGCCCTGCACCCTGAACCCGCTGACCTTGCCTACATTCTTTATACTTCAGGATCCACGGGCAATCCCAAAGGCGTAATGATAGAACACCGGAACCTGTCCTATTACGTTCACTGGTTCTGCGAAAAGATCATGCCCCAAACCCGCGTCGCATTGCCTCTTACTTCCTCTTTTATTTTTGCGGCAGCAGTTACCCAGTTCTATTCCACCCTTCTCGACGGGAGGGCCCTGCACATCCTGGATCCCATGCTCATCAGGCAGCCTGCTGCATTAATGGAATGGTACACTCATCATCCCGGTCACGGCATCTACTGTGTCCCCACATTATGGTCGGGGATCCTCGGTTTTTTAAGGTCTGCGGATGGCCGTGTACCCGGTCTCACTCCGCCTCCCGTTGTATATCTTTCGGGGGAGGCCGTTCCCGATGAAATGATTGAAACGACCTTCGAAAGCCTTCCGCAGTCACAATTATGGAACCTGTACGGCCCAACCGAGGCCACGGCCAATATAACAGCCTGCAGGCTGTACCCGGGAGACAAATCGCATATCGGGAGCCCCCTCGACGGTACCAGGGTGTTTATAGTTGATGAGAACCTTGAACCTGTAAAACAGGGGGAAATTGGGGAACTCCTTGCCTCAGGGGAAGGAATTGCAAGGGGATATGTCAATCTGCCTGAACTTACAGCCTCCACATTCATTTACCGGGGAATGAACGGGGAAGAGAACCTGAAGCTATACAGGTCGGGCGACCTGGTGAGGGAGGAAGCTCCGGGCAAACTGAAATTTATCGGCCGTAAGGACCAGCAGGTCAAGATCCGGGGATACCGGGTCGAACTTTCCGAGATCGAGCATGCCCTTTCAGCTGTTCCTTCAGTAAAACATGCAGCAGTCAGGGCTCTTGAAAACGGCAGTGATTCGAAAACACTGGTCGCCTGGCTCATGTTCCGCGAGAACGTGTCGATGAGCATTCCCCAGCTGCGTTCCATCCTGGGAAGGACCCTGCCCGATTTCATGCTTCCCGAAAGGTTTATCATCCTTGACCGTTTTCCCCTTCTCCCGAACGGGAAAACCGACCGCAGGTCACTTCCCCTGCCCGGATCGGAAAGACCTGAATTGGGCTATCCTGCAGCCGTTGCTGTCTCGGCCGGGGAAAAGGCCATGGTAAGGATATGGGAAGAGGTCCTTGGCATGGAAGGGATAGGGACGGATGACAATTTTTTCGATCTCGGGGGAAATTCACTTAAAGCCAACGCCCTGTCAATAGAGACCAGGTTGAGGATGGAAGGACAGGTTTCACTCAGGGATATATTCGAGAACCCTACGCCTGCGGGGATGCTGCGGATTGCAGTTGCCCGGGAGGGAACCGTTGAGGAGAATAAGGTAATACCGGCTTTGGAAAGCCCTGTATCTGATATAAGGGAACGGTCAGTGAAAGATGCTTCCGAAAACCAGAAGGCACTTTGGTTCCTGCAGCATGCCGAGCCCCAATTATGCGCTTACAATATCTTTTATTCCGTTTGCCTTGACGGACCGCTTGATGTGAATCACCTGGGCGGGGCGCTGGAGAGGATCCTCGAAGTCAACCCGGGCCTAACCTCTGCTTTTCTTCCCGGTGCCGATTCACCTGTTGAGAAATCCATCCCCGGGCAGGGAAATAGTACCCGGGAGATTATGACAGTCATAACAGGCCAGTCAGTTAGCTGGGAAGATGCCCTGGGGCTGGCCAGGCTGGAAGCCTCAAAACCGTTTGAACTCGGTAAAGGCAGTCCCTTCAGATTTATCCTTTACAGCACAGGACATGACTCTCATATACTGGCTGTGATTATTCACCACATTGTCTTTGACGGCCTGTCGTTCGGCAACTTTCTCCTGCAGCTCAGGGATTTTTATGATGAGGCGAAAGCCGGCTTACGCCCGGCAGGATCGCACCGCATGGACAGGATCAGCAGCTTTGCCGCAGAAGAAAGGGCCTACCTTGAAAGCGCAGCTTACCAGTTGGACAGGGCATACTGGAAAAACCTTCTCGGCGGGGTTTCCACATTTTACGAGCTTCCAACCGATTTCGTGCGTCCTGAAGGAATGTCACAGGCTGGCGGGCAGGTCAGGACGAAGATTGACCCGGCATTGATGGAACGAATAAAAGCTTTCAGCGACAGTTCGGGGGCCAGCATGTTCATGACCTGCCTGGCGGCATTCTCGGTCCTTCTCTACAGGCATTCAGGGCGCCTCGATTTCCTTATTGCCACTCCCGTGGCGAACAGGAACAGCAGGGATTTACTGGGTTCTTTGGGGTATTATGTCAATACCATGCTGTTCAGGACAGGTATAGACCCTGCCCTGTCCTTCGCTGGCTGGCTTGGCAGGCTTAAGGAGCAAACCCTTGAAAGCCTTTCGCACTCCCGCTTTCCCCTCAATCACCTTACAGGCCTTATCCTCACCGACAGGATACCCGGTATCAATCCCTTCTTTCAGGTCATGTTCGCCTACCACGAAACAGCATGGGATTTCTTTGCATCAGGTCCCCTGAAAATCAAAGGCAGGGAGGAATTTAACGGGTTCTCAAAATTCGACCTCTATACCGAATTTTTCTGCAGCCCGTCGGAAACGCAACTTGTCTTCACTTATTCAGCCGCACTTTACCGCCGGGAGACCATGGAAGCGCTTGCCGCTCACCTGGTACAGATTTTATCCTCGGTATGCGGGGCTCCCGGGGATCCCTTGTATGGACTCAGCATGATGTCTAGGTCAGAGTACGAAAAAGTGGTTTATGGCTGGAACAATACCCTGCACCCACTGCCCCCGGGAAAAACATTGCCGGGGATGATCCTGGAGCAGGTCTGCCTCACACCCGGCAATACAGCCCTTGTTTCGAGGACCACCAGCTATACGTACAGTGAAATGGGTGAAAAAGCCTCCATGCTTGCCGATGCCCTGAGGAAGCTTGGAATTAAAAAATCGGATCCCGTGGGGATACATCTTGAGAACTCACCCGACATGGTCCTTTGCATCCTGGCCGTATTCCTGGCAGGAGCCGTATACATACCCCTGGATCCTTATTATCCCGAAGAGCGCCTGCGCTATGTAATTGAAAAGACCGGCACGAAACTCCTGGTCACCGATGAAGAAAGGAGAGACGGGAGGGAACACTTCCCGGCAAGGCTTGTGTCGCCCGGCGAACTCATGAATTTATCGGCTCCCGGCGGGGAACCCAATTGCAGATGCAATGCGCAGGATGTTGCCTACATCATGTTCACCTCGGGCTCCACGGGAAATCCAAAAGGTGTAGTAATCAGGCATGACAGCCTTCTCAACTTCCTTCTCTGGATGAAAGACGAACTGGCATTTGGCCCGGGCGATTCGTTTCTTTCCACGACATCGATCAATTTCGACATTTCGTTCCTGGAGCTGTTCACGCCCCTTATCAGCGGAGCCAGGCTGGTGATTGAAAAAAGGAGCGAGCTGCAGGCGCCCGAGAAAGTTGAAGCCATATTGAACGGGATGAAGGTGAATACGGTGCAGTTCGTCCCCTCGGGATGGAAAGCCCTTTGCGATGCGGGGGTGCCTTCCAGGGTCAAATCTCTTAAAACAATGATATCCGGCGGGGAGAAGCTCTCAAAGAACCTGCAGGAACAACTCTTTGCCCAGTCGGCTGCGTCCCTGCTAAATCTTTACGGCCCTACCGAAGCCACGGTATACATGGCCTTCTGGCGTTGTGTAAGGGACAGCAGGCTTAGGATGGTTCCCATCGGGAGGCCTATATACAACGCAGCATTTTATATCCTTGACGGAGAGCTGAAGCCGGTCCCGGTGGGAGTGACAGGAGAAGCCTGGCTTGGGGGCAACATTCTTGCCGAAGGGTATTTTGATGATGATCTGCAGACGGCATCCCGTTTCCTGCCCGATCCTTTTTCAGGGGTGCCCGGGGCGAAGATGTACAGGGCAGGGGATCTTTGCCGTTTCCTTGCCGACGGAGCCATCGAGTTTCTCGGGCGCATCGACCACCAGGTCAAGGTCAGGGGTTTCAGGATAGAACCGGGTGAGGTCGAATCGACCATACTTCGTTTCAAAGGAGTTTCCAGGGCTATTGTCCATGCACAGGAGCATGGGGAGGATGACATCCGCCTTACAGCCTTCCTTGTGCCTTCAGGCCCTGAAGGAGTCGATGAATACGCACTCAGGGAGTTCCTGAGGCTGCATTTGCCTGCATATATGATACCCGGCCATTTCATTACGGCTCCCGCAATCCCGGCACTTCCCAACGGGAAAACTGATTACAAGTCGCTTCTGAAGATGAGGCCGGCAGCCCCTGTGCTCCCAAAGTTCATCAGGGAAAAGATGAATGAAACGGAGGAACAGCTCAAGAACATATGGAAAGATCTCCTGGGGCACGAATCCTTTACGGTGACCGACAATTTTTTTGAAGTCGGTGGGCACTCCCTTCTGCTGGTAAGGATGAAAGACCAGATCGCCGAAAAGATGAAAGAGGAAGTGAGCATTGTCGATCTGTTTCATTATCCTACCATCAGGAGCATCTCTGTTTTCCTTAGGAAGGAGATTAAAGGCCACGACCATTCCGACATTGAAAGAAGGGTGGCATCAAGGAATAAAAGTATCAGGCAACAAGTAAGCAAACGATTATTTCGCGGTAATAATGAACACTAATATGAGCACGATGAGCGAAAGCGGATCAAATAATATGGAAGGCAAAATAGCTATCATTGGAATGGACTGCCGTTTGCCGGGAGCCGGTAATGTTGGTGAATACTGGAAGAACCTGGTCAACGGGCTGGAAACCCTGAGCACTTTTACCGACGAGGAACTGATCGCATCGGGAGTAGATCCTGCGGTGTTCCGGCAGCCGAACTACATCAGGAACCGCGGGATCATCGGCGGTGCCGAGTTTTTTGATGCTGAATTTTTCGGCTTCACCCCCCGCGACGCCGAATTGCTGGATCCCCAGCAGAGGATATTTCTCGAATGCGCATGGCATGCGCTGGAAGACGCAGGGGTTGATCCGTATAATACCCGGGAAAGGATAGGTGTTTTCGGAGGCACGGGCACCCCGCTTCATCTTATTGAGACCATGGAGAACCCCTGGGTTAGGAAGAACGCCAGCGGTGCTTCTATTGTAACCAGCAACGACAAGGACTATGTGACGACGAGAGTGTCGTACAAACTCAATCTCACCGGGCCCAGCGTGAACGTGCAGAGCGCATGTTCGACTTCGCTGGTGGCCGTGGTCACGGGGATCAACAGCCTCATCAGTTACCAGAGCGACCTGATCATTGCCGGCGGGGCAACCATTGAACTACCCGAAAGGCATGGCTATTTATACCAGGCAGGCGGAATGGAATCGGCCGACGGCCATTGCAGGACATTTGACAAGGATGCCAACGGCACTGTCTTCAGCAGGGGCTGCGGAGTGGTGGTTCTGAAACGACTGGAAGATGCAGTGAGGGACAGGAATAATATCTATGCCGTCATCCTGGGGGGTGCCATCAACAATGACGGGAATAAAAAAGCGGGATTCACGGCTCCCTCCGTTGAGGGACAGGTGGAGGTGATCACCGAAGCCCTGGCCATTTCGGATGTGTCGGCCGACACTATCACCTATGTGGAAGCCCATGGGACGGCCACGCCTGTGGGAGATCCCATCGAAGTCACTTCTCTTTCGGAATCGTTCAGGAAGCATTCCCGGCGCAAGCAATACTGTGCCATTGGTTCCGTGAAGTCCAACATAGGCCATACCGATATCGCCTCCGGGGCGGCAAGCCTGATCAAAACGGCCCTTTGCCTTAAAAATCGAAAGATACCGGCCAGCCTGCATTTTAATGAACCAAACCCGAAGATCGATTTCCCCAACAGCCCTTTCTTTGTAAATACAGAGTTAAGGGAATGGCAGGCCGTGGACGGGACCCCTCTCAGGGCCCTGGTAAACGCTTTCGGAGTAGGAGGGACGAACGCCTGCCTGATCCTGGAAGAGGCACCGCCACCTGAACCGGTCAAAGCTGATCTTCCCTGCGACCTGCTGCTGGTCTCGGGCCGGAGCTCAAATGCCGTATCGGAAGCCCAGCGTGCGATCAGGGCTTTCCTTGAGTCGGATCCCGCAGCCGACCCTCATGCAATTGCCTTCACCTCACGTTATGGCCGCCATCATTTTCTCAACCGGGCAGCCATCCCTTTCAGGAGCAGGGAAGAATTGATTTCACAACTGGGGAGCCGCGTACCTGTCCCCATTAAAAATGACAGCCGCAAGCCTGTCGTCTTTATGTTCCCAGGCCAGGGGAACCAGTATATCCGCATGGGCCTGCCCCTGTATGAGTCCAATGAGGTCTTCAGAAACACCATTGACCAGTGCTCAGAGATCCTTAAGCAGGAACTCGGGTTCGATATCCGCACGGTCTTGTTCCCGTCCCCCTCTGATGAGCTTGACGCGGCTCAAAGGATCAATGAAACCTGGATCACCCAGCCGGCCCTGTTCTTGGTAAGCTATGCCCAGGCGAAGCTGCTGATGTCGCTCGGTATAGAACCCGACATGCTCATCGGCCACAGCGTTGGGGAATATGTTGCCGCCGCGATCTCGGGAGTGTTTTCACTGCAGGATGCCCTGAAAGCCGTTGCCAGGAGGGGCAGGCTGATCCAGGACCTGCCCGGGGGTTCCATGCTGGCCGTCCTGCTGACCGAAGAACAGCTCAACCCCATTCTTCCCGAAGGCCTTGAAATAGCCGTTGTGAACAGCCCGGGATTATGCGTAGCCTCAGGGCCTGCCGAACTCATCGACCGTTTTTCGGAAGAGCTGAACAAAACCAGGACATTCAATAAAAAAATCCCTACCTCCCACGCCTTTCATTCAGCCATGATGGATCCCGTGCTGCCGGTGTTTGCTGAGTTTTTCAAACAGGTGAAGCTTTCGCCCCCGACCATCCCCATCGCTTCTACGGTGACCGGCCAGTGGATGGAGCCGGAACAGGCCACCAATCCCGATTTCTGGGTGAAGCATGTGAGGAAAACCGTCAGGTTCGGCAATGCCGCCAGGCTATGCCTGGAAGGCAAACCGGCTGTCTTCATTGAGTCGGGCCCGGGCCAGAGCCTTGAGTCGGCGGTCAAACGGCAACTCGCAAAAGAAACTGAACATGCCGTGTTAAGCACCATCCCGTCGGTTGACAACAAGGCCGACGGCCTCCTCTTCCAGTATGCCGCCATCGGGCAGGTATGGGCCTCGGGAGGACCATTAAGCTGGGAGCTCTTTGACAGGCGGGAAGGCCGGCTGGTTTCCTACCCTCTCTATCCTTATGAGCGCAAGCCATACATGATCGATTTCAGCAGGAAAGAAGGGGCAAAAATCAAATCGGAAAACAAAAAGAAGCCCGACCCTGGGCATTGGTTCTATATACCGGGATGGAAACGTACTGCCCCCGCCGGCCTCATCCCGTCCAACGGGATGGCCGATCACCGGGCAGACCGGGAGAAGGCTTGCTGGCTGCTGTTTGTTGATACAGGGGACTTATGCAATGAAGTTGCGGCTCAGCTCATAAAGGCAGGTGAAAAGATTTTTTACGTGAACAGGGGTGCCGCCTTTGAGAGGAAAGGAAATGTTTTCACAATCGATGCCGCGTTGCCGGAACATTATTCCCGCCTGGTATCAGGATTGAAGTCAGAGGGACTTGAGCCATTACATATCGTCCATGCCTGGAGTTACGGGCAGGCGCCGGGTGAAGGGCATCTTCAGCCGGAACAGTCCGGGAAGATCGCCCTTGATCATTTTTACGGCCCCATGTACCTGGAGCAGGCCCTCATCGGTGGCGGACTTGTCAAGGATGTGTTCCTTCTGTTCGTTACAAGCCATCTTTATGATGTAACAGGTGAAGATGTCGTTGCCCCTGAAAAGGCCCTTCTTGCAGGACCCGCGAAGGTCATAGGGCAGGAGCACCCGGGCATCATCAGCAGGCTGGCCGACCTCCCTCCCCCGGGCGGCAGGGAAAGCACTGCAGAACTAGCCAAAGCCGTGATAGACGAATGCCGGCTCCCGGCCGATGAAACCATCGTCGCATACAGGAACGGGATCAGGTGGACTGAAGACTACTGTATGTTCACTCCTCCGGAAGAAGGGAAGGCGGGGATGAACCTCGCTGAAAACGGGGTTTACCTGGTTACAGGCGGTGTGAGCGGAGTCGGGATGGAACTTGCAAAATATATCGCAGGTACTGTGAAGTGCACCCTGGTGCTCACCCACCGTTCACCGCTCCCTCCAAGGAGCATGTGGGAGAAGATATCAGGCTCCGATGCTGATGATACCACCTCGGCAAGGATAAGGAACATACTGGCACTGGAATCCCAGGGCGCAAACGTAGTCCTGGGTTGCTTCGATGCAGCTGATGAAAAGTCAAGCAGGGCGCTTGTAGAGGAAGTTGAAAAAAAATACGGAGCCGTAAAAGGGGTCCTTCATTCGGCAGGCATGCCGGGGGCGGGGGTTATCGCATTAAAGGATAAGGAACAGGCCGACCTTGTATTGAAATCAAAACTGGATGGAACTCTCATCCTTCATGATATCTTCAGGAAGAGGAAACTGGATTTCTTTTTCCTGTTTTCTTCCGTATCGGCTATTTTCGGGGAAGCCGCAAGAATAGATTACACTGCAGCCAACTCCTTCATGGATTCCTTTGCCCAATACAGGAAAAAGAAAAACGGCGACGGTACCGTCTCCATCAACTGGGGGCAATGGGGTGTGATCGGTATGGCCGCCAACTGGGAAAAGGTGAAGGCTGAGAAGAAACAGCAGCTTCAATCGGGCATAGGCTTTTCCTCCAAAGAACCAAGGAACGGGATAAGGATTGAGTTCCAGTCGGAAGAAAACGGGCAGGAAACCTGGAAGGTAGATCTTAACCCGGAAACGGACTGGGTGCTTGGTTCGCACCGTTTATCGGGGAAGCCTGCCTTCATTGGGATCTCCACTCTAGAGATCCTTCACCTTTACTGTAAAGCAAAACTCCCTTCGGCACACGTGGAGATACCGACTCTGTCGTTTGTCACCCCGCTGATCTATGAACCCGGTGTGAAACGAAAGATACGCCTCCTTGTAAAGCCTTCGGGCGATGCACTTGCCTTCAGGATCAGCAGTACGGAAGATAAGATTAAACAGGGCCGTGAGATGTGGATGGACCATGTGAAAGGTGAATTCCTGCTCTCGACTGAACTGCCATCCGCAGTCCTTGATATAAATGAACTTAAAGCAAGGATAGGTTTGCAGAAAGACGAAGGCTCCCATTTCCTAGAATTGATCGATGACGAAGGCAGGCCGGTACTGAAGTACGACGAGCGATGGGACTGTAAAAGGAACAATTATCATAACGGGAAAGAATTCCTTATCGAGATCGGGCTCAGGGAGGAGTTTCACCACGACCTGGAACATTTCTCCTTTCACCCGGCTATGATAGATGTAGCCACCTCCTGCGCAATTCCCCTGGTCAATCCGGCACTTTCCCTCCCATTCTCCTACCGCGACATCAGGGCTTACCGCCCGTTGCCGGCTCATTTCTGGTGCCATTCGGTACTCGATGGGAACTGGAAAAAAGAAGATGAGGAAATGAAATTCCGCATCGGGCTGTACGATACTGAAGGAAGACTGCTGGCATCCATTGCACAGGTCTCCTTCAAACTGCTTGTGAAGAATGCCGGAAAGGCAAGCCAGGAAACCAGACCTGAAAATGAAACCAGGCCTCCGGCCGATCTCAGCGCTTATGCAGGCAAGAACGACATACTTCCTGAAGAAGGGGTGGAGGTGTTCAGGCGCCTTCTTGCCTTTACCGGCTTCCCCCAGGTTGTGATCAACACCACCGACCTGGTCCAGGACATCCTCGAAGAAAGGCCTTCATACAAAAAGAAAGAAAAAAAGGAAAAAGAAGAAGTGAAACAGGAAAGCGGCTCCACTTATGAACGCCCGCAGCTTTCCACTCCATACGAGGCGCCTTCCAATGAAGTGGAGACGGCGGTTTCCGCCATCTGGCAGGGGATACTCGGCATTGACAAGATCGGTGTCAATGACACTTTCATGGAACTCGGGGGCAATTCGCTCCTGGCCATTCAGACCATTTCCAATGTCGCCGATGAATTCGACCTGGAACTTCAGCCGGCCGTGTTTTTCGAAAACCCCACGGTCAGGGGGCTTTCAAACAGGATAGTGGAGATGATCATTGCCATGAAAGGCGCCGACGAACTAGAAGCCATGTTAAACGACATTGAAAATGAATCATGACGATCTACTGAAAAAGATTGCCGGGCTGAGCCCGGTCCAGAAGGAAGCCCTGCTGAAAAAGCTGGGGATTTCTTCAATTAAATCCTCTGCGGATGAGGGAGCGGGTGAGAAGGAAAAGCTTCCCGGCTGTGCTTGTTTTGCCTGCGATTTCGGATTGCCCGGATCGCTGAACATCAGTTTCAGGGAAGCCGCAACCGGGCCCCCGCCTCCGGGTTATGTCCAGGTTAAAGCAAAGGCCGCCAGCCTGAACTACCGCGACCTGATGATCGCCATGGGGCATTACCCCGCTGCTCCGGGCGTGCCATCCAACATGGGTTCCGATTTTGCCGGGATTGTAACGTCAGTGGGGGAAGGAGTAAGTGAGTTCAGGGAGGGGGACGAGGTGATCGCCCTTTCGGCAGGAACATTCCTGGAAGGGGCGGTTCAGCCGGGCAGCCATTTTATAAACGTGTTCAATGTAAACCGTCTGCAGCTGGCTCCCAAGCCGAAAACCCTGGATTTTGAGCAGGCGGCAGCGATCCCCACGGTATATCTCACGGCTTTTTCGGCCTTGCTCAGGCTTGGTCGTCTCAGCGAAAATGAAACCGTTTTGATCCATACCGCCACCGGGGGCGTTGGATTGGCAGCACTGGGGATTGCCCGCTGGAAAAAAGCAGTGGTCTATGCGACGGCAGGCACCCCCGAAAAAAGGGATTTTCTTAAAAGCAAAGGGATTGCCGAACCCATGGATTCCCGTTCTGAAGCTTTTGCCGGCAGGATCATGGAACTTACAGGGGGCCGGGGAGTGGATATTGTCATGAACACCCTCTCGGGAAATGCCATGATGAAAGGCCTTGAAATACTTTCACCATTCGGGCGCTTCATCCAGATCGATAAAAAAGATATTGCTATGAACACCCCCCTGCCCATGGGCTTGTTCAGGAAGGGGATAACGTTCAGCGCACTTGACATATCCCTTTATCTTCTGCAACCCGCCATGCTCAGGGAGCAGATGCAGGAGATCATTACGCTGCACGATGAGAAAATATTCGAACCGCTGCCGCTTCAGGCATGGCCCGTAAGCCGACTGAAAGAGGCTCTAACCGTAATGTCGCGTTCGAAACATATCGGTAAACTCATACTTACCTATCCTTAGGATAAAGCCATGGCGAACGACGAACGCCCCTTGAACGAACGCCTCTCAGGTCTGAGCCCTGCACAGCTCAAAGCTCTGCTCAGGAAAGGTATTGAGGGCTCCGCCCCAAGGCCCGGAAAGCCCGGGCTTATGCCGCGCATGCCCGGGGGCACATACCCTCTCTCAAAAGCCCAGGAGAGGATGTGGTTCCTGAACATGCTCTCGGGAGGAGAGGCAATTTACAATAACCCTGCTGCCTTGCGTGTCAAAGGCTTATCCCCCCTGAATATTTCCACCCTCACCGCCAGCCTTGAAATGCTGATGGCCAGGCACGAAATCCTCAGGACCACCTTCATGATTGAAAACGGTTCACCGGTCCAGGTTATCCACCCCGAAGGCAAAGCCTTCATCCGGTACGTCGATCTTCGCGGGATGCCATCCGCAGAAAGGGAAAAAAAGGCAACGGAAGAAGCGCTTGCACACGGAAAAACATTCATCCCCCTCGACAGCCTGCCGCTGTTGCGTTTTACTGTGCTGCATCTGCAGGACCTTGAATACATGCTGCTCATCAACCCCCACCACATCATTTCCGACGGATGGTCGAACGCCCTGTTCGCGAAGGAACTCAGCATGACCTATGCCAGCCTTGAATCCGGTGAAGCACCACCCTTTCCCGTGCCGGAATACCAATACGTCGATTTTGTAAAATGGGAGAAGGAATGGATGGCCTCCGAAGCAAGCAGGGGGCAGATGGATTTCTGGAAGGCCCAGCTGGCCGGCCTGCCGGAGCCTCTGAAGCTTCCCCTTGATTTTCCCCGCCCCCCGGTCATGAGCTACAGGGGAAACAGGGAGTTCAGCCTCATCGGCAGCGTGGAAGCCGACCTGCTCAGGAATTTCTGCCAAAAGAACAATATCACGATGTTTCACCTGCTTTTCGGGGCCTTCTCATTGCTGATGTCAAAATACAGCGGACAAGATGATATCATCGTGGGCATGCCCGTGGCCAGGCGAAACCAGCTCTGGTTCCAGAATACCATGGGCCTGTTCATCAACACCCTTCCGCTGAGGGTCAGGATAGATGAAACCATCCCTGCAATGGAATTCCTGCAATACATCAAATCCTATTCCCAGCAGGCCATGCTGAGGCAGGAGCTTCCCTTTGAGAAGCTGATCGAAGAAGTTAACCCTGACCGCAACCTGGGCAGCAACCCGGTGTTCCAGGTCCATTTCGTCTACCAGAACATCCCTTCCCTATACAGTGTGAAGGGGATGGAGGTTAAGCCTGAGAATATCGACTATTCCTTCTCGAAGTTTGACCTGAACTTCTGGGTCGAGGAGGCCAACCGGGAATTGATACTGTCGGCTACATATCCTTCCGACATTTTCCTGCCGGAGACCGTATCGCAGATCATAAGCAATTACTGGCGGCTGCTTGGATCCATTACTTCCGCCCCGGGAGAATGCTGCGGGAAGCTAAGTGTTTTCCACGAAGACCAGCTTTCGTCCTTTGAAGGCCCGCACAGGGATTTCGGCTTCAGCGGGGGCAATCCCTGGCTCACGGCTTTTGATTCATGCGTAAAGAAATTCCCGGGGAATATGGCTGTAAGGGATGTTTCAGGATCCCTGACCTATGCCGGGCTTGATGAGGAATCCGGTCTTCTGGCCCATCAGCTCAGGGAAGCAGGTGTAAGGAAGGGTGACCTTTTAGGGCTGCTCATGCCCCGAGACCTTTCCCTGGTGACAGCCATCATCTCCATATTCAAATGCGGGGCTGCCTACGTCCCCATGGATTCCGCATTTCCGGCTGAAAGGCTGGAATTCATGGCAAGGGACGCGGGTTTAAAAGGGATACTGAAGAAGGATGGTTTCAAGCGGCGTAAATATCTTCCGGAAACACGGGCCATCCTGCGCCCTGATGACCTGGCTTATCTCATTTATACTTCGGGCACCACGGGGGTCCCTAAAGGCGTTTGCGTGGGCAATGAACAGCTCTATAATTACTCCATGGCGGTATGGGAAAGAATGAAACTCGGTCCGGGAGATTCCTGCGCCACCATTTCTTCCATCGCCTTCGACCTGGGCAACACTTCCATTTTCCCGCCCCTGCTTCATGGAGCCGGGGTCGTGGTAGTGCCCGAAGAATATTCCACTGATGCTTCCCTGCTTGCAGGCTGGTTTGCAGTACATCCCGTCGACTGCCTCAAGATCGTTCCTTCTCATCTTTTAAGTTTGCTTTCTTCATTGAAGGCGGATTCCATCCTCCCGAAAAAACTTCTGGTTACCGGCGGTGAGAAATGCACAGATTCTCTTGCCGCCAGGGTAAGGTCCCTTTCTCCGGCACTGAGGATCATCAACCATTACGGCCCCACCGAGGCAACCGTGGGAGCACTTACCTGGGAGCTGCCTTCCGGGACTGCGCCTGCATCTCCGGCAAACAGGGATGCTTTCCCCATAGGCTTTCCACTACCCAATACCAGGGTATATATCACAGACCGCGGGATGAACCTTCTTCCCAAAGGAGCGGAAGGGGAGATCATACTGGGAGGCAGGCAGATCGCATACGGTTACCTTGACCGGCCGGATCTGAGCCGCGAGAAATTTACCGAAGACCCACGGCACCCGGGGGAGACGCTGTACCATACGGGCGACCTCGGGAAGATGGCCGGTGACGGATCTGTCATATTCCTCGGAAGGAAAGACGACCAGGTCAAAGTAAGAGGCTACAGGGTTGAAATGAGGGAGGTGGAGCAAACGATGGAACAGCATCCTTCAATCAGCAGGGCGGTCGTTGTTTTGACTGACGGACAGGACCTGCTGAGCACCCTGAATGCTGCGGTCATACTTGCGGATGATGTTTCTTTTGACGAATCCGCCTACCGGAACTGGCTGGCACAGCGGCTGCCGTCATACATGATTACTTCTTCGATATGTGTGGTCGGAAGCCTGCCCCTTACCCCGAACGGGAAGACCGACCTGAAGCAGCTCAGGGCCTTGTTCAGGGGGGAAGCCGGTAGCGGATCCGCATCCAAGGCTCCAAGGGATATCACCGAACTAAAGCTGCTGCAGATATTCGGAGAAGTGCTGGGAAAGGGTTCTTTCGGGATCACCGATTCTTTCTTCGACCTGGGGGGGCATTCACTGCTTGCCATCCGTTTGTTTTCGGGAATAGAAAAGGAATTCGGGATCCATCTACCTCTTGCCGCCCTGTTCAGCAGGAGCAGCGTCAAAGCCCTGGCGGAGGCTGTCAGGAACGAGGGATTTACCTTGAAGGAAAGTTCGCTGGTAAACATCAGGCCGGGGGAGGGAGTGAAAAAACTGTACCTCGTGCATCCTGCGGGGGGCAATGTGCTTTGTTATTTTGAGCTGGCGAAGCAGCTCCCCGCATGGATCTCCGTTTACGGTTTGCAGGCCTCGGGACTCGCAGGAAAGACCGTCGACAGCGTGTCGGACATGGCACGTATATACCTGGAAGAAATTGGGCAGGGCGTCGAAGCAGCTGACATGATTTTCGGGGGCTGGTCCATGGGGGCGCTGGTTGCCTTTGAAATGGCCAGGCAGGTGAAACAGAACACAGGCATCAGCCCAGGCCTGATGATCATCGACCAGCTTGCTCCTTCAGATACGGCGGGCTCCATTCCAATGGAAAAAGCCGATCCGGTCAGCAGGATGCTCGCCTTTGCCGGGAAAGTAGCCCACCTGGTCGGCAAGCCCCTTGGAATCACTGAAGCCGACCTGAGAGGTAAAGATCCTGTGGAGCAATCCGGGGTGTTTCTTGATGTCTTCATCCGGGTTGGCCTGGTCCCGGAAGACATGAAAGTAAGCCAGTTCCACGGTTACCTGGATACCATGATCCACCATAATGAGATAACATCCGAATGCAGGCCCGGTATTTTCGAAGGGCCGGCTCTCCTGCTCAGGGCCATATACAGCCTCGAGCTGCCGGGCACTTCCAGTGATCATACAGTACGCGCCCCCGACCTGGGCTGGGGGAGATACATACCCGGGAACCTCCTTGTCAGGAACATCCCCGGGAATCATGTTTCGGTAATGGCCCGGCCCTGGGTAAAGGCAGTGGCCGGTTGCCTTGAAGAATGGTTGGGAACGGAGAACGGACATCCGCAAACAAAAACAGGATAATGAAATTGCCGCACGGTTCCTTCCTTTCATCGGCCCGTATCGGGACCAGTGATGAACTGCAGTTTGCAGGGATGGCAATTTTGCCCATCATGCAGGGCATGCCGGCAGGCGAGGAATTGACCGAACTCCTTCACACTGAGGAAAAGGAAAGGGCTGCCGCTTTCGCCTCGGAATCGCGCAGGACTTCCTTTATTTACGGCAGGATAGCGGCAAAGCTGGCTATTCTGGAGGTATTCCCCGAAGCTGTTGCTCAGGAGATCAATATAGTGAACGGCGCTATAGGAGAGCCTGTCATTGAATGGCCCGGGCATGAATATTCCGTTTCGATTTCTCATTCAGAACATCATAGTGCCGGCCTGGTGTTTCCCACCGGCTTGCTGATGGGGATCGACATTGAAACGCCGGAAGAAAAGAACCGCAGCATAATACCATCCATCTTAAGCCCGGATGAAATGGAACTGGTAAAAGCTGCTAATAATTCGATTGAGTTCCTGCATCTGCTCTGGACGGCAAAAGAGGCAGCCGGAAAGGCAAACGGGTTTGGATTCAGGCTCCCGGCAGAGAAGTATGAAATTGAAACTGAAGTTTCAGTTAACCACGATGGCATTCGCTATTTTCTGAGCCGTTTCAAACATTTAAACGGAGTGGATGCCATTACACGAAATCTCGGCGGGGCTGTTCTGTCGGTTGCTTTTCCAACTGGGCACTATTTCCAGGATCAGGTTATAAGGCTTTTAAGTATGCAACCAATGGAAAAGGACCCGGTTTTTTAACCATTAAAAGGAATGTCTATGAAACTGGAAGATTTGATTAAACCGGCTTCCTCCTGCGACAGTGCGGGCATTATGCCATTACTCTTTGTAGGGCACGGCAGCCCGATGAATGCGATAGAGGACAATGTCTTCTCCCGGAAGTGGACCGAAATCGGCAAAACGCTTCCAAAGCCTAAAGCGATTTTATCCGTTTCGGCTCATTGGGAGACGAAAGGGGTGCATGTAACAGCTATGAAACATCCGAAAACCATCCATGATTTTGGGGGATTTCCAAAGGAATTATATGAAGTTGAGTATCCTGCGGAAGGAAGCCCGGAGCTGGCTTCCGAAACCGCGGATCTTCTTCGCCCTGCAGAGGTGTTGTCCGACCAAAACTGGGGGCTTGACCATGGCAGCTGGAGTGTGCTTAAACGGATGTACCCCATGGCCGATGTCCCGGTATTCCAGCTGAGCCTGGATTATTCGCGTTCCCCTGAATCGCACTACCTGCTTGCAAAGGAACTGGCGCCCCTTCGCGAAAAAGGGGTGCTGATCCTCGGAAGCGGGAACCTGGTGCATAACCTCAGGATGGTTGCATGGGACAAGCTAAACGAACCAGGGTATGGTTACGACTGGGCGCTGGAGGCCGATGGGAAAATGAAACAACTTATTCTTGCAGGCAACCATAAGGCCCTGATCGATTTTCGTTCACAGGGCAGGGCTTTCGATCTGGCCATCCCAACTCCGGAACATTTTCTACCCCTGCTGTATATCCTGGGGCTGAAGAAAGATCATGAGCAGATCGAATTCTTCAATGAGCAGGCAGTTGCAGGTTCGCTAACCATGACCTCGCTGAGGATAGGCTGAACCTGGGGTCCAGGTCAATTTCCTCCCAACCCGATACCCCACCCGGCCCTCCCGTCATAATAATAGTTAAATATGACGAACTGCTACAGGACGAGGCAGTTAGTCGTGAATAAACAAATTCGACAAAAAAAATCCTGATCCTTTCATTAGGGTTTACCCTAACACATTTATAGACCTACCCGACACCATTTTCAGAGTTTACCCCCTAGTAATTCAGAATTTATCAAGTTACATTTGTTATTGGGGTAAAAGCTTTTAATTCCTCCTTTTAATTGATCCTTTAACCCTGGTGGCAAGCGCATCATTTACCCAAAGCGTAAGCAAAAACATGATATACATCCCGGTAAATATTGGTTGATAATTGATGTGTAAGGCCTTTCGAACTCGGGCCATTTAAATTCAGCAAATATGAAAAAGAGATTTTTAATAGGATTGATTTTCCTGTTAAGCATGACACTGGCATCTCATGCCCAGGTAAGCCTCACGGCCACTTTAGGAACCACCACAGGAAGCTACTAGACTTTGGGGGCGGCATTTGCCAAAATCAATGACGGAACGCATAGGGGAGTCATCACGATCACCCTGACAGCGAGTACCACCGAAGGCACTTCGGCGGTGCTTAATGCCAGCGGTTCGGGAAGCGCCATTTACACTTCGGTAAGCATTTATCCCACAACCAGCTGGCTGACCATCAGCGGGAACCTGGGCAGTCCTGTCATTGATTTTAACGGCGCGGATAATGTTACTATAGATGGTAGGCTAAATCAGTCTGGCAGTACGGTTGACCTAACTATCAGCAATACTAGTACATCTTCAGGTGCTAATACAAGTACAATTCGCTTCATCAATGATGCCACAAACAACACTGTAAAATACTGCACGATTAAAGGATCAACAACACGGTCAGATGCCGGGATAATTTACTTTACTACTGGAACCTCTGGAAACAGTAACAATATCATCGATCATAATAACATTACCAATGCGGGTTCCAACAGGCCACTAAATACCATCTACTCTAATGGCAGCAGCACTGCTGCTTCAAACAAATCAAATATAATAAGCAATAATAACATTTATGATTTTTTCAGTAGTTCGGGCAGTAATTCCTGGTGTATTATGCTGGGTTCGACACCGATCAGTGATGGTTATAATTCGGACTGGTCCATAACGGGGAATAGTTTTTATGAGACTACAAATTTTACTCCCAGTTCTGGTGGTGAGTACAGGATTATTTCTATTACTTCAAAAGCCGGTAGTCCGGAAGGCGATAATTTCACCATCTCAAATAACTATATAGGAGGAAGCGGCCCCGGATGTACCGGCACATTTGTAAAAAATAAAGGGACTTCACGATATTTCTACGCGATGCAACTGCATTTAGGAACAACGCATGCAACCAGTATTCAGGGAAATGTCATAAAAAACATGAAATTTCTGAATGATGGGGCGGTCGACTGGTGGGGGATATATGTCGATATGGGAACTGTCAATATTGGAACAACCTCAGGCAATTACATAGGATCTGCCAGTGATACAGGATCGATTTTTTATTCTTGCAATGGTGCCGGAGCACGTTTTCTTGCATTCCATCTTCAAGGTGATGCAACCAATTGTCAGAACAACGTCATCGGATCCATTACAGTGGCAAATCAAAATTCGGCGAATAATACGGATTTCTGGGGAATTCATTGTCAGCACAGATCCAGTTCGAATGTAATCAGCAATAATACCATTGGCAGCGCTACTGTGGCCAACAGCATCAAGGCGCTCTCGGCTTCTACCAGCAGCGCCCAGACGGTTGTCGGAATCTATGAGCAAGACAATCAACCTATTACGTTAAACAATAACACAATAGCCAATCTTACTAACGGAACCACCAATACTACTGCTGCGACTCAAGGGAAAATTTACGGGATTTATGCACCTGCAGGTCAGTATTCCATGACAGGAAATACAGTTCATGACCTGACCATAGCAAATGCAAACAATCTGTCAGGACCTGATGGAAACAATAACTCTTTATCGGCCGGTGGAATAGTCATGTCATCAACCTGGGGTCTCAGTCAGACAATCACTGGAAACACGGTTTACAATATCTCCAATACGTATTCTTCCTTTACCGGCCATGTTGTGGGGTTATATTATAATGGAGGTGGCACCGCCAGCACCGTTTCAGGCAATTTTGTATACGGACTGACTGTTAACAGCAGTTCTGCAACCATTAGCGGCATTAGAATTACCCAGGGGAATTCGACATTTTCGAACAATATTGTTACCCTGGGTGGCAATACTACAACGAATTTTTACGGGATCTATGATGCGGGATCATCAGGAACCAGCAACATTTATTTCAATACCGTTTATCTCGGCGGATCTCCCACTTCCGGTTCACTGAACAGCGCGTGCTTGTATAATGCCGCCAATAGCAATAGCAGGAATTACAGGAATAACATTTTCGATAATGCCCGGTCTAATAATGGAGCATCAGGTAAACATTATGCATTATATTTTGTAAACACGGGTAATACCCTTACCTGTGATTACAATAATTATTATGTGTCGGGAACCGGTGGAATGCTGGGTTATTATGGAGGAGATAAAAGCTCAATGACTATTGTTACAGGCCAGGATGTCAACAGCAGTGCCACTCTGCCTGGTTTTCAAAATCCAGGGGGTATATCGGCAACAAGCTATATCCCTTCAGCCATTCTTCCAGCGGCGACAGGGACCGGGATCGGGACTGATTTTGCTGGATCTACACGTTCAGGATCTCCAGAAATGGGCGCTTATGAAAGGGATGCTACAGTTACATGGACAGGTGGTACCTCAACGAATTGGAATACAGGGTCCAATTGGAACTCTGGTGCGGTACCCACTTCAGGTCTCAATATTAATATTGGAACAGGCACATATCAGCCCCATATAACCCAGGATATCGGCAGTCCGACGACATGTAATAATCTCACTATCCAGTCGGGATGCGTACTCACCATTGATGCCGGCAAGGCTCTGACCGTGAACGGCACGCTGACAAATTCTGCAGGAAACAGCGGATTGTTAATAAATAGCGATGTCAGCGGAACGGGTTCATTACTTCAAAGTTCATCCTCAGTGGGTGCAACCATTCAACGATATGTCCCTGGGAATACCTCTCTCACGGCAAATGTATACCATTTAGTTTCAATTCCCGTGTCATATGTCAGCCCAACTTCCAACCTGTTCCTGGGATCTTATCTTTATAAAATGGATCCTACGGTATTAAACTCGTCTAATAATTACGGTGACTGGATCAATCTGGGTACTTCAACTTCTTCCCCTCTCTCATGCAATTCAGGCTACATGATATACTATCCGGGCGCCTCAAATACCTATTCCTTTTCGGGCAACCTGAATGCCGGGACATTTACTGCGACGGTTGCTTATACCTCGAACACCTATACATATAACCTGGTGCCGAATCCATTCCCTTCGGCCATAGACTGGGGAGCAACATCCGGCTGGGTAAGGGGAGGGATAGGCGGTACGGCCTATATCTGGAACGGGAGTAATTATACCACCCTTTCCCAAATAAGCGGATCAATTATACCTGCCGGACAGGGTTTCATTGTCATGGCAACAGGATCACCAACATTGACCATGACATACACTGCCAACAACCTATGTGTGCATAACCCACAAACTTTTTATAAGTCTGCACCGGTGAATGTACTTAAGATCTCCGCTCAATCAAATAAATACTATGATGAGACTTTTGTAGGCTTTAACAGTTCGGCGGGCCAGGAGTTTGACCCACAATTCGACGGCTTCAAACTCTGGGGACTGGCTGAGGCTCCCCAACTGTGGACCGAGAAAGGGGAATCACGGCTAAGCGTTAACCAGCTTCCTCCTCCAACGGGAGGCCTCATCGTTCCCCTGGACTTTAAAACGAGCTATGCCGGGCAGGTAACCCTAAATGTCACGGGTATTGAAAGCTTTGATCCATCTCTTCCTGTAAGGCTTCAGGACCATATCAACGGATCGGTGACCGACCTGAGGCAGAACAACAACTATGTGTTTAACCATGATACCTCAAACACTGAAAAGAGATTCAGCCTGGTGTTCGGCTACCCGGCAGGGATCTATACAAACCTTGCCAACGATGGCAAAGTTTTTATCAGCAATGGCAGGATATACATGGATGTACCGTCAATGCAGGGCAATCCTGCCAAAATCACCCTGTATGATATGCTGGGACAGGTCATCCGCAGTCAGGAAAAAACAATGGACGGGATCATCATCATTGAAGCGCCGCTTGCTCAGGGTATTTACATTGTAAGTGTTTCAACACGGGGGAGGAATTTTGTCACCAAAGTCGTCAACAAATAAAACATACATGCTATGAAAAAGCACATTTATTTCTCACTGATAACAGTTTTCGTATGTTTAAGCATGGCCGTACTGGCCGATGGCCCAGGTCCTCCACCACCACCTCCCAATCCGGCAGGTGGAGGTGATCCGGTAGGCGCGCCGATAGACGGCGGACTTGGCATCCTCATAGCCATGGGAGCTGCATACGGGGGGCGGAAGTACTACCAGGCTAGGAAGTTAAAGAAACAGGACGGGGAAGAAGCGAAAGTCTCTGAAAATCCAGGGGAGGTAGTTTAAACTGAAAAACACCGCTGGCACTTCAATGAAAAAAGTAATCCTGTTATTCTTTATTGTCCTGACCATGAGTTCTTTAATTGCACCTCAGGTTAAGGTTTATAAAGGGACTTCAACCTATAGTTCTGATATAATCTGCACGGTTGAAGATGGGAAAGTATATAAGAAATCATCTTCCTATACATCTGACATTCTTTGTCATGTTGCAAAAAACCGGATTTACAAAGGGACTTCCAACTATACCAACGATGTGATCTATACAATTACTGATGGTAAGGTATACAAAGGAACATCTTCCTATTCTTCGGATATAGAATTTACCATCAAAGACAGCAGGATCTACAAGGGGACTTCTTCCTATACCAGCGACATTCTGGCGACAATTAAAGAGAACAAGGTTTATAACGGAACATCTTCCTACACTTCCGACATAGAGTTCACTATCAATGGAAACCTTACCATAGAAGAGTTTGTGGCGGTTTGGTATGCAGTAAAATACTGTTATTGACCTGTCCCTTTGCTTTTATTTTTCGGGTTTTTTCTCAGCTTTACTTATCGGGTTTTATGAAGCCAATTAATATACCGGGTAATTTCATCGACTCCTATCCCCGTTTCAACGGGTTATACCCTGTGTAAATCGAATAATGTTGTTCCACCCCGCACACCTGGCGTATCTTTGCTTCATCAACAAACAAAAACACAAGATGAAAGCAACAACAATCATAATCGCAGCCGCCCTGACCCTCTCCGTTAATGTTCTTTTCGCTGGAAACGATAATACTTCGGCAACCGAAGCAAGCCCGGCCACTTCGATAACCCTTGCATCGTTTGCACCTAACTTTCCTGTTGAGGCTGACTTTAATGACGCCGAAATGATTTATGATGCTGCATACCTGGCTCCCGGCAACCCAACCGAAGCTTCTTTTGATGAAATGTCATATGAAATGGTTTCAGCATTGAACCTTGCTCCTGTTGTTCAGTCAACTGCTGATGTTGATGATGAAATTGATTATGCTTACTTAGCACCCGCTGTTCCTGCACAGGCCGACTTCGAATAAACTCAATATATCTTCCCCCACACTTTGTGAAGCTGCCCCAAAAGGGCGGCTTTTTTTATGAATTTCCATACAGATGGAAGCAGTGGAAGCATCCCCCGTTTTCCTTTTTACAAAAAATATCTGAATCTGTTTAAACGATAACTATCCAGGGTTTCCCGCGCCGGACAAGGAATATCACCTTTATTGAGTACTTTTGGCAAATAGTTCGTTTGATACTTCTAATAATAAATAAATTGGTATGAAAAAGATTGCTGTTTATTTCTTGTTTCTATTTGCCGGATCCTGGCTCCTGATAGTATTCCCATCTTGTAAAAAAAGTTCGAATGATTCCGGTTCCTCGGTGATATCCTATTCCAAAATTACCTACCTGGGTACTACAAACCTGTCGGTTGCACGAACTCTGATGGTTGGAGCCTCTGCCGGTAATAAGATTGTGTTTGCCGGCGGTTACAACACTACTTCTGATTTCAATACTGTCGACATTTACGATGTTGCGACAGGTACCTGGACCGCTTCACAATTGTCGGAAAGCAAATACGGCCTGAGCGCTGGCACATATGACAACCTGATCTATTTTGGCGGAGGATGGACGCCAGGCGGGGTGGTGTCAAAGGTCGTCGATATCTACAATACCAAGTCGCAGTCGTGGACATCCTCTTTGCTCAGCCAGCCAAGGGGAGACCTGGCCGGAACATCAATCGGACAATATGTTATGTTTGCAGGAGGATGGGGTTTAGGTGGTGAATCCAATGTAGTCGACATCCTGAATGCAGGGACTGAAACCTGGACGACTGGTTTCCTGAGTGAGGCCAGGGAATATCCTGCTGCAACATCCTGCGGCACAAAAATGTTCATTGCCGGCGGTGAGACAGGTGTTTCAATTTACTCGGATGCAGTGGATATTTTTGATTACCAGACAGGTCTGTGGACTTATGATCACCTTTCCTTTGGCAGAGGCCAGATGGTGGCCGCCACATCAGGCAGCAAAGTTTTTTTCGCCGGGGGGCATAACAACGATTCGTTGTTCAGCAGGGTTGACATCTACGATATCAACACTAAAAACTGGGCAGTAACTTTCCTGAGCAAGGCAAGAAACTATATTACAGCGGCATCGGCGGGTAATCTCGTCATTTTTGCAGGTGGACTCACGCCCGCAGGATCAGTTGGTACCATCGATGTTTACAATGTTTCAACCGGCAAATGGACAACTGCAAGCCTCAGCATCCCAAGATTTGAGTTAACGGCGGTTGCCTGCGGAAACAAGATCCTGATCGCGGGTGGAACAACTAATATAAGTACAGGTGCCGTGTCAGCGGCTGTCGATGTATTTCAGGCAGAGTGATCAAACTCTCCTTGCCGTTTTATAATCACCACCCTATGATCCCAATGAACGAGAAATTGCGTATCACCAGTAAGAACCTCCTTCTACTCACGGTAACATACCTGCTTGTTGCTGTTACAATCAGTTCCTGCAGAAAAGAGAGCCCTGTCCCGGTTGTCCCGGGAGTTACCTGGCAGTATATCGAAACCTACGATCTGCCGAAGCTCAATCACATCCTGAATGCGGAACTTGAGGAATTCCTGGCGGGTTCGACCATGCATCTGGCCGATTTCCGGGGTCAGTTTGCCGTACCGGCCTACCCTGTAAAATTATACCGGGTAACTTATCCTACTATGGTTCCTGAACTCGGCATACACACGGTGGCCTCGGGACTGGTGGCCGTCCCCGACAACGGACTGGATTCCATGCCGGTCATATCATATCAGCACGGAACGGTTATGCTAAAAAGTGCCTGCCCTTCAAATCCCGATTCATCGCTCGAAACAAGGCTGATGATAGCGCAGTTTGCCTCCCGGGGCTATATCGTGATCGGACCCGATTTTATCGGCCTCGGTGTATCAGATCAGCCCCATGCAGATTTCGTCAGACTTAGTACGGAACAAGCCTGCGTTGACATGCTGAATGCTGCCAATAAAGTTCTTAAAGATCAGAAAATCAGGAAGGGGCCATTGTTCCTGCATGGATGGTCGCAGGGGGGATGGGCAACTATGACCTTTCTGAGGAAGCTGGAATCCATGAACATCCATGTGACGGCTGCATCAACGGCCTGCGCTACTGCCGACTTTTTCGCCATAATGGAGAGCTGGATCAACAATCCCCAGCCCGGAGATTCTCCGGTTCTGACGGCCATTGTATCCAACTGCCTCTTTTCATACCAGTATTACCACCGGGTGAATGGCCTTTCTTCCTCGGCAATCAGGCCCGAATTTTTCCAGTTTTCCAAAGATCTTTACGGATGGAATATGGATTACATAACGTTCCTCACAAAAACAACAATCCATGTCAGGGATTTTCTGCGGCCTGATTTCATGTTGTCAGGAAATATTGGAAGTTCCCCGTTCTGGCAGATCCTCGAGCAGGCCCAGGCTTACCGCTGGCGCTGCCAGACCCCGCTGAGGATGTATTATGGAGAGACCGATTCATTCATCCCGCTTTATCTCTCCACTCTGCCGGCAACTTATCAAAATCAATTGGGCTGCAATACCATTGCCATATCGGCAGGAGCCATAGCTGACCACGCCGCCGCCTATGTTTATTCACTTATTCATGTAAAGCCCTGGTTTGATGGCTTTGTGAAAAAAACCAATTGACAATATTATTTCAAATGCTCAATCTTTTCAAGGCACTCCTGTTCCCCGCTTCCGAAAAGGTTCTCCCGAAAATCACTTACCCGTATTCCGATATCCGCAGTAAGATCTTTTGCCCAGATTAAAAAGCCCGAATTGCACGCACATAGCCGGAATAATTCTTAACGGCCCAAATGTTGAATGCGACGGGTTGAAAGCCAAGGCTCCAGGCGGAGGCTGCATCGTACTCAGAGGAACTCCAATAATAATCAAAAGCAAAACCGCCAACAACACTTCTTTGAAGGTACAACTGGTACAGCTCGTCTTTAGATGGTAAGAACCAGTCGTTGTAACCGTTGAAAACAAGGTCGTCGCAAATACGGGCTGCAATGCCCGCCGTACTGCAGCTGTTTACAATTGCGGTCGTATTTGCCTGCCCCGTGCCGGTAACAGTAGATGTGGCGCCAAGATAGGTCCCGGCACAACCCCAGGGCGCCCCGGAACTCTGGTCGCTGGCAGCTGAAATCAATCCGTGTGTCTTTCCGGCAATATAACCTGAATCCCCGGGTTGATATATGTAAAAAACTATTCCCCCCTCGTAATTCAATCCTACGTAAACCAGCAACTGTGTTACAGTGGTTACCGGGGATAATCCACAGGAATTATAAGCCCATATATACCGTCTGTAACTATTGCCCACAATAAGTCCCGTTTCGGTATACGATGTGTTTGTTCCCATATCTGTTGCCGTATTATAATCGCTGGTGTTGCTCCATTTATATCCGATGGCATTCGGAACGGTACTCCAGCTCCATATGATCTGGGTTCCTGAAGCGACAGGAAGACCCGGGACCGGTGCCTGCGGATTGCAAAGGGAAACGGTTATCCAGCTGCCTGAAAGAAAAATGCATAATGCTCCCGACGTATTGCAGTCGGTGCAGAGGACCATCAGGCCAATAGCCGGATTGGGAATGGCATTCCGTTCCTGTAGCGTCATGCGTGGAGGCAGGAAACCTTTATTGGTAAATTTCACATCCAGGCCAGCCGATGGATCGGCGGGGCTGTTGTCGGAGTTAATCCCAACCTGGGTATAGGTTTGGATGGTTATAAATATCAAAATTCCGATCAGGGAAAAAAGTATAATTTTCTTTTTCATAGTCATTTTGGTTAACCAATGTCCAATCATTGTTTTTTTATTGCAGGCGGTCACGTTAAAAAGCCCGGATAGCCCGAACTGCGTAGGGATAGTACTTTTGCCAGTAAGATGTTATTCCGTTGACCATGTCTACGGCAAGAGCGTAACCTTCTCCCCCTATCTCAGTGTATTCAGAGGAACTCCAGTACCAGTATGTATTGATTTGGGTAAAACCTTGAACAGCATATCTTTTGTCGAATAATTTTAAAAGTTCTTCGGCGGTTGGTAAAAACCAGTCGTTATATCCGTTTAAATAAAGATCATAGCAAACACCGGCTGCAATTCCCGGTTCGCTGCATCCGCTCACGATCGCATTGGTACTTGAACGCCCATAGCCGATGGATTCGCTTGTGCCGCCAATCCACTGGATTGCAGGACAACCCCAATCAGTCAGATTTTCCTGATCTGTATAGGAGGCAATCAGTCCGTGAGTCTCTCCCGCTACATAACCATTATCGCCGGGTTGATAGATGTAAAAAATAATTCCACCCTGGTATGGCATCCCCGGATAAAACATGGATTGGTTCAGGGTGGTCGCCGGGGATACGTCGCAGGTATTATAGGCCCACACATACCGGGTATAGGTATTCGTATTGCTTAGTCCTGTTTCAGTATATGATGTATTATTTCCCACGTCAATTGCAGTAGAGTCCGTCGAGAAATTATTAGTAGTATTCCATTTGTACCCGGTTGCGCCTTCCACGGCCTGCCAGTTCCATACGATCTGGTTTGCTGAAGGGACATTGGTTCCTGCGACAGGCGAATTAACCTGAATCAAGGAAGTGGCTTGATTGAGGGTTGTTACAGCTGAGGTCCCGCAGGCAAAATATGCCCATATGTACCTGAAATATTCGGTATTGCATACAAGTCCTGTTTCAGTCCTGGTGATGACTGTTCCAATGTCTGTTGCCGTGCTGTAGTTATTGGTGTCATTCCATTTGTAGCCAACAGCGTTGGCCACGGAATTCCAGTTCCATATGATCTGGTTCCCTGAAGGTACAGGAGTGCCTGCAACCGGTGCAGGTGTACTGCAAGGGGTAAAGGTAATCCAGCCGCTGCCTGAAAAGAAGATGGATAATTCCCCGACAGTACTGCAGTCGGTGCAGATGACTATCAGGCCGTTTGCAGGACTGGCAATGGCATTCCGTTCCTGCATTGTCATGCGTGGCGGAAGAAAACCCTTATCGGTAAATTTCACATCCAGTCCGGCCGATGGATCGGGCGGGCTGTTGTCAGTGTTAATTCCAACCTGGGCAGAGGTTTGGATGGTCATGAACAGCAAAATTCCGATCAGGTAAAAAAGTATGGTTTTCGTTTTCATAATCATTCTGGTTTATCCATTGTCAGATCACTATTTTTTCTTCAGAGGATCATCTTAAAATGCACGAATAGCCCTGGTATTATTAATAGTCATATATGGAATGCGCATCTTATTGGTAATGTCCCACTCTCCATTGTACATGAATACCGACCATGCATTCTTAGCATCGTATTCAGAAGAACTCCAGTATTCCTTATCATGAAAACCCCCGACAGCGCCTTTTTGCAGGAACAACTGGTTAAGTTCTTCTTTGGAGGGTAAATACCAATCGCTGTAACCGTTCAAAACAAGGCTGGCGCATACCTGGGCAGCATGCGGGTTCTCAGTATAGCTGCAGCCGTTTACGATCAGTGTTGTATTTGCCAGCCCTTTGCCAATGGCGGTTGATGTGCCGCCAAGAAAGCTCGCATCACAACCCCAACCTGCCGAATTGCTCTGGTCGAAGGGAGCAGCTACCAATCCGTGCAATTCCCCCGCAACATAGCCTGAATCACCGGGTTTATACAAGTAGAAAAATATTCCCCCCTGGTAACTCATTCCCGGGTAGAGCAATGCCTGGTTGAGGGTAGTGGCCGAAGAAACTCCGCAATTGTTGTATGCCCAGACGTACCTGGTATAGGTACTGCCTGCGATAAGTCCGGCGTCGATTTTTGAGGTTTTTATTCCCATGTCGACAGCCGTATTGTAGTCATTAGTGGTATTCCATTTATACCCGGTTGCATTCGGAGCTGCATTCCAGTTCCAGATGATCTGGGTTCCCGTTGGATCATGTGTGCCGGCCTGGGGGGCGGGCGGATTGCAGAGAGTCACGTTCACCCAGTTCCCCGAAAGAAACACGCACATTGCCCCGATGGTCCCGCAGTCGGTGCAGATAACCATCAGCCCGTTTGCGGGGTTGGCAATGGCACTAAGTTCCTGCATTGTCATGCGCGGCATGAGAAAACCTTTATTTGTAAATCTCACATCCAATCCTGCCGAAGGATCGGCTGGGCCGTTATTGGAGTTAATCCCGATCTGGGCAAAGTTTTGAATGGTCATGAACATCAAAATTCCAATCAGGTAAAAAAGTATAATTTTCTTTTTCATAATCATTTTGGTTTATCCATTGTCCAGTCATTATTTATTTGCGGGCTGTTATTTTAAAAAAAAAATTCCGAGCGGCTTTACAAACCTTAAATATAGTGTAAATTTCAGTAATCTGTTCACTTGACTTTCCCTATAATTGTTGTATATTTGGTAAAATCACAATTGAATTCGTAATCTGTTCGGGAGAGAATATAAACACGGTAAAACATGATCTTATGAACATGCAAAAATCACCACACGGCATTTCATACAAATCTCTGCTCATTCTGGCAGGCATGCTCATTGTTTCAGGGGTTCAGCCTTTTCAGGTATCTGCACAGGAAGTCAATATCGGAAGCGGAGCCTGCCTGGTCAACAGCGGAACAATGGTCGTGGTGAATAATGCCGGAATTGTAAACACCGGCACAATCACAAACATTGCCACGGGAGCTATCAGTCTATCCGGCAACTGGCAAAACGATGGCGTGTATTCCGGGGCAGCTGGCAGCACTGTGGCGCTCGAAGGCGATTCGGTCCAAACCATAGGAGGGGCCAATGCCACTACCTTCAGCAATCTCACCCTGAACAACAGCAGCGGGTTCACTCTCCTGAATAACATCGGTATAAACGGGATCCTTGATTTCCAGGGCGGACTGCTTACTACCGGGAACTTTCTTGTTACCATAGGTTCGGCAGGCAGCATCAGCGGTGCAGGAGCCAGCCAGTATGTTAATGGCAAACTGGCCGTGACCTATGGAGCTCCGGCTTCAAAATTTTTCCCTGTCGGCAAAGGAGGTAACTATCATCCGCTAACGCTGCAATATACCAGTATAACCGGAACCAGCGTGGTGACAGCCGAACAGTTTGAGACACCCCTGACAGGCGCTCTGCCTTCAGGAATTACCTTGCTCACCACCAACCGCTCCTGGACTATCACTCAAACGGGAGGCAGCAGCCTTCAGTATTTCTTAACACTCGATCCGATAGGGCTGACCCCCACTCATTCGGTTATGATGCTTAAACAAGATGCCGGCACTATCGCCTCTTTTGCCACAAACTCTCCTTACTATACCAACACCCAAGCTCTGACCACCCTCAGCGAATTCGGTCTTGGCGAAGGCCAGGGGTATAATTTGATGGGGTCATTCAGATACCCCAATTCAGCCCACACCCCGCTTGATTCAACCGGGGTCATCATTAAACAAAACAACATCCCGCTTGATGCCACACTCACAGGCCAGGCAGGTTCATTTGCTTTCTCCAATAAAACAAACGGGACTTATACAATCAGCGCGTCGACTACCAGACCCTGGTTGGGCGTCAACGCTACGGATGCCCTTAAAGTTCGACGGCATTATACAGGTATTGAAACTCTGACAGAACCGGTCAGGCTGCAGGCAGCCGATGTGGACAATAATAATCTGATCAATGATAAGGATGAGATCAAGATCAAACGGAGGTTCGCGGGACTCGATAACTACTTCGAACACGGCGACTGGACCTTTGCCAAACCTACGGGAGGGGATACCGTGATTATCAGCGGTTCACATGTCAACCAGAATTTTTACGGCCTTTGTGTCGGCGATGTAACCGGGTCCAACATTCCTGGAACAGGATCAACAGGCTCAGGATTCCTGGCCCTTGTACACAACGATACAATCAAAGCATCTCCGGGTGAGGTGATAGAAATTCCGCTGAAGGTTACAAGTGAAGCCATTATCGGAGCCATTTCGATAGTTGCAGCTTATCCCGGTAACCTGATGCAGGTCAACGATGTTAAGATCCAGGAGGGGACACCGTATTATACGGGCAATAATGGACTGCGGATGGCATGGTCGGAAGCCAGTCCGCTGTCACTCAGCAAGGATCAAACAATGATTACTCTGGTTGTGAAAATATCAGAACAATTTTCAAAAAACGACCAGATCAGACTTACGCTCGACAAGGAATCCGAAATAGCCAATTCCGAAGGCGTTGCATTTGACACCCTGATACTGAATTTCCCAATGATAATTTACAAATACGGTGAAGGCATGGAAGATAATAAGCCGGCGACGAAGTTTGAAGTTTACCCTGTCCCAAACAACGGAGAGTTCAACGCCGAAATCACATCCGCAGACCAGAAAATATTTTCAATCCGTATCTATAACCAGCTGGGACAGGTCATCCGCGAAGTAAAAGACATCATTGTTAAAGGAAAGAAAATCCAGCGATTCGAACAGGGCAATCTGCCAAACGGAATTTACACGGTGGTCCTGCGAAACGAAACAGGCTCTGAAACCAGGAAGATAGTGATCAAACATTAAGCGGGCCAGGGCACAATTTCTTTGCGCGTTCTCACCTGTTAATGGTGAAGGTATCGAACACGATATAAGCCCCGGTGTTGCCCTTGTAACTGTTGACCGTTACGGTGCTGCCCGAGATGTCAATAACGCTGAAGTAATAGGTCAGGCTGTCGTTGTGCACATTCCAGGAGGCTCTGATGGCCGGATCGATGGAAGTAGTCTCAACGTGAGTGCCGCAGGTGCCATTCAGAAGCTGAACAACATTGTTCTGCCACGATGGAGTCGGTGGTATGGTCTGCGGATTAGGGGCCACGCTGCTGTCGATGGTCTTCCGGGAATAGAGATGCGAATGTCCGCAGGCGTATAAGTCGAACTTGTTGGCGTCAAGGAATGCCCAGAGCTCTGTATAGGTCTTGTTGGCCGCGGATGGCTCTTCAGGGTCGTGGTTTACATAGTAATAGGGTGAATGGATGAACAGGAATTTATGCGTTGCCCTGGTTTGGGCCACCTGTGTTTTTAACCATGACATCTGGGTGGAATCGATGTTGCCCCCCACTGTCGAGTCTTTGTAGGTGTGGGTCAGGTAATAGGCGTCCAGTACGGCGAAAAAGGAATTGCCGCCCGGGGAAGTGAAGGAATAAGTCAGGTGCTGGTAGCCTGGAGGCCCGTTGGAAGGGTTTTCCGAAAACACTTGCTGGAACTCCTGCTGGTTCCCAAGATTGAAACCCGAATCAGAGCTTGATAAATAAAGCTCATGATTGCCAAGGGCGGTATACAAGGGTATTCCATTTGAAGTCAGGGGTGCGAACAGGTCTTTCCATGCCTGGAAGGTATATGTGGAATTGATATAGCCGCTGTAAGACATATCTCCGCCGAACATAACGAAGGACGGCTTGGGTGCCAAGGCACCGACCTGGCCGATGATGGCATTCAGTACCGGTGTGTTCACCTGATCCAGAGTCGATGTGCCGCGGCAATCGGCCATGAATACGAAACGAAGCGTTTCTCCTGTTCCTGGCTGTTGCTCCGACTTGTGTGTGCAGCCTCCGCCCAGCGTCACCACAATAAAAAAAAGTACCGTCACTGCTGTTATCCTGAGGTGGCTTTTCACGATCCGGGATGTGACCTTTAATAGATTTGTCATAGCTTTCTTCCTTTCTTCAGTTTGAAACCTTTAACCTTAAGTTTGAATCTTAAGGATATCCTTAACGGGTATGTTTATCTCAGTCCCTAACAAATGTATGAATAATGGCCGCGCCATTTTCAGGAAAAAGAAAATACTGTCTCAGCACTGTACGGATAGAACAAAATTTTGGAGATTGGTTTTACCCTGGATAGTAAACTTCATCGGCCTGTCCGGTTTCTCAAAGGTTTATTCCATACATTCAAATCATTATTAAACGAACAAAAAATTAAGTATTTTTACTATAAATATCAAAACCTCAACCCAATGAAAAAACCTGTCAGAATTATTTCTTTTGTGTTACTCATGGGAGTAATTGCATTAAATTCCTGTAAAGCCCCAGGGCCCGGGAACGACGAGAAAGATAAAGCAGCTGTTGCTGATACTATTACCAGGCTGATGACGGAAGTAACCAATTATGCAAATCAGCTGAATGCCGATTCTACTTTTAAATACCTGAGTTCCGATAGTTCTTCGATATTCATGTCGGCAGGCATGCATTATTCGCATGGCAACCTTTACAGCGTGTTCAAAAACCTTTACAGCAGGCTTAAAAGTCAGCAGATATCAGTCGTTTCTTCAATAGTCAAAGTTCCTGCGCCGGATGTCGCAGTCTGGATAGGTTTTCTGAAGAACAGCTATATCACCAGGGCAGATCAGGTGTTCGACGGCTGGCTCTGCGAAACCTGGATATGGCAGCGTAAAACGGATGGCTGGAAGGTGATCCATTACCATGAATCTATCCTGAGTGCGCCTTCACCCGATCAGAAAAAACTGGTGGAAACCGCCCTGGGTAAGCTGGCAGGAGAACTTGCAGTGAAATCATTAAAACCTGAAGACATGATGCCTTTGCTTACTGAATACCTGAAGAAATATCCTTTGGTGTATGGAACCACCTTGGCCTTTGCACCTTTCGAATCAAATGGGAAGAGCATTAAAAGAGCTCCTTATTTCTATCGTTCCGGCAGTGAATTCAAACAGGTTAACCTGCCTGAAGCATATGATTACACTGCAAGCGAATGGTATGCCGTCCCGGTCCGTACCAAAGCGCCCTTCTGGAGTAGTCCATATTATGACGACGGAGGCGGTGGTGTTGTGATGATCACATATTCCATCCCGTTGTACGGTAAAGACAATGTCCTGACAGGAGTGCTGACCAGCGACCTGGAATTAAAATAATAAGGAATGACCTGCTTATCCTGAATTAGAAAATTGATTATTAAACCAGGAGATAGACAGAGATACGTAAAAATCAAGGCATTTCTTCCAGATGAAATCCTTAATTGTCCGGGCCGGTAAAATTAGTACTATGAGACATTTTTGCTTTATATTTCTTTTTCTTTTTTCTCTTGCTTGTTTTTCGCAGGATACGATAACAATAAATCTTTATCCGGGAGATACATTTAAAACGATCCCTTCCGATTTTGCCGGTTTGTCGTTCGAGAAGAACAGCCTGAACAAAGGTTTTTTTAGTCCTCACCGTGATACCTTGATCCGGCTGTTTCAGACATGTGGGATTAAGTCGCTGCGTATCGGAGGAAATTCAGTAGATAGAGACACACTAACCAATGATACAATAAGCACGGATACTACATACACACGAGCAGAATTAGACGGTTTATTTCTTTTTGCGCAGAAAGCCGGTTGCAAAATTTTAATGGGTTTAAATTTAAAAGATTCTAATTCTTCACTTGCCGATACCGAAGCAAGTTATGTTATGCAATATCAAAATAGTGTGCTGTTTGGATTTGAATTGGGCAACGAGCCCGACCTTTACCGTAAATCAACATACACGTATATCGATTATATACAGGATTACATGTCTTATTATAATGCAATCCAGCAATCTAACCCTGCGGCTGTTTTCACGGGACCTGCTTGTGCCAGTCATCACTATGAATTCACGGAGCCATTCTGCAGGCATATGGATACCATAATATCAATGCTTACGCAACATTATTATGGAGGAGTAAAAAATGCAGCAACAATTTCTGAGCAGATAGAAACTTTGATGGATACGGGAAAACTTAATTATGTATCAGCTGTGGTAAGGAGTTTGGTTAAGTGTACCGATAATAGCGGGATCCCTTTTCGCATGAGTGAATGCAATTCACTTGATGATGGAGGCCAACTGGGCGTGAGTAATTCTTTTGCTTCAGCCCTGTGGGCTTTGAACTTCATGTATAAGTTGGCTGAGGATAGTTGTGCAGGAGTTAATTTTCATGGAGCCCTTGATGGATGGTATACTGTTTTTTCAAGGTATGGTAATATTTATCATGCACGTCCGATTGCCTATGGAATTCTTGCTTTCCAAATTGGGAGCAAAGGCAGGTTCATTGCTGATACGGTAAAGAACAATATTAGAAACCTTAATAGTTATAGTGTTATTGACAGCTCGAACAATATATATACCACTATCATTAACAAAGAAACAGATACATTGAAAAGTGCGGTGATAAATTTAGCAGTGACAGATACCGCAAACGTTAACTATCTAAGTGCAGAATACGTGCAGCTAAGTTCACATTCTTTGAAAGACACAACCAAAGTTATGCTTGGCGGACAGGTGGTAGATTCATTGGGAACAATTCCTGCTTATACCTGGCTGCCGTTGACAGTTACCTCTCATACGATAAAAATCCCTGTTCCTGCCGGATCAGCTGTTGTGGTAAAATTCAATTACCAGAACGTAACTTCGATAATTGATTATTCCGAAAAAAATAAGCACTTTCTCAATCTATATCCCAATCCGGCATCAGATAAAGTAAGCATTATCACTGACACGACTGAGCCTTCTGTTATTTTCATTTATAATCTGCAGGGACAAATCCTTTTGCAACAGCAGAAACAACCAGGTAAAACAGAGATTGACATAAGTAAACTTGCAAAAGGAGTTTATATAGTGAGATTATACAGCAACGCCAGGGCAGAAGCAGGCAAGATAATCAAAGAATGAAATATTAAATAGGTAAGTTTTATTTTAATTTTATTCAATCAATCTTTTACGCCGAAAACCCGCATAGATGTTTACAATTTTAAAAAAAGTCGCATTTCGTAACCTAATCTAAAGCTTTGGTCAATGAAAAACACACACATTCTAATTGCTATGCTTCTGTTCTTTAGCAGTGCATTGGTAATACTTTCAAGCTGCTCCAAAAAGACCGATAAAAACAATAATCCAACACCCTCCACAGTAACCGATATTGACGGCAATATATATCACACCGTAACGATTGGAACCCAGGTTTGGATGGTTGAAAACCTGAGAACCACTAAATATAATAATGGCATAGCAATACCTTTGGTAAATGATGGTACTTCATGGTCAATTTTAACCTCTCCCGGATATTGCTGGTATGATAATGATGCTGCTACGTACAAAAACACTTATGGCGCTTTGTATAACTTTTATGCGGTAAACACTGGCAAACTTGCTCCTGCAGGCTGGCATGTGCCCGCAGATAGCGAGTGGACAATACTTACTACATATCTTGGAGGAAAAAGTATTGCCGGTGGAAAGATGAAATCGACCGGCACCATAGAGACTGCCACTGGTTTATGGTATGACCCGAATACCGGCGCAACTAATGAAAGTGGATTTACAGGCCTTCCGGCAGGCAACCGTTCCTTACCTGCGTTCAAAGACATTGGTATCTTCGGTAGCTGGTGGAGTTCTACGGGTGATAATTCAGGCGAAGCTGCGAACCGGAGCTTGTACTACAGTGACATCACTGTATGGCGTGGATACGGCCTTAAAAATTTCGGAAATTCTGTGCGTTGTGTTAAGGATAATTAAGACAATCTGATACAATTTTGCTGTAAGTGGCTGATTTTCTTGCTAGCCTTACCGCTCAATTTGCAAATGTCAATTTCCCCGTATAAGTATTTATCCTGATAATTACTTGTGTTAACAAACTTCCTTCCTGGTGTCACAGGATAACAACATCTGGTCAGTACTATGATTTATTGGACTTTGCGCTATATTTGCCATTCAAGGCAAACAAAGCAAGAATGAAATTCATGTTTGGAATAAATCACCAATCGCTGATGATATCAGATTCAATCTGTAGTCTTCCTTCTGACTCATAAAAAGTAAATAATAACAAATGGACATTACAAAAACTAAAAAAAGGTGGATCCTCATTATGTTATTGCTTGCTGTCATTGCCATTCTGGCTTTATATCCGTTGCCGCCTCAAGCTCCCATCCAATATTTCGACAGGCAAAGCGGCTTGTTGAAAACTGAAAAAGTGGCTGGCGAAAAGTTGTTGGTGTGGCTGTATAATAATCCGGTCGGCGAAGCGACATTGTGGGCTCTGGCCAAAAGAAAGGTGGTTTCTACTGTTTATGGCAACAGTATGGATCATCCTTCATCAGCTAAAAAAATACAGCCCTTTGTTGAAGAATTTGATATCGATATGAGCACCGCCCAAAAAAAGGAGTTCAACTCTTTCAACGATTTCTTTACCAGGAAACTTAAGAATAATGCCAGACCGGCGGATACTAATTCCATTGTTGCAGTGTCGCCTGCCGATGGAAAAATACTGGCATATGTCAATATCAGAAACAGCGATTTTATCATCAAAGGATATCGCTTCAATATTTTTTCGTTTTTGAATAATGCCCGCCTTGCTCAAAAGTACCTTGATGGCAGCCTGGTGATCATCCGGCTTGCCCCTTTTGATTACCACCGTTTCCATTTTCCCATTGGCGGAAATGTATCGCCCACAACACGGATTGACGGTGATTATTATTCAGTAAACCCCCTTGCTTTGCACAAAATGGCTGAAATATTCTGCCTGAACAAAAGGGAGTTTACCATCATTTCAAACCCCTTGTTTGGAGATGTTGTGATGACTGAAGTAGGTGCAACCATGGTAGGAAGTATCGTACAGACATATACAGGGAATTTTGTAAAAAAAGGCGAAGAGAAAGGGTATTTCAAATTTGGAGGTTCCACGGTAGTACTGCTGTTTGAAAAAAACAAAATTCGCATCGATGAAGATCTTTTAATTAATACTTTAAAGGGTTATGAAACCGTGATCAAAGAAGGAGAAAGAATTGGTGCAGCTATGATTAAACCAACAGTTTCGAGGTAGTGATTAATTGGTTGGTTCGGGACTGGAAACAGTTAAACATGGCTGGATTTCTATTTGCGGACTAGAAAAAACTATGGTACTGGATGCCTCATGATCATACGTCAAACATAAAATTAAAGAACATCGTCATTACAACCAGTTGAAGTAAAAATTCTTTTTTCATACTTTAAGTTTAAAGATTGAAGTTGTTTATTATGGTTTCATTATGCAAATGGATGAACATTTGATAAAGGTAGGACTTTACCTGCCGGGATCTTCTAACGGACAAACATATGTTTTTTTAGTTATGGGATCCATTGCCAGCTGACTTCCATAAATCTGCCTGCGCCCCTCTTTCAGTGCTACCCTGTCTTCAAGTAAATCTAACTGATCCGCCCTGGCCTTCCCATTGTTAACCGCCTCTCTCATTATTGGCAAATACTTTTCCTGCGTTTTAAGGTCGGAATGCTGAATTACGGCAAAGAATGTTGAGTTCCAGAGTTCCCCGACTACATCAGCACCTAACCAGCCATAATGATCTATTATAGAAATAATCCATACCCTGTTTATCGAATCTGCTTTCCTGAGTTTTTCTTTAAATGCTTTATCTTTTTCTATTGAATCGACTTCTTTTGATTCCCAGCCATATTTTTCAGCAACCGTACTTACTTGTAATATTCCCGGTCATCCTGGCAAAAAGCAATATTAACCGCCATCAATAACGATATTCCTAAGAAAATAACAGATCTCATCATCGCTTTATGAAATCGTAAAATTGCAGCTTAATGACCATATTTTTTGAAGGAATCAGGATCTTCGCCTGAGACATATAATTCAAATCTGGCAACAGGTAGTAGGTGGCTGAAAATTCCGCGCTTATGCCTTTAAAAGTTGTTGAAATAGTCGCATAGGCTATGGTATAGGATCGGGTATCAATCCACCATTTCAGTTTGTCTCCCTTGGTGAGAACATTGGAACCCGAAACCAATATTTGTCCTCTTGCATCAGGAGTACTGATGCTTGCCTTTGAAAAAAAAGAATGTCTTGTACTGTCATCTTCAAGAGCATATTTTTCAAGGAAAATCCGGAGGTCACTCATAAAAGCAACGATTTTAGACTTCTGATTTTCGGTTATCTGGCGGATAATAATGGTCGATGGAAGTGGAGCTTCCTGATTGCTGATTACTTTTCGGATCTGTAGTCCATTTGATTTGTGGGAAACTTCCTCTATGAGCAACTGCATTAGCTTGTCATCTCTTGTGACTTCTGTCTTGACCTTCCAGGAATATTGTTTTCCGGACGCTTCACTGGTTTTCCAAACCTGGGAGAATTTCTGATCTATCTCACTGGTATTAAGGAGGAGTTTTTGTTGCTGAACGATCAGTGGAAAAAAGAGCAATAGAAGCAGGCTTAAGGAATATGCAACTGCTTTCTTGTTCATGTCATTCCAAATTTACTATTTACCTTTTCGTCAATAAAAATAACCAATTTTTATGGAATCTATTTAACAAACCTCAGGATCAATTTTGCCCCGATCAATGTCATAAACTTTAGCCAATGATTGTTGATCTGCCAGTCTAATACGACATCAATTGTAGAAGACTACAATTGGTGTTCTTTGCAGTATGATTTGACAGGTGCTTATATCCATTAGTGTTGCACCCAAATAAGTGATATCTGGACCTTCATTCCTCGTTCTCCAGTAGCCGTTCAATCCGCATATCGGGGATGAGCCACATCAAGGCCACCAATGCAAAAAGTGTCAGAGCTGCCAGGGGTACGATTAATGCGCAGGGGATCGCCGCAGCATAGATCACAACCGAGATCTTTCCTTTAAAGTCACTCCCGATCGCTTGGGCGAGGACCGATTCCTTTCCATGCTTGAAGAGGATGAACCGTACAAGAATATAGTATGCCACAGCCGCCATCAGGAGTACCATTCCATAAAGTGCCACAGGAGGTCCGGCAAAGCCGTGCTCGCCCATCCACGCCGTGGTGAATGGGATCAGGGAAAGCCAGAAAAGGAGATTCAGGTTTGCCCAGAGAATGCCCCCGTTCACTTTTTTTACCGTATGCAGAAGATGGTGATGGTTGTTCCAATAAATCCCAATGAATGCGAAACTCATTATATAGCTGAGGATCTTTGGGATCAACGGCCAAAGGGAAGCGAAAGAGATGTCGTCCGGGGGACGAAGTTCAAGGACCATAATAGTTATGATAATGGCGAGTACGCCGTCGCTAAATGCTTCCAATCTGTTCTTGGTCATTTTATCCGGGGATTGATCAGGCCAAAAATAGTGATTATTGAGAATAACAGATAGGACAGTTATCCTGACCCCATTGCGCCGAACTTGTTTGACCATCTTGCCCATTTAAAAATCAATGTACAAGAGGGGTCAACGAAAATCGGCCTTAGAGGGTCAACTCCATTGGCCTGCCCAGTTAGAGATTAGATTCTCAGGCACCTGTGACAACATTATGTAAATTTTTCAAGTTTTGTCTTTAAATAATTTTTGTATCACTAAATCTGAATCAAATGGAAACTAAAATAAAAAAGTCCTTCATCGCTGGAATTCGAAGTGCGGTATTTGCATTTCTGACTGTGATTTTAGCAACGATTTTGTTATTCGCTATTGGCGAAGGAACAAAGCAGGATGCTTTAGCCTATGTTGTGTATGATTTAGTAATTGTCGTTGGTTGACCTGAAGAATCCTGATGACATGAACCTGGTAAAAAGAATTATGTCAAAGGCGGATGTTGTTATCGAAAATTTCCGCCCCGGCACAATGGCCAAGCTGGGCATTTCCACTGAAGTGCTTGTGAAAGAAAACCCGAGGTTGATCGTTTGTTCCATTTCGGGTTTCGGGCAAACGGGCCCTATGAGCCAGGAGCCTGCATATGATTCGGTGATCCAGGCACTATCAGGATTGATGAGTGTCACCGGGTTCCCCGACGGGATCCCGACCAGGGTGGGCACGTCGATTGGTGACCTGAGTGCCGGGCTTTTCGCCTATGCCGCAATTACCACTGCTCTCTATGCCAGGGAAAAAACCGGCAAGGGAACAACAATCGATATTTCCATGCTGGATGGCTTGTTCTCCCTGATGGAGCATGGACTTATGGATTCCCTTGCTTTAAAGATCAACCCGGAACGAATTGGTAACAGGCATCCTTCCATTACTCCATTCGATGCCTTTACCTGTAAAGACCGCCTCATCGTAATTTGCTGCGGGAACGACGTGCTTTTCTCACACCTTTGCGACAACCTCGGCTTGAAGGATCTCCCGAAGGACGAACGCTTTGTTACGAATGCATTCCGCAACGAGAACCAGCAGGCTCTCAAGGACCTGCTTGAAGTACCGCTTAAGACAGATACAGCAGCTTCCTGGCGTGAAAAGCTTGAAAAGGCAGGTATTCCCGTGGGCCTGGTGCTTTCTGTGGAAGAAGCGGAAAACCTTGAACAGATCAGGTTCAGGAATATGGTAGAACATTCCGGTGATAAGGAGGTTCCTGGCAATCCTATCAAATTCGGTGCCTACTCATCAGAAATCTCGCCTCTTGTTCCTCCTAAGCTTGATGCTGAAGGACCCGGGATCAGGAAAGAATTCAGTGAATGAACATCCCGGTAACACCAGACCCGGATACCAGGACCGGACTCTGCCTGAAGCTTGGAGGACTGCTCTTTTCGGGAGGTGCCTCAACACAGCGAATCATTGATTCGGTATCCGAATTGTATTATTACCTGGGCGGTGCATCTGACCTCACAGTCACTGTATCCTATGACGCGGTAATGGTTTCGGAAAGCAGGGGAGAAGAAAGGACAGAAAGGTCAAAGCGGTTTCCTGCGACTTTTACTGCCAACGTAAGATCCCTGATGGAGATCAGCTCTTATCTGCATAGCCTTGAGCGAACCCATCCCACAACTTCTGGCATATCTGAATTTCTCGACAAGGTTGCCATCGGGCCACAGGTATACCCGGTGACCTTCCAGTTTCTTGCTGCGGGGGTGCTTGGCGCATGTTATTGCGCCATTAACAACGGTGACCTTTGGGCCATGGTTGCATCCTTCGTTTGCACTATGGTCATTTTCGGGTTCAGGAGGACATTCATACATGCAGGCATGAACTTCTATGCCTCCACTCTACTGGCCCTGCTTGCTGGTGTTACCCTGGCTGTTTTTTTTAGCAGGGTCGACCTGGTAACGGCAAAAAGCGTCGCAATTGCAGCACCTACCCTGTTCCTGATCCCGGCTGTCCCGATGGTGCTTGGAGGGATGGACATCCTCAGGAACCATAACGGCATTGGTGTGGCCAGGTGGGCATGCCTTTTCATGATGATGATGACTATATTCCTTGGGCTCGCCATTGTGGTGGGGCTAACTCAGCCCGTACTCGAAACAACAGAAATATCAGCCAGGCCCTGGCCCTTGTTCCTTCTCGTTGTTATCCTTGCCTGTGCCATCGGTTCGGCAATGCTTGGCATTCTCTTTAACTCCCCGGTGAAATACCTGCCTTTGTTTCTATTGTGCGGGGCAACGACCTGGGGAGTGAGAGCCCTGGCAATGCACTTAGGCTGGAGCCCCGAGGGAGGAACTTTTCTGGGAGCTGTTACCTCGACCCTGCTTGCCATTTTTATTTCAAGGAAAACCCATGTTGATTGCGTGATTCTTGCAATGCTGAGCGTGATACCCATGGTCCCGGGGTACATGGCAATAAGAGGTATAAGGGGAATTTTTGCAATTACAAACCAGGGAGGTGAGATTTCCCTTTCCGGGGTTTCCGAAACGACGCATTTTATATTTACAGCAACACTGATATTCCTTGCAATTATTCTTGGCCCTGTATTCACCCTACTGATAGCCGACCGCAAATCGGCCAGAATATGAATGTATAATTTTAACTGCAAAATCAAAACTCTGTCTGTACACTTGAATTTAATTACCCATAGCCTCCTCGTGAATTCCCGTAACCGTTCCTATCATGCTGCTCGGGATAAAAAATCTGAAATTTTAGTTTGTAGGTGCAAGTCAATTTAATAGACTATATCAGGACACCCCTCACCAAAAGGAAAACACTTTCTAATAACGCACCGGGTATGATTCCTGGAAATTTCAAAACCATTTTAGATTTTTATAATTTACCATCAATTACTAATAGGGACCCTGATTCTGTTGGGGGGAAAGACGGGAAAGAAAATGACCCAATGTAGGTATATAAGTATTCAATCAACAAAAAAGCCACTCACTGCATTTGCTGTAAGTGGCTGATTGTCTTGGCTCCCCCTATTGCTCAAAGTTGCAACCACTCGGCAAATTTTTTTCTGACCATTACTATTTGATGTCGAATATAGTCTTATTTTTCGACATAATTGATTTTTTATGTCGGATGGAATAAGAAAATTGTGTTTTAATGTCGGATTTATTATCTTTGTACGACATCAAACTGCAAAAACCGATCAGAATCGACATTTATTTTTTTCATGTCGCCGATTACTTTAAAACCCGACATATATGGCCTTTGATCCGAAAATCCCGTATAACGATCTTCCCGATCTTCCTCCCGAGTTGAATGCGGAGACCCGCGAAATACTCCTGAACCACCTATTAATGGCCTCCCGTAGCCTGGCAGAACTTAAAGGGCTTTGTGAGACAATGACGAAAGAGGCCCTCCTGAATTTGTTATTCAATACCCTTGTTATTCAGGAAAGTCGCGACAGCTCAGCCCTCGAAAACATTGTGACCACCCAGGATGAACTGTATCAGGCTGTGTTAAGTATCGAAAATGCCAATCCGGCCGCAAAGGAAGTCTTATCCTATCGGGATGCCCTTCAATCAGGTTTAGGGCTGATGAGAGAAAATCAGAATTTGATTACGACCAACCTACTGGTCTCAATAGTTCAACGGATCAAACAAAATCAGTCAGGGATCAGAGTTCAACCCGGAACAATATTGAAAAATTCGATAACGGGTGAAACCATTTACACTCCTCCTTGTTGCGAAGAAGAGATTCGAAGAAAAATGTCGGGTCTGGAACAGTTCATCAATTTAAATGAACTGAGTCCCTTTGATCCGTTTATCAAACTTGCGATGATCCATTATCAGTTTGAGAGCATTCATCCATTTTCAGATGGCAATGGAAGGGCTGGCCGGATCCTGAATATCCTGTATCTGATCCAGCAGCAACTCATCCCTCAGCCGGTGTTATACCTGAGTGCATACATAATCGACCACAAGCAGGATTATTACAGGTTATTGAATGAAGTAACGGCTAAGGAAAACTGGCGTGACTGGATCCTTTTTATGACAACTGCGATAAACGAATCAGCGCAATTGAGCATAAGACAAATCCGGGGAATTTTGGCATTGAAAAATGAAATGGGACCCTTGATTTTTAAGACTCTTGAAAAATTCGGGAAGCGTACCGAATTATTGGATTTGATGTTTGAATTACCCTATCTGAAAATTGAATTGCTGGTTAAAAAGGGGATCGCCCATCGTGAGACGGCCTCAGGTTACTTGAAAAAACTTGAACAGGATGGCCTGCTTACCGCCTATAAGGAAGGAAAAAACACTTATTTTGTCAACCATCGATTGATGAACTTACTGATAAGAAGGTCGTAAAAGTTGCAACCACCGAATCACTTGGTAATAAAAGAAAAAGCCAACATTTATCAGAGAAAAGCTCAAAGTGCCAAGTCCAAAACGCAAAATCCGAAATGTAATGTGCGAAATAACTCGGACTGCGCACTTAACATTTCGGACTTGTCCTTGCTCCCCCTGCTGGACTTGAACCAGCGACCCTCTGATTAACAGTCAGATGCTCTAACCAACTGAGCTAAGGAGGAATTCAGGGGCGCAAAATTACAAAGAATAGCCGAATTTCCAAGCTCCCCCGAAAAAAAATCACAAACACTTGCCGGTTAATAAGGGCAATTCAGCGATAATCAACCGGCCTGCGTATAAATTAACTGATTTTTTAATCTGTTATATGTAACTCTGCAGGTAAAATTGAGTCTTATGTCTTGCTGTCCCTGAACACGGGATAATAATGCGTTACCATGATAGACATCAGCAATATTCATAAAACATACATCACAGGCAGCAACAAGCTTCATGTGCTTAAAGGCATTGACCTGAAAGTCGAAGCAGGAGAAATGATTTCAGTTATGGGCGCCTCCGGCTCGGGGAAATCAACTCTGCTGAATATCCTGGGTATCCTCGATAATCATGACCACGGGGAATACCTTCTCAGCGGGATCAGGATTGAAAACCTGAATGAACGAAAAGCTGCCCGACTCAGGAATAAATACCTTGGGTTCGTATTTCAGTCATTTAACCTCGTCTCCTTTAAAAACGCAGCAGAAAATGTGGCCCTTCCTCTTTATTACCAGGATGTTAAACGGAAAAAGAGGAATGCCATAGCCATGGAATACCTTGACCGCATGGGTTTGAAGGAATGGGCCCATCACCTGCCGAATGAACTTTCGGGCGGACAAAAACAACGTGTTGCCATCGCCCGGGCCCTGATCGGGAAACCAAAGGTCATCCTTGCCGATGAACCTACAGGAGCCCTCGATTCAGTTACATCCCAGGAAGTTATGGATATCCTTACCGATATCAATAAAAATGAAAATATTACCATGCTGATCGTAACACATGAACTTGATATTGCAAAACGTACCCAGAAAACCATAAGGATCACCGATGGACTGATCACGGAAATAGTAAAGAATGAGCAGACCTTAATGAACCTAAGAGCATAAATTGGGCACCAGGTTCTGGGCATAAGGTAAAGGACCCAGAACCCAGAACCCAGGACCCAGAACCCAGGACCCAGAACCCAGAACCCAGAACCCAGAACCATGTTCTCCATTGACCGCTGGCAGGAAATCTATCTAACTATCAGGAAAAACAAACTAAGAACTTTCCTGACGGGATTTGCCGTGGCCTGGGGTATCTTTATGCTCATCATCCTGCTTGGATCAGGCAACGGACTTGAAAATGGAGTGAAAGAACAATTCAAAGGCGGCGCCATGAACGGGATCTGGATCAGCAGCGGGGTTACCAGCGTTCAGTATAAAGGACTGAAAACGGGAAGGGAAATAAAATTCACCGACCAGGATTACAAGCTGATCAAGAACTCCATCAAAGGCTACGACCATATTTCAGCCAGGTTGTTTCTCGGAAGCGTCCTGGTTTCCTATAAAAACGAATACGGTACCTTCTTTGTCTCACCCAGCCATCCCGATTACGGTTACATAAAGGAAGTGCAGATACTTCAGGGCCGTTTCCTGAACCAGATCGATATCAGGGAATGCAGGAAAGTGGCCACCATCGGTGAAAAGGTAAAATCCCAACTGTTCAAGGGAAGAGATACCGTTGCACTTGAAAAATACATCAATATCAAAGGCGTACCGTTCAAGATCATCGGGATCTTCCGCGATTTCGGCCGTGACGACAACGAACAAAAACGGATCTATATCCCTATAACAACCGCCCAGAAAGTATTTTACACCAGCAATGTCATCAACCAGATATCATTCACCACGGGCGATGCATCGCCTGCTGAAGCTGACGCCATGCTCAGGAAAGCCAAACTGACCCTTTCCCGCTCGCATACTTTTTCTCCCGAAGACCCAAGGGCCATCGATATCATGAATAAAAGCGAGGATGTGAAAAGGTTTAACGCCCTGTTTGCAGGCATCAGGTTGTTCATCTGGATCATCGGCATCGGGACCATTATCGCCGGGATTGTTGGCGTAAGCAATATCATGATGATCTCGGTCAAGGAAAGGACAAAGGAAATAGGGATCAGGAAAGCCCTGGGCGCAACCCCGGGTTCTATCATCGGGCTGATCATGCAGGAAGCCATCCTCATCACAGGATTTGCGGGTTACGTAGGACTGGTACTCGGAGTAGGCCTCCTGGAACTTATCACTAAAAGCATGCCGCCTTCCGACTTCTTCAGGAACCCTGAAGCCAATTTCGCAATTGCAGTGGGGGCAACAATTTTACTGATCATCGCCGGAGCTTTCGCCGGATTTTTTCCGGCAATAAAGGCAGCGGCGATAAGGCCGATAGAAGCGCTTAGAGAAGAATAATATGTTCGATTTAGACCGTTGGCAGGAGATTTACCATGTTCTGAGAAAAAATAAACTCAGGACTTTCCTTACCGCTTTTGGTGTGTTCTGGGGCATTTTCATGCTCGTGATCATGATGGGATCGGGCGACGGCCTCAAAAACGGTGTCTCCCAGAACTTCGGCGACATGGCCACCAACAGCGTGTTCATCTGGGCACAACAGACCTCAGTCCCGTATAAAGGATTTACAAGAGGACGACAATTTTATTATGAGAATGCGGATGTCAGAGCTCTGGATGAAGCAATCCCCGAAATAAAATACCTGGCTCCGCGCACTAACGTGGGCGGGTTTAACGGGGCGAGCAACGTGATCCGCGGACTTAAATCGGGGGGCTTCCAGATCTTCGGAGATTATCCGGTTTTCGACAGCATAGATCCTGTAAACCTTCTGCAGGGAAGGTTTATCAATGAAATTGACATCAAGGAAAAACGTAAGGTCGTCGTCATAGGACTTAGAGTCAAGGAACTGCTGTTCGAAAAGAATGAAAACCCCATCAACCAGTATATCCAGGTCAACGGGGTATATTTTAACGTGGTAGGATTGTTCAAGTCAAAGCGCACCGGGGAAGCCGCAAGCAATGACAACCAGAGGATCCATATGCCGTTCACAACCTGCCAGAAGACCTATAACATGGGTGATGCCATCGGCTTTTTCAATATCACCTCGAAAGACGGTATCCCAGTTGCCGTTGTTGAAGAAAAGGCGATCAGGGTACTGAAAAAACGGCATTCCGTCGCCCCCACAGATGATGCTGCTATCGGGCATTTCAACCTGGAAGTTGAATATAAAAAGATGGTCGGACTGTTCTTTGGGATCAAAGTGCTGGTGTGGATCGTAGGCATAGGGACCCTTTTTGCAGGCATCATCGGCGTAAGCAATATCATGCTGGTTGTAGTCAAGGAAAGGACGAAAGAGATCGGCATACAAAGGGCCCTGGGGGCAACCCCATGGATCATCATCAGCCAGATCATCACCGAATCGGTTGTGCTGACGACTTTTTCGGGTTACTTCGGACTGACACTGGGAGTGGGCCTGCTGGAACTGATCAATTACCTGCTTGAATCCTCCGGGGCCGGTACGGAAATGTTCCTGCACCCGGGCATTAATTTCAGTGTCGCGGTCGTTTCCCTGGCCATACTCGTTGTTGCAGGAGCCGTCGCAGGACTTATCCCGGCCCGGAAAGCGGTGAGCGTGAAACCTATAGATGCGTTAAGATATGAATAAAACTGGATAGTTGGATAGCTGGATGACTGGATAGCTGGATAGCTGGATAACGGGATAGCTGGGTATCCAGTAATCGCAGCACGCAGTGCTGCTTATCCAGATATCAAAACGAAAATGTAATTATAATCACGATACTATGAAAAAAATACTTCGAATCGCACTGCTGGTAATCATCCTTGGATTATTCGTTGCTACGATCTTTTATCTCTACAACAAATCAAAGGAAAAACCTGTGGTTTTCAAGACCGATAAACCATTCATGACCAACATCGTCAAGAAGACAGTTGCAACGGGATCGGTCATCCCGAGGAAAGAGATCGAGATCAAGCCCCAGGTCTCGGGCATTGTTGAAGAGATCTACGTGGAGGCAGGAAAAAAGATCAACAGCGGCGATATTATTGCCAAAGTGCGTATCATTCCCGATCTGGTTAACCTGAACAATGCCGAAGGCCGGCTCGAAAGGGCAAAAATTGCGCAGGATGATGCGAAAATGAATTTTGACCGCAAGCAAAAACTCTACCAACAGGGAGTAATAGCAGAAGCTGAATTCCAGCAAACCGATATCGCATACAAGAATGCGAAACAGGAAGTTGATGCTGCCGAAGCCAACCTGGAACTGATCCGTGAAGGGGTGAACAAGAAATCTGGCAAAGCCACGAATACCCTGATCAAATCGACAATTAGCGGTATGGTCCTGGATGTCCCGGTTAAAGTGGGTTCCTCGGTTATCGAAACCAACAACTTCAACGCAGGCACAACGATTGCTTCCATTGCCGACGTTGGCGATATGATCTTCCAGGGTAAACTTGATGAAACCGAAGTAGGCAAGATCAAGCCCGGCATGAACCTCTCGCTTACTGTCGGGGCAATCGAGAATGACACATTTACGGCCATTTTAAAATACATCTCTCCGAAAGGGGTCCTCGAAAACGGGGCCGTTCAGTTTGAGATCAAAGCCGATGTTGTGCTGAAGAACGACCAGTTTATACGTTCGGGTTACAGTGCGAATGCGGATATCGTTCTCCAGAGGGTCGACCATGTTCTTGCTATCAAGGAAGGGCTCCTGCAGTTCGAAGGAGATTCGGCTTACGTAGAAGTAGAGACAGCCCCACAGAAATTTGAAAAGAAATTCGTAAAAACCGGGCTTTCCGACGGCATCAACATCCAGATCCTTTCGGGGATAGACAAGGAAACCAAGATCAAGATCCCGCAGATGGCAGGCGCAAATAAATGATGGATGATTGGATGACTGGATAACTGGCTGACTGGATAACTGGATGACGCCGCTACTCCATTAAAAACGGTTCACAAACCCATGGCAATAAGGCTCACTGCCTTTGTGGGTGTAATAATCCTGGTGGTAACCCTCGGCTTTCCAGAATATTTTTGCCGGTTTGACCTCGGTAACAACTTTATATCCCCTGGCCTTCAGCTCTGAGATCAGCTTTTCGGTGACCTTCTTTTGTTCATCATTGCGATAGAACACAGCCGAACGGTACTGCTCACCCCAGTCGGGACCCTGGTGGTTCCACTCGGTAGGGTCGTGGATCTCGAAAAACAGTTTAGCAACTTCTTCATAGGTGGTTTTTGAAGGGTCGAATACCACCTCGATGGCTTCATAATGTCCTGTATTACCAGCACATACCTGATGGTAAGTAGGGTTGTCGGTATGCCCCCCGGTATATCCCACGCTGGTTGAAGTCACTCCCTTCATCTTCTTCATAAAATACTCCACACCCCAGAAACAGCCGCCTGCAAAAATTGCAGTATCGGTTTTAGCCAGGGATTTCGCAGGAATGAAATCCATGGAAATCGAATTCACACAATGCCGGGTGTTTTTACCTGTAAGCCCTTCGCCTTTGAACACATGCCCCAAATGGGCGCCGCAACGTGAACACAGGATCTCGGTTCGCATTCCATCTAAATCGGTCTGCTTTTTAACCGCCCCGGGAATCTCATCGTCAAAACTGGGCCAGCCGCAACCGGCGTCAAACTTATCTTCAGAACGGTATAAGGGAGCGCCGCAACGCTTGCAAACATATGTCCCCTTTTCCCAAAAAGTCTCGTATTTCCCGGTATATGGCCTCTCGGTGCCTTTGTTCACAATCACATTCTCCTCTTCGGGGGTAAGCTTTTTAAATTCCATCTTTCCTTTACTTTGTTGTTTGACATCTTTATTGCCCTGGCTGCATCCGCCCAGGCAGAAAGCCGACAAACCAATGATTATTAATAGTATACGAAGCATAAATCCCTGTTATTAAACCGATCCGCCATCCGCAGTCAAAAAAAAGTAATTTTGAATCAGTCTAATTAAGACGTAAAATTATCCAAAATATTACATGGATACAGAATTATTTGCGGATAAGAAACAGGATGAGCAGGAAAAGGTTTGGCAGAAGATCAGCTGCCGGGGATGTTGCAAAAAAAAGGCGCCCTGTTGGCGCCGGATTGGTTTTTGGTATAAAAGGATTGATGGTTTTCTAGAGAACAAAGATCTTTTCGACCTGGCGAACGGTACCGTTGGTTGTAAGTCTTACAAAGGCAATTCCCCGTTTGACCTTTCCCTGCAGGTCAAAAGTCCGCACGTTGGTCCCGCCTTCCCAGTATTCGTTCATCAGGGTGGTGATTAGCTTGCCTTCGCAGGTGAAGAGTTCGATCTTGACCATCCCTGAATCCTGGATGAAGGAAATAACATTGAGTCTTTCCTGAACAGGGTTCGGCATCACCTTAAGCTGGTAATTGACAACCTGCTTGATGCCCGGCCTGCTGCAACCCTGGTCTTCGGGTATATAAGGCATGTCCTGAAAAAGGCTATACCTCTTAACCGGGGCTTTATATACGATAGGCTTCGGCTTCACAATCTTCTTTACAACCGGCTTGCGACAAGGACAATCGTCAATAAGGGCGAAACTTTCCACTGAAAATGCCGTAAACAGAAGGGCTATCATCAGAAATCTCAGTGTTTTCATGGCTGTTTTTTCTTGGTTATACGGGAGGGCTTGATTTTGGTTGCGTTTGAAGTGACACAGATTCGTAACCGTAGAGATTTTACTGGAAATTGTATACTTTTGCGGGGGAAAGGGATGCAGGATGTATGATACAGGATGCAAGAGATAAACACTTCGACGGTCATGTTCGTTATAACCGTAATAAACATCACGAAAACAATACGTTATGAAAAAAATATTGGGTATAGGAAATTCCCTGGTAGACATCATGGTACGGATAGATAACGACCAGATCCTCAGCGAGCTGGATCTGCCAAAAGGAAGTATGCAGCTGATGGATAAGACCCGTTCAAACCAGGTCCTCGACAGGGTGAGGGCGTTTGAAAAATCCCATTCGGCAGGCGGCTCAACGGCAAATACTATCCATGGTTTGGGAATGCTTGGGGCAAAGACGGGGTTTATCGGTGTAGTGGGAGAGGATGAATTCGGGGGTGCTTTTGTCAGGGATATGATCAATGCCGGGGTGGACCTTCACATGATCCACAGTAAGAACGAGACAGGAAGGGTTGTTGCCCTGGTAACAACCGATTTCGAAAGGACTTTTGCGACCCACCTTGGGGCATCGGCTGAATTTTCGCATGAATTTGTTTCAAATTTTAAATACGCTGACTACCATTATATACTTATTGAAGGATTCCTGGTGCAGGATCACGAACTCGTGAGGACCGTGGCTGAAAAGGCTAAGGATGCAGGGCTTACTACTGCAATCGATCTTTGCAGTTACAATGTGGTTGAAGCCAACAGGGAT
>Ga0194054_10000026_pt1 | contig 68997 bp, 64 predicted proteins | sample SepL2210m_MetaG_FD_163628 | JGI IMG/M metagenome (GOLD analysis project Ga0194054, IMG submission 163628) | Anoxic zone freshwater microbial communities from boreal shield lake in IISD Experimental Lakes Area, Ontario, Canada - Sep2016-L227-10m | ecosystem: Environmental > Aquatic > Freshwater... | reverse complement strand
GTAACAATCTGGCCCTGCTGGTGGGGATTCCCGGTCCGGGCACGGTGGTGGAGCCCCAGGTTACGGATCTGGCGAACGCCTTCATATTCAACGTGCCTGCCCAAGGGGCGGGGAAACAATTTGAAGTGATCCAGTGGGGTTCAAGGGATGCTTCAGGAAGCAAGCAGTATCCCAACAGTATTTCTCTCTCTGCGACTGAATTGGAGTCGGAAGTCTGGTTCCGTTGTGGGCGGCTTGCCTTTACCCTGGCTAATTATGATTTTTATCCGACGAAAGCCTGTACGCCCGAGGACACGTGGACGGGAATGTCCCTCAAGGTAATGGGACAGCATGTGCCTGTGCTTGGGCGGTCGGTTCTGGCGTTGGCGGCGGGGCAGGTGCCGTTAAAATCCATCAAGGAAGATCGGGGGGGGGCGATTTTTTCATTGCGAGGGACGCTGTTCGGGAGTGCGGGATCTGCCGCGATGATTCCGAGTCATCCGATGTGGCCGAACACCTTTACTCGAGCCGGTGGGGCCGCGGGTTCCTATAGTATCCAGACTCGCGGGGTCAATAATGCGCCGGTGATGCAGACGAGTCCCTATGGGGAGTTCCGAAGGGAATTTGCCTTTGACTTAATCCCTATTGGAAAAAGTTCCGTTTCTGTTTTGGGAATGCGGTTTGATGAGCAGGGTCATATCGTCTATATCAATGAAATTGCCTCGGGAAATCGGGCTGTATTTAGTTCGGATATTCCGGGCACTGATTTGATGGCGACGGGGGCTGGTTCTCCGCGGGAAATCAATCTCTCGATGTTCCGGTGCGTGCCCGTCGCGCTGTATGACCAGATTAATCCCCAGACGATGAAACGCTTTAAAGGCGTTTCCTTCATGGATCGGCTCAGCTTTTCTTCTCCCGCCCGGTCGCATTTCGAACCCACCATCGCCTTTTTGGATCCGGACCTGACGTTTATTATAGGGCTTCAGGATGGATCGGCGGATAATAAGGAGTTACTTGCAGATCGGGCCTTCATGTTGAACGTGGATCGTAATGCCCCCATCAGCGCGGGTGAATCGGAAATTCATGGAGCCGGGTATCTGGCGGCGGACACTCCGGTGTTGACCACACCCATGTTTGATGCGGCGGCTTCCATGTTGCGAACCGCGGAGAAGCGCCTGCAACTCCAGGAGCGTTTTGGGATGGCGGATGAGTTAATGCTCAGTTTTCATAAGCAGGCGAAAGAATGGCTTGCAGAGGCGCATGCGAAGTGGGAGCAGAAAGATCCGTCCGCTGCGGTGAATGCCGCGGGTGCGAGTGAAGCGTATGCGATCAATAACTACCCGGTGATCCGGTCGCGAATCTCGCAGGCTGTGGTGGGGATTATCTGGTATCTCGGGCTGCTGGTGCCGTTTGTTTTCTTCGCTGAAAAACTTCTTTTCGGATATACCGATATCCGCAAGCAGTTGCTGGCTACCGGCGTGATCTTCCTGGTGGTTTTTGCGTTGTTGCGTATTTTTCATCCCGCCTTCGAGATTGTGCGGTCATCGATGATGATCCTGCTCGGGTTCCTGATCCTGCTTCTGTCGCTTCTGGTGACGATGATGGTGGGCGGGAAGTTCAAGCAGAACCTGAAGGATTTAAGGAGCAAGGAAGGTCAGGTGGAAGGGGCCGATATCAGTCGTGGTGGGGTGGTCGGTACGGCCTTCATGCTGGGCTTGAATAATATGCGCCGCCGGAAAATCCGGACGGGGCTGACTTGCGGCACGCTGGTGCTGATCACGTTCGTGATGATCTGCTTCACTTCAGTCTCTACCGATCTGGTTAATGTGGAGCAGCCAACTGGCCGGTCGAGTTGGAATGGCTTGATGATTCGGGATCCGAATTTCCGGACGCTGGATGCCAATGAGGTTTCCAATATCCGCCAGATTTACGGGAATCAGTACCCGGTAACGGTGCATCGCTGGTTGACGACGCAATTGAAGGTTGACGAGCGCGGGCAGAACGCCGAGATTTTGATTGATCGTGAATTTCTGATAAACAGTAACAATGTGGTCAAGCGTGCCCGCGTGAATGCCGCCGTTGAAATGGCTTGGAACGAACCGATATTTTCAGGAATGGACCGCTACCTGATGACCAAAAAAGGGTGGTTTACCAAACCGCCCCAGGATCGTAAAGAGCGGATGGAGGCGTTGAATCAGGGGTACCAAAGCAAACGTCAGGTCATTCTTCCGGATGTCGTCGCGCGCGATCTGGGAATCAGTCCTGCGGATGTGGATGCGGAACCCCCGGTGATCATCTCCTTGCGCGGGGTTGAGTATCAGGTACAGGGAATTTTCGACTCCATTGAAATGGGCAAGTGTCTGGGCCTGGACGGGCAGTCGTTGTTGCCGTTTGATGTCAACACGATGCAGAGTGTGGGGGTGGCGTCGGATGGCACGCCGGTCATTCCGGAAAACACGGGGAGGTTGCCCGCTTCGCAGGTGATCATGGTCAATGAATTGCCGGTCGCAGGCGGGGGTGAGGCCCAGATCGTTGCCAACTGTTTTGTGCTCTTCCCGAAGGCCGTTTACCGCGTTAAGTCCGGCGGTGCGGAGTATCCCGCACTGGATTACCGCAGTCAGCGGAAGCTGGTGTTGGGCTATCTTGAGCGCATTGGACAACCGGCTTACTACGCCATTGATGGGGTTTCGTACTACGGCTCCCGGCAGCGGTCGCGGAGTTTCGCCGGCTTGCTGGAGTTGCTGGTGCCGATTCTGATTGCGGCGTTGACGGTATTCAGCACCATGCGGGGATCGGTGTACGAACGCCGCAGCGAAATCTATGTCTATAACGCCGTCGGGATTGCCCCGAATCATGTTTTCTTCATGTTCATGGCGGAGGCCTGTGTCTATGCGGTGGTTGGGGCTGTCATGGGGTATATTCTGAGCCAGGGAACCGGCAGGCTGTTAACGGCTCTCGATATGACGGGTGGCATGAAGATGGATTACAGTTCGATTGAAACCATCTACGCCTCACTGGCGATCATGGGCTCGGTGCTGCTTTCAACGATCGTTCCGGCGCGTGATGCGGCCAAACTGGCGGCTCCTTCCGATACGGTGAGTTGGGCGATCCCGAAAGCCGAGGGGGATAGCATGATTTTTAATTTACCGTTCACCTTCACGGCGCATGATCGGGTGGCGGTGATCAGTTACTTCCAGCGGTGGCTGGACGCGAATGGGGCGGGTAGTTCGGGGCCTTTCTTCTGTTCCCCTCCTTCTGCACTTCTGGAGATCCGCAAGAAAGAGGGTTATGATACCGATGAACTGGTGCCCGCTGTGGCGAGCACCGTCTGGTTGAAGCCTTATGATTTGGGGGTGTCGCAGCGGATGGAGATTTCGCTGCCGACAGATCCGGAGACAAGTGAGTACGTGGCCCGCATTACGCTCACGCGTTTGAGTGGTAACACGGCGGGCTGGAACCGCACGCTGGTCCCGTTCATGGGCGTTCTGCGTAAGCAATTTTTGAACTGGCGGGCGACAACGGATGCCGAGCGGCGCGAAATGTTTGCTGAAGCCACCGGTATTTTGAATGAATGTGTGGAGAAGGAGGGGCGGCATGTCTGAGGTGAAAAATAGAGGGTCGATGGATCAGGAACTTGAAATCTATCGCTCCGTTTTAGAGACGCCCAAAGAATTTAAAAACGGCTTCACGTGGGTCTCCGTGGCGGGGGCATTTTTCTGTGGTCTGCTGATGATGCCTGGTTCCATTTACCTGGGCCTGATGACCGGCGGTGGGATTGCGGCGGCGTGGGTGACCCTGATCATTTTTTCTGAGGTTTGCCGGCGCGCCATGCGGACGTTGAGCCAGCAGGAGTTGGTGATTCTCCTCGTGGTGGCGGGAGCCATGGCGGCAGGCGGACCGTTTGCGGGCCTCGTCTGGCGGCAGTATTTAGTCCAGAGTGATGCGGTGCGGGACATCGGGTTGCTCGGGAAATTTCCAGCGTGGTTTGCTCCGCAACCAACCTCGGATGCCATCCTGAGCCGTAATTTCTTTGATGCCGCCTGGATTACCCCCGTCCTGCTAATCCTGTTCATGACCATCATCGGGCGGTTCACAAGTTACACGCTGGGCTATATCTTCTTCCGGCTGACATCGGATGTGGAGCGTCTGCCGTTTCCCTTTGCCGGGATCGCGGCCCAGGGGGCGATGGCGCTGTCCGAGTCCGGAGAACGCAAAACGACGTGGAAATGGAAAATGTTTTCGCTGGGAGCCATTCTCGGGATTGTTTTTGGGATTATCCAGATCGGGATACCGCTGGTGACGGGGTCGCTCTTGGCCAAGCCGGTCCAGATTATTCCTTTGCCATGGTATGACATGACCACCATGACTCAGAGCCTGCTGCCTGCCACGCCCACGGGGCTCATCATCGATCTGGGTCTGGTGATTACGGGAATGATCATTCCCTTCTGGGCGTTGGTCGGGACGGGTGCCGCCATTCTCCTGACGCTGGTGATGAATCCACTGCTGCACCACCTGGGGGTGCTCACGCGCTGGCAACCTGGCATGGATACGGTGGCCACGACGTTCGCGAATTCCATCGATTTCTGGATGAGTTTCACGATGGGGGTGACGGCCGCTATTGCGGTCATCTCGATTTTTCAGACTGGGCGGGATCTGTTCCGCAAGGGGCGGGAGATGAAGGCGCGTCGCGCCGCGGAAGGACCGGTTGCACATCCACAGAACCTGTGGGATACGCCTCCGGGACGAGGCGATTTCTCCCTGTGGATTGCGGCTGGTGTTTATGTGGTGTGCGCCTCCATCGTGGTATGGCTGTGTCATGTTCTGGTGCCGGGTTTTCCGGTCATTTTCCTCATCTTTTTCACGTTCTTCTACACCCCGCTCATCTCTTACATCAATGCGAGGTTGATCGGGATTGTCGGTCAGAATGTGGAAATTCCTTTTGTGCGTGAGGCGGCTTTCATTTTGTCGGGTTACAAGGGCGTTGAAATCTGGTTAGCCCCGATCCCGGTCGAGAACTTTGGCGGCATGGCCCAGTCCTTCCGGACGAACGAATTGACCGGGACCAATTTCTGGTCCTTCGTCAAGGCCGACTGCCTGGTCACGCCGTTGACGTTCATCTTGAGTTTTGTCTTCTGGGCGTTTATCTGGCATTCGAGTGCGATCCCCTCCGATTTGTACCCGTTTGCCCAGAAGATGTGGGATCTGCAAGCCAAGAATACTGTTTTACTTTACTCGGCTACCTTGGATACGGGGGGGGCGCAACCCCTGTTTTTCCAGGCCCTTCATCCTTGGGTGATTGCCGGTTCCTTCTCCTTCGGGGTCATTGGGTTTGCACTGCTCTCGGCGTTCAGTCTGCCGGTGATGACCGTGTATGGGTTTGTGCAGGGAGTGGGAAATATGCCGCATGCGTTCGTGGCGATGATTATCGGAGGACTGATCGGGAAGTTCTACTTCCATAAGCGATTTGGGCAGAAACGTTTTCTTGAAATTACGCCTGTAGTGGTGGCGGGCTATGGCACGGGAATCGGCTTGATAGCCCTGATTGGTGTGGCCATCAATCTGATTGTTTCGGCCGTGTCGTCTTCTAGGTTTTGACGGAGTTCATCATGGAACAAAAAATTGGAAAACAAATCAAACTGCCCTTCCGGCGGGCGATGCAGATCTCTCTCAGGGGGATTCGGATCCGTTTCGGACGGTCATTGGTGACGGTTTCCGGCGTGGTGCTGGGAATAGCCTTTCTCATGAGCAATCTGACCGGGCAGTTGATCAAGCAGGCGATTGCCAAGGAACGGGCCCAGCGGGATACGGTCAATATGATGCTTTCGCTCGTACGGGCGGAGATCGGGTCGGTGTCGGGGAAGAAAATCGCCGTGGCAGTCTGTGGTGCCCTGAGCGATGCGGATCGGTTGCTGCTTGAGCAAGTGGTGGCAGCCGGGCCCGAATCGGTGCGCGGATTGGGTTTTGAAATGAATGGTGTTACATCGGTTCCGGTCGAGAGTTTGGGGCAGGAGGCGGCGCTGTTGTTGGTGCTGGGGAATGCAGCAAGGAGTGAACTTAAGCTCTCCACGTTGTCGGCCGGGATGAGGCAGCGCGTGGTGCTCGATTCAGTGGAAGACCGTGTTTACGCCGATCCTGTCGACTCGTCCGTAAGGCGCGAGCCGTTCTTTGGCAGGGAGAGTGATGAGCAGATCCAGAAGGCGCAACAGCAGGCGCGTGCGGAGCGGTTCCGTACAATCTGGATTGTGGGCATTTCGTTGTTGGTCACGGTGTTGGGAGTGGCGAATGCACTGTTGATGTCGGTAACGGAGCGTTTCCGTGAAATTGGTACCATGAAATGTCTGGGTGCCTTATCGGCCTTTATCAGGACGCTCTTTTTAATTGAGAGTTCATTGATCGGGTTGGCTGGCTCGCTGGTTGGGGTGGTGGTTGGCGCTCTGCTGCCGATGATTGCGTATAGCTTTGCGTTCCGTTTCGGACTGGTATTCGGTTCCATGCCATATGGGACGCTCTTTATTTCGGCGGCGGGGGCGGTCGTGGTGGGGACGTTGTTGGCAGTTCTCGCGGCGATCTATCCGGCTCGATTCGCTTCACGAATGGTGCCGGCCTCAGCGTTAAGGAGTACGGTATGAGCAACGAGGATAACCAAACAACGGGGATGTCAACACGGCTGGATGAAATGCTGGCTGGTGCCCGCGATTCGGCCAAGGGTAGCTATGTCATCCGGGCAGTAGGGGTTAAGAAGGTCTACAAGATGGGGGATTTGGAAACCCATGCCCTCCGCGGTGTAACGCTCGATGTGCGCCGGGGCGAGTATATGTCCATCATGGGGCCGTCCGGATCGGGCAAGTCCACGTTTTTCAACATGATTGGCGGGTTGGACAAACCGACGGCCGGTAAGGTCTATATCGATCAGGTGGACATTGCACAACTGGATCCCTACGAACTGGCCTGGCTGCGATGCCGCAAGGTGGGTTACATTTTCCAGATGTTCAACCTGATCCAGGTGATGTCGTGCCTTGAAAACGTGATGCTGCCGATGTCCTTCGCGGGTAAGGATAGCGAAGAGGCGCGCGAGAAAGCCTTGGAGATTTTGGGCCTGGTGGGCCTGGCGGAAAGAGCGCTACATAAACCGGCCGAAATGTCGGGCGGACAGCAGCAACGTGTGGCGATTGCCCGGGCACTGGCGAACACTCCGGACATTCTGCTGGCCGACGAGCCGACCGGAAACTTGGATTTGAAGACAGGGGAAGAGATTATCGAACTGTTCAAGCACTTGAGGGACACGCTGGGGGTTACGATTATCACGGCCACGCACGACCTCAAGATGCTCAAGGCGTCGGATCGGATTGTATGGATTGAGGATGGCAATCTGGCGCGCGTCTCGACGCCGGAAGAATCTGGAATCCACTTGGAAGAGGTTCATTGATGGGGTTTTTTCGCAAAAAAACGATACCGCCGAAGGCTCCGGTGATCAGCAATCCGCTGGCCGTGGTGCCGTTAAAGCCTGATAACGTTGAAGTTAAAAAAGACAGTCAGGGGCTCATCCACTTAAAGATGACCCCGCCACTCAAGCCGTTTAAACGCAAGGTCGCGAAGTGGTTGCGCTACGAGTATAGCGCGAAGCTCGAATTGGATGAGTATGGTACATTCTTTTATAGTTTGGTGGATGGCGAGCAGACGTTGAGTTCCATTGTCGATGCCATGGCACAGAAGTTGGGTAAGAGCCGAAAAGAGACTGCGATGAACGTAGTCGCCTTTACGAAATCGCTGATGACCCGGAACATGCTGGTCTTGATGGTTCCGGCAAAGATACCCCTGCGAGGAGAATCATGAGTGAGATTGAGATTATTGCCAAAGCGACGAATGTCACCCGGAAATACACGATGGGCAAGGAGTCTGTATGGGCCTTGAACGGGGTCTCCCTTGACATTTATAAGGGTGAATATCTTTCCATTATGGGGCCGTCGGGGTCTGGTAAATCCACTTTCTTTAACATGATTGGGGCATTGGATTTCCCGACAACCGGTGTGATTGAGTTCATGGGGGCGGATTTGTTCTCACTGCCAGAAGAGCAGCAAGCGTGGATCCGTTGTAACAAAATTGGTTATATATTCCAGACCTTCAATCTGGTCACGGTGATGACGGCGCTTGAGAATGTTGCGTTACCTGCCGTATTGCGGGGTGACTCGCCGGAAGAAGCCACGGAACATGCCCGTAAGGTGCTGGAAATCGTGGGGTTGGGGCATCGTTTGGATCATTTGCCCATGCAGTTGTCCGGCGGACAGCAGCAACGTGTGGCCATTGCCCGTGCCCTGGTGAACCAGCCGTCGGTGATTCTTGCGGATGAGCCTACTGGAAACCTGGACAGCAAGACAGGGCTGGAAATTATTGAATTATTGTGCCGGTTGCAGCGAGAACAGAATGTGACTATTATCACCGCCACTCACGATGCACGGATGATCGCGGTATCTGATCGTGTGATCTGGATTCGTGATGGCAAACTCGAGCGGATCGCCTTGCGTAATGAATTGAATGTAGAGGTGGGCGGTTTGAAGAATTAATCTTGTCACTAAAAGATTAAAGGGTGCGGAGCACTTTTAGAGAGGTCGATTATGTTAAAAGGTATTTCCCCGTTGTTGAGTCCTGAATTGCTATCTGTGTTGTGCCGGATGGGTCATGGGGATGAAATCGTGCTGGCGGATGCACATTTTCCCGGAGAGACGTTTGGGAAGCGTGTCATCCGGGCCGACGGGCTTGCGATTCCGGTTTTAATTGACGCCATATTGCCGGTATTCGAGCTGGACGCTTATGTGGACGCCCCGTTGGTCATGATGGCGGCAGTGTCCGGTGACAAACTTGATCCCCGCGTTGAGAAGGCCTATCGTGCGGCGGTTGACCGGCATGCTCCAAAAACTCCGGCTATCGCTCGAATTGACCGGTTTGCCTTTTATGACCGGGCGCAATCCGCCTTCGCGGTAGTGATGACCGGCGAACTGGCAAAGTATGGAAATATCATCCTCAAAAAGGGTGTGACGCCAGTTGGGTGAACCGATGACTCAAAAAACCGGAATAACGGCGGCGGGGAATTGGATTGTCGATCGGGTGAAGCGGGTGGATTGCCTTCCCGCCCGCGGGATGCTGGCCAATATCAAGGATCAAACCTTTAGTCCCGGCGGGGCTCCTGCCAACGTCCTTAATGATCTGGCGCGGCTTCAGGTGTCATATCGGCTGGCTGGCCTGGGAGTGGTTGGCAATGACGCTGACGGTCAGTATCTGCGTCGTGTGTTCTCGGAATTGGGAGTGGATATCGCCGGGTTAGAGGTGACGGACTCCGCTCCGACCTCTTTCACGGACGTGATGAACGATGAGACCACGGGGGATCGTGTGTTTTTCCATAATCGTGGCGCGAACGCCCTGTTCAGTCCCCCGCATGTGGATATCCATCACCTGGATTGCCGGATTTTTCACCTGGGTTATCTTTTGTTGTTAGACGCCATGGATCAGACCGATCCTGTATATGGGACAGTGGCGGCGGGTTTGCTCAGACAGGTTCAGGCAGCGGGAATCCTGACCAGTTTGGATGTGGTGAGTGAGGAAAGTGACCGGTTTGCCCAGCTTGTGCCGCCCGCCCTGAAATATGTGGATTATCTGATCCTCAATGAAATCGAAACGGCCAGGGCAGTGGGGCTTAAGGTGCGGGATGAGCAGCGGAATCTTGATGGGGCCGCATTGATTGAAGCCGTGGAGCGGTTGTATGAATTTGGAAACATGAAACTCGTGGCGGTGCACATGCCGGAAGGGGTTTACATGCGCGATCAAGCCGGGCGGCGTTATTCAAGGGGCTCTCTGGTGTTGCCGGAAGGGTATATTGCTGGTGCCGTCGGTGCGGGTGACGCTTTTTGTGCGGGAATGTTACATGGCCTGCATGAAGATTGGGATGTGTTGGAGATCGCTGGTTTGGCAAGTTGCTGTGCGGCGGCGAGTTTGTCGCGCCCGGGTGCCTCAGAAGGAGTCCAGCCCCTGGAAGAGACTCTTCATTTGGCCAAACGGTTTGGCGAACGTAAGCCGCCAGTATTAATTTAAGGAACGTCCATGAAGCAGAATCGAACTTTTGTCGGATTCGGGTTTGGCGCGATTCAAGCGGGACTATTTGGCTACGAAGCCTGGCGGTCAGGAAATTTTGGCAGGCTGGTTGTGGCGGAGGTGGTGCCCGCCATGGTGGAGGCGGTGCGCCGGAATAAAGGGCGCTATGCGCTCAATGTGGCGACGCCGTCCGGAATTGAAACCCATGAGATCGGGCCGATCGAAATTCTGAATCCCCTGGTCGAGTGCGACCGGCTGTCCTTGATCAGGGCTGTGGCTGAGGCGGGGGAGATTGCCACCTCGTTGCCGAGCGTGGCGTTCTACGGGACGGGCAAGCCTGATGACGTGGTGGGCATTTTGACTGCCGGCCTGCGCGAAAAAATGTGTGATGCAGGGTTGCCTGCCGCGGTGATCTATACGGCGGAAAACCATAATCATGCGGCCGAAATTCTTTCTGAGACCCTGGAGGTTCAACTCGGTACAAGCCTTGGCGCCGCGCGGGCACAAGTACTTAATACCGTTATTGGGAAAATGAGCGGTGTGGTCACGGATGTGGGTCAAATTGCAGAGCAAAAACTGTGTCCGGTCGTGCCGGGCATGGTCCGTGCCTTCCTGGTCGAGGCATTCAATCGTATCCTTATTACCAAGATCGCATTACCTGGTTTCACCCGGGGGATTCAAGTGTTTGAGGAGAAGGCGGACTTGCTGCCGTTCGAAGAAGCAAAGCTGTATGGTCACAATGCTACCCATGCGCTGATTGGCTATCTCCTGCGAGAGCGTGGTGTGGTTACTATGGCTGAAGCGGCGCACGATCCGGAGCTGTTAACGTTTACACGTGAGGCGTTTTTGAAGGAATCCGGGGCGGCCCTGTGTCGAAAGTATCAGGGGGTGGATGCCCTCTTTACGCATGCGGGGTTCACGGCCTATGTAGATGATCTTCTGGTGCGGATGACGAATCCTTTCCTGAAGGATGCTGTGGACCGGGTTACGCGGGATAACCGTCGCAAACTGGGGTGGGATGACCGGTTGATCGGAACCATGAGGCTGGCCCTGGGGCAGGGGATCCAGCCGGAGCGGTATGCGCGGGGGGCCGCAGCGGCTATCCGTCAGCTTGCCGTGGAGGAGAAGACAACACCTACTTGCCTCATGGAGAGTTTGTGGAAAGATTATGATGCCGCGCAAGTGGCTCAAGTGCGACAGATGATTAATGCCGCGTTAACCGCTTTTCACTCTTGAGGCAGAATCTTCATAGTGCCAGAATGCCTGTATATCGCATGGATCCTCACAGCGGTCGCTCGTGCTCCATCAGTGGGCCGCCCATGATGGCGGCTCCGCCATCCACGGCGAGAATTTGTCCGGTGATCTTTGCTGCCAGCGGACTGAGTAAAAATGCGGCTGCATTGGCGACGGCTTGCCTATCCTCGACGGGATCCCATGCGATAGGGCTGGATTGTGTCCAAATGTTGCCGATGTGTTCAAAGTCTGGGATCTTACTGGCTGCCGTTGTGGCGACGGGCCCGGAAGAAATGGCGTTGACTCGAATTTGGTCGCGGCCATGACGGCGGGCCAGGGCGCGAACCAGCGCTTCGAGAGCAGCCTTGTGAACTCCCATCCAGTTATATTGCGGATAGACATGGTGCGTATCAAATGAAAGGGCCAGGATAGCACCACCGGTTTTTAAATGGGGGGCAGCAAATTGACTGATGGTGGCGAGGGACGTGCAACTGATCTGGTAAGACTTGAGGACATCGGCCATGGAGCGAGTGTGGAATTCGTTGCCCATGCAGGTTTTGGGATTGGCATAAGCGATGGAATGAACGACACCGGCAAGCTCTCCGAGACCTGAGAAAAGTGATTCAATCTGGGACTCATCAGATACATCGCAGAAACGAAGGTCGAGGCGATTCTTTTCTTCCGTGGTTAAAACTTTGCTGGAGTTGAGATAGCGCTTATTGACGATCTCATTCTGGACGGAATAGATTACTTTTCCGCCAAATCGTTCAATGGTGGTGCCAATAAAATAGGCTATGGAGTTTGGATCAAGCAAGCCCATAACCAAATAAGTTTTTCCTGATTCTATCATGAAGTAGCCCTCTTTTCGTCACCTTGATAGCAATTGGTTTCAGTTGGGTCAAGGCACAGTATTGACATCGCTTGGCCTTTTGACTAGTTTATCAGCCGTTTTTTGAGGGCGGGGTAGCTCAGTGGTAGAGCAGAGGACTCATAAGCCTTTGGTCGTGGGTTCAACTCCCACTCCCGCCACCAGTTTTTCGTGAGATACTGCGATAAGGTTTCGGCACGCCAGAGAGTAAACGAAGCGGCTAGATTTTTCTAGCAACAAGTCGGATGACTGTTATATAATTTTGGCCTTGTAAATTTTTAAGGAAGGGAAATGCCATGTTGAAAAACTTGATGATCGTCTGTGTGTGTGGTGGGGTTGTGACAGCTTTGAGCTCTGGGTGTAATAAGTCAGCTGAAGGAGATGCCAAGGCGCCTGCTCCCAAGGTTGAGAAAGCGGTGGTCGAACTGAAGAATTCGGGTGATAAACCTACGGCGCCTGTGTTAGATCCTGCTTTGGTTTTGGTTGATGTGGGGGGTACAAAATTGACGGTGGCTGAAGCAGATCGCCAAGTGATGACGATGTTGGGTTCAAAAGCGGATCAGATTCCTCCTGCCCAGATGGAGGCGCTCATGGGGCGTTTTCGGCAGCAGGCCGTGCAGGGATTTGTCGTCCGTACGTTGTTGAGCCAGGAGGCTGATAAGCGGAAGTTTACCGTTTCGGATAAGGATGTGGATGCAGAATTGGAGCTGATTAAAACCCGTTTGCCGGAGGGGAAAAAGCTTGAGGAAATTCTGAAATCGGAAAATATGACGGAAAAACAGCTTCGTGCTGATCTTACCGCCAAACTCCGTATTGATATGTTGTTGAAGGCGGAAGTGCCGACCAATAGCGTCGTTACTGATGAGGAAATCGCCAAGTTTTATAATGAGCAAAAAGAGCGCTTTTTGCAGCCAGAGACGGTGCAGGCGCGGCACATCCTGATCAAACTGGATGCCACGGATGACGCCAAGGCCAAGGAGGCCAAGAAGGCCAAGATCGAAGCTCTTCGTAAGCAGTTGGTTGAGGGTGCTGATTTCACCAAGATCGCATTGGCGAATTCAGATTGCCCCAGCAAAGAGCGTGGTGGCGATCTTGGTTCCTTCCCCCGGGGGCAGATGGTCAAAGAGTTCGAGGAGGCAGCCTTCAATCAGGCTACCAATGCGATTGGTCCTGTGGTGGAGACTCAGTTTGGGTATCACATCATTCAGGTGATGGAGCACGAAACGGCTAAGACCAACTCGTTGGAAGAAGTGAAGCCGAAATTGGCTGAACACCTGAAGCAGAAACAGCAGATGGAAATCTTTGAAAAGTTGATTGAAAAACTTAAGAAAAATACCAAGATCATCCAGTCTGACGTTTTAAAGCAGGCTCCGGAAATGCCGATGATGGACGCTCAATAAGTTTCGTGAGCGATTGGATCGAGATAAGCCCGCTGAAAGGCGGGCTTTTTTATTGAGCGGATAGGTTATCCAATCATTCCTGCTATTGTTTTCAGGAGATCGGCGGGGTTACTTGATGGAACAAACCGGTCGACATTAATGAATTTATTGCCTTGTTGATAGACGCCGGTGCCGTCAAATAAAATGATGGGAATTCCCTTGGCATCTGGAAAATCGATGAGGGCGGCGGCGATGGTGCTGCCGGTGGTCCCACTGAGAATGGCCTTGATCAGGATTATGGAGGGGGCGCGTGATGTGATGGTTTCCGCCAGAAACCGGCTGTCCAGAATGGCAACCGCGTTGTACCCTGCAGCAATAAAAGAGGTCTCCATTCGCTTGCTCAATAATGGGTTGTCTTCCAGAATGATGATCGACTTTTTCTTTCCCGGTTCCGCGTGGGTGCTGGGGGAAAGCGTTTTTTTGGTTTTCTGGAGAATTCGCTTGACTTCAGATATTAAGAGAGAGGGATCGCTGGTTTTGGATAGGAACCCCTCCACGCCCATGGTACTGAAGAAGGGTTCCATGTTGGCGCGCGCGGTAAACACCAATATCGGGTAACGGGGTTTCCCGTCAGGGTCTGATAATTTTTTAAGTAGAGTCAGTCCAGACATGCCCGGCATACTGATATCCAGAATGATGAGATCGGGCGGCCTCTGGCGCAAAATTTGCAGGGCTTCATCACCTGTGGTGGCGCCCATCACTTCATAACCCTCCATGCGTAACTGATCGCCAACAGTGAGCTGCAGGCTGGGTTCGTCATCAATTAAAAGAATACGCTCGGTGTTCATCGATGGGGCTCCTTAATTTGAGGTGCTTGGAAAGCTGTCAGGCCCAGAAGGGCGGTTTCAATGGTATCCATTAACTCTCCGATTTTCCAGGGTTTAGCTACGGTTGGAATTGTGAAACGAGCCAGAATATCGGTGGTGGCCTCATCAAGAGTGGCACCGGTTACGGCGATGATCGGGGTGTAAGAGAGGGTGTGAGAGCTTTTTAGTGTCAAAATTACAGTTGTGCCGTGAATATCTTCTAAAATCAGGTCAAGCAAAACCAGTGCAGGTCGATGTGCTTCTGCCATGAGGATGGCCTCTTGGCCGCTTTCGGCGGAAATGATCCGATAACCTTGATTGGTGAGATGCTGCTTTAAAAGCGCCAGGATTGCCGCATCATTGTCAACGATGAGTATAACTGGAGGTTCGGCGAGAGGGAGGCTGATGGATATGGCCGCGCCATGGGTTAGTCCCTCGGGGGGGCTCATCATCGTAAGTTTACCGCCATGGAGCAGAACGATATCTTTTGAAATGGCAAGGCCCAGCCCAGATCCGGAGGCCTGATTATTGGCTTTGAAATAACGTTCAGTGATATGGGGCATGGCTTCGGGTGGAATTCCGAGGCCGCTATCTGTCACAGTGATCCTGGCAAAGCGTTCGATCTCGGGATCGGGCGACAATTCCACGCGAATCGTGCCGCCTCTAGGGGTAAATTTAACGGCATTACCGAGAATATTATGAAGGACACGCTGGATCATACCGGCATCACAGCGGATAAAGAGGCAGCCGGGGTCAAATACCATTTTTATGGAGATTTGAGCGGTCTCGGTTTGAGGTCTGAAGGTCTCGATGCAGCGTAAAATCAAGTGCCTGGCGGGGGCTGTGATGGGCGATAGACTCAGAGTTTGGTTATCAAGTTTGCCTAGATCTAGAATGTCGTTGATGGTAGCGACGAGACGTTGGCATTCAGTATCGAAGAGCTTCAGGTAGCGGATGGCGTGATCAGGGAGAGGGCCAGCGAAACCTTTAAGCAGGTTCCGGACACCGTACATCATGGAGGTGATAGGGGTTCTGAGCTCATGTGAAACATTGGCAACGAATTCCGACTTGGCCTGACTGTTCTTTTCCAGATGAATGACGGCTGCGCGCAACTCGTTCTCAATTTGTTTACGTTCGGTAAAGTCATGGAAAATGGCCAGCAGGTACTTGGTGCCGCTCAGGAGGATGGGGCGTGCGCTAACGAGGCTGTTCCGGAGGTCTCCGGATTTTGATTTATGAACGGTTTCAAACGTTTCGGCCCCGTGGGCCAGAATCCGGCTGAGATGGGCGGTCAGCTGAGTGCGGCCCTCCTGAGCGTCGATATCGAATAGGGTCAGGTGGCTAAATTCCTCTGCCGTGTACCCGAGTTGGCGGCAAGCCTGACTGTTGAATTGCAGAAAAGCGGCTGAAACGGGGTCAATGAGAATGATGGCATCCATGGCCTGTTCAAAAATGATCCGGTAACGCTCCTCTGCTTCGCGTAGTCGTTGATCAACCATTTCACGCTGGTCGATTTCCTTTTGCAGGGCAGACATGGCGTCTAAGAACTCTGCGGAATGGAGTTCTGAGGGGGGGGTGGAATTTTCACGAAGGGGTAGCACTTTATAATTCGCCTTATTCACTATATTATCGGAGCACTAAGGCCAATTAGCCCTATGGCAGCTCAAAATCAAGAATAATATTTTTTTGTTTTTGTTTTGACGTTAATCCGATGAACTCTATACTGGCTGTCATTATATCTAAATCCGGATCGTTGAATGACGCAAGGAGCCCATGATGAAATACGAATACGCGATTAAAAAAATGGCGGTATGTGTTGCGCTCATTCTGGCTTTTGGGACGGTAAACGGTCTGGCGCAGGGGCGGGTGCGTGAAGGGGGATCCATACTAAAAGTCCGCGAATTGACCGGTTATGGGCCCCGGGGCTTGGTTAAAAGTCCCGATTCAGGCTCCTCCAAGCGTGCTGGATCCCGTGAATGGGCGGAACTTAATGTCCAATTTGATACTGAGCCGGAGTGGGTGGACGAGGTCGTATTCAATTTCTATGTTTTGTTGCGAGACCGGGGCGGATCGGATTATACCTTGCTTAAAGGCGTTGTGACTTATGTGGATGTGGAGCGTGGTCGTTCTCATCAAGGGGTAGCCTATGTCCGGCCGACAGCACTGGCGCGGTACGGTGAAATTGTGGGGGTAGCTGTCGAGGCTAGTGTGAAGGGCGAAGTGGTGAGCGTTTTGACAGAAGGTCGATTGGGGCCGAGCAAGCCGTTGCCTTTGGAATGGTGGAAAAACCCCAAATTAAGCCCCAAAGATGGGTATGTCGTGGATAAATCGAAGACCCCGTTTGCGTTGATCAATTTCGATAATTACGAGGCTCTCAAGTAGGCAGCTCATTATGTTCGGATCAGATCGTATTCTAGCATTGGACATTGGAAACAGCAAGATTGTGCTTGCTGAATTCAAGCTTGCGGGGGCGCAAAACCTCGAATTGGTTAATTATGCCGTGTCGCCTTTGGGGATTGATCCGGAGAGTACGTCGGATGTTTCGGCCTATATCGTTTCGGGTATTCGTGATGCGATGCGGGCGAGTAACATCCGTCCCGGACCGGTTAGTGTTTCGGTATCAGGGCAGATGGTATTCCCGCGTTATGTGAAATTGCCGCCGGTGACTCCAGATAAAATTTCGCAGATTGTGAAATATGAGGCGCAGCAAAACGTCCCGTTTCCCATTGATGAAGTAGTCTGGGACTACCAGTTGGTGGGGCAGGATACCGGCGAGCTGAGCGTTCTGTTGGTGGCGGTGAAGGGGGATTTCGTTAAGAATATCACCGATTGTGTTGAGGCTGCGGGGCTCGAACCGATGTTGGTGGATGTGTCTCCGCTCGCGCTTTATAATACCGTGCGCTATAATTACGCCGATTTGCCGGGTTGTACTATGATTCTGGACATGGGGGCGCGCTCCACGAATGTGGTGTTTGTTGAAGGAACAAAAATCTTCAGTCGAAGTATTCCGGTGGCGGGTATGGCGATCACCCGTGATGTGATGAAGGAATTTGAGCTGTCGTTTGAAGAGGCTGAGCAGCTCAAGATTGCGCATGCTTTTGTTGGATTTGGTGGCGTATACGAGGGGCATGAGGTCGGGGTCTCCGATCGCACTTCCAAGATCGCGCGTAATATTATGACGCGGTTACATGCTGAAGTCATTCGAACGATCAATTTTTATCGTAGCCAGCAGGGCGGGGCGCAGCCTGAAATGGTGCTGTTGACCGGGGGCTGTTCGGTGATCCCTCAGGCCAATGTGTTCCTGAAAGAAAAGCTTAAAATTGAGGTGGATTTTCTCAATCCGTTCCGCAATGTAGCGGTGAGTTCAAATATTTCGTCCGACAAAGTGGGCGAAAATCTACACTTGTTGGGGGAAGTGGTCGGTTTGGCGCTGCGGCGCACTTTATCTTGCCCTGTGGAGATCAATCTTCTGCCGCATGAGTTGGCTGCCCGACGCGTGTTGCAACGTCGCATGCCGTTTTTCGGGTTGGCCTCAGTCGGCTTGGTGTTTATTGTACTTGTGTTTGGCATGTTTCTTCATCAGATGAAGTCTATGGCGCAAGACCGGTTGATTAAGGTGCAGTCCCGTATTGATGATTTATCCACTCCTAACGCAACCTTGGGGCAATTGGCAAAGCAGAAATCTCAGTTATATGCCCAGGCTGCAGACTTAAGCACTTTGCTTGAAGGCCGGGTACAATGGTTGACGATTCTGGACGACTTGCATCAGCGTTTGGCTCCGGGAATGTGGTTGACTTCAGTGCGGGTTTTGCCAGCAAAGGATGAAAAGGCGCCTTCGAGATTTGAAATCAAGGGCATGGCGTTTACGGATGAGGTTAACAATCAGGCAATTACTGAATATGTGGCGAAGCTGAAGGGAGTCGGGTACTTTGCGGATGATCTTCAGATCAAGCGTATTAAGCCAGTGGAAAGTACTGATTATGCCACTGAATTTACTGTGGAGCTCGGGCTGAACAAGACTCCTGTTCCTGCTGTCAAGGTGGTACAACCGATGCTTGAGGCGAAAGCCGGCGTTAGTGAGGATAAAGGCGGCAAAACCAGCGGCAAGGGGAACCCGTAACCTATGCAGTCCCGGCGTAAACTTTTGATCATCATTGTGGCGAGTATATTGGTTCTGCTTTTGGCGGGAGCAGCGACGCTTCTGGTGCGGGGGTTTCTGCAATTGCAAGAGGTGGATGCCAGCCTGCAAACTGCAAGCGAAACCTTGACTTCACTGTACGCGCAAAATCCATTCCCCTCTGGTGGTAATCTTCGGCTTGAGCGTGAGAATATTAAGAGTATTGGAGAGGAATTGCTTGGATTACAGTTGGCGATGAGCGAGGGGCAGGTGGAGCCGATTGCGCAAAGTCCCGCCAAATGTATCACTCAATTCTGGGAGACGCGGAACTCACTTCTAGCTCGAGCCGGAGGTACCGTGAAAATTGATAAAGGGTTTGATTTTGGATTTGGACGACACATGAAGGGGGATTTGCCATCGATTCAAGATGTGCCCAGGATTGCCCAACAATTGAAGATTGTCGAAACCTTGTGCAGTATTTTGTACGCTTCGAAAATTACGGCGTTGACCTGGATTTCCCGACAAGAATTTGAGTCGGATGCCGCACTTGCTGCATTGCCTGGTAAACCTGCCAGCGGTACCACGGCTGCAAAAGCGGGGGCTGATATTGTGGTTAAAAATGTGGCTGATGCGACAGCCGGTTTGATTCCTGCCGGGCAACTGTATGGCCGTTGGCATTTCATTGTCCAGTTTACTGCGCGCGAAGGGGCGCTGATGAAAGTTTTAAACGGGATGTCGCGCAGTCCTGTGTTTATTATTGTGACCCGTATGGAGATCAAAGGTGACGATAAGGTGTTTGATCGAAAAGAGGCGGAAGCGGTAGCGGCCAAGTCGGCCGAACGCAATGAAGACGCTGGCGCCAAGGAGGCGGTAAAACCTAGAGATGCACGAGTTGTTTGTGGTCGGGATGCCCTAGTCAATGTAAAGCTTGAGTTGGACGTATATCAGTTTGCAAAGCCGCAAACCAATGAGCCAGAAAAGAAGCTGGGGGGGGTAAAATGACGGTCACCAGCATAAATTCTTTTTTTCAGAAAAATTATGACAGGCTTATAGCTGCGGTCGTGCTTATGGCGTTGCTGGCCTCGCTGGTTTTCCTTGCTGTTCAGGCCAAAGTTCAAAAAACTGGGCAACAGGAGTTTGATAGCAAACTTGCAGGTTTGACTCCGAAATTTGCAAAGGCTGCCCCTGCGGACAAAACTATTTTCCGGGATGCATTAACGGCCATTGCAAACCCATTCCAGGCTGAAGAGTGGATGCAGGATCTTTTGTTAACCCCTGAGCTGAGGGTTCGCTGTGTGGTGTGTGAACGGCCCATCCCCTATGCTGCGACAAACTGTACGTTTAAGGCTTGCGGCGTTGAGCAACCTACTGAAAAAGTCCACTTGGATGATTCAAATAGTAATAGGATCCCTGATGAGTGGGAAAAGAAATATTCGTTCTTTTCCATGACTTCCGACGAAATGACAGTTGATCATGATAATGACGGTTTTACATCCAGAGAGGAATACGACTGGAAAACGGATCCACGGGATACGGGAAGCCATCCGCCGTACCTGGCAAAAGTCAGAGTTTCCGGGATTAAACCGATTCCATTCAGGATGATATTTAAGGCGGTAAACCGTGCGGGTGGAAAGCTGATCTTTCAGATTAATTTGCAGGCAAACGGGAGATCGTTCTACAAGAGTTTAGGGGAAGATGCGGAAGGCTTTAAATTGGCCTCCTATGATGAGAAGGCTGCGGACGGCCCTACTCTGACGCTGGAGCGTAATGGAAAGCAAATTCCCTTAATTAAAGGGCATCAAGTGCCGCGTGATGATTATGAGATTTCGTTAGTCTCGCTCTTGGATGAATCGGTTTTTGTTGTGCGGCCGGATGTGGATTTCGAATTTAAGGGAGACCGGTACAGGGTTAAAAAAGTTGACACACAAGGGAGTCGTGTACTAATAAGCGACCCTTTACGGAATGTGGATGTTTGGATTGAGCGGCAGGCGCCTAGCGTAGATCAACCAGCGGCAACCCCCATTAGATAATAAAGCCGCAAGGCTGTGACTAAAGAATGTAAGGAGAACGATTTATGAGATTACAACACATACTCCGTTACGGCTCGTTTTTACTGGTCGGAGCAGTTACCGTTTTCGCAGCTTATTCCCAGGCCGCAGACGCCGTTATCGAAGAGCTTAAACCCGAAGTTATTGCTGTTGCGGGGACTAATGTGCCTGGCACAGCAAAACCTGCTGCCGTTGTTCCTGTGATCGAGGAATTGGCTCCTGTGATTGTTCCTGTTGAGAAGCCGGTTGTGGTTATTGAAGAACCTGCGGCTCCTGTAGCCGCACCCGTGGAAGCGGTGCCTGTGGCTGAACCTGCGAAAGTGGCGGCTCCCGGGATCGAAGAATTGGCTCCAGTACCAGCGGTTGTTCCTATTGAAAAACCGGCTGCAGTTATTGAGGAGTTGGCGGCCCCTGTTTCTGTTAAGGCGCCTCAGGTCGCTGCTGCGCCGGACGCCGCGACAAAACAAGCTTTGGAATCAGCGATGAAGGGTGCTAGTGATGAAGAGCGTCTCAAAGTCTCGACGGCTGTTTCTCAACAAGAGGAAGTCCGGCGTAAATCCCGCGAAATTGACGGACGTAAGGCGATGGAGTTGGCTGATGAGTCGTGGAAAATGAATGACTATTCTTCGGCGGCCGAATCCTACAAACTAGCCCTCAGCAAGCTGCCGTTAGTTGAGCGTTGCATGGGTCTGCGTATTCGAGCCAACGAACGCCTGCCGGAGTGTGAGTATGAAATTGTTCGTACCATGGTCAAGGAAGGCCGGGATAAGGAGGCGAAAAATAAAGGTGAGGAATTCTTAAAAGTACGCCCGAATAATATACCTCTACGGAAATTGATGGCCAAGCTCACTGAAAAGAAGCCTGCACCAACTCCTGTTGATGATTCAAGTGCGAAGATAGTGCAAAATGATCCTGAAGTTGAAAAGCAGATGCGCTTGGGGCGTGAGGCGATGGCGGGGCGTGAATATTCTGAAGCGCGTCGCCGGTTTGAGTCTGTGCTCGGAGTGGAGCCTGATAACCGGGAGGCTATGCGGTATTTGAAGGTATTGGGCGACCGTGAGTACGGGAATAAATCAGTTGAACGCGATGCAACGGCTAGAAAGATGACCGCAGATGTGCGTGACACTTGGAATTCGAAGTATAAGGTCATCAAGGGACGCCCGCAGGCTGCCTCTCCAACGAATACACAGTCTGTTTCGGTCATAGAAGAAAAGATGAAGAAAATCATCATCGATGAAGTGGAGTTTCGTCAGGCGAACATGCACGATGTGGTTGATTTTCTCAATAAACGTAGCCGTGACTGTGACAAGTCTGCCGTTGATGAATCTCAAAAGGGTGTCAACATCATTTTGAACCTCAATCCGGGAGGAACCTCCGTATCTGCTCCTGCAACTGTTCCCAAGGATGCTGCTGATCCTTTTGCCGCTGATGCAGTGAAAAGCGGCGGAGCTGCGGGTGTCCCTGAAGTAACTTTTTCGGCGAGGTATATCACTCTTTACAATGCTCTTAAAATTATTACCAGTGTTTCCGGATTGAAGTGGCGAGTCGATGGTGATGTGGTGATGATTATCCCGTTTGACTGGGATCCGGCCACTATCGAAATGCGCATGTATCCCGTGGAGCCTACCTTCATTGAGCGTGTCAAGCTGACAAGTAGCGGCATGCCGGCACCCACCACGAAGGGGGGGCGTGAATTTGAGGCACTGAATGCCGGCGGAGGCGCCGAGGGGGTTGGCGATATAAGAACAAACTTTGAGCAAATGGGAATGAAGTTCCCGAAAGGTTCGTCCATTAATTATAACCCGGGAATCGGGAAAGTGATTGTGGCTAATACGGCTGACAATCTGCTCATATTTGAAAAGCTTCTGAGTGAGTTGAATGTGGTGCCCATGCAGGTTGAAATCGAAGCCAAGTTTGTGGAGGTCAACGAAACCGACTTATACGAAGCTGGCTTGGAATGGCTGCTGACGGATAACTGGGAAATGTTGACGAAAAAGAACAGCAATCCATATGCGCCCATGTCTTCGAATCCGAGGATTCAGATGAATGCCAATAGCGCTGATGGCGGATTTACAAAGGGGCTTAACTTTTTGGGAACTGATAGCGGTAAGACCGTACCTATGGCTGGGGGCAAAGGGACTCTTGGGGGTATTGCTTCCATTGCCGGGGTTTTGACGAACCCCGATCTTACGGCTATTCTTCATGCATTGGAGCAAAATGGCAATGCCGACTTGCTTTCTGCGCCCAAAGTGACGGCTCGGTCAGGCGAGGCCGCGTTAATTAAAGTTGTTACTGAGTATATCTATCCCACCACTTTTGAAGTGCAGGGCGGGCAGATTGGCACCAGCACAGGTACCGGCGCTAATAACGCTAACGTCATTCAGGAGACTACGGTTGTTCCACAGGATTTTGCCACACGTGAAGTTGGCGTGATTTTGGAAGTGACGCCTGAGGTCAGTCAGGATGGGAATATGATCAGCTTGACCATGAAGCCTAAGGTAGTGACGGATCCCATCTGGTATCAGTATGGCTCTACTGTTCGGCGTGCTGACGGTTCTCAGCAGACATTGAACATGCCGCAGCCGTTCTTTCAGGTTCGGGCGATTGAAACCAAGATTTCGATTTATGATGGCGCTACTGTAGCGATGGGTGGTTTGATTACCGAGTCTGTGGATAAAGTGAATGACAAGATTCCCGTTCTCGGTGATATACCCTTTATTGGCGCTCTATTCCGGTCCAAGTCTGAAAAAAGCGTTAAGCGGAACTTATTGATTTTCGTGACGGCTAAACTGGTTGATCCTGCCGGACATCTGATTCGAAACCAGCCGACAGATGTCGTTGAGGCAGCCCCCGCCAGTGCATTGGCGCCTGCTTCCACGCGTTAAGGTTGCTTATGAGCAATAGACGGCTGTTGTTGATTGATGGGACGCAGCTGTTCTATCGTTCTTTTTTTGGTATCAAGGAACTAACGACCCGAGACGGGACCCCTTCCAATGCCGTTTATGGTTTTGTAAGGGGGATTCATCAGTTGATCGAGGTTCGCTCACCCTCCCATTTGGTAGTCGCCTGGGATGGGGGGATTCCCGCTGCCCGGCGTAATCTTCTGCCTGAGTATAAAGCGCAGCGTCCGCCTATGCCTGATGCTTTGCGTGTGCAGTATCCTGCCATTGTAGAGTTTCTTGAATGTGCGGGCATTCCGTTCATTCGCAGGGATCAGGAGGAGGCAGATGACATTCTGGCATCTCTGGCGCGATGGGCTGAACCAGAGGCCGATGAAGTTATTGTGGCAACCTGTGATAAAGATCTTTATCAGATGGTGTCTGGAAAAACGGTAATGGTCGGGTGGGGTAAAGAGGATAAGCCCGCAGGTCGGGCTGAGGTATTTGAAAAGACAGGGGTATATCCGGAGCAGATCGTGGACTGGCTCGCATTAACCGGAGACACCGTGGATAATATTTCCGGGGTGGATAGTGTAGGCCCCAAGACCGCCGCCAAGCTGTTGGCCAGCTTTGGAACGGTAGCGAGCATTTTTCAGAACATCGATGCGGTAAAGCCCGATCGTATTCGTGAACGCTTGCTTGCTGGTCGGGCGACGGTTGAGCGGAATCTGGCACTCGTCAGGTTGAATGCGGTCATGGATTGCTCTCCGGGTTGGGCTGGCCTGATGGTGCGTTCAGAGAATCCTAATAAAATGCGGCCTTTTTATGCCCGTATGGAATTCCACTCTTTGATCAAGGGTTGTGATCAAGGTGAATTGTTTTAAATTAGTGCTCAGCCGTTTCATTTTTCCTCTCGAAAACGTTGACTCTAACTCTGCATCCGATATCCTTTCTCTCCATGAAAGTTCTAGTTATAGGCGGTGGTGGGCGTGAACACGCATTGATTTGGAAGCTCGCGCGCGATAGTTGTCGTCCGGTGCTTTTTTGTGCTCCGGGGAACGCAGGTACTGCGGAATTGGCAACGAACGTTGCCATCGAGGCGGATAATATTCCTGCGTTGGTGGAATGGGCCATGGAGCACCATCCCGATCTTGTGGTGGTGGGGCCAGAAGCACCTCTGTGTGCAGGGCTGACCGATGCGCTTGAGGCGGGTGGAATAAGGGTCTTTGGTCCTTCCATGGCGGCGGCTAAGCTGGAGGGCAGTAAGGTGTTCGCCAAGGACGTGATGGTCGCCGCCGGAGTGCCGGCGGCACAGTCCAGCACCTTTACGGACGCCCAAAAGGCCATTGATTTTATCAACGATATCGGCATTCCTATTGTAATCAAGGCGGAAGGTCTGGCGGCCGGGAAAGGCGTTACTGTCTGTGCCACTCGCGAAGAGGCCGAGCGGGCGATCAAAGAGGCATTGGTGGAAGGGGCCTTTGGGGAGGCGGGACGCCGTATTCTTGTGGAAGAATTTCTCGAGGGGGAAGAGGTCTCCGTCTTGGCGTTAACAGATGGTGAGCATATAGTATTGCTGGCCTCTGCGCAGGATCATAAACGCGTGTTCGACGGGGATCGTGGCCCTAATACCGGAGGGATGGGCGCCTATTCACCCGCGCCCGTCCTCACGGCTGAACAGATGCCCGCGATTGAGCGAGAGGTGTTCGGGCGTACTTTGGCCGAGTTGAAAAGTCGTGGCATAACTTATAAAGGGGTTTTATTTGCCGGTCTGATGATGACGAAAAACGGGCCTATGGTGCTCGAATTTAATTGCCGATTCGGGGATCCCGAAACCCAGGTAATTTTGCCTCGAATCGAAGGCGATTTAATTCCAGCCCTTGAAGCCTGTATTAATGGGACGCTGTCGGCAGACATGATCCGGTACAAATCGGAATCCTGTGTCTGTGTAGTGATGGCGGCAGGCGGATATCCCGGCCCCTATCAGAAGGGCAAAAAGATTGGTGGTCTGAAGGCTGCGGCCCGTTTGGCTGAGACAGTCGTTTTTCATGCGGGGACACGATGCCAAAATGGGGATGTGTTGACTGCTGGTGGCCGTGTATTGGGCGTGACGGCGTTGGGTGATACCTTGAAGAATGCGGTTGATCGAGCTTATGTGGCGGTGAAAAAAATCAGCTTTGATGGCGCCCTGTTCAGGCGTGATATTGCGGCCAAGGCTTTTAATAAGGGATAAGGAGTATCATTGAAAAAGAAACAAGCAAAAATCAGTAAGCCCGAAGTGGCGATTGTCATGGGAAGTGATTCGGACTGGCCTCTATTGCAGGAGACTGTCAATACTCTGACGGGTTTCGGGGTTGGTTGTGAGGTTCGCGTGATGTCGGCACATCGGACGCCGGATCTTGCGGCCACCTATGCACGCAAGGCATCAGGTTGTGGTCTGAAGGTGATTATTGCTGCTGCAGGAGGGGCTGCTCATTTGGCGGGAGTGATCTGTGCTCATACCACATTGCCGGTGATAGGTGTGCCCGTTACCAGTGGTTTCTTGAATGGCTTGGATTCGTTGCTTTCAACCGTCCAGATGCCGGCGGGAGTACCTGTGGCCACTGTGGCGACGGGGAAGGCTGGTGCTGTGAATGCGGCCATTTTGGCGGTGCAAATTCTAGCCTTGAATCGTCCTGATCTCGCGCAGAAACTGGTGGTCCATAAAAATACGCTTATTGAGAAGGTGAACGCGGGGAATGACCGTATTCAGAATGAGTTGAAAAATCTCAGAATAAGTTGAGTGGATATCGATCACGGGGGGATTTATTGATGTCTGGCTGGCAGATGTATCGTCGCTTTTTACCTCGTGGATGGGGGCTCTGTCTTTTTGTTTGGTGGCACGCCTTGCCGGTGGTTGGGGGCGAGAGTCTGGATGAAATTCTGTACGGTTTGGAGACGAATGGAATTTTAGGAGACCGATCGGCCGCTGTTCTGGGTGGGCTTAAAGGCATTCTTCAGTCAATTGATTCCGAGGTGACCCTTTGCGCTACTAATCCTTCTGTAGCAGAAGCTGGCTTATCCTCATCTGTTGTGCAGGCGGTTGAATTGTGGCCAGAGAATCTAGCCTATCTCAAGGTATCCGGTTTGGAGACTGGCAGTGGTGATGAGATTTTAGCACATCTGAAATCATTGAGTGACCGAGGGGGTGTGCTGTTTGATTTGAGAGGAGGAGGAGGCCAGGATCTCAATTCGGTCTGTGTATTGGCTGGCTTGACGCGTAGTCAAAACGAGCCCCTGTTTGTCATCACCGATAATCGCGGGGTTGCGCTGTCGACAAATTCAGTTGGCGGGGAATATTTCAAATTGCCGCTGCTGCTGGTTTTGATCGATGCCGCAACTTGCGGGGCCTCAGAGGCGCTGGTCTCAGTTTTAAAAGGAAGTCCCGGAGTGATGTTGGTGGGTTCTCCAACAAAAGGTGATCCTTATCTCAGGAATTGGTTTCCCTTGCCAGGGGGGAAGATCGTGAGGATTGCGACGCAGAAATGGCTTCCCGTCTCAGGTGGAATGTATCAGAAAATCGGGATCAGGCCGGATATTATGGTGGAGGCCGCTGCTGGGATTGGAGGCGCAGGCCTGTCACGCACAAATAGGTTTGCCCGAGCCTTGAGTCCCAAATCAGACGCCGACCAGGAGCTCATGATGCGTGTTGCGGGAGATGCCGCTCTGCAGCGGGCAACCGATATTCTTCTTGGTCTGCAGGCGGTGGGGGGGTATGGACAAGATTAACCCTCCGATCATTACGATCAGATCCGGTCAGATCGATCATAAGGCCGTTCGCGCGGCCGTAGAAGCCCTACATACCGGGGCCTTGATCATTTTGCCGACCGAGACTGTTTACGGAGTTGCGGCTGATCCTAGGGTGCCTGGGGCTGAGGACCGGATCTATGAGGCCAAAGGGCGCGAGCGTAGCAAGCCGCTGCCCATGATGGCAGCCTCGCTAAAAGCTGTTGAGGCTACGGGCGCTGAGTTATGTCCCGCGGCGAGGCGGCTAGCCTGCCGTTATTGGCCTGGCCCACTGACGCTGGTGGTGAACTGTGGTTCTCGGGTAGAAGGCTTTCGAGTACCCAATCATCCAGTCGCGCTGGCCATTTTGCAGGCGGTAGGTGGTTTATTGCGTGTGACCAGCGCCAATCAAAGCGGTGAGCCTTCTGCGCTCACTGCGGCATCTGCCTTACAGGCGTTAGGTCAGCATGTGGCACTCGTTCTGGATGCTGGTTCCGCCAGATTGGGTATGGAAAGTACGGTGGTGGATGCGACGGGGGACACCTTGAAGATTCTCAGGCAGGGGGCACTACCAGCCAAGGCCATTCTGTCGCGACCAAAAGTGTGGCTGGTTTGTACGGGGAATACGTGTCGCAGTCCTATGGCCGAGTATTTATTGCGTCACTGGCTGGGGCCTGCGCCCCAATGGGAAGTGGCGTCAGCTGGCGTATCGGCACTGGATGGGCAGCGGGCAAGTGAGTGTGCGATTCAGGTCATGCAGGAAAAAAAGCTGGATTTGGCTTCGCATAGGAGCCGGAAACTGACTGAGGCCCTCATTGACGATGCAGACCTCATTGTGGTAATGACGGAGGCGCATAAGCGGGCAATTTTGCATCGTTTTCCATGGCTTGACGACCGCGTGGTGCTATTGAATACGTTCAGTTCTGCACACCCCGGGGAAGATGTTCCTGATCCATTTGGAATGTCGCTGGCCGTCTATCGTGCAATTCGGGATGAGATTGATGCGGCAATGCCTGATTTGCTGTTGCATTTACATGGGTTGTATCACAAGTGATCTAGAGTGGAACGGACGGGAAAGGGTTATGATGAAAATAGCGATTGGTGCGGATCATGGCGGTTTTGAACTTAAAGAGACGCTTAAGGCGGAGTTGAAAAAACACAGGATCGCTGTTGAGGATGTGGGGTGTTACAGCGTGGAAGCCGTGGATTATCCTGACTATGCCCGGGCTGTCGCCGTTATGGTTTCTGAAGGGCTTGTGGATCAGGGAATCCTGATTTGTCGAACGGGTCTGGGGATGAGCATGGCGGCCAACAAGTTTCCCCGTGTCAGGGCAGCGTTGTGTCTGAATCCCGAGATGGCGATTGCCGCGCGCACTCATAATGATGCTAACGTTCTCGTCTTCGGCAGCGATATGGAGACGCCTGCAGCAGCCATGGCGACATTAGATGCCTGGCTCAAGGCTGTATTTGCAGGCGAAGATCGGCATCAGCGACGTGTGGATAAGATTGGTTCCGCAAAAGGGGCGGCTTTGGAGGCGGCTTCCATCGCGGAGACGGATAGTGAGATCTACCTCGCAATCAAAAATGAAGAAGAGCGTGAGCTGAAAACGCTGGACTTGATTGCCTCTGAAAACTATGCCAGTCGCGCGGTTCGTGAAGCCCAGGGTTCGGTTATGACCAATAAGTATGCCGAAGGGTACCCCGGGAAGCGTTACTATAACGGTTGTGAGTTTGTGGATGTGGCCGAGCGGCTGGCGATTGAGCGGGCTAAGGCCTTGTTTGGCGCGGAACATGTCAACGTGCAGCCGCACTGTGGAAGTTCGGCTAACATGGCGGTATATTTTTCTGTTCTCCAGCCGGGCGATACCATTCTGGCTATGAGTCTTGCTCATGGAGGCCATCTGACTCACGGACATAAAATCAATTTCTCGGGACGGTTCTTCAACTTCATTCCGTATGGGGTCAGCCAGAAGACAGAAATGATTGATTATGATGAAATCGCGGAACTGGCGCTCAAGCATAAGCCCAAAATGGTGGTTGCAGGCGCCAGTGCCTATGCCCGTGTGCTCGATTTCAAGCGGCTTCGTGAAATCGCGGATAGCGTGGGGGCTATGCTCATGGTCGATATGGCGCATATCGCAGGCTTGATCGCAGCCGGAGTGCATCCTAGTCCGGTTCCGTATGCTGACTTTGTCACGACCACCACGCATAAAACGCTCCGGGGGCCCCGCAGTGGAATGGTGCTATGTAGGGCAAGTTACGCCGCCGGGATTGATAAACAGGTTTTTCCCGGTCTGCAGGGCGGTCCCTTGATGCACACCATTGCGGCCAAGGCGGTTTGCTTTAAAGAGGCGATGTCGCCGGAATTCAAACAATATCAAAAACAGGTCGTTAAGAATGCCAAGGCGTTGGCTGCGTATCTTGCCAAGCATGAGTTACGAATTGTGTCGGGAGGAACCGATAATCACCTGATGCTGGTCGATCTGACCTCCAGTGGCATTACGGGAAAAGACGCTTCGATCGCCCTCGAGAAGGCGGGTATGATTGTAAATAAAAATGCCATTCCGTTTGACGTTCGGCCTCCGGCTGTCACTTCGGGAATTCGCATTGGGACGCCCGCCATCACCACGCGGGGTATGAAGGAACCTGAGATGGAACGACTGGGCGGCTGGATTGTGGATGCGATTAAACATCAGGCTGATGAAAGTGCCCTGGCGCGAATCAAGGCGGAGGTGGTGTCCACTGCGGTGACGTTTCCCGTCCCGTAAAACGATCTGATAGGGGGGCGGGTATGATTCTTCGTGACCTGAATACGGGTGAAATGGCGGCCGTTGAGGCCATCGGCGTATCGCGGATGTTTACGACTGGCGACGCTATTATTCGTGAGGGGGAAGCAGGGTCGTCCTTTTTTTTTGTTCTCGATGGCAGGGTGGAAGTCCGTAAAAGTATCGGACTGGATAAGCATAAGAAATTGGTCGAACTGGGCTCCCTGGACATTTTCGGTGAGGTCTGCTTCCTCGGGGTTGAGTCGCGCTCGGCCAGTGTCGTGGCCTTGGAATTGACGCATGTGCTGGAGTTTTCGCGGGATGCGTTCGAGAAATTGATCGCGGTGAAGCCTGCGATTGGATTGAAATTGTATCGCGGGATTGCCTGTGAATTGGCGCGGCGACTAGCCTGTGTTGATGGCGAGCTTCGGGACGCGCTCATCTGGGCTTTAGGTGACATGAAGTTTCCTGTCGATCCTTCCCTCGTGGCGTCCCAACGGAAATTATCACTGACTCCTCTCAAAAACACGGCGGGACCCACCGCGAAAATTGTAGTCGTGTAGCTGGCGTTATTTGATCATGCGGCGTCTCATGACGTGAAGGGCCACCGGGAACAACAGGGCTGTAGTGATGACCAGATAACCGCCGGAAATGATAATCTGAGTCCAGGTTATGGTGCCCAGGCACAAATTTCTAGACAATGTCACCAGATGCGACAGGGGAAGACCCCATGCAATGATCCGCGCCCAGTCGGGTAGATTTTCCAAGGGGAAAAAGGTGCCACTGAAAAGATACATGGGCGTAATAAACAGGAAAATCGGCAAGTTAAACATTTCGATGCTTTGGACGACACCGGTAAAAATCATGCCGATACAGCCAAACAGCAGTCCACCAAAGAAGGCCAGCGGGATGATTCCGAATCCTGTCGGATAATGAACAAGGCCGAAGCCGCTCAGAACCGCGGTCATGATCGTTGCTGTCATTAGTGACTTGGTGGCGCCCCAAACGATTTCTCCGGCAATAATCTCGTCTACGGAGAGCGGGGTGGCCATGATGGCATCATAGGTTTTTTGGTAGTACATCCGGACAAAGGATGAAAAGGAATTTTCCATGAAGGCGGTATACATGATGTTGGTGGCGATAATAGCCGGTGCCATAAACGCCACATAGGTCAGGGTTTGCCCAGCATATTGAATTTCGGGGATCAACAGGCGAAATCCAAAACCCAGGGAAGCAATATAGAGCACAGGCTCAAGAAGGGGTGTAAGAAAACCGATCAGCCAGGAGCGACGTGTGACCAGCCAGTCACGCCGCCAGACTCGCAGGAGTCGCCAGGAGAGGGTAGCGCCTGTTTTGCTCATTCGCGCAGCTCCCGTCCGGTCAATTTAAGGAAGACATCTTCCAATGAGCCCACGCGCAGAATGCAGTTGTCATGGCAATAAAGCCGTGTGATTTCATCGTAGATCGCCTCGTTATCTTTACAATAAATCAACATGCGATGTCCGAGATCTTCGTGATCCAGGGCGCTGGTGATCACGTAATCCCGTAATTCCGGGCATACAGGGCTATTCTCAATGACTTTATTGCCTACATATTTAGCAATCAGGTCCCGGGGGCGGCCTTCAACCAGAATTTTTCCATGGTCAACAATGATGAGTCGATCACACAGAAGTGAGGCTTCCTCCATGTAATGAGTGGTGAGAAGGATGGTGACGCCTTGTTGTTTAAGCTGCGCCAAACGATCCCAGAGTTGGTGGCGCGTTTGGGGATCCAGCCCTGTGGTGGGTTCGTCCAGGATCAGAAGGTCAGGCTCGTTCATCAGGCCGCGGGCGAGGGCCAATCGGCGCATCATGCCGCCTGAAAGTGATTTGACATTTAGTTTTTCCCGGTTTTCAAGTCCGAAAAACTCCAATAGTTTTGTTGTTCGCGCCCGGGCGATGTTACGGGAAATGCCGAAAAATCCGGCAAAAATTTCCAGATTGTCCCGAACCGAAATTTCTTCGTCGAGACTGTTGTCCTGATGGCACACGCCAATACGAGTTCTGATGGATCTCCAGTGGGTGGTGATGTCTTCGCCGAAAACTTTCAGGGTGCCTCCGCTGCGAGGGGAAAAGCCATAAATCATGCGGATCGTGGAGGTTTTTCCGGCCCCGTTGGGCCCTAGCAGGCCGAAGAGCTCTCCTTGTTGAACGGTAAAGGAGATGCCGTCAACAGCGGTGAACGCGCCGTAACATTTGCGGAGATTTTCTGCTTCTATGACGGAGATGGCCATTTCGGAAGGATGGTATCAATGTCTTGGAAGAGTACAAATCATCTTTTGCAGGGCGCGCAATAAACCTCTTTGCCATACCGAGTTATCAGGATATTCTTGCCGGCATGGAACGACGGAGTGGATTTTGGATTGCCTCGACACCTCTGAAATCTTGGGTTTTGCAGAGCCGGCCGATAACATCCAGGAAAAGTGATGTTAATCTTCGCTTTGATGGCGGACAGTATCAGCTATGGGAGGGGTTCGGTGGCGGGGTATCGGAGAAGAGCTGGGATGCGTTGGCCTTGTTAAAGGCGGGGGATCGACTCCGGGCGCTGAATGCCCTGTTTAATCATGAGGAGGGCTGCCGGTTCCACTATGCGCGGCTTCCTGTTGGGGCTTCCAATACGGCCCGTGACGGGTACTCGTGCAATGCAACCCCCAATGACCTTGCCATGAAAAATTTTAGCATCGTACGGGACCATGAGTGTCTGATCCCGTTCCTGCGTATTCCTCTGGATCGGATCCGGAAGTTTAAAACGGTTGCCTGTCCGTGGAGCCCCCCTGACTGGATGAAGGAGGAGACGGCGGTCGGGTGTGGGCGGATAAAGTGGGATCCTGTGATGCTGGAGGCGTATGCCCTCTATCTTGCGAGGTTTGTTCAGAATTATCGGCGAGAGGGGATCATGATTGATCATTTGCTGATTCAGAATGATCCGGCCGATCAATCCGGTCAGCCTGGCTGTTATTGGACCGGCGCACAACTTCGCGACTTTATCCGGAACTATTGTGGGCCGGTGATGAGGAAACAAAAAGTTTCCGCGCGGTTGTGGTTGGGTGCGCTGGACTCGTTGGACTACACAGATTATGCCCTGACGACGTTGAGTGACCCGATGGCGATGCAGTTTATTGCAGGGGTGGCTTGTCAGCAAGGGGGGCGCGATACTTTGCAGCGGATCCGGCGCGCCTTTCCGGATATTCGCATGATGCAGTCTGATTGTGGGGCGGGGGATGGGCAGAATACCTGGGCTCAGGGCCATGCCACCTTTTCCGTGATCCAGCAGGCGATTACGGCTGGAGCGGATGTCTGCCTGTACGATAACATGGTTTTCCTCGAAAATGGTAAATCCCTGGATGGACGGGGGCTAAACTCGTTGATCAAGGTTAATGAGATGACCAGGACTTATGTTTTGACTCCGGACTATTTTGTTTTAAGGCATTTTTCGTATCTCGTAGACCGGTATGCGGTGCGGCTTGGATTGGATGGGGAATGGGCCGATCGTGCCGTTGTATTTTACAATGAGGATGACGAGAGCCGGGTTATGGTAATCCATAATCCGGAATTGGCGTTCAGGCGCGTGGTTTTGGAAGATGGTGATCGGCGCCTGGTGATGTCTCTTCAACCTCAATCCATCAATACGATCGTGTTATAAAAAACAAAAACCCCGAACCTGTGAAGGTCGGGATTTTTGACAAAACGGGCTGGCCGTATTTGGTTTAACGCTTGGAGAACTGGAAGCGTTTACGAGCACCGGGTTGACCGTATTTTTTACGTTCTTTCATACGGGAATCGCGGGTCATACAACCGCTCGCTTTGAGCGCGGCGCGCAAGGTGGCGTCGCTTAATTGTAGCGCACGGGAAATAGCCTGACGAAGTGCGCCAGCCTGGCCAACGGTACCGCCGCCGATGAGGCGGGCAGTCAGGTCAAACTTGGTGAGCGTATCCGTCAGCTTCATGGGCTGTTCGATAAACTTGATCACGGCTTCGTTGCCGAAATAGATCGTTGGATCTTTTTTGTTAACGACCCATTTACCGGTTCCGGGGGTGAGACACACCCGGGCGACCGACGTTTTCCTGCTGCCTGATGCGCGATATTCTGCAACTTTTTCTGCCACTGGGATACCCTCGTTACTTAATGTCGATTACTTTAGGGTTCTGAGCGGCATGAGAATGCTCAGCGCCCGCAAAAACCTTCAAACGTTTAATAACCTTCCGGCTCATATGATTACCAGGAAGCATTCCTTCAACCGCCTTTGTGATCATACGATCAGGATGGCGCTCGCGCATGGCCGCCACTGTTGTGGTCTTGTGGCCGCCCCGGAAACCGGTGTAGCGCTCATAGATCTTCTTGTCGTCCTTGGTTCCAGTGAGCTTTACGTCCTTGGCATTGATGACGATGACAAAGTCACCGGTATCAATATGGTTCGTAAAGGTCGCCTTGGTACGCCCACGAAGCAAATTCGCCACCTTGACGGCCATCCGTCCCAGGGGTTTCCCTGCTGCGTCAACAATAAACCAATTACGCTTGATTTCGCTCTCTTTGGGTAGAGATGTCTTCATTCTTTGTTCAACCTTTCAGGCCATAAAAAGCGGGCTTGTTTACTTTATTTCAGGGGGATGTGTCAACCACTATTTCCACCTGATGCTCCTTTCGTCGCCATCAGGCCGGAATAGGAACTGCATTAATTAAGACGTAACACTATCGCGAATCGTAATAAATGTGAAGGAGAATCCTTTCTTTTCCTCCCTCGTGTTATAAAGTGAGTAGAGTTTGATGGATAAGGAGGAGGGTATGGTGGACTCGACATTATCGGTGGCAATACGGGATTTGAAATTGATGGCCGGCCAGACGGTGCGGCTACGTGGATGGCTACATGGAAAGCGGGCAGGCGGGAAAGTGGTGTTTTTGCTCGTTCGTGATGGAACCGGCCTTTGCCAGTGTGTGGTGGAGGGAGCCATGGTGGAGGCCTTTGCCAGTGCCCATGAATTAACGCAAGAGTCGTCGTTGATGATTACCGGGCTGGTTCGGTTGGATGAGCGTGCTCCGGGTGGGGCGGAGTTGGCGGTCACGTCCGTCGAGGTGTTGCAGATTTCCAAGGATTATCCCATCAGCCGGAAAGCGCATGGCATTGATTTTTTGATGGATCACCGACATCTCTGGCTCCGCTCGCCACGACCTGCTGCTATTTTGCGGGTTCGGCATACTGTGATCCGGGCCATTCGCGATTTTTTTGACTCTAACGGGTTCACGCTCGTTGATATGCCGATTTTGGTGCCGGGCGCAGGAGAAGATCGGCAGTCCTTGTTTCCTGTGGATTATTTCGGTGAGAAATTATTTTTGAGTCAGACGGGGCAGCTTTATCTCGAAAGTGCCTGTATGTCATTGGGTAAGGTTTATTGTTTCGGCCCGACCTTTCGTGCCGAGAAGTCCAAAACGCGCCGGCACCTGACGGAGTTCTGGATGGTGGAGCCCGAGATGGCATTTGCCGAATTGGATGATGTGGTGGCTTTGGCTGAAAATATGATCTGTGCCATTGTAGCCGCTGTGCTGGAAAAGAATCGGCCCGACCTGGAAGTGCTCGGGCGTGATGTTTCCGACTTGGAGAAAATTGTTAAGCCGTTCCCGCGGATTACCTACACGGAGGCGGGCGAACTTTTACGGGGCCCCTCCATGCTTCGGAAGCTGGAACAGGAATTGGTGCAGGAAAAGGGGCGTCTGCAGGAGTTGATGAAGGAGTTGGAGTCTGTGGAAGCGGCGCTTTGTAAGGCAAAAAAGGGATGGCAGCAGGAACAACAGGAAACGCGTATGCGTGAACTCCATGAGGACATACATGAACTTGAGCAGGAACTTCTTGTGCGTCCGGAACATATCAGACTGGCCCAGTCATTTGCCTGGGGCGAAGATTTGGGCGGAAGCGATGAGACGATTGTGTCGCGTCAGTTTGACCGTCCTGTCTTTGTAACGGGCTATCCCCGCGCAGCCAAGGCGTTCTACATGAAGGTCTCTCCCGATGATTCCAGGACGGTGCGGAATTTTGATCTGCTTGCCCCTCAGGGCTATGGCGAGATTATCGGGGGCAGTCAGCGTGAGGAAAATCCTGACATTATTGAAGAGAGCATGAAGGCCAAGGGCTTGCGTCCGGAAGATTACGCCTGGTATCTGGATCTTCGACGCTATGGCAGTGTGCCGCACGGGGGATTTGGACTGGGCGTGGAGCGGACGTTGACCTGGCTCTGCGGGCTCAAGCATGTCAGGGAGACGATTCCGTTTCCGCGCACCCTGGGGCGTGTTTATCCGTAACGGTTTATTGACGTATTATTTAATCGTGATATCTTGCGCTCAGTTCTTTGATAACCAGAAGCCGTGAAGTAAGTATGGAAGTTCGTGAAATTCGAACGCGGTCGCGCCGCTGTAACCGGATACGAAACCCTTAAACCACTCCTGTCAAGGCAGGGGGAAGGTGGGTAGTAGGTCTGAAGCCGGAAGTCAGAAGACGTTTTACTTCATGCTCAATGGACAGGTAACAGGATTTGTTACCCGTCTCTCTTTCGCGATGGAAGAGCAATGAGGCGTAAAACAACTCATAAGACCCTTTTATTTTCCATCAGGAAGATCAAAGGGTTTTTGTTTTTTATGCGTTGAGAGACCGTGAGCAGCTGGCCGATGGAGGTGGATCAGGAATGGGGCGTAGGACTGGATCCGGCGCTCGGGATGCTGAAACGGGTGGATTGGGAGTCAACGAAATGAAGAAAACAGTATGGATGGGGTTGGTCGTGGCGGGTGGGTTGAGTTGGAGCGAGGCGGCAATCACGAATGAGGTTCCTCTGCAAAGTGTGGTGGTTACGGCAACACGGGTTGAGCAATCACTTGCGACGGTGGGGAGCTCCGTGACAGTGGTCGATCAGGCGCAACTGGCGGAGCGCCAATGTCGCACGGCGTATGACGCCTTGCGTGAAGTTCCCGGGCTGGATGTGGTGCAGTTGGGCGGTGCAGGCGGGACTATGTCGACTCTCATTCGAGGAGCGGCTTCTGAGCAGACGCTTGTCCTGGTGGATGGGGTCCCTGTTAATGACCCCGCTGGATTGGGGCGTGGCGCCGATCTTTCCCAGATGCCGGTGCAGAATGTCGAGCGCATTGAAGTGTTGCGGGGGCCGCAAAGCACCCTCTACGGTGCCGATGCGATTGGCGGGGTGATCAATGTCATCACCAAAAAAGGTGCAGGGCCGGTCGGCGGCGAGGTGTCTGCCGAGGCGGGCTCCTTTAATACCTTCAATGAGACTGCTGCTGTTCGCGGCGGAACATCAAACTACAATTACTCTGTAGGGGTATCCCGTCAGGATTCGGACGGCATTTCGAGTGCTGCTGAGAAGAATGGCAATCCTGAGAAAGATGGCTATCACCGGACAGATCTTTCGAGCAAATTGGGGTGGACCCCGATGGATGAATTTGAGGCCCATGTGCTCGTGCGTTGGAACAAGGCCGACTACGACTACGATGACTTCATGAATGGCCGGCCCGTAGATGGTGACAACCATGGTATTTCGGATCTGGTTTCGCTCTATGGGGAGGGGAAGGGGAAGTTGCTTGATGGGCAATGGCGACCGCGTGTGGGTGGGTCATGGGTCAGTCAGAGTCGTGAGGATACGTCGTCGGTCGGGAATTCTTCATTTGACAGTTTGCTGCAGAAGCTTGAATGGCAGAATGACATGTATTTGGGGAATGCCAATATTGTCACGGCCGGTATTGAGGCCCAGCAGGAATCTGCAGAGTCAACCTATGAATCATTCGGATATGTGGATCAGTTTAATCGGAAAACAGCGAAGCATCGCAGTGCGTATGTGCAGGATATCCTTTCGGCCGGGCCGCTGACGACCACGGTGGGGGGACGGGTGGATAGTTATGATTCATTTGGAACTGAAAACACCTGGCGTGTGGCTCCGTCGTATGACATGGCGGCCACTGGAACCCGGTTCAAGGGGTCATACGGTACCGGTTTCAAGGCGCCATCCCTGTTTCAACTCTATTCATCCTATGGTAGCCCGGAATTAAATCCGGAGACCAGTAAGGGGTGGGATGCTGGCGTAGAGCAGGAAGTTGCCGGGGGCTTTCTCGTAGTGGGCGCCACTTATTTTGAAAATCAGTTTGATGACCTGATTGACTATGATTTTGTCACCATGAAATACGGGAACATCAATCAGGCTGAAACCCGCGGCGTCGAAACTTTTGTCACGGCGAAGCCGGTGAAAGAACTTTCGGTACGGGCGGCCTACACATATACTGATACGGAAAACAAAATTACCGGTGACCAGTTATTGCGGCGTCCTCGCAACAAGGTGTCTCTCGATACCACGTATGCGATTACTTCAAAGCTAAAAGGAACGGTCAGTGTCATTTATGTCGGCCAACGAACAGATGAGGACTTTGTGACCTATATGCCTGCGACACTGGATGGGTACATGCTGGTGAACCTTTATGCCTCGTATGACGTTCGTAAGAATGTGACATTATTCGGTCGACTTGAAAATCTGTTTGATGAGGAATATGAGCAGGCCATCGGCTATGGCACTCCGGGGCGCGCCGGATATGGGGGCGTCAAAGTGACGTTCTAAGCGGAACGAATGGGGGACAGCATTCAGAATTCAGGAATGATGGGAAGAATCCTGTTGAGCCCGACCTTGCGTCGGGCTTTCCCCCTTTCTCTGCTTTTGCATGTATTGGCTGTGGCGATAGTTTTGATCGGCATCAAGTATTGGCCGGTGGCTCCAGTCAGGTCGGTTCCAGTCGGGATGGTATTGGATGTCACCGAGCCAATGCGACCACAGGTGACTGCCGAAGAGCTGCCTGGGTTGGGCCAGGTGCTGGCGGAGATACCGCCAGAATCACGGATTGTGCCTTCCCCTGCAGTGCCTGAAACCCTTGCGCCCATGATTCCTGAGCCAGCCATCAAAGCTCCTGACCAGGTGTCGTTGTGGGTGCCGGTGATGCCTGAGGTGAGCCCAGTTGCCGGGGGCTCGCAGATCATGCAACCACCTGCCGTTCATACGTCTGGCCCGGCGGCGGGCATGGGGGTGCAGTCACAGTCTGTTTCCGGCGAGGGGCAGATTAAAGGTGGGCGGCCTATCGCGCTTTCAGAGATCGTGCCGCGTTATCCCTATGGGGCAAGGATGCGTGGCGAGGCAGGGCGGGTGACAGTACATGTGCGCGTAAGTGACAAAGGGGTGGTGGAATCTGTGGAGGTTGTGAATGGAAGCGGCCATCCGGCATTGGATGACTCGGCCGTCACGGCGACAAAGAAGGCTCGATTCAAGCCTGCTGAGCAGGATGGAAAGCTCGTTCCTTCCGATATGAATCTACAATTTGAATTCCGGCTTGAGGAGCGGTAATACTACTCCATGAGCCAGAAAAAACAAAAAGAAGAGAGCTTGAAAAAAATAGCACTTGGCGACCGGGTCTGGGTCGAACGGTTGAAAGACCATGGCTCCGTGGTGTCTATGAGTGATGATGGGCGTAGAGCGGTCGTCGAGTTGGGTAAAGTACGGTTTAATCTTGAGCTTTCCGGTCTGGCTCCCGGGCGTGAGAAGGTGAATGCGCGTAGTCGGAAAGTTGAAATCATGCGCCCAGTCCGACGCTCATCATCGGCTGTCCGTGAAATTGATATGCATGGACTGCGAGTTGAAGAAATGTTGGTTCGGTTGGATCATTTTTTGAACGAAGCGTTACTGGGCGGGGTGGATGAGATTCGTGTCATTCACGGACATGGTTCCGGGGCCTTGAAAAACGCCCTTCATAAGCGCCTGAAAGAAATGGGAATCCGCCACTTCAGGCTGGGTGAACCTGGGCAGACCCCCGGCGGGGATGGCGTCACGATTGTGTCTTTGTGAGGGCACGCATTTCATTTTCTGAATATGCGGCAAAAACAGAAATCTTTAAAAGTCTTGACGCTGATATATCACGTGATATTATTAATGGATAAATACACGTTTGGAAGTGCAGTGCGCATGCGGCAAAAAACAGAACGAGTAACACTCAAGCAGCGGGCCTATGAGGACATTCTGAAGAATATCCTTGCTGGCCAGTTTGCGCCTGGAGATCTCCTGAATCGGCGGGGCGTGGGACTGCAATTGAAAATGAGTTCCGCGCCGGTGCATGAAGCCATGATTCAGTTGGAGCGTGACGGTTTTCTGGAGGCCCTGCCGCGACAGGGGACTCGGGTGCGATCCGCCTGCAGGGAGGATGTGCGTGGACATCTGGTCGTCCGTGAGGCGTTGGAGTGTCAGGCGGCTCGCATGATTTGTGGGGAGCGCGTGCGGCGGAATCTTTCGAGTCTGACTCCCTTGGCAGCGGCCGCCGACTCAGTTGAGCAATCAGATTCCCAGCGTGCGGTTAGTGAAGTTGCATTTCATGTGGCCTTGGTCGAGCTTTCCGCGTGTCCGGCGCTTCTTCGCGAGTATCGGCGCGTGATGCAAATTGGGTTATTCTACCGCATCAACCTGTTGATGGCCATGCCGCTGCGTGAGCCTGAGAATCGTCATCTCTCATTACTCGAAGAACTCTGTAAAGATACTCCCGAGGTTGCCGCAAATGGGATGAGGCGGCATGTTTGGTCCGGGAAACCGGATTCACTTAAGGCGTGAAACGGAATGGCGGTGACTACGATTTTATCGATGTGTTGATACGGCGTAGCACCGATGGTGGAAAAACTTTTGCACCCGCTGTGAAGCTGGTCGACCACACAACATATGGCAATGGGCCGGTGAACAATATCCGTAGTGAATCGGTGCTCCATCGCCGCCTCGTTGCGATTAGTCCCGACGGCGTCTCAGGCTGGCAGGTTCGCGGGTTTGACAACGCCTTGCAGGATCCGGTTTGCATGGCTAGTATCCTGCGTCATGATTGGGCCGCAGGTGATCAGGCGGGTCGGCTTCTGTTTGCCAATCCGGATCCCATCAATCAAACCCCTAATCCGTGTTTTGATCGTAAGCACCTGACCGTCAAGATGAGCTTGGATGACGGCACTACGTGGCCACTCACCAAAGTCCTCGAAGAGGGACCTGCCGGCTACAGCGATCTAGCCTGTCTTTCAGACGGTACGGCACTCTGCTTCTACGAGTGTGATGCCGTCACTCATATGTGTGACACCCGATTTTTGCGACTGGCACGGTTTGATAAACAATTCTTACAAAAAGGATAACAATGAAAACAAAGGGTTTGGTTGCGGCGCCGCCTACGGCATTCCGCGCGGATAGTAGTATTGATCTGGGTGTGGTGGCTCCGCTGGCTGAGCACCTCCGGCGGCAGGGGGTTGTTGGGGTATTTGTCAACGGTACCACGGGCGAAGGGATGTCGCTCTGCACCGAAGAGCGGGAGGAACTGGCGGCCGAGTGGCGGCGGGTATTGCCGTCGGGCATGCGGTTATTTGTGCACGTTGGACACAACTCCGTGGCTGAATGCAAACGCTTGTCGCAGCATGCCCAGGCCATTGGTGCCGATGCGATCGCGGTGATGGCTCCTGGTTTCTTTAAACCGGCTGGTATCGACGGGTTGGTCGACTGGTGTGCCCCGATCGCGGCAGCGGCGCCCGAATTGCCGTTCTATTTTTACCACATGCCCTCAATGAATGGGGTGAATGTCAGTATCGCGGACTTTCTTCCGCGCGCGGCGGATCGTATTCCGAGTCTGGCGGGCATCAAATTTACCTTTGAGGCTATGGGCGATTATATGTCCGCCTTGCGTGTGGCAGGTGGACGATTTGACGTGCTTTGGGGGCGTGACGAAATGCTGCTGGGTGCGCTGGCTATGGGCGCCGAGGGCGGGGTGGGTTCAACCTACAATGCGATTGCCCCGATTTACCTTAAATTGATCGAGGCTTTCAATCGCGGTGATTGGGAGTCGGCGCGCGATTTGCAGGCTCAGGCAATTGCCTTTATTGATTCCCTGGTGGCGACGGGTAACTTTTTTGCAGGGCTGAAGGCGTCGCTTCGGGCGCAGGGCGTTCCCATCACACCGGCTGTCCGGTTGCCGCTGGCGTCTGTGTCCGAGCAGAAACTGGCTCGCATCAAGCTGCCTTGAGTTGGATCTAATTGCGGGGATGGGGGAGTTGGTTGATTTGCAGTTCCCTGTCCTCTAAATATTCGCGTAGAGCCATGGGGATTGGCCAGTCGAGAAAGAAATGATTTCCCTGTTTTGTGTGCCAGACCAGGCCGCATTTGGTGGCCAGTACCACTTTGTCCCGGCGACCCTTAATGGCTTTACCAACCAGTATCTCGGCCATTCCGAGTCCGTAGGCGGGGGCGGTGTCAATGAGGTTGATGCCGGCATCGAGACTCACCTGAATGGCTTTGATAGAGGCCTGCTCATCCGTTCCGCCCCACATCCAGCCACCCAAGGTGGAACTATACAAGGTGGATTTCGCCACCGTTGGCCAGCAGCGCGTCTATGCCTGGTTTGCCAAGCCGCTGGAGCCTGCGCGCCACGGTTATGCCACGTTGACGATTCATATGCATGGGGAGCCGGTTGATCTTAAGAATTCCCAATATTTGGGGAGATCTACTGATAATAATAGTTTGTATCTGAATGCAAAGCATTCCGATGGCCGCACGGGGATTACTAAGGACTGGGTAGAAGATGACAAGGCGCCACGGGTAGATAGTTATTTCGACGTTTTGAATTTTGCGGCAAAGGTTTCCTGTCCTGTGTTGATGTGTGCGGGGCTTACGGATACCGTCTCGTCTCCCACCTCGGTGTATGCCGTTTATCAGACCGTCAGAGGACAGAAAGAGATTATGACCTGTCCAAATATCGGACATGCGTGGTCACCTGCGTTTGATCGTTACGCGTGGAACTGGCTTGCGAGAATCATGGCGTTAGAATAAAGGCGCTGCGATGAAATAAGGGTTTTGAATAATCATCAGTGACTATTGTCGATTACGAAAACGTAATTTTCCGGGACTCGTGCCCATGCACCGTTTGAAGAGGTGTGACATATGGTACTGATCCCCCATGCCGGCCTTCCCGGCAATGACTTTTAGAGGAAGGGAGGTTGTCAGTAACAGGTCTCGTGCATATTCCACACGAAGTGCCCGGACGTCCTCCATGGGCGTACGTCCCGTCAGTTTGCGATACTGACGGACAAAGTGGAATTTACTCATGCCCGCTGCTGCGGCCATCCAATCAAGTGTGACCGGTTCATGGATTCTTTCGCGTACTTGACGGCGCACTCCCTCAACAAAATCCTGATCAGCACACATCCATAAACTTTTGAATTGCACCAGTAGGGCGTCGCAAAGTGACTGAGTCAGGGCTGGAGTTAGCAGCTTGTGCGATTTTATCTCAGCTGTCAGCCATTCCATAAGGATGCGAATCCGGCCATGTCGATCACGTACCTTGATGGATATCTCTTCGGGAGGCTCGTTCCAGTCGAACGCTAGAAAGGCACTCTCGAGTATATCGTTCGGGGCAGTCCATTCAGCATGCGGGACACGTTTAGGATAGAAGAGAATGTCGCCAGCCGTGGCCTTGATCTTTTGTCCCCTAATTTCGACGTACTGTGACCCTTCTATGATAAGAATCATTTCATAAAAAGGGTGTGCGTGTGAGCCCATTTCCCATTGCGTATGACGCGTTTGCCTTCCAATCGATAGAAATCGTGATGTATTCATGGTGAATAGCAATTTCAGACAATAATTAGCAATCCCAGCCATTTACTGCAGGGCTAAAGAATATCATATTGCGCACATATCTCAAGCGTTATGGACTTTACTGACGAAAGCAATGCGGGCAATTAAAAGCAATATCCGGGAGGTCTTCAATGGCTAAAATAGCAATGATCGGTGCGGGCAGTCTGGTGTTTGGCAAAACGCTCATTTCGGATTTTCTATCTACCCCCGCCTTGAAGGGAAGTGAGTATTGCCTGATGGCTCTGACGCACAAGCGTCTGGACAAAATGCATGACTTCGTCAATCGCATGATCAAGGACAATTCCGTGGAGGCTCGGGTCACGGCCACGACGGACCGACGGGAAGCGCTCAAGGGCGCCGATTATGTGGTGGTCATGATCCAGTCCGGCGGCGTTTCTGAGTTCGCTCAGGACTATGAGATCCCCATGAAATATGGTGTGGACCAGTGCATTGGCGACACCATGGGGCCTGGGGGTGTTTTTCGTGCCCTGCGCCACATCCCGGCCCTGCTTGACATTGCGAAAGACATGCAGGAGCTTTGCCCCAACGCGATTCTTTTCAACTACGCTAACCCGATGGCCATGTGTTGCTGGGCACTTGGAAAGGTGCCGGGGCTCCAGTTCGTTGGACTCTGCCATGGTGTTCAGACCACGATGGATCTGATTGCCAGTTATGTTGGCGCTAAAAAAGAGGAAATTGATTTTGTCGCCGCTGGAATCAATCACATGGCATGGTTTCTCAAGCTCGAAAAGGAGGGGCGCGATCTTTACCCCTTGCTCAAGAGCAACTTTGAAAAGCCGGGGTACTATGTCAACGAGAAGGTGCGTGCCGAAGTGATGCGCCACTTTGGCTATTTCATGACTGAAAGCACGGGCCATCTATCCGAGTATCTTCCCTATTTCCGTAAGAACAAGAGGGCGTTGGATCTCTATTGTGACGAGCCAGCGTTTGGAGGTGAAACGGGTGCCTATTACAAGTACTGCAAGATGCTGGACGAGAAGTTCAAGACCCTCGACCCGCTCTCCATCGAATCGACCCTGCTTGGTCCTCGCAGTGCCGAATACTGCTCGCATATCATTGAAGCCAAAGAGACCGGGAATATCTTCAGGCTGAATGGCAATATCCGCAATGATGGTTTGATCACTAATCTGCCAAATGGGTGTTGCGTCGAAGTTCCGATCTATGTCGATAAAATGGGTCTGCATCCGACGGTTGTCGGGGATTTGCCTGTGCAATGTGCCGCGCTCAACATGACTAACGTTCTGGTGCAGGGGTTGACTGTTGAAGCCAGTTTCACAGGTGATCCGGAATTAGTGATGCAGGCAATTGCGCTGGATCCGCTTACCGCGTCAGTTCTGACCCTTGCGGAAATTCGAAGCATGGTCTCGGAAATGCTGGAGGCTGAGGCGCGCTACCTGCCGCAATTCAAAGATCGTAAACTTCGAGCTGTGCCGCCTATCAAGGTGCCGGCTCATGTCAAACGCCAGGAGGTGCCGGTAGACCCGGCTCTAGCGATTGCAAACCGTTTTGGGAAACTTGCTCAGGTGTAAAGGTATTAAATATTAAATAGGAAAACTCATATGTCAGATAAGAAAATCAAAATTGGCTTCGTCGGTGTTGGTGGCATGGGGCAATGTGCTCACTTGAAGAATTATGCAGCCCTTTCTGAACTTTGCGAAGTTGTCGCCCTTGCTGAATTGCGCCCGGAGATTGCACGTAAGGTGGCGCAACGTTATTTCATTCCCAAAACCTACCCCTCCCATGAGGAAATGCTGAAGAGCGAGAAACTGGATGGTATTGTCGCCTCACAACCGTTTACACGTCACGGAACGCTGATTCCTGACTTGCTGAAATCTAAGATACCTGTATTTACCGAAAAACCGATTGCCGGTACTATCGAAATGGGCGAGAAGATTGTCAAAGCCGTCGCCAATAGCGGCACCTTTCACATGGTGGGGTACCACAAGCGCAGCGACCCGGCAACCATGGCAGCCAAGGTGGAGATTGAACGACTTAAGCAAACGGGCGAATTGGGTAAAATGAAATATGTCCGTTTATTGATGCCAGCTGGGGACTGGGTGGCAGGGGGCTTCTATGACTTGATCAGCAGTCATGACCCTGCCCCGCAGATGCAATGGGATCCGGCTGATGCGTCACTGAGTAAGGCGGACTATGATACCTATATCAGCTTTGTGAATTATTATATCCATCAGGTAAATCTCATGCGCCATATGCTGGGTGAGAGTTATGAAGTCACTCATGTAGATCCTACGGCGGTGCTGTTGGTAGGCAAAAGCAAGAGCGGGATCCCCTGCACGATTGAAATGACCCCATACCAATCGTCCATTGATTGGCAGGAGTCAGCCCTGGTCTGTTTTGAAAAAGGATGGGTCAAAGTGGAACTGCCAGCGCCGCTGACATTGAACCGCGCTGGACGTGTCACCTTCTTCCGTGATCCCGGGAACGGGGTACAGCCCCAGTTTATTGAGCCGCAAATGCCCTGGGTACATGCCATGCGCCAGCAGGCGGTCAATTTCATCCGCGCCATCAAAGGCGAGATCAAACCCATGTGTGAGGCGTCCGAGGCACTTGAAGATATGCGTGTCGCGCGCCAATTCCTCACGCACTATAAGGGCGTCTAAAGGACTGTTCGAAATAAGGAGAAATGTATGCCACTGAAATGGAAGCGTGTTTGGATCTCTGACGAAACTTACGAATCAGCAGGCGTCTTTGACGTCAATGGTGATGGTATCCCTGACATTGTCTCGGGGGCTTTCTGGTACCAGGGCCCCGATTTCCGCCGCAAGCACTTCATCGGTGAAGTGAAACCGGCTGGCGAATATTTTGATGATTTCTCAACTATTGCCATGGATGTGAACGGTAATGGACGCACCGATTTCGTTACTGGTGGCTGGTGGGGGAATAACCTGCGCTGGCGCGAGTGTCCGGAAGATCCGACGAAACCATGGACGGAGCACGTTATCGCCGTGACCGGCAATGTCGAAACGACCCGTGCCTGGGATATTGACGGTGATGGGGTTCTCGAAATCTTCCCGAACACCCCGCCTAATCCGGAAGTGGCCTACTACAAGCTGATCGTCGATACCAAGGGTAAAGGTACAGGCAAATTTAAGAAAGTGGTCATCCATACCTTTGAAGGCAAGGGGCAGGGGCATGGGTTGGGATGTGGCGATATTGCTGGGAACGGGCGAAAGGACATCATTTTGTGCAATGGTTGGCTGGAGGCGCCTGCCGATCCCGAGCATGGCCGCTGGATTTGGCATGAAGACTTTCCGTCCCCGCCTTGGGGTTGGGCGGCCAGTATTCCAATGCTGGTGGTTGATCTTAATGGTGACGGCAAAAATGAAATCATCACTGGTAACGCTCATGGGTATGGGCTCTGGTGGAGCGAACAGAAGATTTCAAGTGGCAAACGCGAATGGATACACCATCCGATCGATCCCTATAATGCACAATATCACGATATGCAGTGGGTCGACATCGACGGAGATGGCCAGCACGAACTTGTCACCGGCAAACGTCATCGTGCCCATTGCGGGAACGAAGCGGGCGAATGGGATGACCTGGGAATTTACTATTTTAAATGGAATGGCGAATCTTTTGCCAAGCAGGTCATTGATTATGGCTCGATCGGCGAGGGGAAAGGTTGCGGGATCCATTTTGCCCTGGCCGATCTTCGTGGTACCGGTCGCTTGGATTTTATCGCTCCCGGCAAAGACGGACTTTCCGTCTACTACAATGAAGGTATGTAAACCCTTTTGGAGTGCGGGTAATTTACTTCAAAATGCAGTTTTCGTGGGTGATTTGAGAGCTGCGGTCGGTGTATTGATGAAACTCAATCCTGACTCCGCTTGGATCTGTGGTCCACATCTGCCAGCTTTGATCAGCGCCCAGCATTTTCTTCGTTGCCTCATATCCGTTTTGGGTCAGGCGAAGGCCCGTGGAGTCGATATCATCCACTTCCAAACAGAAATGCTGAATCGGACAACTCGCTTTGGTATCGATCTCGTCCCGCTGGAAAATTTCGATATAGCCGCCCCGGCTCAGTTCCAGATAAAACCCGACAACCTGGTTGTTACGAATGAAGTCGAATGCCTTCTTTAAACTCAGCCCCTGGCAGTAAAAGCGCTCTGATGCCGCCAAGTTCGACGCAGAAATACACACATGAGCCAATCCCTTGATCATTGCCTTCTCCTTTTATTCCGGCTTTGTTGAAGGAGAACTATAATGCCTCATCCATAGGGCGTCTATTGACAATTCATCGTTTCTCTTCGTTCCGTGGTTAGGTTTTCGAATTCTTGTTTTTTGTATATGGAAGGGCTAATATGCAAGAAACTATGACCGCTAAAACAAACGTTTTATTTTCTGATCCGCTCCTGATGGGGGCTGATCCGGCTACGGGTTTGATGGCCGTGGAGCATGTTGAGCGCGCTGCTCAGGATCAGATGGTATTATTTTGGCGGAAGGAGGGGAGAACGGTCCAGACTGAAGTCTCTTTCTCTCCCTTTATTCTGATAGCTGATAAAGCACTTTTGGAGGGGCTCGAGAAGGGCGTGGAAGTGATCGCGCTTAAGGGAGATGCGCCCTTCCGCTGGAGGGCCAATTTTCCGACCTGGAAGGCCTGTCAGAAAGCCAAAGCCTGGTTGGCGAAAGAGACCGGGGTTATGGCGGGGAATCCACAGGCGCCCTACTTCTTGCTGACGGATCCTGTTCAGCAATATCTGATTCAAACGGGCCAGACCCTTTTCAAGGGCCTTAACTTTGCAGATCTACGCCGGATGCAGGTGGATATCGAGTGCTACACTACGGAAGGCTATGATTTCTGTAATGCGGCTCGTGAGGGAGACCGGTTGATTGCGATTGCGATGGGCGATTCATCGGGTTGGAGTGAGGTGTTGTCTGGTGATGAGTTGGACGAGAAGACGATGCTGGAGCGGTTTGTTGCCATTGTACGGGAGCGGGATCCAGATGTCATTGAGGGGCATAACATTTTCAATTTCGACCTGCCCTATATCGCTGCTCGAGCAAAGCGGGGCGGGGTAAAGCTGTCGATTGGTCGGAATGGGGCGCCCCCTGATTCGCGTCCGAGCCGGTTCTCGGTCGGGGAACGGACAATCTCATTTACGCGGTTTGAAGTGTTCGGACGGCAGATCGTCGACACTTATTTTATGGTGCAGGCTTATGATATTACCCACCGTGCGCTTGCCGGGTATGGTCTCAAGGAAGTGGCGCGACATTTTGGAATTGCCCCTGCAAATCGGACCTACATTGAAGGCAGTGAAATTTCAGCAGAGTTTAAGCGCAATCCCCAAAAGTTGATGCAGTATGCCTTGCATGACATTCAGGAAACAGAAGCGCTGAGCCGCCTGCTTTCCCAAAGTGCATTTATTCAAGCCCAGATGATTCCCCTCTCGTACCAGAACATCGCCATTCGCGGCAACGCCACCAAGATTGATGCCCTGATTTTGCGGGAATATCTCCACCAGAAACGGGCCATCCCTATGCCCGAACGAGGTCGTCCGTTTGCCGGGGGATATACAGATATGTTTATGGAGGGCGTTATCCGGAATGTGCATCATTGCGATGTGCGCTCACTTTACCCTTCGCTCATGTTGACACGTAAAATCGGACCCAAAACTGACAGTCTCGAAGTGTTCCACCGGCTATTGGAACAGTTACGGCGTTTCCGGTTGGATGCCAAGCGTCATGAGCAGGAGGCATTCTCTGAGGGGGAGAAGTTGCATTTTGGTGCGTTGCAGGCCACATTCAAGATATTGATCAACTCGTTCTACGGTTATCTTGGATTCGATCAGGTACGCTTCAGCGATTTCGATGCCGCCGAGCGGGTGGCTTCGGAAGGGCGAGACCTGTTGCACCACATGATTGACTGGCTGAAAAAAAATGGGGCCCAGCCAGTTGAGATTGATACGGATGGCGTCTATTTTGTCCCCCCGACCGAAGGGGGCGTCAGCCAGAAATCATTCAGAAGCCATTTTTCAGCTTCCCTGCCCGAAGGCATTGACGTTGAGTTTGATGGCGAATATGTGGCGATGTTCAGCTACAAAATGAAAAATTATGCGCTGCTGACCGATAAGCAGGAGATTATTATTAAGGGAGCTGCGTTGAAGTCGCGCGGGCTGGAGCTGTTTCAACGGAATTTTCTGCGTGATATGATTCGACTTAAACTGGAAGGAAAAGAGGTCGAGATCCCGGCGTTAAAAACGCAATATGAATCAGCTATCCGGGACCGGCAGTGGCCTATTACGATGCTGGCCAAAACCGAAACGCTGCAGGATGCGCCTGCTACCTATGCCGCCAAGATTGAAGGGAAAGGCCGTGGGCGGAACGCAGCGTATGAGCTGGCGTTAACGTCTGGACGGGACTATCGAGCCGGGGATCAGTTGTCATACTACGTGGCAGGAATGAAGAAAACGGTGCAGGTGTTTGCTGCGGCGCGATTGGTGGCCGAGTGGAATCCCGTTGAGCGGGATGAGAATGTGCCGTACTATATCGCGAAATTGGATTCCCTCTATGAAAAATTCTGTGGTGGCAAACTGGGTGGTGAGCGGGAGGATGAATGAATAAGAAAAGTGGTTTTACGTTAATTGAGATTCTGATTGCCATGACGATTATTGGCATTTTGTCAGGAGTGGTGGGGTTATCGGTATCCGGCTATTTGAGGAAAGCCAAACTCGAGGCTTCCCGTGCCCAGATCAAAACGTTTCAGACAGCCTTGCAGATGTACAAGGCCGCACATGCCCAGTATCCCTCCACCTCGCAGGGACTTGAGTCGTTATGCGTGGCGTCATCCATTCCTCCGGTGCCGAAGGATTACCCCGCCGAAGGCTATCTGGAAAGTCGCAACCTACCCAAGGATCCCTGGGGGAATGCCTATATCTATCTTGTGCCCGGCAGGAAAGGGGAGCCGTATGAAATTGTGTCCTACGGTGCCGATGGAGAAGAGAGCGGTACGGGTGAGGCGGCAGACATAAGTAGCGCGAATCTGTGAGTTCTGTGAATAAATCAGGATTCACATTGATAGAGTCTCTCGTGGCGCTTGCGATTCTCGGGATCATTGTCGGGGTATTGGTAAATGTCCATCTTCAGTCCCTGCGCGCTGAACATTTTTCCCAACTTCGCACATCAGCGGTGCTTGAAGGGGAAACAATCTTATCCCAGTCCTTGTCAGGGATGGAGCGACAGGCTATTGTGGATCAGGCGAGTCAACAAGGTTGGGCCGTTACAGTGAGTAATTCGACAATGAATACGGCATGGGGCGAATGGCGGATTGCGGCAACGAATGTGGATGCCCCGGCAGTGACGTTGTATTTGAGGGCAGGGGAAGAGGTAAAAGAAGCGCATGCAAAATAAATTAATCAAACTTCAGGATCTATTGAGAGAAACTGATGGAGTGGTGGTGGCCTATTCTGGTGGTGTGGATAGCACGTTTTTGGCGGCGGTCGCAGTACAGGTCTTAGGTGACCGCGCCGTGGCAGTAACGGCCTTATCCTCAACCTATCCTGAATGGGAACAAAAAGAGGCTACTGAGCAGGCGCGGCATATGGGCATTCGGCAGATTGAAATTTCAACCCATGAAATTGATGATCCATGTTTTTCTGAAAATCCGCCCGACCGTTGCTATTATTGCAAAAAAGAGCTTGTGCATTATGTTCGGGCGGTGGCTGACCGCGAGGGAATTCAGGTCATCGTTGATGGCAGCACGGTAGACGATCTAGACGATATCCGGCCCGGGCGACGTGCGATGGCAGAAGGTCGTGTGAGAAGTCCTTTGTTAGAAGTAGGCTTGACCAAAGCTGAGGTCCGGGAGTTATCCCGTAAGATGAATTTGCCGACAGCGGACAAGCCATCTTTGGCCTGTCTGGCTTCGCGGGTGCCGTTTGGAACTCCGATCACTGAAGAGAAGCTGAAGGCGATTGATCAGGTTGAGCGAGCGTTGTGGGGTATGGGCTTCCGCCAATTGCGCGTCCGGCACCATGGCGAGATTGCCCGCATTGAGGTTGAGCCCTCGGAGATTGCCCGGCTCTGTGATCCCGAAGTGAGGGCGAAGGTGATTAAGGCTGCCAAAGAAGTGGGCTTTAAATATGTTGCCGCCGATCTTCAAGGCTATCGCACCGGAAGCATGAATGAGGCGTTAAAAAGAGCGAATTCAGGAGACAGTATCCAGTAGTCAGTATTTTTTCGGAATTCAACATGCTGGATCCTGAATTCTGGCTTCTGAATTCTCTCTATTTCCCCATCGCCACTTCGAGGGCCAACACGGTATAGGAGGTCACCAGGACGTCATTGGCCTCCCAGAAGCGGTTATTGGTGTTGACCCAATAGCCATGGCCGGTCTTGGAATCCACTTTTTGAAGGCCGACCAATTTCTTTACAAGTGCCTCGCGCCACATGATCTGACTTTGATCCTTGGCGGGGATGGCATCGCGGCCATAGGCGGCCAGGGCCTTGCTGAGGACGCCGTAGAAATAATAGAGCCCTTGATCGCCCATGCCGGGGTTTTCGTCCAGTGTCCAATGTTTGGCGGCCCAATCAAAGGCTGATTGAACGCGCGGGTCATTCTTGTTTACATCGGCATAGATCAGACTCAGCAAACCTGCGTAGGTCATGCTGCCATAGGATCGAAAGACGACGATACCTTCCTTATTGGTGGTGGTGCCCGCCTTGCTCTCATCAGGCCGGTAAGCGAAGCCCCCGGCATTTTCAGCGCCGGTGGACGGCTTATTTTGGAGTCGGTCGAGGTAACGCACTGCGGCGGCCCAATCCAGATCCACATGGGCCTCTGATTTATCGCGAAGATCCTCGGCGCTTTGGGTCAGGCGCATGGATTCATAGGCAATGACGGAATCGCTTAAATCGGTATAGTCGCGGCCGCTTTCGCGATCGTAGCCCATTCCGCCTTCATAGCGGTCATCGCCGAAATGTTGTCCGGCGGCCACAAACTTCCGGGCTTTGAGAACGATGGGGGTATACTGCGGGTCATTGAGCGAGTGGAGGGCAATCATACAGAGGGCGGTATTATAATTGCTGAGTCCGCCTCCCTTGCCGGGAATTTTGCGATAGATGCCGCCATCTGCCTGGACGTTGCCCAAGATGAATTTTGCGGCTTTGGCCGTGACTTCGGCTTTTTTAGGATGATTACTCATGCTGAACGCCCAGAGCGGCAGTGCCGTCAGGGCGGGAAAACTGGCTTCCGACCAGGATCCATCTTCCTTTTGCTGGGCGGCCAGCCAGTCCAGTCCCCGGTTGAGGGCGGCTTCGGTTTCCTTGGACGTGGAGATGTCAATTTTGCCGCCAACAGCTTGTTTGGTGACGAGCGTCTCCGAGGCGGCGGATGCGGTGAACATCGAGGTTACGAGGCTTAATACGACCAGATGACAGATAAACGCCTGTTTTTTCATAAGACTACTCCTTCTATTAAGTGCTACCTGAGCATTATATACTTCCTTCTGTAGGTCTCAAACAGATTAAACGCTGGCGGAGCCGAAAGAGTTCGCTAGGATTTGGAAATAGAGATCCCCTCGTAATTTCAGACTTCCTGTTATGTTGAGCTCAACATAACAGGAAGTCTGAAATTATCAGGAAAGGCTCGATTTTATTGTTGGGTGGCGATATTTTATTGCTGGTTGAGGGGAATCGTCGTAAATTTTAATCCCTATTTATCGAGTGATCGGGATAATCGCATGGCAAAAGGTAAAACGGAAATTGACATGGATTTGTGTAAGGGCTGCGGCCTCTGTCTTACAGCGTGTAAGTTCAATGTTTTGAAGCTATCCAATCCGGAGCAGGTTAACAAATATGGATATCGTTTCATGGTTTCGGCTCAACCAGAGCTGTGCACGGGTTGTGGGTTATGTGCTCTGATGTGTCCTGACAGTGCCATTTCGGTGTGGCGCTCTAAAGCGAATCATTAAGGGTTGATGGGTGTCTTATGGGCGAACGAGTGTTAATGAAGGGAAACGAGGCGATTGCTGAAGCAGCTATTCGAGCTGGCGTGCAGTCCTATTTCGGCTATCCGATTACACCCCAAAATGAACTGATTGCCTACATGTCTGTGCATATGCCTGCGAAAGGCCGGACGTTTATTCAGGCGGAGAGTGAATTGGCGGCAATCAATATGGTGTATGGCGCCGCAGCGGCAGGCATGCGCAGTATGACAAGTTCATCGAGTCCCGGACTCTCCCTCAAGCAGGAAGGAATCTCGTATCTTGTAGGGGCTCAGCTGCCTGCGGTGATTGTGAATATCATGCGGGGGGGGCCCGGCCTGGGTAATATTGCGCCTTCGCAAGCGGACTATTTTCAGGCCTGCAAGGGGGGCGGGCATGGTGATTATCATCTGGTGGTGTATGCTCCAGCTACGGTGCAGGAGGCTGCCGACCTGACCACCAAATCGTTTGATGTGGCAGACCGCTATCGCAATCCGGTGCTTATTTTGGGGGATGCCATTATCGGACAGATGATGGAGCCTGTGGTACTGAGCGAGAGCACCCCGAACCCACCGCCCAAACCGTGGGCAGTGGGGGGGATCCGGAATGGACGAAAACCCAACTTGATCAACTCTCTTTCATTGGAAGAAGGCGTTGTTGAGGAGTGGAACTGGCTTTTCAAAGCCAAGTATGAGGAAATTAAGAAAAACGAACTCATGGTTGAAATGCTTGATTGTGAGGATGCGGATCTGATTTTAGTCGCGTATGGAACGACCTCCCGCATCTGCAAGGAAGTGTTACGCCAGTCGCGCGCCAGGGGGTTGAAGGTGGGCTTAATCCGTCCGATCACGCTCTGGCCGTTTCCCTATAGAGCCATTGCGCAGGCGGCCCGGAAAACCCCTGAATTTCTTGTGGTTGAGATGAGTCTGGGGCAGATGATTGAAGACGTCAAGTTGGCGGGGCTAGGTGATGCGGCGATCCATTTTCATGGCCGGCCGGGTGGCGGAGTTCCGCGTGAGATCGATATCAGGGAAATTATTGAGCATGTGCTGGTGCAAAAAAGAGCAGGCAAAATCGCCACGCGGGGAACCGTGATTGATTGGGAAATTTCCTGAGGCAAGTGTTTTATGAGCGATATGGAAATGGAAAAAATTGCCGGACGATCCTCGTTGTGGGATGCCAAGCCTTCTCCCTATTGTCCGGGTTGTGGACATGGGGTGGTGCACCGGGTGCTATGCGAATTGATTGAAGAATACAATCTCGCTGACAATTGCGTCTTTATGGCGCCAGTAGGGTGTTCCATCCTGGCCTACACTTTTCTGGGACTGGATGTCTGTCAGTCAGCCCATGGCAGAACGCCTGCGGCAGCGACGGGTATCAAGCGAGCCCGTCCGGATACGTTTGTTCTGGCCTATCAGGGAGATGGGGATCTGGCTTCGATCGGTACAGCGGAAATAATTCATGCCGCCAATCGCGGGGAAAACATCACCACCATTTTCGTGAATAATGCGATTTACGGAATGACTGGCGGCCAGATGGCTCCCACGACCCTCGCGGGGCAGACGGCCACGACTTGCTCGAACGGGCGTGATGCGTCATTGGGGATGGGGAATCCGCTCCGTGTTTGTGAGATGCTTCAGAGCCTGGCGGGAGTGACCTATCTGGCGCGCACGACGGTGCATACTCCGGCAAATGTGATCAAGACAAAGATAGCCATTAAGAAGGCTTTTGATGTGCAACTCAAGCGGCAGGGGTTTTCGTTGGTGGAAATTCTTTCTTCCTGTCCGGTCAACTGGGGTATGCAGCCCGTTGCGGCCTTGGATTTTGTTGATAAGAAGATGGTGCCTCAATACCCATTGGGCGAGTTCAAGGTGGGTGGTGTTTCTGTCACACCAGGGGCATAGGAAGGCGTATCATGGAGCATCGTTGCATATTTTCCGGATTTGGTGGTCAGGGCATCGTTTCACTGGGGACTTTGGTGGCCAATGCCGGAATGGCGGATAACCGTTACGTGACATTTTTTCCTTCGTACGGTATCGCCATGCGTGGGGGAATGGCGAGTTGTACCATTGTGGTATCTGATCACGAGATTAATTCGCCGATCGTAAATGATCCGACTGTTTTGATGGTCATGGATGAGGCGTCCTACGATTGTTTTCATGGCAAGGTGGCTTCAGGCGGATTGATGTTTGTGAATTCAAGCCTGGTCAATAAGCGGATTTCACGTCCGGATGTTAAAGCGGTATATATTAATGCTACTGGTATTGCGCTCGAGCACGGGGATGGCCGCATGGCTAATATGGTGATGCTGGGTGCCGTTATCAAGTTGACCCGTATAGTTTCTTTTGAAGCCGTAGAAACGGCCATTAATAAAATTCCTTCGGTCAAGCTTCACTCGCTTATCGGTCGGAATTTGCAAGTCATGAAGCTTGGATTTGAGGAAGCGAAATAGATTAGGAGTTAGGTCATGTCGTCCAAAATTGATTTTGACAAACTGTGTTTTTCAATCACCCCCGGTGATACCATGTTCATCAGCAAATGTAAGGCAGATGGTGTGTGGGATAAAGGGGCCTGTCTGCCTTATGGGGACATCCCCATTTCTCCAGCCGCAGGGGTGTTGAATTATGGCCAGGGTTTGTTTGAAGGTCTCAAGGCGATGCGGACGAAAACCGGGAAAGTGGTGTTGTTCCGTCCTTCCGAAAACGGAAAGCGTATGACTGAGGGCGCCCATCGTGTCTGTATGCCTCCATTCCCTGTGGATAGGTTTGTGGAGGTGATTTGTGAGATTGTGCGCCGGAATGTAGCCTTTGTTCCTCCTTATGGGAAAGGCAGTCTTTACATTCGTCCGTGTCTTTGGGGGACGGGGCCAGTGTTGGGGGTCTCTCCTGCTCCAGAATTCACTTTTATGGTGTATGTCTCGCCTGTGGGCCAATATTTCAAAACAGGTGTCAAACCCATCAAGCTTGAGATCACTCGTGATTTTCACCGTGCAGCACCGAAGGGGACGGGCGGAGTGAAGTCTATTGGTAACTATGCGGGCGCCATGCTGCCTGCAAAAATCACCAAGGCTAAAGGATTTAACGAGTGTATTTATCTGGATGCGCATGAGGATAAGTATATCGAGGAAGTGGGCGCGGCTAATTTCTTCTGTGTGAAGGACCATACGTTGCTGACGCCCAAGCTTGGTTCGATATTGCCAGGCATCACCCGCAAATCGGTGATGCAGATTGCTCAGGATGTCATGGGATTGCAGGTGATCGAGAAGAGTCTATCGGTGGAGGAGGCGTTTTCGGCCGATGAGGCCTTCTGTTCCGGTACCGCCGCCGTGATTAGTCCCATTGGCTCCATTACTTGTGAAGACCAGGTGAAAATTTATCAAGATTTTGAGGTGGGGCCGGTCACTCAATCTTTGTACGATCATTTGACGCGTATCCAATTGTGTGAGGAAGAGGATCGATTCGGCTGGGTTGTTGAGGTCATGTGATCCGCGAAATCGGGAAGAGTGGTCGTTCGTCCATGCCTGTTTTATTCCATGATTACAAAGCGCATACTTTGGTTAATGCTGTTCCTTATAGCTCTGCCGCTATGGGGGCAGACAGGCCCCTCGGATGTTGCGTCTGCCAGGGTGGTGATTGAGTTTTTCTTTGAAGTGGGGTGCGATAGCTGTGCTGAGGTGCGGGGGACGGTGTTACCTGAATTGGAACAACGGTTTTCGGGCTACTTTGATCTCCGTGAGCGAGACATTGGCATTCAGTCTAATTATCTTGCTCTGGTTCATTATCAGGAGGCTGCTCATGTTAAGGATAATGAGCCGGTCTGTATGGTCGTGGATGGACGGGATTATCTGCCAGGTGTGGATCGCATCAAAAAACAGTTTTTCCCCGCTTTGGATCAGGCGTTGATCCGGTATCAGACGGGTGCCAGCCCCGCGCCCCTCCCTGCAGAGGCCGGTACGGGATTGACTGATGTCTCGCTTTTGCAGCGTCGAATTGATCGGTTTACGATTCTGGGGGTGATCTCCGCTGCTGCGGTGGATAGCATCAATCCCTGTGCCATTTCAGCGTTGGTCTTTTTTATGAGTTTCCTTTCGGCGGCGCGGATCGGGGTGCCTCGAATGTGGCTCTCCGGGCTGGCGTTTCTCGCGGCTTGTTTTGTGACGTATTTGGGGATTGGGTTTGGCCTTTTGAAGGTGTTGGGCTTTCTGACTGCTTTTCACGCATTAAAGGGAGTCATTGATGGTGGTCTGATATTGATGCTGCTCGGTTTTGCGTGCTTCTCCTTTCGGGACGCTTTGAAATATCATCGGACGGGTTTGGCTTCGGATGTCACGCTAAAATTGCCGATGAAGATTCAATCTATGATTCATCAGGTCATCAAAAGTGGCCTGCAGAACCATCACTTGATCCTGGGGGGGCTCGGAATAGGAGTGGTCGTCACGGTGTTGGAGAGTGTTTGTACGGGGCAGGTATATGTTCCGGCGCTTGTTATGATGTTAAAAGGAGGACACTCCATTTTGCGGTGCACGGTTTACTTACTGGTGTATAATGCGGTTTTCGTGATGCCGTTACTTATTGTGCTGGGGCTGACATGCGCCGGCATGAAGACCCCGGCGCTTGTCGCCTGGAGTCGACGGAATGTTGTTACGAGTAAGATTATGTTGGGGTTATTGTTTATGGGAATGACCGCACTGATGGTGCTGTTACATTGATTTCAGAGGAGAAGCGAAAATGAAGAAAACGGATAAGCCGGTTAAGGTACAGGGAAGAATGCGGGTTTTGGCGGCTCATGCGAGGGCTGTGGCGGACTCGCAGGCCGTTAAGGCGGAGAGCCGCATTGTAATTGCGGTAATCGGCGAGGATCGTCCTGGAATTATGGCAGGAGTGACGGGGGTTCTGGCCAAGGTGGATGCTAACATCCTGGATGTGAGCCAGACGATTATGAGCGATCTTTTCACAATGGTCATGCTGGTGGATATCAAGCGGATTTCCGTCCCTTTCTCTAAATTGAAAGCGACTTTGGAAGCTTATGGCAGGAGTTCCGGGCTCTCCATCATTTCGCAACATGAAGAGATATTCCAGGCAATGCATCGAGTTTAAGCAGGACGATCAGGGGATAAAAGATGGCTATCAGTTCACAGGAAATTATTGAAACGCTGGGCATGATTCATGCCCAGAATCTGGATATCCGCACTGTGACCATGGGCGTTGACCTCCATGATTGTGCGGGTGAGGATGTCGCGCGTGTGTCCCGGAAGTGCTACGAAAAGGTCATGAGAATGGCTGAACGATTAGTGCCGACCGCGGAGGAGGTGGCGCAGGAATATGGTATCCCCATTATTAATAAACGCGTTTCTGTCACGCCCATCGCCTGGGTGGCAGCGGCTTGTGAATCGGAGGATTATACGCCGATTGCCCGAGAACTGGATCGTGCGGCCCGCGAACTGGGGATCGATTTTATCGGAGGCTTTTCGGCTTTGGTTCAGAAAGGGATGACTCCGGCGGGTGAGGCCTTGATCCGTTGTATTCCCCGGGCGTTGGCGCAAACCTCCCGTTTGTGTTCCTCGGTTAATATTGGAACGACTAAAGCTGGCATCAATATGGACGCTGTGGCCCTGATGGGGCAAATCATCAAGGAATCCGCCCTTTTGACAGCGGATAGTGGTGGCAGTGCCTGTGCCCGGCTTGTAGTGTTTTGTAATGCAGTCGAGGATAACCCTTTTATGGCCGGGGCCTTTTTAGGAGCGGGAGAGGGAGATGGCGGGTTGTCTGTCGGGATTTCCGGGCCGGGTACCATCCGGGCGGTTGTTCAGGCACTGGGACGTGATCTGGATTTGCAGATGGTGGCTGAGGAAATCAAGCGGGTGGCATTTAAGATTACCCGGGCGGGTGAGTTGGTGGGGCGAAAATGTGCCGCGCGGTTGGGCGTGCCGTTTAATATTATCGATCTTTCATTGGCACCCACGCCTGCGCCGGGGGATTCAGTCGCAGACATTCTGGAGGGGTTGGGATTGGATAAGGTGGGGTGTCCCGGAACAACCGCAGCGCTTGCATTGCTGAATGATGCGGTTAAGCGAGGCGGGGCGATGGCTACGAGTCGGGCAGGCGGAATGAGCGGAGCCTTTATCCCGGTGAGTGAGGACGCCACGATGGCGCTTCGTGCGGCGGAAGGTTCCCTCACGATCGAGAAGCTTGAGGCCATGACGGCGGTGTGTTCCGTGGGATTGGATATGGTTATATTGCCGGGCGATACTTCAGCGGAAACCTTGAGCGGCATTATTGCGGATGAGGCCGCCATTGGGATGATTAATAAAAAAACCACAGCGGTCAGGGTGATTCCTGCGCCGGGTAAGAAAGTCGGTGATTTTGTAGATTTTGGCGGGTTGCTGGGCGGGGGGCCTGTTATGCCTGTGAATAATCACTCCTGTGCCGTCTTTATCCGTCGTGGTGGGCGTATCCCCGCTCCATTGCAAGGGCTGAGTAATTAATCGTGACGACCAGCATTCCAGATAAAGGCCGCGGCGAGCAGCGTGAAAATCTATTCTTTCTGTTTGTGATCCTGGCGGTCACGGTGATTGCGTATGGCCCCCTAATGGGTGGGGTATGGGAGATGAGTGCCCAGACCACTCAGGCCCTTAATGCCTTCGTGTTGTTGGGTGTGGCATTTGTAGATGCGCTGCTTACGGCGGTAAAAATGGGGCCGTTTCGACCCGCAATCAATTCCCACGGTTTGTTATTATTCGGGCTGTCCTGTCTGGCTCTGGCGACGGCATCCCTAGCGCAAGTATGGCCTTTTTCGGTTTTGGGATTATGTCTGAATGTGGGTGCCTTGTTATCGTTCTGTTTTGGCAAGAATGGGGTGAGGGCATTTTATCCCGCACTTGCGGGGTTTGCGGTGGTGGTTCTAATGCTGGTATTAGTACCGCAAGTTGATGAAACACTGAGGTTGCTTGCGGGCCGGATGTCTGCCTGGATATTGCCACTCCTCGGCATCCGGATTGAATATTTAGTCCAGGCGATGCCCTTTCAAGTTTATCTTGTTGCGGAGAGAGGTGCGGGGGTGTTCAACGTGGCTACCGAATGCAGTGGTATGGGTATTCTGATGTCCTCGATGGTGTTAAGTTTGATTCTAACCCTCAAGCGTCGAGTTCCGGCCTATGGTGTTATTCTTTTGCTGGCCGCATCCATGGTGATCGGGCTGGGGTTCAATATTCTTCGAATTGTGGCAATTGCGCTAACCGCACTCCGTACGGATCTCCCGTATTCCGTTATTCATGAAGGACTGGGAACAGGAGTTTATTTGTTGGCATTGCTGACCATATGGCTATTGAACTATTTGCCAATTACTGGAAGCCGTTCTTCATTATAGGTGAGGATGCAGGCTGAAATTTTTTCTCGCATGATGGCGGCCGTTAGTTCTTTAGGTTGTCGGCCTGGTTTGTTGATGTTTCGCTGGCGCCCATGTTGGTGAAGTTATCGGGGACTGTCGATTCCTTCGGGTTTTGTGCGCGGGCTGCATCGAGAAAGCGGGTGGCAAATTCCATTTCACTTTGCGCAAGCTTAATTTCCTGCTCAATATTATTAGTCCTCGACTGAATGAGCATGTCTTCGGCTTCGACAATCTCTGGGGGTGATGAGGTGAGGATGACTGTTGGGTTAATGAGTATGGTTGGGATATTTGTGACCATCCAGTCGGTATTATTGGTGTCATTATTAGTGTAGGGGCGACTGAGGCGGGCGGCTGGGGTTGGGGGCGGAGTAATCTTGAAGAAAGAGCAATTACCTATCAGGAGAATGGTTGCTAAAACCAAAAGAGGCAGCCCGATGGTGAGCAATTTTCGCCATTTGCGGAAGCCCGCAAGGCCTTCCCACGTTCCCGTATTGAGGTAAGATTGGACAAATAATCGTGTATGGCCGATTTCGATCACATCACCGTGTTTAAGGGGTGATTCATGAACTTCTGATTTGTTGATCAGGAGGCGGTTGGTTTCTCCCATGACGCAAATCTGGAGTTGCTCGGCGCGGGGAGTGATCTTGGCGTGGAGTTCGCCGATTTCTGAATCGGGTAGACAAATGTCACAGGAACTGCCTCGTCCAATGGTAACTGGGGAGCGTCCGATAGTGAGACGTTCCCCATGCTTTTCCCCATTAAGTATGACAAGTTGATAAGACATAAAGTGAGGCATCATACACAAGCCTTAGCGGCGATTGCAGTCTTTTTTGCGTCAGTCGGTCAATCGTTGCGAGACGTAATCGGTATGGAGGGTGGGCGGTGGGATGGGGATATCGAACCAAGCCTGAAGTTCGAGATCTAAACCGGTGCCATACATGTAATTGTAAAGGGATTTCCGGAGTCCGCAGCCCATAGCGTGATGATCGCATTTAACGGAATCCGTGAAAGGGACTTCATTGCGGGCGAAACTGGATTTTGGGAACCTTGAGAGGCGGATCCCGAACTTGCGGGGATCCATATAAATTGGGCTGTGGATTGTGAGTGCAAAGCGATGCCAATAGGCAGACTGAATGCATCCCGCTTCAAATAGTTGTCTCACATATTCCAGTGAATCCACCGTGTCTTGGATCGTTTGGGAGGGGCAGCCATACATGAGGTAGGCGTGAACCAGGATGCCCGCCTCACTTAATGCATGGGTGACTTGGGTGACTTGGTTGAGATTAAATCCTTTTGCAAGAAGGGTGAGAAGGCGGTCGGTAGCGGATTCCAGTCCGCCTGTTACGGCGATACAGCCTGATTTAGCCAGTAAGGCGGCGAGTTCGGGAGTGAAGGCTTTATCAAAGCGGATATTTCCCCACCAGGTGATTTTGAGATCACGTTCGATCAGTTGTTGCGCAAGTTTTCTCAGCAGGACTGGCGGCATGGCTTCGTCCACAAAGTGAAACCCTGTTTGGCCGGTTTGTCTGATGATCTCCTCAATCTGCGAGATCAGGAATTCGGGAGAAGCGGGCACATAGTGCTGGATGTAGTCTAGACTGGTGTCGCAGAAGGCGCATTGGTGCCAGTAACATCCGTGAGCGAGCGTCAGTTTGTTCCAGCGCCCACATGACCAGATTTTGTGCATGGGATTGGGCAACTCGATCAAGGAGAAATAACGATCCAGCGGTAGTTCGGAATACTGGGGCGTGACGGGGGCCAAAGGTAATCTGGGAGATGGCATGTCTGACGTATTCCCATTTCCCGAGAGGAAACAAACACTTCCATTTTTGCGGATAAAAGTCCGTTCGAAATGCGGCGTGATGCGGGGATTGAGAAGTGTTAGAAGCGGAGTCTTCAGGTTCTCCAAGTGTTCGATAATACGCAAGATCGGACGGTCTCCCCCGTCGAGGGTGATGTAGTCGGCATAGTCGAATACGCGGAGATCAGAAAGTGAGCGAAGCTCAGTATTGATATAGCCACCGCCCATAACAATGGGAAGGTGTGGATCCTGCTTTTTGATATGCCGTGCCATTCGGAATGCAGCATAGACATTCCCAGGGAAGGGGAGGGTGAAGCCCACCAATTCAGGGTGATGAGTGTTCAGCAGTTCATCAGCTATATCATCAATCATGGAATCAATCAGGGTGGGTTTCCTGCGCAGGGCGGAGGCGATGCCGTCAAACGAGGAGGCGCTTGCGGCGAGTTTCTCAGCGTACTTTGCCAATTCAAAGCGGGCGTCGACGCCATCGCGAATAGCATCGGTAAGATCGTCAAGGTAAAGGCTTGCGAGATGAATGGCCAGGTCGTGGGTGGACAGATGCCCGAGGGTAGGAGCAAGATGGGCATGAGCTTCGGCCAGCGCTTTGAAACGGGGCCCTTCAGGCAGGAATTGGTGAGAGGCAATCCGCCATGCCAAGGTGGGATCCTTGCCCTGAAGGAAGCGGATGACGGGTTCGATAGTGGAGGCGTACTTTTTTGAGTGTCGTAGGAAATGGCGGACACTGTGTGAACGAGCTCCAGGTTTCATGACCTTGGCGACTTGGCGTAGTCCTGAACGGGAGAACATGCGGAGTGCCAACATGAGCGCAGCATCGGCTTGAACAACCTTGTGTTTTGAAGGCTTTAGCAGGCCAGCCAGATAAGCGGTAGCCGGGTAGGGTGCATTTACTTGCACCATAGGGGGCGTTATCAGGAGGATGCGCATGAATCACAGTCTGCCAGCTATCGGCCCAGCAAATTCCGTGACGCCATGATGTCCTTGAGTCGGGCTATGCTCTTTTCCGCCTGCAGCAATTCAGGGCCAAACTCGTCTGTGATAGAGGCGAGCAATTGATTGAGCGCAGCGATTTTCGACTCCAGTGGAGCGACCTTAGCTTCCAGATCAGCGATTTTACGGTTAGCGGTCATGGCATCAATAGCCGCTTTCCCAGCGAGATCATGAAGCGCATGTTCGGCCTCTTGAACGCGCATTTCGGCATATTGCACCTTCTTTTCAGCCTCATCCAAGCGCATAACAAAGCGCGATGATTCTTTGGTGGCTGATTCGAGCTTTGACTTCAGAGTGGCGATTTCTCCCACAAGTACCGTTGTGCCCGGTGAAGTGCGGGCCGTTGATAATGGCTCGTTCAAGCTCACTTCCGGCGGGGTCCACTTGGCAACAGGCGTAGGGAGTGGGGAAGGCTCCGGTTGCAGGCGCGGGACAACCTCTTCAACAACTGGTGTGGGAGCCGGCGCTGGCGGAGGGGGGACTGGAAGTGGAGCGACAGGAATAGCCGCCGGTGCTGGAGGTTCGATCGGCGCGACGGGTGCAGGGGGAACAGCAATTACTGGTTCTGCAACGGGGGCTTTTGCGGCAGCAGCCGGTTCAGGCAAAGTGACCGGGATGATGCCTGAGCACTGCTTGCATTTGATTTTTTTTCCGATGAGCGTTTGTGAAACTTTGGTCTGCCACTGGCAGGCCGGGCAGACGACGGGAATATTGGCCCCGCTGGAGGCATCTGGAACCTGGCCGAGGACGATAGGAGCGGCCGCTTTTTTGGCGGTGCTAACAGGCGAAGAAGAGGGGGCTTGTTGCATCGGTTTCGGCGGCGGAGTTAATTGAGCAGTATCACTTGCCGCAGCGGCTGGGGACGTAACGACAGGCGTGACTGGCGCAACGACAGGGGCGGCTGGGGCCACGACTGCAGGAGCCGCTTGCGGTGGAGGTGCAAGCACAACAGGAGTTGCAGCAATGGGGGCAAAGGGTGTGCTGGCGACAGGTGCGGGGGTAGCCGGAACTGAGGGTGCCTGAACAGGGGTGGCGGCAGCGGCTGGGGCACCCTTGCCAACGGGAATGGGTTTGCCGCACTTCGGGCATTTCACTTCCGTAGGCATTCTGGCCGGCATGGCCTTGATTTTAAGCTTAGCCTTACAATTTCCACACTCAATAGGAATCAATTCCATACCATGCTCCTTCGTTCAAATCGCACTAATTGTTACAAGTAGTTAAAAATAGCAGCGGATTCTAGAATAGACAACCCCATTTCAAAAGAAAATCAGCTATTGGGACATGGTGAGGCGGCCAGTACCTGAAGATTTCGGCCACCCGTTATAGCACACTGTGATGTTTGCGGATTCTGGCTGTTTCATGGAGGGATACCCGCGCCTGGGAAGCAAAGTCCTGCCATGCTGAAACCGTTTTCCCAACCTGTTGTAGAACCTTTGCGGCGGTGCCGATGCCGAATCGGTCTGCCACAGCCAGCAGGTCGGCTCGGGAGATGCCGGAGAATTTCCCATTGACCGCCATGAGATGTTGATTCGTCCATTCGCCTTCGGGATTGTGGGCATGGGTTACATCGTAGGCTGGGGCTAGCGTCCAGCTTCCCCTCTCGCGCAGCAGGAACGTGAAGTTTTTGCTGTGGTCGTCGCAATTGGCTGCCATCACATTGAAGGCCATCCGGCGGAACGCTTCTTCCATGGCTGTATATCCAAGTTTCAGGCGTGAGATCGTCTGGAAGAGTTGACTGTAATCGTGGCTGGCCTTCTGCTTGTAATCCAAGTGCGCCATTGCGCAAAGGGTCTGCATGTGATGTTTGCGGTTTCCGTCCCGGTCGAAGCGCAGGGTCATGAAGTGTGCTCGGTCGTTTTCCTCCAACAACCGGGAGGATGACATGGTCATGCCGGCGGACGTGGCCATCAGGTAGTAGGCGTATTCGATCCGCCCATAATCCTGAGAACTTCCCAATTCCCGATCTGTGCCCATGCCGTCGAATTTAAGCAGCCAGTGTTCATAGCCGGGGGCGACATCGAACTGTCCGGCGCGGATCTCCTGTGTCGTCGGGTTCCATGCAATCACCGCTTTTGCCCTGGCTCCGCCCGCCGAGGTTCCCACCCGGATGATCTGTGTCAGCGCTGCTCCGGCCAAATGGTCCGCGCCGAGATCGCCCCGCACGGCAAGGCGGGCACTTTCGACAAGTTTGGCAAGAGAGAGCGCCGTACTGTTAATTGTCGCTGGACTGCGGGCCGGCCGGAATTCCAGGGCTCCCATGCCGCGTTTCCCCATATAGGCTAGACGATCCAGGGGCGTGATATGCGAGCGATCAACACCTTGCATGGCCATCCAACCGTCAATTAGTGTATTGCCAAAATCATCCGGAAGGGCATCGGCCAGCAGGGCGGGCAGGCGTTTGTAGGTCAGTTCAGGCAGGTCTGTGAACACGAAAGGGGCGCTCGCTTGGGCAAGGGGCATGGTCAGGGGTGCAAGCTCGATGCCCGACCGAACGAAGGCCGGATCGTATTCAAACGCATAGTACCCCAATCGGGAGTCCAGCGCCACGGCTCCGACCGTCTTTTCCCACAAGCGGACTTCGATGATATGGACAGGCTTATACATGTGGTATGTCCTTAGCTCTGGATGCCCGTTGGCGAACCGGCTTGGATTTTAGCATTTGCATGGGACTGATGGAGATCTGGGGGGCCAGTGTGCCAAGCCACTCCTCACGGCCCAGGGCGCGGAGGACTTTGATCAGGGATACGACAGTGGAACCTTTCCCTTTCTCTAGATGCTTAACGACGTTCAGGGCCACGCCGGCCTGTGCGGCAAGTTGGCGCTGGTCAATGTTCTGGCGCAGACGTAGGTCGTGCAGGTGTCGCCCCAGCTGTGCTTCCCATTCCTCTGTCGTTAAGTCACTCATAGATCAAAAGCCCTTAATTAGTCCATTGACTTATAAAATGATATCAATAGCCTAAAATAAGTCTATTGAAAATTTATGGTATATGCGTCTCGGTGTGGTGGATTTAGGGATAGGTGAAAGTATCGGTTATATGTTCAACAATACGGGCAGGCCTTGAGCATGCATGTATTCATCGGCTTCCTGTCGATGTTCTGCAAAGAATCGTGAGTAATTTGCGCAACCCGCATAACACGGGTTGCGCAACGTGTTGCTTGCAATCGTTTAAGGTGCTTGAGTAGTTTCCTGCAGAGTGCCATCTGCCTGCTCTATTGTTGCAATTTGTGCCGTCTCCTGCGCGGGTTCCGGTGTCTGGTCGAGGGCAATGGCCGGTGCTGGTGTATCCACGATTACCGGTTCCGGTATGATGATGGGGTCTTGGGTTTGCACAGGCGCCGGTATTGGCTCTGGTGTTGGTTCCACCGTGACGGCCGGTTCCGGTGTAATGATCGGAGTTTCAGGTGCCGCCGGTGTTGAGACCGTGACGGGTTCCGGCTGTGGTGGTGGGGCTGGTTCGGGGGTTATCACCGGCGCTGGAGTTTCTACGATCACCGGTTCCGGTACAACGACGGGCTCTTGCGTTTGCGCGGGCTCCGGCATTGGCTCCGGTGTTGGTTTTACTGTGACAGCTGGTTCCGGTGTTATCGCCGGAGTTTCCGGCACTACCGGAGGTGAGACCGTGACGGGTTCCGGCTGTGGTGGTGGGGCTGGTTCGGGGGTGACGACCGGCGCTGGTGTTTCTGCGATCACCGGCTCCGGTATGATGATGGGCTCTTGCGTTTGCACAGGCTCCGGCATTTGCTCCGGTGTTGGTTCCACCGTGATAGTCGGTTCCGGTGTTATGGTTGGAGGTTCTGGCATTACCGGAGGTGAGGGCGTGACGGGTTCCGGCTGAGGTAGTGGATCTAGTTCGGGGGTGACGACCGGCGCTGGTGTTTCTGCGATCACCGGCTCCGGTATGATGATGGGCTCTTGCGTTTGCACAGGCTCCGGCATTGGCTCCTGTGTTGGTTCCGCCGTGACGGTCGGTTCTGGTGTTATGGTCGGAGTTTCCGGCACCACCGGTGTTGAGATCGTGACGGGTTCCGGCTGAGGTAGTGGATCTAGTTCGGGGGTGATGACTGGCGCTGGTGTGTCTTCGATCACCGGCTCCCGAGTGACGACGGGCTCTTGCGTTTGCACAGGCTCCGGTGTTGGTTCCGCTGTGACGACCGGTTCCGGTGTTATGGTCGGAGTTTCCGGCATTACCAGAGGTGAGACCGTGACGGGTTCCGGCTGGGGTAGTGGGGCCGGCACCGGTGTCGAGACGGGTTCAGGAGTGATTGTAGGCTTTGGTGTTATCGGCGCAACAGTGATTACTGGCTTTGGCACAGCGATCGGTGCGGGAATCACGATCACCGGTTTTGGTGTGGTAGCTGGCGGCCTGTTGACAACGTTCAGGGAAGGAGTGCCCGGATTCGGCTTTGAGGGTGTGGGCGAGGGGATTATCGGCGTCTCGATCGGCTTATTCGGCACTCCAAGTCCGGCGCTCTGATTGCTGCTTACTGCAAACTGCCCACTGTTCGCCACGGGCTTATCCGCCTGTGGCGAACTCACAGCGCTTAAGATCGCCTTCGCTGCGCCTTGCCAAAGAATGATGACCCTGCTTTGCCAAGGTACCGTTGGGCAAGTCGGGGAGGCCTTGTTCACTATTGCCGAGACGGTCGGGTAAATGGTTGGGCAGCAGAGAATCCCGGCGCTGTCATGCATCAATCTGGCAATTTTCGTCTGGGCTGCGTTCGGATCAGCCGGAAGTGTTATGACGATTAGTTGGTAATCTGCAGTAGAGAGGATCGGTTCCACGCCGGGGATCAAGGCAAGGGTGTTGGCCGGGCTGTCGGGGGAAAGGACAAGCCCGATTTGCCGCTGCTGAATTTGCGGGTTGGGGGTAATTGCCGGGGATGGATTGCCCACAGCCACGGCGTAGCGAGTAGATGGGTTCCGTTGATAGCCCAACTGTCGGGCCACAGTGCGGATGCGGTCTTGAGTGGTTGGGCAGATTCGGCACGTGGTGGCCTTCCCGTTTAAGACCCGTGAGACCGTTGATTTATCCTAAAAAGAGCAGTTCAATCGCGCGGTAGCGCGACCGAACTGTTCATTCCCATGCAGGACAAGCCGTCAGGAGAGTTTCAAAAGGACCTGATCGCCCTGCATGACGGGCATAAGCAC
>Ga0194054_10000025_pt1 | contig 69594 bp, 68 predicted proteins | sample SepL2210m_MetaG_FD_163628 | JGI IMG/M metagenome (GOLD analysis project Ga0194054, IMG submission 163628) | Anoxic zone freshwater microbial communities from boreal shield lake in IISD Experimental Lakes Area, Ontario, Canada - Sep2016-L227-10m | ecosystem: Environmental > Aquatic > Freshwater... | reverse complement strand
TCAATATGTGAAGAAAAGCCACTTCAAGACCTTTATCGTCGTGGATGCCGGCATGAATGATCTGATCCGGCCCTCACTCTATCAGGCCTATCACGAAATCATCCCTGTTAATGCTACTGACAAAACGGTGATGGGCGATCTCGTGGGCCCCATCTGCGAGTCTGGTGACTTTCTGGCGCAGGACCGGGAACTGCCGGATGTAAAAGAACGTGATCTGGTGGTCGCCTTGAGTGCCGGGGCCTATGGCTTCTCCATGTCCTCGAATTATAACAGCCGCCCGCGTGCTGCCGAAATCATGGTGGACGGAAACAAGGCCACTCAAATCCGTCAACGCGAGACCTGGGAAGATCTGGTTCGCGGGGAAGCTCTGAAGTAATATTTTATTGGCGATTCGCACAGGGATGATCTATCGTCCTTGTATCACGCAAATGGAGACCGTCATGTTTACAGGTGCTTATACAGCTATTGTCACGCCGTTCAATAAGGACGGGAGTGTGGATTATGGAAAACTGCAGAATCTGATTGCCATGCAAATCGCCAGCGGCATCGATGGCATCGTTCCTGTTGGTACCACCGGGGAATCCCCCACCGTTGACGTTGAGGAGCATGAGAAGATTATTGAAGTCACCCTTGCCGCCTGCCGCGGAAAAATCAAAGTCATTGCCGGCACTGGCGCCAATTCTACTGCCGAGGCGCTTGAGCTGACCCGCCATGCGCTGAACGTCGGTGCTGATGGCACACTTCAGGTGACGCCCTATTACAACAAGCCAAACCAGGAGGGCTTGTATCGTCACTTTTCTGCTGTGGCGGATCTGGGTCTCCCTGTGGTGCTCTATAACGTCCCCGGCCGGTCAGCCCGGGAAATTGAAGTGGCCACCATTGCCCGTCTTGCCAAGCACCCGAAAATTGTTTGCGTGAAGGAAGCCGGCGGTAGCGTAGATCGTGTCAGCCAGATTCTCAGCGCCTGTAACATTACGGTGTTGTCCGGCGACGACTCCCTGACACTCCCGATGATGATCTTAGGCGCCAAGGGAGTGATCAGCGTGGCTTCCAACATTGCCCCAAAACCTGTTGCCGATCTGGTACATGCCGCCGCGGCTGGCCGTTGGGATGAGGCCCGCGCCTTGCATATGAAATACTACCGGCTCTTCACCGATCTGTTTGTTGATACCAATCCCATCCCGATCAAGGCCGCCATGGCCATGGCCGGTATGATTGAAGAGACTTATCGCCTGCCCCTCTGCGAGACCAGCGAAGCCAATAAGAAAAAATTGGCCGAATGCCTGAAACTGGTGGGGCTGGCGTAAGGAAAACGTTATTTGTTAATTGTTATCAGAAATTCTCCAATAACCAATAACTAGCAACCGGCTGATTTTCATTTCAGCGCCTCTACAACAGCCGCCCCAAATCCACTTGCGGATTGCGGGCCATCGGCCGTTATGAGTGAACCATCACACACCACCGGTTGATTCTGGAGCAACGCACCGGCTTTACCAAGGGCCGGCTTGATGGATGCAAAGCCGGTTACTTTTTTCCCCTTCAAAACCCCTGCATTCGCCAGTGTTTCGGGCGCAATACAAATGGCCCCAAGCACTTTCTTGTAAAAGACGGCGTCCTGTGCCAACCGATGGGCAATCGGGTTGTTGAAATATTCTTGCGCCCCGGAACCACCAATAAAGACAACGGCATCAAAATTTGTTACAGCCACGTCACCGACAAGACGATTTACATCGACTACTTTTCCCAACATCCCTCTCGCCTTACCCTCATGTGAACTGGCGACAACTACTTCAGCCCCCGCTTCTGTTAGCGCCGAATACGGGGTGAAAAATTCTTCATCACGGAAATCACGGTAGGCAATGATCATCACAACCTTTTTCCCTGCCAGTATCTTCACGTCAGGCTCCTTTCCGAAACCTCCCCCTGCCACCATAAGCACCGACACACCCATCAACCCCAACTGCCAGAGTTTCATTGAGCGTCCTCCTAATACTACTATCAGTAACTTATTAAAATCAGGGATTTTGACAATCAGGGAATCCCTGATTCATTCGAATAACCATTAACCCCAATGCTCCCCGCGAGCATCCCACAAGCAGCATGAATATCCTGTCCTCCGCTATACCGGCGAGCTACCGGCATTTTGAGATGCAATCGCAGAGCGTCCCGAAAGCCAGCCAGTTCATGCGGAGAAGGCGGAAGGAATCGGCCGGTGGCGTCATTCACATCGATCAAATCGAGTGTAAGTGGCAAACCCCGGGTAAACTCGGCCAACTGTATCGCGTCTTCCGGCCGGGTATTGAAGCCCGCAATCATCGTCCAGGCCAGCGTGACCCTGAGTCCTGTGGCAAGATGATATTCACGAACGGCCACTATCAGCTCAGGCAGCGGATAGAGCACCTCGACGGGCATCAGTTCGCGCCGCCGTCCGGGATCCGCACTGGTCAGCGACACCACCAAACGGAATGGCAACCGGTCAGCCGTGAAACGTCGGATCCCCGGCACGACCCCGGCGGTGGAAATGCTGATCGCCTTCCCCGAAATCGCCATGCCACAGGGCTCCGAGAGGATCCGGGCCGCCCGGATGACGGCCTCGTAATTGAGGAGTGGCTCGCCCATCCCCATAAACACCACTCCACGAACCGGATGTTCGGAATCGGCCTGAATACGGATTACCTGATCAACAATTTCCCAGGCAGCCAGATTTCGCTTAAACCCCTGTTGACCCGTCGCACAAAATGAGCAGCCCATGGCACAACCTGCCTGGGAACTCACGCAGACGATATATTTTGGGTCATCGGGGCGATGGAGGATCGGAATGCGAACCGCTTCAAATGACTCGGGACCATCTCCCTCAAACAGGTATTTCGAGAACCCATCCTGAGGCGAGACCACCTTACTGCGCGTAATCAAGCGGGGCAATCTCACCTCTGCCCTGACCCGGTCCAGTAGTTTGGGCGAAACCGCATGGAGTCGTTCCGGGATTTCGTCACGTCGCACCGCCGCCGCCTGGAGCTGCCGCGCCAAATGAAGCGACACCCCCCATGGCGCCAATGCAGCGTGCAACTCCACAGCCGTCAGATCTTTAAGGAGAATCGGCATGGTCATGTCGGCGAGACTAGCGCCAAGTCACAATCTCAGCAAGAGAAAGGCGCGGGGAAGGCCGTTGCGGGAGGGCAGCAGGCCAGCCCACGGTGATCAGGGCTTGGGGCATAATGTCCGAGGGCCAGCCTACAATCCGGCGCACCTCTTTGGGACGGATCCAGCCGATCCAGCAGGTGCCCAGCCCCAGTTCGGTCGCCTGCAAAATGGCATGTTCGCCCGCTATCCCCAGATCAAGCAGGGGGTACTCCACTTTCGAGAGTAGCGGCGCCATCCGATGCGTGATCAGGGACTTCTTCATGCCCAATACCAGAATGACTGGCGCGTTTGCCGCCCACGTCATTCCCAAGCCAGGGAGAGTCCCTTCGTCCAACAATTGGGTACGGAGCGCCGGCTCCGTGGCTACGGTAAACCGCCACGGCTGCCGATTGCAGGCGGAAGGTGCTACCCGCGCCGCCTCAAGAATCTGCTCCACTGCCGCATGGGGCACCGGGTCAGGCCGGTAGGCCCGGCAACTGAACCGGCTGGCAACAATCTCTGCAAAGGTCTTCACACTTTTAACGCTCAACTGATATCCGCTAACGCAACCTCACTAATGGAGGAACGAACGAGATCCGCCTGGGCCAGCAGACTCGCAGGGAAGGTAGAAGCCACTGCCACACAGCGCATCCCGGCTGCTTTTGCAGCGGTAATCCCGTTGACCGCATCTTCAACTACCGTGCATTTCGCCGGAATCACCCCAAGCCGCTTGGCCGCCATCAGAAAGATTGCGGGGTCGGGTTTCCGCTTCTCGACATCTTCCGCCGTCACAATGGCCTGCCAGGTATCGGGCGGCAGTCCAATCTTGTTCAGGTTGGCCTCGATCTTGATGCGATCAGCACTAGAGGCAACCGCACAGGGAATCCCAGCCGCCCGGCATTTTCGAATCAGCTCAACCGCGCCCGGAAACGCTTCCAGTTGCTTGGGCACCATGGCCAGATAGATCTCATAGGTGCGTTCCTTAGCCACCTCAATGTCCATTGTCACACCGTATTTTTCCGCCACGCCCCCAAGATATCGATTTTCACCCGTCCCAACAAACGGATGGAAGTCCTCAGGTTGTACCGTCACACCCTTTTCCCGGAACATCTCCATCGCCGCCGCACAAATCAGTGGCTCGGAGTCAGTCAGTACCCCGTCCATATCGAATATTACTGCTCTCATGAAACAAAAATTCCTTTCAGCTCTTATACGCCAATACCTTTGCAAATCCAATCCCATCCTTATTTCATCCAGCAATTCGCATTATGGATTATGTTCGTAGGGCCGCCGCTTGTCGGCTGGCCGAAAGACTGTATAAACGCAAATATTAACGGCCAGCCGGCAAGCGGCGGCCCTACAATGAAGACCCTGCTACTGGAGGCGTTGTCATAATTACAATTGCTGTCTTTCATCTTGAAGAGAATGCGGATTTTATGACAGATTCAGGCCTCATGAAACAGCAGCCGGCCAATTCCGCCGTAGTCCCAAAATCAAAATTGGAAAACGACTTTTATGACTGGTGGTCGCGTCATGCGGATGTCCTCAGGGTGAAGGATGCCGTCGATCCGGAGATTGTGTTGATTGGGGATTCTATTACCCATTTATGGGGGGGGTGAGCCCCTGGCCAACCCGAATGAGACTGGTTATCAAATCTGGGCCGACACCTTGCGTCCTATGCTGACAACCTGATGAATAATCACCCTGCCAGATGACGACCGGCCGCTTGAGCCTGACGTATCGCCTTCTCCGATGGAGGCGACTTTTCCTGTTGCGCAGCGAGACCAGCAAAAATGGTCTTGATAGGTTTGGCGCCCATGGTCTCTACCGTTAATTTCAGGGCTCGCGGGGCGCCTGTGAAAAAATGGCCCATTATGGCGGGCATCGCCGTCGCTGTAATCAGAACGGCGGCTTTGTCTTTTTTCTTGCTCCTCATCACGGGACTGGGCTGACCCCAGGGCCAGTAAGCGAAGCCAATCAGTCTCTCCATAAACTTACGGGTAACTGCCGTCACATTATAGAAGTTTACGGGAGAGCCAATGATAAGTCCGTCACATTTCTCCCATTCTTTCAAAATGGCTTCCATATCATCATCATGAATACATTTTCCCCGTTCCGGCCCGGGCTCCTGCATACAATGTCGGCAGTTCGTGCAAAACTCAATCTGCGCATCTGTCAGGTAAATCTTTTTCGTCACAGCACCTGAGGCTTCAGCACTCAACAGGGCTTCTGTCACCAACCGATCAATAATTCCGTTTTTCCGGTAGCTTCCAACGATCCCAAGTATTGTTTTGGCCATCACACCCTCCTTTGTTTTCAGTGATCTTCTATCTTTGAAAGAAATGAGGGAGAAACCAGCCACATAAGACGGCCGTTTCCCTCTTTGATCTGCCCCTCGAATTCAATACAACAGATCCCGGATTTCTTGAGGGCCATCCCCTCCGCCTCCACCTGCAAAGTGAGTAAAGATCCAAGCATGGCCAGATCTGGCATATGGCCAACGAGCATGATTGAATCGTCGGTACAGGTCTTCAGCCACCGCAAGATTCTCGCCGGATCCGCCCCTGCCCTCAAGTGTTCCAACGTTGAGACCTGCACATGCGGTTCAAGAATCTCACTGGCAATTTCAGCCGTCTCCCGTGCCCGGACGAGCGGACTCGTCCATATCTGCTGCAGCTTACACACCTTACGCAATCTGCGGAGGACGGTCGCGGTACATTCCCGCCCCTCCTTTGTAAGCATCCGCTCCTCATCAGTACACACGCCCTGTTCACCGACGCTGACAGCACTTCCATGCCGCAAAAGATAGATTTTCATATTCCCGTCCCTTCTTGCTTTGCTGCCTGCAATTCCGCCAGAACGCGCTGCCTGAAATGCGAAGCCATAAGCTTCCTCCAGGCCTTAGTAAACTTAGTTCGCGCTTCGTGTTTCCGGCGGGTCACCATCTTGCAAAGATCTTCGGGCGGCCTTTCCATGTCATTCAATATCCGTAACTGGACTTCCGCATCATGCCGTTCACCAAGCGCAGTGGATACGTGCTTTAGATGGTGGGTCAGTTTGTGAACAGACCTGCCTAACATGGGCTCAGCGAATTCCGATAGGTATCTGAGGCGCCGGCAACGGCGACGCAGGGTATGGACCTTCTCCCCCTTTGCGTCAACAAGTGACACTCCGGCCCGACAAAGGCGCTCATACGCCCGATGCAACTTTCCCGCCAGAAAAGGGCGGGCAGACCGATCGCAGCGTAGCCGCTGACAACATTTTCGAGTTACCCTGAAAGGCGCCCCCTTCAAGACCTGATCAAGGGTCTGGACTTGTTCTAGACAGGCTGTCTCCGCCTCCTTCACACATTGATGCAATTCCGCGGGAAGTGGCGCTTTTCTCCGCCCCACGGTTCGCGCCAACCAACCATGCCAAACCTGGGCGTCCCGGATCGGGCTCAATTGATGGCTCAACCATTGAAACCGCCGCCGGAGCCGCTTCACCACCGTATGCGGCATCAGATCGCCAAAGACGCGTAAAGCGACACGGAAACGCCGGATCGCCACCCGCAGGTCATGGACGGCTTTAACACTGTGTATCCGGGCAGCGCGCTCAGCATTAGCCTCCATCAATAGTAATTGCGCATTCAGGATTCGTCGGGCCGTGGCCTCGACAGAATCTGAGCGGCTTTTATTCACGTTGGTCTGCATGGTGTTTCCCTTGAATTGCATAACCACTACCGGCAAGTTACAACCGTAGTTTTTTCAGGTGTCTCTGTCAATCGTGGGCGGGCCAGTTTTTACCCCCAAAAGCCCTAACCATTTTCTAACCTGCCGCTCATCTTCTTCTTACACGGGTTTTGTTTAATGGCCGCCATGAACAGACAACTAACAATAAGGAGAAACAAGGATATGAAGAAAGTGATGGCGGGATTAGTTTTGATGGCAGGTGTGAGCGGGACGTGCCTGGCGGCGGAAAGCAATGCGCCCGCGGCGACTCCGGCTCCAGCCTCGAAAACCTGGGCGGACTCTATCACCCTCAAGGGCGACTTCCGGTACCGGTACGAGACGATCAACGACGATGCCAAGAAAAATGCGGACAAGGAAACCTATACACGTCAACGCGACCGGGTTCGCGCCAGGCTCGCGGCTGAAGCCAAGGTAAACGATAAAACCAAGGCGGTGATCGGCCTTTCAACTGGGGGGAATGACCCCATTTCAGGCAACCAGACCCTCGGTGACGGCGGACAGAAAAAGGATATGAAGCTGGATATGGCTTATATTGACTATAGCTTCCTGGGTGATGCGACCACGACTGAGGCGCACGCTTACGCTGGCAAAATGAAGAATCCCTTCATCACCATGAATGACGACCTGATCTGGGATGGCGACCTGTCTCCCGAAGGATTGGCGTTCAAAGGCCAGACCGGTAATGACGTGGTTACGGCCTACGGTAACGCCGGGTATATCTGGATTCAGGAACGCGATAGCAAGGATGCGGCTCAACTGTTGGCCGGTCAGGGCGCATTGAAATTCCAGTTCATTCCCGAAGTGGCCCTGACGGTGGGTGCCAGCTACTACGGCTTCCAGAACATGCAGGGATATGACGTGATTGACTGGGAAGGCAAGAACAACAGCTATGGTAACAGCACCAAAAAAGGAACGGTCAGCGGAACGACCACCAACAAGGCATGGGCGACGGAATTCACCCCTGTGGTGTACTTCGCCTCACTTGATATGTGGGTCGCCGGCGTCCCGGTCTCGATCTTCGCCCAGGAGCTCTCCAACACCGATGCCGACACCCTCGATCAAGGCCATCTGTATGGTGTTTCAGTGGGTAAGGCCAAGCGGATTGGCACTTTTGAAGCTGGCTACAGCTATACCGAACTTGAAAAGGATGCCACGCTGGGAATGTGGACGGATTCCGATCGTTGGGGCGGCGGTACCGACGGCAAGGGCCACAAGGTCTATGCCAAGTACCAGGTCATGAAGAACCTCCAGTTGGGTGCGGCTTATTTCAAGGATGATAAAGGAATCGCCAAAGGCGGAACGGATTATGACCGCATGCAGTTGGATCTGGTGGCGGCGTTTTGAGGTGTAAGACGTGAGACGTAAGATGTGAGACGCGAAGGAAAAATACATGAAAAAGATTAATAAAGTGATGACGATGATGGCGGTGGTGGGAATGGGTCTCGGGGCGGCGATGGCCGGAGACGCTAATTCGATTGTGGTGGACGGCTCAACTACAGTTGGACCGGTGGCAAAGGCGTTTGCCGAGTACTACATGGGCAAACATCAGGGGGTGAACATTACAGTGAGCGAATCCGGTAGCGGGAATGGGGCCAAGAGCCTGATTAACGCAGCCTGTGACGTTGCCACGATGTCACGCCCCATGAAAAACTCGGAGAAAAAGGCCGCACAGGAAGCCGGCGTGCTCGCGATTGAGAATGTCGTGGCGCTGGACGGTCTGGCGGTCATCGTACATCCCTCGAACTCTCGCGGCAATCTCACCATTGAGCAAATCAGGGATATCTACACGGGAAAGATCACCAACTGGAAAGAGCTTGGCGGAAAGGATCAGAAGATCGTGGTCATCAGCCGTGACACCAACAGCGGCACCTACGAAAGCTTCAACACCCTGGTGCTGATGGATGCCAAACTGATGGGGGGAGCGGAATATGTTGGCAGCGGTGGCGCCATTCGCCAGCGCGTTCTGAGCACCGAAGCAGCCATCGGCTATGTCGGGCTTGCCTTCACGGAGGGGGTTAAGACGTTGCAGGTCAACGGCATCACCCCTACACCCGAAACGGTGATCGCAAAAACGTATCCGATTGCCCGCCCGCTGTACATGTACACGAACGGTCGGCCGAAAGAGGGAACAGCCCTGTATGACTTCGTGAACCTGTGCAAGACCGAAGAAGGCAGGCGGATCATCGAAGATACCGGTTATGTTCCGGTGAAGTAGTTTCTCCGGAAGGCGAAGGTTATTGGTTATTCGTTACGAGTTATTGGGACTTACCCTATAGCAAATACCGAATAACCAATAGCCATTTGAAAGCATTATGGTTAAGAGTTCGATCCAATCTGAAACAGCTGCCACCGGGCGTGAGGGCTCATCTCTGTTGTTGAGCCATCGCGCCCGGCGGCAGCAACGTTTGATGGGGTTTCTGGGATCGGGCTTCCTATTGGCCATTACCTCTCTTTCAACGTTTGCGGTATTGTTTATTTTCTATTTTATTGCACGAGATGCCCTGCCTTTTTTCCAATTGCAGGGCTTTAAACAGTTTTTCACCAGCACCCACTGGTATCCCTCGGCGGCGGCCCCGGAATTCGGGTCTCTAGCCATTTTTATTGGAAGCGGTCTGGTGACGCTCGGGGCGGCGCTAGTGGCCGTCCCTCTTGGCATCACGGCCGCAGTATGCCTGAGTGATGTTCTTCCATTTTCAGTAAGGCAAGTGGTCAAGCCGGTGATTGAGATTCTGGCGGCCATTCCCTCGGTCGCCTACGGGTTTTTCGCTCTGGTTGTTTTTGCGCCCCTCCTGCAGGAGCGCGGTGGGCATATTCTCCAGGTAGCGGGCTGGATCATCGGCACACCGTTGTCTGTGCTTATTATCGTTGTGATCAGCGACCTGTTAACGGATCGACTGGCAACGAACCTCCGGTTCTGGTTGCGATGGGCGTTAATAGCCAGTTTGGGCGTGGCTACCTTCTGGGGCCTCTGGAAACTCAGCGTGTTACTGGGTGGAATCACAGTCAGCAGCGGCACCAACGCGCTGAATGTTTCGATCATCTTGGGCATCATGGCCTTGCCTACCGTGGTGAGCGTCGCCGAAGATGCCATTCAGGCCACTGGCCGCGAGCTGCGGGAAGGAAGCTATGCGCTCGGAGCCACGCGATCTGAAACCATATTCAGAATCATTCTTCCGGCGGCGGGCAGCGGCATCATGGCGGCTGTCCTTCTGGGCGTGATGCGGGCCGTAGGCGAAACCATGGTGGTGTGGATGGCCTCGGGTAATGCCGCCCAGATTCCACAACCCTGGTACAACATGCTCCAACCGGTCCGCACCCTTACGGCCACCATCGCAGGAGATATGGGCGAGGCTGACCAGGCCACCGGTTCCTCCCGTTTCCATGTGCTTTTCGCCATGGCGCTCTGCCTTCTGGTGTTTTCGTTTATCTGTAATCTGGTCAGCGAATGGGGTGTACGACGCACCCGCCGGAAAGTGGGGAAATAAGCCATGCACCTGGAAACCCGAAAAATGCTGGACCGTTCCTTCACCGCCTCGGGGGTGCTGGCGATTGTGTTGATGACCTCCGCACTACTCATTTTGCTGGCCCCTATGTTTGTCCGTGGCGTGGGTGCCATTTTCTTTACCGGCACAGTGGAACACCGCCGGCTGATGATGGAAAAGTTTGAGCGGGGAAACCGGCCGGAAATCGAAGCGGAAATCGCCTCCGCACGAACCGCGCGGGAACCGGTCTTCCAAATGATGTCAGAGTTTGAAAAACAACTGGAAACCATGCCATCCGCCGAACGGCGAAAAGTCATGCCATCCTTCAAGGAACTTAAGAAAGCACTCCATGCCCTTTTGGGGCCGGCCCCCGGCACTCAGCGTCCGATGCTCATGCGGGATCAATTCGGGCAGACCCGCTGGGACCGGGCCCAGGTCAAACTGGCCCGTGTAATGTTCCGCGAAGAATGGGACTACAGTCATCCTGAACGGGGAAGCGTGAAGGTCATGCAGCCACGGGTCGATGATTTTGCCGGTACCTCTCTGGCGGCCCTCTTCCCGTATCTCGAGAAGAATCTCGACCGTATGCTGCTACCCCGCAAGACGGTGTATTGGCAATTTCTGACAGATGAATCCTTTGACTCGCATTTCTTTGGAGGCATCTGGCCCGAGTTGTTGGGCACATTATATCTGACGGTTGGCGCGATGCTCTTTGCCATCCCCATGGGTTTGATTGCGGCTATCTATTTGACCGAATACGCTCCGGAGAACGCCTTCGTAAGTTTTCTGCGGACCTGCATCAGCACTCTGGCGGGAGTACCAAGTATCGTTTTCGGTCTGTTTGGCCTCGCCTTCTTCATTAACACGTTGGGTGTGTCGCATTCTAAAAGTGTCCTGGTGGGATCCATGACCTTGGCGCTGATGATTCTCCCGACCGTGATTCGTGCCTCGGAGGAGGCCATATTGTCTGTGCCCCGAACCTACAAGGAAGCCGCCCTGAGTCTGGGCGCCGGACGCTGGCACACGGTCATGACGATTATTCTCCCTGCCGCATTACCGGGGATTCTTACTGGCATTGTGATCAGCATGGGCCGCGCGGCCGGGGAAACGGCCCCGATTATTTTTACGGCGGCAGTCAGCGTTGGCAAACCCCTTGCCCTGTGGCAGGTGTTCAGCCATCCGACACCCGCACTTTCCTGGAACATTTATAACCTGGCAACTGAACATGAGGCTATGGATGAGATCCGACATGTCCAGTACGGGCTTGTACTGGTGCTTGTCACGCTGGTGCTCTTGTTAAACTTGGCGGCCATTTTGATGCGGGCCCGGGTTGCTAAGCGGCTGAGAGGATGAGAGGAGTTCCAAAATGAAACACTTTGAAAATGCAATGGATAAGGAACGGCTGGAAAAAGTACCAGATGGAGTCGCCCATGTTCAGGCCTCTGACTTTTCTGTTTATTACCGGACCAATCAGGCAGTCAAAAATGTCCACTTGTCTTTCGGTAGCGGGATTGTTACCGCCATCATCGGCCCCAGCGGCTGCGGCAAAAGCACCTTGCTGCGGGCAGTGAACCGGATGAATGACCTCGTCCCGGGTTGCCGGACGGACGGTGAATTACTTTTTGACGGCCAAAACATTTATTCACCAAGTATTGACGTGGTCACCCTGCGTCGGCGGATCGGCATGGTCTTCCAGAAGCCGAATCCCTTTCCGAAATCGATTTTTGACAACGTGGCCTATGGCCCGCGTCTCCACCGGCAGGTTAACCAGAATGAATTGGCCGAGATTGTCGAACGCAGTTTGACCGGGGCGGCGTTATGGGATGAGGTCAAGGATCGCCTGCAACAGAATGCGCTGGGGTTATCCGGGGGCCAACAGCAGCGCCTCTGTATCGCACGGGCTCTGGCCGTGGATCCTGAAGTCCTGTTGATGGATGAACCCACCTCGGCACTGGATCCACGGGCCACTTTGAAAATCGAGGACTTGATAGATGATCTGCGCGGGAAATATACCATTATCATTGTGACCCACAACATGCAGCAGGCGGCGCGGGTATCAGACTTGACCGCCTTTATGTATGAAGGATCATTGATTGAGTATGGGCAAACGACGGCCATGTTTACCAAGCCCAGAGAAAAACAGACGGAAGATTATATTACAGGCCGATTCGGGTGAGAAGAAACCCATCACCTTGATCCTCTCCCTCAAGGGGAGAGGAAACAGACAAATAACTCCCTCTCCCTTGAGGGGAGAGTGTTGGGGTGAGGGTGATGTTATTGGTTGATGAAAGAGGTATTATGAGAATTCATTTTCAACGTGAGATTGACAAACTGAAGCTGCAGATTCTTGAGATGTGCGCCAATGTTGAGGACTCGGTCTCGGATGCTGTTCGCGCGGTAGAGACCCGCAATGCCGCCCTGGCGAGGTCCGTTATAGATCACGAAACCCAGACCAACACCCGGGAAGTCAACGTTGAGGAAGAGTGCCTTAAAATTCTGGCCTTACATCAACCCGTGGCCGCTGATCTCCGGTATCTGATTGCCGTCTTGAAAATTAATCATGACCTTGAGCGAATTGGTGATCTTGCGGCCCACATTGCCCAAGGCGCGCTACTCTTATGCGATATGCCGCCCATTGTCATTCCGCTGCAACTGGGCGAAATGGCCGCCAAGTCGCAGCAGATGTTAAAAAAAGTACTGGATGCCTTTGTTAACGTCGATGTCGCGGCAGCGCGTGGAATACGTTTGGCGGATGCGGAACTGGATGCCTTGAACCGGGCGATGGCCGCCCGCCTCAAGGCGGAGATTACCCGCAGGCCTGATCACCTGGAACCCTTGCTCAAACTCATGCATATCGCCCGCCATCTGGAGCGGATCGGTGATCATGCAACAAATATTGCCGAAGATTTAATCTACTTGATCGAGGGGAAAATTGTGCGTCATACCGTTGAGCCACAATCCTAAGGTTGATATGCCCCCCTCTTTTTGGTCTTATCCACTTGGGCCGCCATCATGGCTCCCCGACGGAAAGGACATTATCATGGCCAAAAAAACACGTGCTCGTTGCATTGGAATCCTGACCTCTGGCGGGGACTGCCCGGGATTAAACGCAGCCATTCGCGGCGTCGCCAAGGCCGCACTCCACCATGACATGAAGGTCATCGGGATTCTTGATGGATTCCGGGGCCTGGTTGAAAACCGTACCATTCCGATTGAGGATCTCCAAGTAAGTGGAATCCTGACGCTTGGCGGAACCTTTCTGGGCTCCAGCCGCGACAAGCCCCATAAGATGAAGATGGGCAACAAGATTATGGACATGACCGATGTCGCCATCGCCAATGCCCGCCGGTTGCAATTAGACTGTCTCGTTTGCCTTGGCGGCGGTGGAACCCAGAAGAATGCCCTGCATCTCCACAAATCGGGCGGCATCAATGTACTGACGCTGCCCAAGACCATCGACAATGATGTCGCCCTGACCGATATTTCGTTCGGATATGATACCGCACTCGGCATCGCGACCGAAGCCATTGACCGGCTTCATACCACCGCCACCAGCCATCATCGCGTCATTGTCTGCGAAATCATGGGGCATGCGGCGGGATGGCTGGCCCTCGGGGCCGGAATTGCCGGCGGCGCGGATGTCATCATGATTCCGGAGATTCCGTATGACCTCAATGTTATCGCAGAACATCTCCGTAACCGCCGTCACCAGGGTAAACGATTCTCAATTGTTGCCATTGCGGAGGGGGCCATTTCTAAAGATGAAGCCAAGGCGTTGGCAAAAGGGCTGAAGTCGGGGAAAAAGAAACCGGACCCGTTCGCCCCGAGTATTGACACCAATGGCATCCACCTGGTTCAAGAGCCGATGTCGAGTCGGGTGGCGCGGCATATCCAGCAGTTAACCGGCCTCGAGGCGCGGGTAACCTCACTGGGACATGTCCAGCGCGGAGGAACGCCTTCTGCAGCTGACCGACTCCTCTGCACACGATTGGGCACCAAGGCGGGAGAGTTGCTGTTGGCAGGGACTTATAACGTGATGGTGGCCGTACGAGGCGAAGAGTGTATTCCGGTCCCGTTGGAAAAAGTCGCCGGCATCGTCAAATATGTACCGACCAACCACCCATGGGTGAAGACGGCCCGACTGGTGGGAACCTGCATGGGGGATGTGCCGGGGGTATGAGCGCTCCAAAACCTAAACCCCGAAGAAGCCGTAACAAACCCGCACCCGGATCGCGTTTTCTGGATCGCGATTTAAACTGGTTGGAGTTCAACCGGCGCGTGTTGAGCGAGGCCCTGGATGAGCGGACCCCGCTGCTGGAACGGGTCAACTTCCTCGCGATCTTTACGTCCAACCTGGATGAATTCGTGATGAAGCGGGTCTACGGGTTACGCGAGCAAATCTGGACTGGCGCTAAAAATTTAGATTCAACTGGCGAAAAGACTTCCGAAGGCCTCCTGCACGCCATCCATGTCACCATTCAGGAAATGCTGAACCAGCAAGCTGAAGGATATCACCGCACCATCAAGCCCGCTCTGGCAGCGCAGGGAATTCACCTTCTCGGGTGGGATAAACTGACGGATGAGGAAAAGCGCGTCGCCACTGTCATTTTCGATAAAACCGTGTTCTCCGTTCTGACCCCTCTCTCAGTGGATGTAGGGCACCCCTTCCCCTTCATCTCCAATCTCTCGCTCTCCCTTGCTATCACCTTGAACGACCCCTCCACCGGGGCAAGCTCTTTCGCCCGGGTGAAGATCCCTGATACCCTGCCGCAATGGATCCGGATCGAAACGGCGGGATTCAAGGGGGCGTATCGGTTTGTGTCGCTAGTGGATTTAATTTCCCATCATCTTGATCGCCTGTTCCCCGACATGAAGATAAGCGGCGTCATGCCGTTCCGGGTGACCCGGAATGCGGAGGTGGATGCCGATCTTGATGATGTCGAGGATCTGCTTCAGGCGGTCGAGGAGCAAGTCCGCCAGCGTCGCATGGAATGCGTTGTTCGGCTGGAATGTCCGCAGGGGGCCGACCCCATCAACCGACTGATCCTCATGGAAGCCCTTGAACTCGGGGCGGAGGATGTTTACGAGATGCCCGCCCTGGTGGAATACCGTAGCCTGCGGGACATTGCCGCATTGCCGTTCCCTGATTTCCGGTTCAAGCCCTGGACCCCGCTGGTTCCGCGCCGACTCCAAGGTGAGGATTCGCGGATCTTTGATGTGATCTGGGCGGGAGATCTCCTGGTGCATCATCCTTATGAATCGTTTGATGACACCGTCTTGCGCCTGATTAAGGATGCCGTCGCCGATCCCGATGTGCTGGCAATCAAAATGACTCTGTATCGAACCGGCAAGGACAGCCCGTTTGTGCCGTTACTCATCCGGGCGGCGGAGTCAGGCAAGCAAGTGGCCTGCCTGGTTGAATTGAAGGCCCGTTTTGATGAACACGAGAATATTGTCCTCGCCCAGAAAATGGAACGTGCCGGTGTGCATGTCGTATATGGGGTAGAAGGCCTGAAAACCCACACCAAAACCACTCTGGTGGTCCGTCGCGAGAGCGGCGAGTCACGTTGCTATGCCCATATCGGAACGGGTAATTATCATCGGCAAACCGCGCGACTCTATGTGGACACCAGTCTCCTAACCTGCCGGCCGGACTTGACGGCCGATATTGCTGATCTTTTCAACTACCTGACCGGCCGGAACCGTAAGGGTGACTACCGCAAGCTCCTGATCGCTCCAGCCAATATGAAGCGTCGATTCCTATCGATGATTGAGCGGGAGGTCGAGCATCACCAGGCCGGACGCCCTGCGCATATTCTTGCCAAGATGAATCAGTTGGAAGACCGGGATATTTGCATTGCCCTGTATGCGGCTGGCCAGGCGGGGGTCACGGTGGATCTTATCGTGCGGGGATTCTGCACCTTGAAACCCGGGGTGCCGGGCCTCAGCGAAAATATCCGGGTAATCTCCGTCATCGGCCGATTCCTTGAACACTCGAGAATTTACCATTTCCGGAATGGCGCAGAGCAGGAGGTTGATGGCGAGTATTATATTGGTTCCGCCGACTGGATGCACCGTAATCTGGAAAGTCGGGTGGAGGCGATTACCCCTATTGAGGATAGGGCACTAAAAACGGAACTTCATTGGATCCTGCAAACACACCTGTCCGACCAACGCAGCGCCTGGGACATGCAACCTGACGGAACTTACGTCCAGCGCAAGCCGGTGAACGCTGATAGTCCTGGATCCCATGAAACGCTCATGCAACATACTTTTCATCAGCAAGTCTGACAAGGAGGAGTGACAGTTATGAAATCATTTACACGACACAATCTGCTTAAAGCCCTCCGGCTCGTTATTCCGGGATTATTCCTGGCGAACGTCGTGCAGGGACAACAAAAGGAGACCAACACCATGAGTAGCATCTATGAATTCAATATGAAGCAGATCGACGGAACCGTAACTTCCCTTTCGGAATATAAAGGTAAGGTTTTGCTGATCGTCAATGTTGCCAGTCGGTGTGGGTTCACCCCTCAGTATTCCGGCTTACAAAAACTTTACGAAACCTATAAGGATCGCGGATTGGTCGTTTTAGGTTTCCCCTCCAATGATTTTCTCTTCCAGGAGCCCGGCAGTAATCAGGAGATTGCCCAGTTTTGCTCTTCGAAATTTCACGTGACGTTTCCCATGTTTGAAAAAATTGTGGTCACAGGCGGGGATATCCACCCTCTCTATAAATACTTGACCGACAAATCGACAAACCCGGAATTTAGCGGCAAGATCGCCTGGAACTTCAACAAGTTCCTGATCGGACGCGACGGCCATATCCTCAACCGCTTTGGCAGCCGGACGACTCCCGAAGACAAGAACATCATTGCGGCCATCGAGAAGGCACTGTTGCTTCCGGTTACGCCGGGAACGAAATAAACAAGATTAACTGCTACGTAAGCAGGGATCCTATGGCAGAACTTGAAAAAATCCGGATCGGTGTCAGTGCCTGCCTGCTTGGTCAACCGGTCAGGTATGACGGCCAGCATAAGCATGACCATTTCATCACGGATACGCTGGGTCAGTATTTTGAGTTCGTCGGAGTTTGCCCTGAAGTCGAATGCGGGCTGACCGTTCCACGTGAGTCGATGCGGCTGGTCGGCAATCCTGCCAATCCACGACTCATGACAACCCGTACCGAAATCGACCACACCGAACGCATGTTGAAATGGGCCGCGCGCCGGGTCACCGAACTGGAGCAGGAGGGTCTCTACGGCTACATTTTCAAATCCCGTTCACCCAGTAGCGGCATGGAGAACGTCAAGGTCTATACTGACAAAGGGATGGTGGGCGGCAAGTCAGCTGGCCTGTTTGCCAAGGCTTTCATGGACCATTTTCCCACATTACCTTGCGAGGATGAGGGCCGGCTGAATGACCCGGATCTGCGCGAGAACTTCATTGAACGTGTTTTTACACTCTGGCGTTTCAGAAAGGCCGTCAGTACCGCCCCTACCCTGGCGGCACTCATGACGTTCCACGCCCGGAACAAGCTGCTCATTCAAGCTCATCACGAATCCCTCATGCGGGAAATGGGGCGCGAGCTAGCGACGCTCAAACCTGCGCAAGCGCGTGCTCACAGCCCCATCTATGAAGCCAAATTAATGCGCGCTCTGAAAATTCTGGCCACTGTCCCGAAGCATACCAACATCCTCCAACACATGGCCGGATACTTAAGAGGGAAGGCTGACGACGCAGACCGGAAGGAATTGGCCGACATTATCACCCAATACCACAAAGGCCTGCTCCCGTTGATTGTTCCTGTTACCATGCTGCGCCATTACGTCTTTAAGCACGGCATCGAGTATTTGAAGGAACAATATTATCTTGATCCTCACCCGCTGGAGCTCAAACTTCGGAATCATGCATGAGGAACATTTTTAGTTACGAGTTACGAGTTGAAAGTTACGAGTTGAAAGTTGAAAACCAATGAACCTGAAACCTGACCCAGTATTACGTGACCTGTTTCATTTCCGGAATGGTACCCCAGTCACTTCACCTGCGAGCTGGCTCAAACGCCGTAGCGAGATGCAAGATCTGATCGTAGGGATTGAATACGGCGGACTCCCACCTAAACCGGACTGCTGTTATGCAGAGGAGCTTCACACGACCACAATTCAAAATCCTGAAGGTAGTCGTTTTATCTCCTGGCGGATCATCATTGGACTGGATCGCAAGTTCAGCTTCCTCATGACCACACTCATACCGCCGGGAAATGGCCCCTTCCCCGTCGTCCTTACCGGCGACACCTGCTGGCGCTATGCCACCGATGAAGTCGCACGGGAAGTCCTGAGCCGGGGCGCGATTCTGGCCCAATTCAACCGCGTTGAACTTGCTCCAGACATCAACAACTCCGAGCGCGTTTCGGGTCTCTACCGGGTTTATCCTGAAGGAACCTACGGGGCCCTTGCCGCCTGGGCCTGGGGCTATCACCGCTGCATTGACGCCCTGGTCAAAATGAGTCTTGTCAGGGCAGACCAGATCGCTGTCACCGGGCATTCGCGCGGCGGGAAAACGGTTTTACTGGCAGGGGCCACCGACGAACGCATTGCCCTCACGGCGGCCAACAATTCGGGGGCGGGCGGAGCAGGCTCCTACAAAATCCAAGGCCCCCAATCCGAAACCCTGGCCGACTGTCTGCGCGGCTTTCCCTATTGGTATGGTCCGACCTTAAAAGAGTATCTGGGGCGGGAATCCGAACTCCCGTTTGACCAGCATTATCTCAAGGCCTTGATTGCCCCGCGCGCGCTCTTGACAACTGAAGCGCTAGGGGATCTCTGGGCAAATCCGACCGGAACCTGGCAAACCTATCTGGCCGCGAGGGAAGTCTACCGCTTCCTCAAGGCTGAGGAGAAAATTGGCATCGCTTACCGGGAAGGCGGCCATGCCCATGACCTGGCAGACTGGAGCGTTTTTCTTGATTTTATGGATTGGCAATTCAAGGGACAGCGCCCCTCATATCCCTTTGATAGAAACCCTTTCTGATGCACACGAATCGCCTGATCGACGAAACGAGCCCCTATCTTCTCCAGCACGCCCACAACCCGGTTCAATGGTATCCCTGGGGTGAGGTTGCTTTCGCGAAAGCGCGGAGTGAAGGAAAACCCGTTTTTTTGTCAGTAGGCTATTCAACCTGCCACTGGTGCCACGTCATGGCACATGAGTCTTTCGAGAACGAGGCGGTCGCGGCCATCCTCAATGATCATTTCATCTCCATCAAGGTAGACCGCGAAGAGCGGCCTGATGTGGATCGTGTTTATATGACTTACGTGCAAGCCACGACCGGCGGAGGCGGCTGGCCCATGAGTGTGTGGCTCACCCCCGACTTGAAGCCCTTTATTGGCGGAACGTATTATCCACCCGAAGATCGCTGGGGCCGGCCAGGCTTCAAATCCCTGCTGCTGCAAATCGCCAAGGCCTGGCGGGAACAAAAGGTTAAAATTATCACCTCTGCCGATGATGTAACCCGGCAGTTACAACAATTGGCCGCTTTCCATGCCGATGAAGGCAGCGCGCCCGCGGTTGCACTTCTTGAACAAGGCTACCAGCAACTCAAGATCACCTATGAACCTCATAATGGCGGCTTTGGCAATGCCCCTAAATTCCCCCGTCCTGTCGCCCTTAATTTCATGCTGCGCTACCACGCCCGCACCCTGCGACAGGGCGCAGGGCAGACGGGCACACAGGACGCACTCGAGATGTGCCTGTTCACGCTCCGCAAAATGGCGGAGGGCGGAATCCACGACCATCTCGGCGGCGGTTTCCACCGCTATTCCGTTGACACCCAATGGCACGTTCCCCACTTCGAGAAAATGCTTTATGATCAGGCACAGCTCGTGTGCTCGTATCTGGACGCTTTTCAGATCACCCATGACGTGTTTTACGCAGAAGTGGCTCGGGATATTCTGGATTACGTCTTGCGCGACCTGACTGGCAAGGAGGGTGGATTTTTAAGCGCCGAGGATGCGGACAGTCCTGTCCCGGGCAATCCAGCAGAACACGCCGAGGGCGCGTTTTATGTCTGGTCGCACCAGGAAATCGTCACTGTACTGGGTCATGAGTATGCGGAGATTTTCAATTTTTACTATGGCGTTAATCCTGATGGGAACGTTGAGAGCGATCCCCAGAACGAGTTTCACAACAAGAACATCCTCATCGTTCGTCATACTCCGGAGGAGGCCGGCAAGAAATTCGGAAAGTCGCCAGATACCATCCGCGCTGCACTTGCGACCGCCCGCCAGAAACTTCTGGGGATCCGGGTCGTGCGCCCGCGGCCGCATCTGGACGACAAAACGTTAACGGCCTGGAACGGATTGATGATCTCAGCTTTTGCCCGCGCCTCGCAATGTCTGGACGAACCCCGTTACCTGGCTGCCGCACTTCGGGCGGCCACGTTTATTGACTCACATCTTTCACACCCCGGGAGCGGCAAGCTCATGCGCTGTTACCGGGCGGGAGCTGCATCGGTTTATGGTTTTGCAGATGACTATGCTTTTTTCATTCAGGGCTTGATCGATCTTTATGAGGCTTCATTTGATGTAAACTGGCTGAAGCGGGCCATTGAATTACAATGCAAGCAGGATGAATTATTCTGGGATAGCTCAGCTGGCGGCTATTTCAGCACCGACGCCAGCGACCCGAGCATCTTGTTACGGATGAAGGAGGACTATGACAGCGCCGAACCATCATCCAATTCGGTTTCCGCACTGAATCTGTTGCGTCTCGCCCAGATGACTGACAGCCAAGTGTATCGTGCCCGTGCCGGGCGACTGTTCTCCACATTCTGTAATCGGCTACAACATACCCCGTCGGCCATGCCACAGTTGCTTGTGGCGCTCGACTTTCAGCTCACCACTCCCAGGCAGATCATTATCGCCGGGCTCCCGGAAGCAACCGACACCCGGACGCTCCTGCGGGAAGTTCATTCACGCTTCATTCCCAACAAGGTCCTGCTGCTGGCAGAGGGCGAAACCGGGCAGGCATTTCTGGCACAATACTTACCTTTTTTGAAAAATGTCTGCATGGTTGACGGTAAAGCCACCGCCTATATCTGCGAAAATTACTCCTGTCAGTTGCCTATAACTGACAGAAGAATTCTAAATGCAATACTAACACCACCAACATCTTATGACATGAATCATGCTGACAGAATTGACGAAGAGGACAAGCTTTAGTACTATTAATGATATTGTTAATGAGGTTCATATGAGTACTTTAACTGCTGCTGATCTTAAACGTAGAGGTGTCTCGGCCTTTCCGTCTGTTTTGCGTCAGGATGGCGAGGCCATTATCACCGTTCACGGCAAAAGCCGCTATGTAGTGATGACCGTCGAAAAATATGACGCCCTACGCGAATTGGAGCTTTCAGGAGCCGTACGTGAAGCGCGTGCCGACTATCATGCCGGGCGTATTGCTGACACCACGATCAAGGGGCACATTCAACGGATTCAGGATGAACTATAATCTTGTTTTCACGCATAGTTATACCCGACGTGCCGCAAAGTTTATCCGCAAGCATCCCGCACTGCTAAAACAGTACGAGAAAACTCTGGAGTTAATGGAACTTGACCCGTTCCATCCTTCCCTTCGCCTCCACAAACTCAAGGGCCCGCTCGAAGATCTCCACTCCGTTTCGATCAACATTTCCTATCGTATTACAATCGAATTCCTTGTCGAGGGGAAGACCATCATCCCTGTAAACATAGGGACACATGACGAAGTATACTGATTGGATTTCCTGTTTCGTTGACGACACCGCCGATACGTCCTATTCTCACCCTCATCTAATTCGGAGAGTACTATTATGATTAAAGTAGCGATTGTCGGTGCAGCGGGACGGATGGGGCAGGCTTTGGCGCGGTGTTCAAAATTGATGCCACAGCTTCAACTGGTGGCGGCCGTTGAATCGGCGTCCTGTCCATTGTGCGGTAAGGATATCGGCCTGATCGCCGGAGTTGGCGAAAGTGGTTTGCTTATTTCCAGCGATATCGCCGCCGCAGTCAAAGCTGCTGATGTTCTCATTGATTTCAGCTTCCACGAAAATGTCCCCGTGACCCTCAAGTATGCGGTCGAATACAAGAAAGCCGTAGTCATTGGCACAACGGGACTGAATCCCGACGAACGCGCCGTCGTAGATCAGGCGACCAAGGTCATTCCCATCGTCTCAGCCCCCAACATGAGCCTCGGCGTTAATCTCCTGTTCGCCCTGGTAGAACAGGCGGGCAAGGCGCTAGGCTTGGACTACGACGTTGAGATTACCGAGGCCCATCACCGTTTCAAAAAAGATGCGCCCAGCGGAACGGCACTGCGGCTCGGAGAGAAGGTTGCCCATGGCCGGAATCAGAATTTCAGGGATGTCGCCATCTATGGTCGCGAGGGGCTGGGTTCGGAACGGCCTAAGGGTCAGATTGGAATCCATGCCCTGCGGGCGGCAGATATCATCGGGGATCATACCGTCCTCTTTGCCACAGAAGGGGAACGCATTGAGATCAGTCATCGCGCCACCAGCCGGGACGCTTTCGCCAAAGGCGCACTCCACGCCGGAAGTTGGCTCGTCACTCAGAAACCCGGCCTCTACGACATGCAGGACGTGTTAGGCTTGCGCTGAAATCAGTTGTCAAGTTGTTGGGTTGTTAAGTTGCTGGGGATAAATTCCACTCAACAACTCAACAACCGGACAACTCAACAACTTTACCACGGAGTGCTCTTATGGAAATCGGATTAAGCTTGGGATCCAATCTGGATCATCGACTTGAAAATTTGCGGGAGGCAACCAATCGTATTGACGTGCTCCCTGGCGTCCAGGTTCTTGCCAAGGCGCCGATTTATGAAACGGCACCGGAGGACGTGAAGCCGGAATACAAGACCCTGCAATACCTCAACACCGTCGTCATCATCGAGACTGACATGGATCTTTCAGCGTTCTCAGAGGCCATTCATAAAATCGAGACCGACATGGGGCGGGTTCGCACGGAAGATCGGAACGCGCCACGGGTGATTGATATTGATGTACTTTATGCAGGCAACATCACGCGAGCGGATGGCATCCTTGATCTCCCCCACCCCCGCTGGGCCCAGCGCCGGTTTGTGGTCCAGCCCCTGGCGGATGTAAGACCCTTTCTCAAGCTGCCAGGCGAATCCCGCCAGGTTTCCGAAATTCTCAAGAGTCTCCCCCCAACATGCATCACCCTATTCCGAGCCGAACACCAGTGGTAGTTACTGGCCCTCCCGCTCTGGCCGTGCTTCCGGCTGTTCTGATTCCGGCACAACCAACGGCTCGGACGAACCTCGCCCTTCTCCAAGTGGTTCCTGCGTTTACCCCAACAAGAAACGGCGGCGGGCGGTTCCGTGTTCGATGGGTTTGGTGAGGATGGTATTGCGGCCCACCTTCTGGCCGGCACGGTGGACGTGTTCGTCGATACTGCGGCCGGAGCCGGACATCTTCCGGAGCCGGGGATGCCGGGTCCGCAAATAAGTTGTGAGTTGAACATCATCCCGCTTCATCAGCGCATACGTCGCGGGACTATCCTTCTCGAGATTATGATCCTGTGTCTTCAGCTTCTCTGAGAAACCACTCAATAGACCAAGTGCAAAATCAACCTTGCTGCCCGGTGTCCCGGCGCGCCCCTTCCTGAAAACCCGCCACTGGTCCTTGATGGTCCTTTTGAGAAAATCATACACATAGCCGGCCATCTTGACATTCTCCGTGGTGCCGCTGATCTCGAGGATCCGGCCCATGCGTTCTTTGTCGACTACATAGGCGCATATCCACACAGCCTCAACGAAATAGTAGTCCTGTAGTAACCGACTCAAGGCATATTCGTCGGCCGACTGCCGTAATTGCGGTTCGCCGAGACACAGACTGCAGTATGCCCGGCCTGTCGGACTGGAGAGCAGGTCAATGTTGTAGCGGGCAATCGTCTCATGGACTTTCGTCATGGCCAATTCGGCCTCGTGCCGGTTCGCGCTTTCCGACAAAGCCAGCAGTTTCTTCACGCGCAGCAGGATCCGGTCGTTATCATCAAGCCCACTTGTATTGATTGTTTCGTAGAGCGAGGGGAAGTCGCCGGCCGCACGTGGATCCGCATTCAGCAGGCGACAGGCCTCCTGGAACCGTACGCCATGCGGCTGGTCGGTTCCTCCGAGAACCTCATCCGTCAACTGGTGGGCCAACTCGTGGAGCAGCACTTCGCGAACAGTCATCCAGCGATGGTTCAGGACTAATTTGCGGCTGAAAGCGATGAGGCGTCGTTCGCGATGCCATTCGGCCCAGCGCTTCTCGAAGTCGCGTAGCTCGAAGGCGGGGAGTGTCAGTCGGCTCCTGAGCGTGGGTGACAGAAAACCCACGGCATTCTTCCACTCACAGATCAGTCCATGAAGAATGCGCCGTTCCAGTTCCTGGTGAATGTCAAACATGGTCTCGTTTCAGTTTTCCCGCACGATGTCGGCCCCGAGAACGCGAAGGCGTTCTTCCACGCGCTCATAACCGCGATCAATGGTCTGGGCGTTATGGATGACGCTCTCCCCTTTGGCACAGAGGGCGGCGATCAGAAGCGCCATACCGGCACGGATATCAGGACTGGCCATGTTGGTGCCATGCAGACGGGAAGGGCCCGTTACCAGCACCCGGTGCGGATCACACACCACCACGCCCGCGCCCATGCCGATCAGGTAGTCCACAAAATACATCCGGCTTTCGAACATCTTTTCAAAAAACAAGACCGTACCCTTCGTCTGCGTTGCCGCCACCAGGGAGACACTCATCAAGTCCGAAGGGAAACTCGGCCAGGGCCCGTCTTCGATCTTCGGAATGGCACCGCCAAAATCCCGGGTAACCCGTAACGATCTACGGGGCGGCAGCAACACCGTGGTTCCATCCATTTGAATTTTGATTCCCAGCTTCTGGAACGTTTTACCGATAATCATCATCGGCTCCGGTTCCACGCCCGTCACACGCAAGTCGCCTCCCGTTGCGGAAGCGGCGGCGACAAAACTACCAATCTCAATGTAGTCGGGTTGAACTCTGTGCGTCGCGCCCCCTAGAGTCTCTACCCCCTTGATCACCAGACGATTGGTGCCAATGCCGGAGATCTGGGCGCCCATCTTGTTGAGCAGTATGGCCAAATCCGTCACATGGGGCTCGCAGGCAGCATTGAAAATGGTCGTCTCCCCGCGGGCCAGAGTTGAAGCCATCAGGACATTTTCCGTGGCCGTTACGCTGGCTTCGTCGAGGACCATGGTCGCACCCTCGAGTCGTTTCCGGCGGAAAACGAAATTTTGGCCGCCTTCCACTTCAATTCCCAAAGCCTGCAACCCTTGAAAATGGGTGTCGAGCCGGCGTCGCCCGATCACATCCCCGCCGGGCGGAGAGAGCGTGACCTTGCCGAGACGGGCCGCCATCGGGCCGGCAAGCAGAATGGAAGACCGCACCTTGCGACATAAAACAGGATCCAGTTTGCTGCGTCGCAACCCTTTGGCGCAAAGCGTGACCGTGTGGTCCTTAACCCCAATCTCCACGCCCAAACCCGACAGGAGTTCGAGCATGGTATGCACGTCCTCGATCAGCGGAACGTTTTCCAGAGTCACCGGCTTTTCCGTCAAAACGCAGGCCGCCAGCATCGGCAGAACGGCATTCTTGTTGCCGCTTGGAACATATGTTCCTGAGAGCCGTTTCCCGCCATGAATGATGAAGCGTGCCATAGGTGGTGTTCAATCTGGATATTGCTGCCTGGAGTGTAAGATGTTGATGATCTCAATGGAGGAAACGCAAACGCGATATATCACCAGATAATTTGGGTGTACGACCAGCTCCCGGGTACCCGAGACGCGACCAAGTCTATAGAGGTAAGGATGAAAAGGTAATTGAGAAACGGCGCACTCGATTGATTCTTGCAAATTTAAGGCTGCAAGCACATTGCGTTCCTCTATGTAACCAAGGATTTCGGATAAATCTTGGCTTGCCGTTTCAAGCCAGACGACGTGCTGCATTATCCTTAATCCTTGTTTCTATTCGGGCGCGAGCCTTCGCCATTACTTCATCATGGGGTATACGGATTGAATCAGGTTTATCAGCTAACCGCAATGACGTTTGGACTTTTGCACAAAACCACTGCTCATAAGCCTCAGCTTCGTCAGTCGTGGCGAATTGTGATTCAATAGGTGATAAAGCAACCTTCATGAGCGTATGATAGAGCTAGCATCGGCAAAGAGCAAATAAAACCGGATCACCCCAAAACCTCTTTTGCCAACTTCACCACATTGGCTGTGGTAAAGCCGAATTTATCAGCCAGGACTCCGGCGGGAGCCGAAGCGCCAAAATGATCGATAGTCAACGTGCGGCCTTTGCATCCAACATATTTTGCCCACCCCATGGAGCTGCCGGCTTCAATCGCCAGGCGTTTCTTGCAATCCATCGGCAGCACTTGTGCCCGATACTCCGCGCTCTGCTTTTCAAAGAGATCCCAGGAGGGCATACTCACTACGCGCACATTCTTGCCTTCCTTGACCAATTCCTTCGCCGCATCCAGCGCTAGGCTGACCTCGGAGCCCGTCCCAATGAGAATCAGGTCAGGTGTTCCCGAACCACTTTGCCACAGAACATAGGCGCCCTTCTCAAGATTCGAGGCCGCGGGATAGACCTTGCGATCAATCACCGGCAGATTCTGACGGGTCAACAACAGGAGTGTAGGGCCGGACTGATTTTTGAGTGCCGCGATCCAGGCAGAAACCGTTTCGGTGGGATCGGCAGGCCGGATCACCGAAACGTTCGGCATGCACCGGTAGCTGGCGATTTGTTCAATAGGCTCGTGCGTCGGGCCATCTTCACCCACATAGAAACTGTCGTGCGTGAACACATAGATCGTGGGAAGGCTCATCAATGCTGCGACCCGGATGGTGGGCCGGCAGTAATCGGAGAAAACAAAGAACGTGGCTCCAAACACCCGGAAGCCACCATGCAACTGCATGCCGTTCAACACCGCCGACATTCCCAGTTCACGTACCCCGAAATGCAGATTGCGTCCATCAAACTTACCGGGCAATACCGAGCCAAGCCCATCCAGGAAGGTCTTGGTACTTGGCGCCAGATCCGCCGCGCCCCCCACGAACCAGGGCAGGGACTTGGCCAGAACCTGCATCACCTTACCTGAGGAAACGCGGGTTGCCTCCGCCTTTTCAAAAACCGGCATCGCTTTTTCGAGATCGGCCGGCAATTCCTGTTTAGCGCAGTCCTGCCAGGTTTTGGCCAGATCTGGATAGGTCGCGGCATACTTCTTGTAATTGGCTTCCCACGCCACCACTTTGGCCTCCAACTCCCGGGCGCGGACAGCAAACACTTCGCGCACCTGCTCCGAAACATAGAAATCCTGGTCTTCCGGCAAGCCCAGCGCCTTCTTCGTTGCTTTGACTTCCGCCGCTCCCAAGGGTTCGCCATGCGCCTTATGGGAATCATGCAGATTCGGTGATCCGTGGGCAATATGGGTGTTGGTGATGATCAGGGTGGGCCGCTCTTTCTCAGCCTTGGCGGTCACGATGGCCTTATCGATCGCGTCCACATTATGGCCGTCTATCTCAAGCACATTCCATTTATAACCCACAAAACGCTTGCGCACATCGTCACTGTAGCTCAACGAGGTACCACCTTCGATCGTGATGCGGTTGCTATCATAGAACACCACCAGTTTATTCAACCCCAGATGGCCAGCGAGCGAGAAGGCTTCATGCGAGACCCCCTCCATGAGGTCGCCATCACCGCAGAACACATAGGTATGGTGATCGACCGGGGTAAACACGCCGGAATTAAAGCGGGCGGCCATCATGCGCTCCGCCAGCGCCATACCGGTGGCCATCCCACAGCCCTGACCCAGGGGCCCCGTAGTGGCTTCTACCCCGAGGGTATGGCCAAACTCTGGATGACCGGGCGTCTTGCTGCCCCACTGCCGGAATTGGGCAAGCTCACTGAGAGGCAGGTCATATCCGGTTAAATTGAGCATGCTATAAAGCAGCATGGAGCCATGGCCGCCGGACAATACAAAACGATCACGATTCGCCCAATCGGGGCGAGACGGACAATGATTCAGATGATTCAAAAACAGGACGGCCGCAACATCGGCCATACCCATGGGCATTCCGGGATGCCCCGAATTTGCTTTTTGCACACCATCCATCGCAAGACCGCGAATCGTATTAGCCACTACATCAATAATTTTGCTCACAGAACAACTTCCTTTCAGTTTTATTCAAAAATCTGCAAGAAACCCCTTGCGGAGAATCTTTACCTTCCTTATATTGCGACGGTTAATGGTAGCGATTCACGTTCGGTTGTCCAGTCTGCAATTCCGCAGGCATCCGGCGAACACCTGTCACGATATTAATTTCGTGGCCGAACTTTGCCGAAGGTTTGGTTTGCGGGGGTACTGCAATTGAATTATCAGGATAGATCTATTTTTTTCAGCAGAGGATTAGTTTCGCGGCGCGGGTTGCGACGCGAGTCAAAATAAAGAGGAGTAATTGGGTATGGCAGCGACGAGTAAAAAGTATGTGTATAGTTTCGGCCGCGGTAAAACCGAGGGCGGAGCCAGTGATAAAAACCTATTGGGCGGCAAAGGTGCGAACCTTGCGGAAATGTGTATTCTCGGTCTTCCCGTTCCTGCGGGCTTTACCGTGTCCACCGAATGTTGTGTTGATTTCTTTGCGAACAAATCCTGTTTCCCCAAGAGCCTGACCACCGAGGTGGAAGTGGCCCTGCGCCAGGTGGAGACTGAAATGGGCATGAAGTTCGGTGATGCCAAGGATCCCCTGCTACTGTCCTGCCGTTCAGGTGCCCGCAAATCCATGCCCGGCATGATGGAAACCGTTTTGAACGTTGGGCTTTGCACCAAGACCATTCCCGGTCTGGTCGCCAAAACCGGTAATGAGCGTTTTGTGTACGACTCCTATCGCCGCCTGATCATGATGTACTCGGATGTGGTGATGGAGAAGTCTGAAGGCGTTGAACCCGCCGAGGGCAAAGGCATCCGCATGCAGCTGGAAGGCATCATGCACGAGCTCAAGTCCAAAAAGGGATATAAATCCGACACCGACATGACCACCGAAGACCTGAAGGGGTTGTGCGAGAAGTTCAAAGAACGCGTCAAAAAGGTGCTGGGCAAGGCGTTCCCGGATGATCCGATGGATCAGATGTGGGGCGGCGTTGGTGCTGTGTTCAAGAGCTGGAACGGCAAACGCGCCATCTCTTACCGCCGTATCGAAGGCATTCCAGACGAATGGGGTACCGCCGTCAACGTCCAGGCCATGGTCTTCGGTAACATGGGCGACACGTCCGCCACCGGAGTGGCATTCACCCGTAATCCCGCCACTGGCGAGAATAAGTTCTACGGCGAATGGCTGATCAACGCCCAAGGCGAAGACGTCGTGGCCGGAACCCGTACTCCCAGCCCGCTGAATAACGACACCAAGAATGACCAGAACAAGCACCTGCTCTCCCTTGAAGACCAGATGCCGGCCATCTACAAGCAGCTTTGCAAGATCCGCGAAACGCTTGAGAAGCATTACAAGGATATGCAGGACATCGAATTCACCATCCAGGAAGGTAAATTGTTCATGCTGCAGTGCCGTAACGGCAAGCGCACCGGTACCGCCGCACTGAACATGGCCATGGATATGCTCGCGGAAAAACTGATCGACGAGAAAACCGCCGTCCTGCGCCTGGAGCCCCAACAGTTGGATGAGCTCCTGCACCCTGTGGTAGACCCCAAGGCTGAAGCGGTCCTCAAGGCCCTCTGCAAGGGTCTGCCTGCGGGTCCCGGTGGCGCCTGCGGCCAGATCGTGTTCACTTCCACTGATGCAGTGAAGTGGGCAAAGGCGGGCAAGACGGTAATCCTGGTTCGCGAAGAGACCAATCCCGAGGACGTCGAGGGAATGCGCGCGGCCATGGGCATTCTGACCGCCCGCGGCGGTATGACCAGTCATGCGGCCTTGGTTGCCCGCGGTTGGGGCAAGTGCTGCATCGTCGGCGCAAGCGGTCTGCATGTGGATGTGCATGCCAAGAAACTCACCGTTGGCACCGTCGTATTGAAAGAGGGCGCAATGGTGACCTTGAATGGCAGCCGTGGCACCGTTTTCAGCGGCAAGGTGGCGCTGGTCGATAACTCCGAGAATCCCCGCTTCCAGAAGTTCATGCAACTGGTTGACAAGTTCCGCACAATGGGTGTGCGTGCCAACGTGGAAACCGCCGAGGATGCCCGCAAGGCGCGCGCCTTCGGGGCTGAGGGAATCGGACTGTTCCGTACCGAGCACATGTTCTACGGTAAGGGGTGCGATGAGCCTCTCTTCCTGCTCCGGAAGATGATCCTGAGCAAGTCTGCCGAAGAGCGCGTGTCGGTCCTGAAGAAGCTCTTCCGCTTTGTGAAGAGCGACATCAAGGCAACCCTGGCGGCCATGGACGGCCTGCCGGTCACCGTTCGGCTGTTGGACCCGCCCCTGCATGAATTCGTGCCCCAGAGCGCGGCCAAGCAGAAGGAATTGGCAGCCAGCCTCGGCATTTCGCCCAAGGAAGTCAAAGCCCGCGGCGATGCGCTTCATGAATCCAACCCGATGATGGGTCACCGTGGTGTGCGGTTAGGCATCACCTACCCGGAAATCACTGAGATGCAGATCCGGGCCATCTTCGAGGCGGCGGCGGAACTGATCAAGAGCGGGAAGAAGTGCCAGCCCGAGATCATGATCCCGGTCACCTGCGACCTCAACGAGCTGAAGCATCAGAAGGCCATCGTCACGGCAGTCTACGAAGATGTGATCGCACGCAAGAAAATCGACTCCATCCCCTATTTATTCGGGACGATGATCGAGATTCCGCGTGCGGCACTCCTTGCCGACCGCATGGCGCAGGAAGCCGACTTCTTCTCGTTCGGAACCAATGACCTGACCCAGATGACGTTCGGATTCAGCCGTGATGATATCGGCGGGTTCATGGGCGAATACCTGGAACAGAAGGTCGTTGCAGCTGATCCCTTCCAGACCATTGATCAGGATGGCGTGGGCCAGTTGATCAAGATGTCGGTAGAAAAGGGCCGTCAGACCAAGAAGAATCTGAAGGTCGGTATCTGCGGTGAGCAGGGTGGCGATCCGGAATCAGTTAAGTTCTGCTTCAAAACCGGCTTGAACTATGTGAGCTGCAGTCCGTATCGGGTGCCGATCGCCCGCTTGGCTGCCGCGCACGCGGCGCTCAGGGGCTAACCGCCCTTGATATGCATGTCTGAAAAGACAACGCCCCGGAGGAAACTCCGGGGCGTTTTTTTATCCCAAAACAACTTGATTATTATTCCGCTTTAGCTGGTGCGGAACCTTCTCCGGGCTTGTTTTCACCCTTCAGCATTTTACCGCCGGGCCGTCGGCCTTCACTTTTATCCATATAGTTCTTCATCATTTCACGCATCTTGAGCCTCTGTTCAGCCGTCAGAATTTTACGGGCTACCAACATCTGCTTAATCTGCACTTTGGCCATATCCGATCGAACTTTCCCGATTTCATCGGCTAATTGCAAAACCGCATTTTCATCAATAGGTTCGGCACCCATTAATTCCGCCTGCTTTTTGGCGAGGGCCTGCATCTTCGTGCGCAATGAGCTTATTTCATTGGTTGCCGCATTAACCACGGCAGCTATTTGACTCTGCTGCTCACTAGTCAGTTCCAACTGCTTCATCACCACCGGGCGCATCCACATCAACATATCGCCCCCATCTCGCATTTCGCCCCTGGCTTGCCGCATCGGCGGTGTTGGCCGTGCCCCCTGCCCAACGGGTTCATTCGCGGTTGCGATCATCGTCATGCCCACTACACACCCCACCACGATTCCAAGATTTTTCATCCGCCAATCCTTTCGTTTGTTATTTCTTCCCTATCCTTCTTCACAGAACGGAAATACTACTCCACTTATTGCATTCTTTATTCGCTTATCATTACTGTTTGACGAAAAGTCTCTAAAAATACGCGATTTTTAAGGTTTTTTTGCGATTCGCAAGTTGCTTGTTAACTTCTTCGCATCCGTATGCTATTCAAAACAAATAGGTTACACATTACGAGACCGTTTTTCTCCATTTTTAACTGACAGGTTTCAATTTTTTACGCGCCAAATTCATTTATTTAGAATTGCGGCCACATCACAACCTGTTGTGGAGTATAGTTAATTTAAGTCAACCTGTCGTAGGTAAAAAATATTTCGCGCAATATCAATAAAACACCTTGCCTGCCTCGATTATCTCTCCTATTGTCCTGCGTAAGCGGGTACAAGATAAGTCAAGCATCTGCCTGTTAATAACTTGTTAATAAGTCGTAAAAATCCGCACTTTATTTGGCGATTGTGAAATTTTCATGTGCTTTACGGAAAACGGGCATCACTTCATCCGAGGAGGATGCCAGAGAGGGAATTGCCGTGTCAGGAAATAATGCGTCTGTTATGTGGAGTGAGGCTTGTGATCATCTGAGCAAGCTGCTACATCCCGATATTTATTCGCGTTGGATCGCTGTAATTGAGCCAGGCAGCCTTGAAGGCCAAACTTTAACATTGCGGGTGGGTAATAATTTCTACCAGACCTGGCTTGAAGAAAATTATCTTCATCTGATTAAGTCTGCGGTTTCATCCGTGACAGGTGAATCTTATGAGATTGTCTTTCAGGTGGCCAAACGAATGCTGGAACCAGAAGCCCCGGTCACGGCTCCCGCGGCTGAGCCCGTAGCGGCATCACGTCGACAAAGCGGTGTTCGTCAGCCCGGTGCGCCGGTTTTCAACGCCAATTTCACCTTTGATGCCTTTGTGGTGGGCTCTTCAAATAATTTTGGTCATGCGGCCGCCCTGGCCGTTGCCCAGTCTCCAGCCCGCGCTTACAATCCGCTCTTCATCTATGGTGGCTCCGGACTCGGCAAGACCCATCTGATGCAAGCTATTGGGCATTATGTTTTGAAAAACTCCAACGCGAAAATCGCCTACTTGTCCTCCGAGAGCTTCACCAATGAATACATTGAGGGGCTTCAAAATAAAACCCTGGTTCAGTTTCGCAAAAAATACCGCAGCATGGATCTCCTGCTGATCGATGATATTCATTTCCTGGCTGGCAAGGAACGTATGCAGGAAGAATTTTTTCACACGTTCAATGCTCTTTTTGATGCTCACAAGCAGATTGTTCTGACCAGCGATCGACCCGCCAGTGAAATTCAGGGTCTTGAACAGCGCCTGGTGACCAGATTTGAATGGGGTTTGGTGACCGAACTTCAGCCCCCGGATCTTGAAACTCGTATTGCGATTCTTCGCAATAAGCAGGCCCAGTGTGGATATAAGCATTCTGATGAAATTATTCTGTTCATTGCCAAAACGATACGTTCCAATATCCGGCGGCTTGAAGGTGCCCTCATCCGGGCCACCTCATACGCCTCATTAATGAACCGTGCTCTTACAATTCAGGATCTTGAAACACTCCTGCGCGATACCATTGATCAGGAGAAACAGGAAGATCTCACCTTTGAGCACATCATGAAGGCTGTAGCCGATCACTATGACATCCGCCTGGTAGATATGACCAGCAAGCGGCGCCCGGCGGCCATCACAATGCCCCGCCAGATCGCGATGTACCTCTGCCGGTCACTTACCCCTTCCTCACTCCCCGAAATAGCTGGAGCGTTTGGCAAAACACACGCTACGATTCTCCATGCTTATCGGGAAGTCGCTCGTAAAATGGAAACCGATTCTGACCTTCGTCAGAATGTTTCCCACCTCAGCCGGTTGCTGGAGAAGAAGAGTTGACAACTTTGTTCATAACCATAACAAATAGTGTTGGTAACTGGCTCAAAGCATGTTATCACACGTTGCTCACACCCAATCAAGGGGTGTCATTAACAGGGAGCATCAGCGATTTGGCCCCTGTTTTTGTGGTGGTTTCAGGTCTTTTTGAGGTTGTTGATGTTGTGAACAGGGTATAATACGGGTGATATTTAATAGTTTATATAAAGAATAATATTCTTCAATTGTTGATAGTTTGAACTCGGAGGATAAATGAAACTTGTTATTGCCAAAGATGCCGTCATGTCGGGACTTCAAATGGTTCATGGCGTGGTCAATGTACGTCCCACCCTACCTGTACTCTCCAATGTGTTGCTGGAAGCCAAGAATGACAAACTCTGGCTTACCACAACGGACATGGATGTGACCATGCGTTGCGCAGTGGATGCCAAAATTGGAAAAGCAGGGGCGACAACGATCCCCGCCCGACGATTGTTCAGCATTATCCGGGAGCTTCCTGCCGATAATATTGAAATCGAAGTGGATGATAAAAATGCGGCCTCCATCACCTGTGGCTCGGCATTCTTTAAAATTAACGGCCTTCCGGATGATGAATTTCCCGCCATCCCCCCCAGTGAAGGTGGACATACCTTTTCGGTGGATCAGAAAGCATTGAAGCAAATGCTGCAGAAGACATTCTATGCCGCCTCAACGGACGAAACGCGTTTCATTTTGAATGGAACATTGATGAGTTTTAAAGGTAATAAGCTTACCCTCGTCGCTACTGACGGGCGCCGGCTTGCGTTGACCGAAAATGAAATTGAATTTCCGAAAGAATCTGAATGTGAAGCCATTGTGCCTACCAAGGCCGTGAATGAGCTGATCCGGATTTTGAAGGATGAGGGAATGGTCAAGATATTCATTGGTAAAAATCAGGCCAGTTTTGAATTTGATGATGTGACCCTGACCACCAAGCTGATCGAGGGAACGTATCCGAATTTTAGACAAGTCATTCCGGGTCAATGTGAACAGCGTATAGCCGTGGATCGCGAAGTGTTTTTGACCGCGCTCAAACGTGTGGCGTTGTTAACCAGCGATAAATCGAGTTCAATCAAGCTTACCTTCGGTAAAAATAAGCTCAAAATAAGCGCTTCTTCGCCGGATGTGGGTGAAGCCCATGAATCGGTGGCCATCAAATATAGTGCCCGGGATATCCAGGTTGCCTTCAACCCTGATTACATCATGGAGCCTCTTCGGAACATTGCTAACGATGAGATCTATGTGGAATTGACGGACGAACTCAGCCCCGGCGTGATCAAATGCGATGTGCCGTTTATTTACGTCTTGATGCCGATGCGCATTTCGTAATTCAGGGTTATTCGTTAATGGGTATCGGTTATTAGGGGTTCTCGAATAACTTATATCCAATAACGAGTAACAAATTTCTTGTTTTCCATCCCTGAATCCGTATTATCTCACCCCTTGTAGTCCGGCAAGTGTCCGGACGGAAGCGAGTGTTGTGCCTCTCCGGCACAGCCAAAGCGGATTGCCTGTCTTAGATGGGCGAAGCATATGGAGGCTAGAATGGATACTGTTCAAGAAACGGCGGATCTTACCGTCAAGGACCTGCTGGATGCAGGTTTGCATTTCGGTCATCAGACCAAGCGTTGGAATCCCAAAATGAAGCCGTTTGTCTTTGACAAGCGCAACGGGATTCACATCATTGATCTTACCAAAACTCTCGAGCAACTCGAGAAGGCCAAGCAGTTTGTTTATGAAACGGCAGCCCGTGGTCGTCCCATCCTCTTCGTTGGTACCAAGAAGCAGGCGCAGCAGGTGACAAAAGAAATCGCCATCTCTTGTGGCCAGCCTTATGTCAGCACCCGCTGGCTTGGCGGCACGTTGACGAATGGGCTGACCATTCGCAAGCGGATCAAGTATATGCGCCAGGTGGAACTGATGGAGAAAAATGGTGATTTCGACAAGATGCCCAAAAAAGAAGTGGCCGTTTTGCGACACGAGCTTGAAAAACTGCGCAAGAACTTTTCTGGTTTGGTCAATATGGATGACAAGCCGGGTGCCATGTTTGTGGTTGACGTGAATCGTGAGTCCATCGCGATTGCCGAAGCCAATCGTCTGCATATCCCTGTGATTGCGATCGTGGATACGAACACCAACCCGGATCCCGTAGATTACCCGATCCCCGGAAATGATGACGCCATTCGTGGAATCAAGATGATTGCCGGCGCCCTCGCGGCGGTGATTCTCAAAGGCGTTTCGGAGTACTCCAAGATTGCCGTTGAGGAGAACAAGAAGCGCGAAGCCGCTCAGCAGCAGGGGCAGGGACAGGCTGATGGCGACAGGCGCCCTTCCGGGCCGCGCAAGCCGCGTGGTGAGAGCCGGAGTCCCAGACGTCGGACCGGTGGCTCCTCTGAAGGTGCTCCCAGGAACGATGTTGTGGTCCCCGTCGAGCCCCAGGCTTGATTCCCCTTCCCCCCGCCTCCCTAATAAACATGGAGGCGGGCGGGATTTCTAGAGACCCTTAAAGGAGATTTTCGATATGGCTGATATTACAGCAGCAATGGTTCAGGAATTACGTGAAGCCACCAATGTTGGGATGATGGAATGCAAGCGTGCCCTGGTGGAGGCGGGTGGCGATAAGGATCAGGCGATTCGCCTGTTGCGTGAGCGTGGAATGGCAATTGCTGCCAAGAAGTCGACTCGCACCGCCAATCAGGGGTTGATTGCTTCCGCGGGTGACAGCAAAACCAGCATTTTGATTGAGATCAATTGCGAGACTGATTTTGTGACCAAGAATGAGAACTTTCAGAAGTTCGTCAAATCCATGGCTACAAAGGCGCTTTCGATTCCTGATGGTAAAATCACGGAAGTGACCAAGGTCGAAATGGCGGCCAAGATTGCCGAGATTGGTGAAAACCTGGTGGCCAAGCGTAACATCGGTTACACGCTTCAGGGCTCGGGCATGGTGGCTTCTTATATCCATCTGAATGGCAAATTGGGCGTACTGGTCGAACTGGGTTGTGGTAAAGAGGCCACCTCCAGCAGTCCGGTGGTCCAAGAATTGGCAAAAGATCTTACGCTGCATATTGCGGCCTGCAGCCCCCGGTATCTGGTGAGCCAGGACGTGCCTGAGGATATTGTCGCCGCTGAGCGCGAAATCTATGCCAAGCAGGTCGTTGGGAAGCCAGCGAATATCGTGGATAAGATTGTGGATGGAAAGATTGCCAAGTTCTACTCTCAGGTTTGCCTGGTTGATCAGGGCTTCGTCAAGGATCCTGACACGTCGATTACCAAACTTCTTGAGGCCAAGGGCAAAGAAGTGGGCGATACGCTGACGATTCGCCGGTTTGTCCGGTGGCAGTTGGGCGAGTAACGCTTCGATTTCAAACGTGCAAGGGCAGGGGTAACCCTGCCCTTTTTAGTTTAAAGTAAGTTTATGGGCGTGTTCAAATATCCGCGATATGCCAAAAAAAACTCATCTGCCATGGCGGATGGGGGTATTTCAATTTCCTCGATGGTTGGATCCCTGGTCAGTTCGTTGAAGCTTGATGAACAGGGGCGGATGGGGATTCTGATCGAGAAATGGTCTTCGGCAGTGGGTTCCGGGATCGCGGCTCACACTCGTCCGGGCCGTTTGATTAATAAAGAGCTGACTATTTTTGTCGATAGCTCCCCTTGGTTGAGTGAACTTCAGCGTTGTGCCAAAAAAGAACTATTGGCCAAGTTACAGACGGTGTTTGGCCGTGATGTAATTCAAACCATCCGGCTTAGCATGGATCCCGGGCAGGAATAAATCATCGTTTGCAAAGTACGAAACCAACACGCGGATAATTTCCGATCTTGGTGTATTCATGGTTGCGGTCCCCTTTTGATGATCACAGCAAGAATGGAAAGGTCTGCGGGATTCACGCCGGAGATCCGTGCGGCCTGACCAAGTGATTCGGGGCGAATCCGTTTCAACTTTTCCCGGCATTCAAACCGGAGGACATCCAGTTTGTCATAATCGACCCATTCCGGAATTCGTTGATCTTCCAGCGAGCGGGCGCGTTCAATCTGCGTTTTCTCCCGTTCGATGTAGCCTGCATATTTAACCAGAACCTCAACTTGAGAAATGACTAAACGGTCCGTTATTTGTTTTGACGGCAGGTCGTTATATGTAACTTCCGTTCTACGAAGTAGTTGTGTAAGAGAATGTCCCTGATGAAAAGTCGAATTCAGGCGTTTCATTTCAGCGTCAATTTGAATTTGATAATTTTCGAAGCGTTGAATCTCCTGTTGCGGGATGATGCCGAGTGACTTTGCAAAAGGGAGCATCCGAAAGATAGCATTATCCTGACGTAAAACAAGGCGATGCTCGGCACGTGACGTGAACATGCGGTACGGTTCGTCGGTTCCTTTTGTAACCAGGTCGTCAATGAGAACACCTATATAGGCATCCCCTCGCCCAAGGACAAAAGGAGGTTGGCCTCTCAATTTTCTAACAGCATTCACTCCTGCAACAAAGCCCTGTCCCGCAGCTTCCTCATATCCAGTGGTGCCGTTGATCTGTCCCGCAAAATATAAATGTTCGACCAATTTTGATTCCAAGGTATGCATCAGTTGGGTCGGATCTGAATAATCATATTCAATGGCATACGCCAGATTGGTGAACACGGCACGTTCTAATCCGGGAATGGAATGGATCATCGCAATCTGGACATTTTCAGGAAGACTGTTAGATGTTCCGTTCGGGTAGATCTCTTCTGAGCCTCTCCCTTCTGGTTCAAGAAAAACATGATGGCTGTCTTTGTCCGAAAACTTAACGATCTTATCTTCAATCGACGGACAATACCTGGCGCCGGTTCCCGTGATCACGCCGCCATACATGGCGCTTTTATCCAAATTCTCGCGGATAATGTCGTGTGTTTTGGTGTTTGTGTGAGTGAGATAGCAGGAAAGCTGGTTTTCACCCGGGTTCCAGGGGCGCAATACAGAATGTTCCACGTGGAACAATGGCCGGTGGGCAGTAGGCGGTAAGCAGTGAGCAGTATGCAGTTGGCAGTTGGCGGTTTCTTCATCCTTCTGTTCACTGCTCACTGTTATCTGCTCACTGGCAACTGGCTTTTGTTCCACGTGGAACAATTCCATTTCTTTACGCACTTGATATGAGAAAAATGGCGGTGGTTCTTCTCCTGGTTGTTCCGTCGTCTTTTCCCAGTTGATGCTATCTTTATGGAGGCGGGCCGGGGTTCCTGTTTTTAATCTTCCGAGCCTGCATCCAAGTTTTGCCAGGGATTGACTGAGCTGAGGGGCTGCGGCTTCGCCTTTTCTGCCACCCGGAAAAGAAGTCTTCCCAATATGAATAACGCCGCGCAGGAAGGTTCCCGTGGTTAAAATGACTGTTTTTCCAGTTATTTGGCTGCCATCTGCCAGAATTACTCCGCAAAGTCTGCCGTTAGGCATCCATAGATCATTGACCATGCCTTCAATGACGTACAGATTTCTGGTCGTATTAACAACTTGGCGCATCCTGTCGGAGTAGGCGTGTTTATCGCATTGCGTTCTGAATGCCTGAACCGCAGGTCCCTTTTTAGTGTTGAGCGTTCGGAACTGGATGCCGGTATAGTCGCTGTTTTTACCCATCTCACCGCCAAGTGCATCAAGTTCACAGACGATGTGTGACTTAGCTATGCCGCCAATGGAGGGATTGCATGACATTCTGGCGATCGCCAGTCTGTCCATTGTCAGGAGTGCGGTAGATGCGCCCATCCTCGCCGCAGCGAGGGCAGCTTCGCAACCTGCGTGCCCGGCACCGACTACTATGACTTCATATTCTTTCATAGTTCTTATTTACCGATGCAGAAGCGGGAGAAGATACTGTTGAGTAATTCATCGTGATAGGTGCGGCCGGTGACTTCTCCCAGCGTTTCTAATGCGCAACGAAGTCGGGATGCGGCCAGGGCTGTTTCCTGAGCCGGTCTGTTCAATAATAGCCCCGCTTCAACGACATCCTTGTGTGCGGATACCAATAATTGGCGGTGTCGCTCTGAGATAGCCGCATGGGGTGATGAGCCGCCGCCGCTGACGCCTATCATAGTGATAATTGATCGCTTCAGCTCTTCAATGCCAATTCCGTTTTTGGCACTAATAGATATATGAGAACAATCGGTCATATGTATACGATCGGTCCTATTTGACTTCAAATCGCATTTATTTTCTACAATTATCGTCTTTGATTTATTAAGCGATTTTAATGTGACTATATCGTCATTATCTAATCCAGTTGAATTATCACAAACATAAACATTGCAATCAGAATGCATTATAGCTTCACGTGCCCGGCTTACTCCCTCCTTTTCTATTTCGCAAGGTGTCTCTCTCAAGCCAGCCGTATCGACTAATCTGACCAAATACCCATTAATGACTACTTGTTCTTCTATGGTGTCGCGTGTGGTGCCTGGGATCGACGTTACGATAGCTCGATCTTTGCCAACAAGGGCATTAAGCAATGTAGATTTACCGACATTGGGTTTGCCGGCAATGACGACCAGAGCGCCTTCTCGAAGTAGATGGCCCTCGTCCCAGGAGTTGAGTAACTGTTTGAATTCAGTTTCGACGTGATGACGTCGCTTCATGACATCCTGCATGACGGACTCGGGTAGTTCATCCTCAGAAAAATCCAAGGTGGCTTCCAGGTTGGCGGCGAGGGCCAGGGTATGATCATAAAGTTGATCAAAAGTCCGGCTGAGGGTGCCATTCAGTTGTTCGAGCGCGGCATCGGCGGCACGGTCGGAACGAGCACGAATGAGGTCCAGAACGGCTTCCGCCTGAAGGAGGTCAATGCGACCACTCAAAAAAGCACGTTTTGTGAATTCGCCGGGCTCCGCCGTTTGGGCGCCAGCCTCTAAAACAGCGCGGAGGATCCTTTTTGCAGCAGCAGAACCGCCATGTCCCTGAATTTCTACAGAATCTTCCCGGGTGTAACTGTGCGGGGCTCGATAGATCAAGAGAATCACTTCATCGGCGATCCCGTTGTCACTGACGATTGTGCCGTGGACAAATGTCTGTGCCGGCCGCTGTGAGGGTGGGGGAGCCTTACTGCGGAAAACGCGATCAGCGATGGCGAGGCTTTCTGGTCCCGATACGCGCACAATCGCAATAGCCCCTTCACCGGGGGCGGTGGCTAAGGCCGCAATCGTATTTATGTATGGCGCTGTCATTCGGGTGCTGATTATTCAAAAACCAAGTGTTTGCGCCATAACTATCTTTTTCATGATCCCAAACAGCCATCATTAGTGAATTCATCGTGGTGCTTGCGTTTCAGGTCCTGTTTTGCGACCTTCACTTTATGAGAACGAAGCTTCTAAAAAAATTACAGAGTTTGGAAGCCTGACTGCATGAAAACCGCCGCCACAAAACATAAGCGCACACGGCAGCAGGAGCTTGGCCAGTTTCTTACTGCAACGCCTATAGCTGATTTCATGGCGTTAATGTTCGGACAACTTCCGAGCGTGGTGCGTTTGCTTGATGCTGGGGCTGGGGCTGGAGCACTCACCCATGCATTTATCTCTCGCCTATGTGGGAGAAATGACGATGTTCGGGCTGTCGAAGCAACAGTCTATGAGCTTGATCCACGCATACTGGATTCTCTTTCTGAGACCATGTTGGACTGCCAGCAACTTTGCAGCAAAGCAGGAATTCAATTTTCTTTTACCATTCATCCAACCGACTTTATTCAGGAAATGTCCACACGTCTTTCGGGTGATATGTTCGGGAGGCCGCCACCCGTCTTCGATGTCGCCATTGCAAACCCGCCATATCGCAAAATCAGCGCTGACTCAGTCGAAAGGCGTGCTCTACGTTCCGTTGGAGTTGAAACAAGTAATCTCTACACTGGTTTCATTGCCCTGATTCAGCGGTTGCTGGTTTCTGGCGGGCAACTCGTAGGGATTACGCCGCGCAGTTTTTGTAACGGCCCATACTTCCGCCCTTTTCGTGAAGACTTTCTTAGTCATCTGGACCTGCGACGATTGCATATTTTTGAATCACGCAAGGCGGCTTTTCGAACAGACAGTGTGTTGCAGGAGAACATTATTTTTTATGCAGTGAAGGGGGTGGGTCAATCCCGCGAAGTAGTCGTTTCTAGCAGCAGCGGAGAGCCTGGCGACGCGATAAACGAGACGATATTTCCTTTTGGTGAAATCGTTCATCCGCATGACGCTGAGAAGTTTATCCACATCCCGTCCGCGACCTGTCATGCAACAGCAAAAAAAACGATGGATGGCCTCGGCTCAAGCCTTGCCTCATTGGGCGTAACCGTATCGACAGGGCGAGTCGTGGACTTTAGACTCAAAGAGTCACTTCGCAAAGAGCCCGAACGAGGGACCGTCCCACTGGTTTATCCCTGTCATTTCAATGGCGGTACCATTCACTGGCCTAAACTCGAAGCACGCAAACCCAATGCCATCCTCGATAACGACGAGACGCATCCGTGGCTTGTGCCCTCTGGAATTTATTTGCTCACCAAGCGTTTCACGTCTAAAGAAGAGCGTCGCCGCCTTGTGGCTTGTATGTTCGACCCCGACCAAGTGAACGCGAAATGGCTTGGTTTTGAGAATCACCTGAACTACCTCCATGCGAATGGGCACGGGCTGGAACGAGCGTTGGCTATAGGTTTGTTCGCTTTTCTGAACTCCACGGTGGTAGACCATTATTTTCGTCGATTCAGCGGCCATACACAGGTGAATGCCACTGATCTGCGGACATTAGCCTATCCCGACCGAGACACACTGCAAGCCATGGGGCGGGAAATAAACACCCTCAACCTCTCTCAGGAGGAAATCGATCAACTGGTAAGGAAGCATCTCCATGTCCACAGATAAATCCAAACAAAAAACTTTCTCCAGAAAACGACGGCTCGCAGAAGCGATGGAGGTGCTTACCTCTTTGCAATTGGGTTCAAAACAGCGGAACGAAACTGCCGCTTACACTCTTCTTGCCCTGCTAGATCTTCGGTTCGATATGGTATGGGCCGAAGCACAGGCTCCGCTATGTGGTATCACTCCAGTCATCGATTTTATCGCCACAGCCTACCGAGTACGCTACGCTCCAAACACGCGTGAATCTATTCGTGATGATGCAGTGAAGTTTTTCGTAGAGGAAGGACTGTTGCTACGTAACCCCGACGATCCCCATCGGCCAACAAATAGCGGAAAGACAGTGTATCAGATTGAGCCGACTGCCCTTGCTTTGTTTCGCAAGATTGGAACCCCGGGCTGGAAAACAGCCCTACAGCAATACCTCGTCAGTCGTGAGAGCATTAAGCATGAGATTGCTCGAAAGCGTGATTTGGCCCGTGTTCCTGTGTCATTGCCAAATGGCTCCCAAGTTGCGCTTTCTCCCGGTGGTCAGAATCCGCTCATCAAGGCGATCATCGAACACTTTTGCCCGGCCTTTGCTCCGGGCGGTGTGGTCATCTACATCGGCGACACGGAAAACAAATTCGTCCATATGGAAGCCGCAGGCTTGGCGGCATTGGGAATTACCCTGGCTTCAGCAGCCAAGATCCCTGATGTCATTGTCCATTATGCCGCAAAGAACTGGCTCCTGCTTATTGAGGCCGTCACCAGCTCAGGGCCGGTGGATGGCAAGCGGCGTAAAGAACTCAAGGAGTTGTTTGTTGGCTGTAGCGCGGGGCTGGTATTTGTCACTGCCTTCGAAAACCGCCGTACTATGCAGTCATTCGTTTCTCATATTGCCTGGGAATCCGAGGTGTGGATCGCCGAAGACCCTGACCATATGATTCACTTCAATGGAGATCGGTTTCTTGGGCCGTATCCTGATGTGAATCCGGACGTGTGACGATAGTAGGAATTCGCCAGGGACAGTCCCTGGTGCCAATTTCAATAACAGCCAATAAACTGCGTGTTGCGCACGATGTCATGGGGGGTGTTTTTTAGCGGCGCAATGCCGCCTGAATGACCCAGCTCTACAGTTTGAGTGACAGTTCGGAATGGCTTTACGATTAAATGCGACTGGTATGTTGAGGGGTGATTTGCTACACAAGGTCCATGATTTCAAGGGATGTAATTAAGCGATATGTGAAACGGCTGGCGAGCGAAGTTAAGCCGATGAAAATCGTTCTTTTTGGATCCTACGCCTATGGGCGGCCGAAACCTGACTCGGATGTGGACTTGTTGGTAATAATGTCTACTAGGCGCCGGGCCGTCTATGAGTCCGCCCGTATCCAATGCGCTGTGCCTGCGCCTTTTCCCCTTGATCTGCTGGTGCGAACCCCTGAGCAGATCCGTAAACGAGTGGCATTGGGTGATTCCTTTATGCGTGAAATTACGGCCAGCGGGAAGGTCCTTTATGAATCCGCTCACGCGTGAATGGGTAGTAAAGGCAGAAGAAGATTTTGAGGCGGCGCTCCGTCTCTCCCGTTGCCGGAAAATTTCGCTCTGGAATGCCGTGTGTTTTCACGCCCAACAATGCGCGGAGAAATACCTAAAGGCGGTTTTGCAGGAAAATAAAGACACCATCCCAAAAATTCATCATCTTCCCTCTTTGTTGAATCTCCTGGTGATTCGGCACCCCCTCTGGGATGGTATGAGGGAAGGTCTTACGCTTTTAAGCGGGTTTGCTGTTGAATTCCGGTATCCGGGTGAATCAGCCACCAAGAGAGATGCTGTCAAGGCTTTGGCAATATGCCGATCTGTTCGTGAAACAGTTCGGGATCATTTGCGAATTTGATTCCTTATCCCGCCTTTAGTTGGTTTTGCCGTGAAAGTACCCGAAGGACAGTGTCCAGTACTTGATCAAGTTGCTTCCCGACGTCGTCACAAAGGAACCTAAGGACAAAATAACCATGTTCCTGTAGACAGGCATCTTTTCGCCGGTCGCGCCGGTAGGCCTCTTGATCGGCAAAATGGTGTGGGCCATCCAGTTCAATTACCAGTTTGGCTGCCGGAAAAAGGAAATCCACCTCCATTTGGCCATAATTGTCGAATGGGATGGGTAGGATCTGATTAAGGCGGAAGAGGCCGGCGGTTTTCGGCAACGTTTCGAGTCGCTTGAAGAAAAAGGCTTCGGAAGCACTCCGGGCCCGGCCCACTCCTTCGGTATCGGCAGGGTAGGTGCGGGCGGCATGGACAAATAAATTGCCAAGATGCGTATCCACACCGTCCCGGATCAGACGTTGCACGGTGGCGGCATAGTCGCGTTTCCATTCCGGCTCGACCGGCAAGGGGACATCCGTGGGCCAGCCCGGAACGGCACTGGCGGGAAGCAAGATACTGTATCCGATCGCCTCGTAGCCTTTACAGCGTTTGTCGAACATGCGGGCCAGCATGGGGACATTCAAGTCTGCATAATCATAAATCCGGACCTCCTTTTTTCCTTCATGCAGGCGGTGAAGACGCCCTGCATATTGGGCAATGGTGCCGCGCCAGGATATTGGCAGTGTCAGGAAGAGGGTGTCAAGCCGCGTGTCATCAAAGCCCTCACCGAGATAATGACCCGTGGCCAACAGAACTCGTTCCTCGTCCGCCGGAATAGAGGCCAGGCGGGCAAGCAAACCTTTAAGTTCTTTCCGGCCCATGCCGCCCCGTAGAACAAGAAGATGTTTGACGGCTGGTTCAAGAAGGGCCTGAAGTGCTTCAAGATGCTCCGTACGTTCGGTCAGTACGACAGGGCTCCGCCCCTGTTGCACGGCCGCAATCACGTCCTGGATAATCAATTCATTCCGTGGGCGACAGTTGATCAGCCCATCGTATAGCGCCTGGAATTGCAGTCGCCGATCCTCTTCAAGTTGACCTGGGGAAATGTAGGCGGTAGGACGGACAAGGACGGAGTGCATGAAGGGGCGTTGGTGGGCCTGTTGGCGGGCATTCACACGGAAGCGGACAGGGCCACAGAGCATCTGGACAAGAGGGTGATGACCATCCTTGCGCGTCAGGGTGGCGGTGAGTCCGGTGAAAAACCTGGCCTTGGCTTGACCTGCTACCTGTGCATAATTTGGGGAAGCGAGGTGATGGCATTCATCCGCGATCACATAGCCGTAATTTCCTATACGGTCATCAACCTGCCCCTCATGAACCAGGCTCTGCATGATCGCGACATCGATTATACCCGTTGGCTTATTACGTCCGGCGCCTATAGTGCCGATGGATTTTGGTGGCAGTTTGAGGAATGAAGACAGTCGTTCCACCCATTGCTCCATCAATTGGCGGCGATGCACAAGGATCAGGGTGTTTACGCCTCGTTGTGCGATAAGCCAAGCGGCCAACACGGTCTTACCGAAGGCGGTCGTAGCCCAAAGGATGCCAGTTTCATGAGCGAGGAGCGCCTCCCCGGCGGCGCGCTGGTCGGGATAAAGGTCGCCAATGAAGGACACGTTGATCGAGTGCCCTTGAGCACGTTCATCGTGAAGGGTGGGTTTGATGGCGAGTTCAGACAACAGGGCTTCGAGGTTGTGCAGACACCCGCGTGGGAGACCGATATGTTGTGGATAATCCTCAGCGCAAGCGATAATCCGTGGTAGGGAGATATAATTCCGCATCGCCTGCTGTTTGTAGAATTCCGGATTCTGGAATGCGGCCAGGCGGAGGATACGGTTGCGCAAGGCGGGGGGGAGGCTCTCCTTGCGGATGAAGATCTGATTCCCAAGGACGAGTTCAAGGGTGTCGGGTAGGGGGTGTTTGGTAGGCATGGTTTTCCGTTGCCGTGAAGGGGGAAGAGACCAGGGTGTGGATTCATCCTCTTCCTGACACACCATTTGGACATTGAGTACACGATCTTGTCGTTCCGCCTTTTGGACAAGAGGCTCAATAAGGTCACGTGAAAGTCTGGGGAGTGAGGCCAGAAAAGCCCATTGGTCGGGTATGGGGACACCCTGTTCATCCAAAAAAACACTATTACCTTGTTCTCGGGGAAGTTTTTGGAGAGGGAGGGCAATCAGGTTCCCAAATCCTTTAGAAGGGAGTGTGTCCTGGTTAGGAAAAAAACGATCATAAGAATCCAATCCAATATCTGGACGACGCTCCATAGTTTCGGTGAGGATAAAAGACCCGAATTTACGGGCAAGAGATGCAGGAATGGCCTGGTCGAAGAAGAACCAGAGATGGCCGCCATTTCCGGAGCGGGAACGTTCAAGCGCAACAGGGAGTCCGAAATTATGGCAGGTCTCTATAACGGCCGCCACATCTTCCTGCCAGCTTGATTTGTCGAAATCGGCGGCAAGGAAGAAGCAGGTATCGTCCTGGAGCAGGGGAAAGATGCCCATCACGAAGGGTGAGCCAGCGGTATCCTGTCCGGAAAGATGCCAACGAATGGTTTCATCGGTGACGGTGCGGAAGCGGCGGTTGGGGCAATCCTGGCAGCGGACGGCACGCTTGTCGCACAAGCCCCGTGTCCACTCGTTGGCGCAGGCAGGCTGGTAGCCGGACTTGCCGGTTTTGCGACTTTCGAAACGCCGGGGATAGACATCCTCCCTGCCCCTGAATAGTGAGCGGAAAAGGGAAATTTTAACATCCGGTGGCGAATGAGCATTTATGGTGGTATGATCCATGATATTATTCTGCCGTAGGCATTCGGGTGCTGATTATTCAAAAACCGGATCTTTTAACCATAATTATCTTTAGGGCATAATAATTGCGAAATTTGCTTACTTCCTCTACACTCTACATTTCAATTCATGTATCAGTAAAAGGTAAAGACTCTATGGAACTGAAGAACGAAAATCAGGCGCCTCAAACGCCACCCTCGGAACAGAAGAAAAAGCCGGAGATGACGACCCCGCAGAAATTCTCGCAACGGGGACTTTTAATCTGGTTCGCCATCCTGGGCCTCATGTTATTGGCCTATCAATTTTACAAGGAAGATCAGCAACCAACGGCGGAGTTGAACTACAATCCTGATTTCGTCAACCTGGTGGAATCAGGTGAGATTCCTGAATGTGAGATCGTATCCGAAATCTCCGGCAATCAATACATCCGTGGAACCCAGAAGAGCATCGATCCGCGTACGGGAAAACGCAAACAGTTCAAGGTGGATGTGATGGTGACCGATGACATGCCTGCCTGGTTGCAGGAAAATAAGGTCAAATTCAAGTTCCGCCGGGAAAGCCCGTATTTCTGGCAGATCGTTTCCAGCGCCCTGCCGATTTTGCTGCTGCTTGGATTGCTGTGGTTTATGTTTTCGCGTCAGATGAAAGGAATGGGGCAGGGGGCATTGAGTTTCGGAAAGAGCCGCGCCAAGATGCTGGCGCGTGACAAGAACAAAGTCACCTTCAAAGATGTCGCCGGCGTGGAGGAGGCCAAGGAGGAAGTTCAGGAGATTATTGATTTCCTGAAGGATCCGAAGCGGTTCCAGAAACTCGGCGGACGCATTCCTAAGGGCGTCCTTTTGATGGGACCTCCGGGGACTGGAAAAACATTGATGGCCAAGGCCATTGCCGGTGAGGCGGGTGTGCCGTTCTTTAATATCAGCGGATCAGATTTTGTGGAGATGTTTGTTGGCGTGGGCGCCTCGCGAGTACGCGACATGTTTGAACAGGGCAAGCGCAATGCGCCTTGCATCATCTTCATCGACGAAATTGATGCGGTGGGCCGCAGCCGGTTTTCCGGTGTGGGCGGGGGCCATGATGAGCGTGAGCAGACGCTGAATGCCCTGCTGGTTGAGATGGATGGCTTTGATACCCAGGAGGGGGTCATCATCATTGCCGCCACAAACCGGCCGGATGTCTTGGATCCCGCCTTGCAACGGCCTGGCCGCTTTGACCGCCAGATTGTTATTGATCTGCCGACACTGGATGGGCGTGAGGCCATTCTGAATATTCATGCCCGTGGTATTAAGTTGTCCCTATCGGTTGACTTGCGCCGTATTGCCCGCGGCACACCGGGATTTTCCGGAGCGGATTTGGCCAACCTGATGAATGAGGCAGCCCTGTTGGCCGCCCGAAGCAGTAAGGAAGGGGTCGATTTATCTGATCTGGAAGAAGCGCGCGATAAGGTCCGGTGGGGCCGTGAGCGACGAAGTCGCGTTTTGGATGACAAGGAAAAGAAGGTGACCGCGTACCACGAAACCGGTCATGCGTTGGTGACGTTACTGGTGGAGGAGAGCGAGCCGATTCACAAGATCACCATCATTCCGCGCGGTAATGCATATCTGGGTGCCACCATGCAGCTTCCTGAGAAGGATCGTTATATGGAAGGCAAACTCAAGCTGAAGGGTATTCTCGCCACGATGATGGGTGGGCGCGTGGCTGAGGAGTTGATTTTTGGTGACATCACCTCGGGTGCACGGAGTGATCTGAAGCAGGCGACCCGGTTGGCCCGACTGATGGTATGTGACTGGGGTATGAGTGAAAATATGGGTCCGCAAACTTTCGGGAACCACGAGGAGTTGATGTTCCTGGGCCGCGGGATTTCGAGCTCGCAGGATTTCAGTGAGGATACGGCCCGAAAGATTGATGCCGATGTCAGTTGGCTTCTACGAACGGCTTACACCCAAGCCAAGGAAATTCTGGAGAAAAATCGGGACAAACTGGAGCAGATTGCCAAGACGTTATTGGAGCGTGAAACGCTGGATGCCCGCGATGTTGAAGAGTTGATGAAACACGGACGCCTGTTGACGGATGCGGAACGGCCGGTGGTAGCCCCGAGTGACACGCCTGCTGTACCGGTTACGACGGTGAATGAAACGCCGGTGACTTCGGCCCCTGAAAAAACGGAAGGGTGACACTTGTGATCCCGCATGTGTCATGGCGTTGCCGTGAGCGGACTCTGGTGTTGGGTTCGCGGCCGCTGGTTATGGGTATTTTGAATGTCACCCCGGATTCATTTTCGGATGGAGGGCGACATCAGGATCCTGACGCGGCGATTCGACACGGGTTGGAAATGGCAGAAGCCGGTGCGGACATCATTGATGTGGGTGGGGAATCCACGCGACCTGGGGCGCAGGCGGTAGCACCTGAGGCTGAGGCCGGTCGAGTGATTCCGGTGATCAGGGCTTTGGCGCAGGCCTTTGTCGGCAAGCCCGGTGCCCCGGCCTTGTCGGTGGATACGCGAAAAGCGGTTGTGGCACGAGCTGCGCTGGCGGCCGGGGCCGACATCATTAATGATGTCACGGCGTTGGAAGGGGACCCCTCCATGCCGGGTGTGACGCGTGAATATGGGGCCGGTGTGATTTTGATGCACATGCGAGGCGATCCGAGCATGATGCAACAGGATCCCCGGTATGGGGATGTGGTGGCGGAAGTTGCTGCTTATCTGGCAGGTCGGGTTGCCGTATTGAAGGCAGCCGGGTTGAAGCCCGACACCATGGCACTCGATCCGGGAATCGGGTTTGGTAAAACGCTGGGTCACAATGTGAAGTTGATTGCCGGTTTGCAGGCGCTGGTGGCGTTGGGATATCCGGTGGTGGTGGGGCTGTCGCGAAAGAGTATGGTCAGCGCGATCACCGGGCGTGATGTGACGCACAGGCTCGCGGGGAGCATCGCGGGCGCAGTATGGGCGGCGGGGCAGGGTGCCCATGTGTGGCGTGTTCATGATGTTGCCGAGTCGGTGGATGCGGCCCGGATGGTTGAAATGATGAGAAAGGAAGCGATCGATTGGAATGGATAAACCAGATTGTCTGGCCGGCCTTCAGCGGGATTCTTGAAATCCTGGTGTTGACGTGCGGGTTTTATTTCCTGCTCCTTTTTTTTCGGGAGACTCGAAGTATCAAAGTTTTCCTTGGGCTCTTGATGGTGCTCATGGCGCTCATAGCTATTACGAGTTTGTTTCATATCTATGCTCTGAATTGGTTGTTGCGACAGTTGTCCGTTTATCTAGCGGTAGCGTTGCTGATCATTTTTCAGCCGGAAATCCGGCGGGCATTGGCGGAAATCGGGCGTTCCCCTTTTCTTTCATCGCCGGTGGATGCACGCGGGTATGTGGACAGCATTGTGGAAGCAGTGATGCTTTTGGCAGAACGGCGTATTGGAGCGTTAATTGCGATTGAGCGTACCGAGAGTACCAAGGCCATCCAGGAAACGGGTGTCCAGCTCGATGCCAAGGTGAATGCGGACCTTCTGGCCACGCTGTTTTTCCCCCATACCCCTCTTCATGACGGGGGCGTCATGATTGTGGGAAACCGGATTGTTGCGGCGGGATGTTTGTTTCCGCTTTGCCAGCAACCTGAATTGAGTCGGGGACTTGGGACGCGACATCGCGCCGCAATGGGTTTGACCGAGGAAATGGATGCCATCGCCATTGTGGTGTCCGAGGAGACCGGCACGATTTCCATCAGTACACGTGGCCGGCTGAGTCGGGATTTTGATGAGGATCGGCTGAGGAAATTCCTTTCAGGCATCTTGATGGGGGGGCAGGCCAGCAATTCCCGGTGGACCCGCGCCCGACAGCAGCTTGACCTGACTCCGAAAGGGATTGCCAAGTCGGAAAGTCTTGAGAGAGAGGCAGGCTCCCATGGCGGATAAGCATTCCCTGATTCTTGGACTACTGGTCAACAACAAGCGCTTGAAGTTACTTTCCTTCGTGCTGGCGACGATGACATGGTACATCATTCAGGACACCATCAGTTTTGAGATTGAAATTCCGGATGTCCGGCTGGAGATCCAAGTTCAGGATGGAATGGCCATTTTGAATCAGTCGGCTTCCACTGTGGATGTCACCTTCCGTGGATCGCAGGACGACATTCAGCGGCTGGATTCAAGACGGCTTCAGGCGGTAGTTGAGTTGACGCGGGAGTCGAGTGAGCTGTCACACGAAATCATATTAAAGCCGAACATGATCAAAGGGGTGCGCGGAGTGCGTGCTGTCGCGATACATCCGGAGCGTATTTTGGTGAAATTGGATCGGCAGGCGGAAAAGAGGGTACCGGTCAAAGGGCGAACGATTGGCTCGCCTCTTTTCGGGCAAGTCGAAGCTATTACGTGTGAACCCTCAACGGTGCTGCTGTTGGGGCCTGCACAAAAATTAAAGACAACCGAATGTGTGTATACCCAGCCGGTTGAGGTGGATGGCCGGGTGGAATCTTTTATCCGTCGCACGCCCGTCCAGGCGCCGGGAGACAATTGGGTGGCGCACATGGAGCCTTCTGATGTTCAGGTGAAGGTGGCCATTGTCGGCAAAAGCGCCGGCCAGTTATGGAAGAACATTCCGGTCAGTGCGGTGGTGGAGTCAGGGAGTGCATTGCTGGTTGATCTGGAGCCGCCGACTGTGGATGTAATGGCCACGGGACGAATCGATATGTCGGCTACCGGGGAGAAATTTCCGGTGCGGGCGTTTGCGGATTGTATCGGATTAACATTACCGGGTGTTTATACGGTACCGGTTCACGTGAAGGTGACCGGTGATGCGATGGCCGTGGCACGTCCGGATGTGGTGAAGGTGACAGTACGATTGGCAGGAGATAAGAAATTATGAAGGTCGCTTGGTGTGTCATGGTCTGGTTGATGGGGTCTTTGGTTGCGGGAGCGGAAGGAACGTCCACGTCCGTCGTGGTGTCTGGCGAGGTTGCTGATTTGTTGTCAAGCGGGCGCGACTGTCTGATCAATGGAAAAATGACGGAAGCGCAGGCACTGTTCGAGAAAGCGTGCAGTCTGGATTCCACGAATAATGAGGCGGCATTTGGATTGAGCGCCGCTTATCTTGAGTTGAAGCGATATGAAGAGGCGCTGCCGCTGTTGGAAAAATTGTACCGGGAGGTTCCCGAGAGTCCCATGGTTAAAAACAATCTTGCCTGGGCGTTACTGAAGGTTAAGGATCCGGCACCGACGAATGCGGGGCGCGCGGTCAAATTGGCACGCGGCGCCTTGCTTGATGTGCCCTCCGATTTCTCCATATGGAACACACTCGGGGAGGCCTATTATGCCACCGGGCAATTTGAGAAAGGCTTGAGCGCCGCACAGAGCGGGTTGCGTTTGAGTCTGCTGGCAGGGGTGACCAATACTCCTTGCCGTGAGTTGGTCGTTCGTTGCCGGAAGGCCGCTGGCGCGGCATCGTTGGGCCAGGATAACGCCCGGCCTTGAGTGGGAATGGGGATAGCATGGCAGAAATAAAATCCAATACGGTTACTAGCAATGGTTTGCGTGAAGCCTTGAGTATTGTGCTCCTGGCTGTGTGTGTGATTATTTTTCTCAGTCTGGTCTCATATGACTGGCGCGATATCTCTCTTTTGTGCGAGCCGGCAAACAGTCCCCCGGCCAACTTCATCGGCCCCGGCGGTGCCTGGATGTCGTTTGTGCTGTTTGAGGCAATGGGGCTGGGTGCCTATTTGGTTCCGCTGTGGTTTCTGGGGTTTGGGATAGTTTTGATTTTTCATGGTATCGAGCATGTAAGGGCCAAGCTCCTCTGGGTGATATTAATGATGTTCTCATTGGCCTGTTTCCTCGAACTGCACTCGGATTGGTTTGAACCCATCTTATCCGCCTTGAACCTCAGTGCGGCGGGTGGGGTTCCTGCCCAGGCAGTCTCGTATATGTTATCCGTAAAAATGTTGGGGAGCATTGGCGCTGAGATTCTGGTGGTGGGGTTTTTTCTGGCCTTTGCGATTCTGTTTTTCGGGTGGGATGCCATTTTGCGTTTTACGGCCATGCTGCATACAACGGCTGAAAAATGGGCGCACCGCGATGATCGCGATATGATTGACTCGCAGAAGAGGCAGCCAGCGGTCAAGGGTTGGAAGCGGGAGCGGATTGAGCGTGTCGCCGCCCGCGAAGAAGCTCAACGCGTCGAAGAGGAAGAAGAGCCCGATCAGGCTGAATTGATTGTTGTTCCGGAAGCAGCCCCTGTTAAGGAACCGCCCAAGGTGGCTGTGAAACTTCCCCCCAAGGTAAAAGAAAAGCCCATACCTCCGGTTCGGGAACCTGATCCCAAACCAAAAGTTGAACCGCTCCCACCCGTTGTGGCGGCGATCCCAGGAGCTTATCAGTTGCCCCCCCTGTCCTTATTGACCGAAGTGCCAAAGGATCGACAAGCCATTCCAACGGATACTGAGACCACGGGGCGGCTGATTATCCAAACGCTGGAGGAGTTCGGCATTAAAGCCGAGCTTAAGAATGTTGAACAGGGGCCCTCCGTGGCCCGGTATGAACTGATCCCGGCGCCCGGTGTAAAAGTAGAGAAAATCACAAACCTCAGTAATAATCTTGCCCTGTCACTCAAGGCCACCAGTGTCCGTGTACAGGCACCTATTCCGGGGCGTGGCACGGTGGGGATAGAGGTGCCCAACCTTAGTACCAGCCCGGTCTATTTGCGGGAGATTCTGGAAGGATCCGCCTGGCAACCGCATCGTCAGGAGATTCCGATTGTGTTGGGTAAAGATGTCGGGGGAAATGACCTCGTGGCGGATTTGGCCACCATGCCGCATCTGCTGGTCGCGGGTGCCACCGGGTCAGGGAAGACGGTTTGCATGAACACGATTTTGGCCGGGCTATTCATGGCCCGGACGCCGGAGCAGTTGCAGTTGATATTGGTTGATCCCAAGATTGTAGAGTTCTCGGTTTACAATCATCTGCCGCATCTTCTGGGGGCCAGGACAGAGGTGATCACGGACCCGAAGAAGGCGGCTGGCGCATTGCGATGGGCCATCACAGAGATGGAGCGGCGATATAAAATCATGGCGAAGGCCGGCGTAAGAAATATCAAGAGCTATAATTCGAGGCCGATTGAAAAACAGCAGGCCTTGTTTGAGGGAGCCGAGGAGGTTGCCCGTCTGCCTGAGAAACTCAGCTATATTGTGATCATTGTGGATGAGCTGGCGGATCTGATGATGACCGCGCAGGCGGAAGTTGAGAACTATATCGCTCGACTGGCCCAGCTTTCACGGGCCGTTGGCATTCATATGATCCTCGCCACGCAACGTCCCTCGGTGGATGTGATCACCGGAACCATCAAGGCCAACTTCCCCGCCCGTATTGCTTTTCAGGTGGCCCAGAAAAATGACAGCCGCACCATTCTTGATGCCAATGGTGCCGACAAACTTTTGGGCCGTGGTGACATGCTATTCTTGCCGCCGGGCTCGAGTAAACTGATTCGCGCCCAGGGGGCGTTGACTTCGGATGAGGACATCAACCGGATTGTAGGCTTTATCATGAAGCAGAGACCTCCCGTGGTGGAGGAAAAGGAAGCGGAGGCCCCGGCTAAAAAAGTTGAGATGCTGGGTATGCAGGATGCGGGGGCGGGACTTTCCTCAGGCAAGGCTGCGCCGAGTTTTGATGATATGATGGTTAAGGGCGGTGATGATACCGAGGATGATCAGCTTTTGGAAATGTCTGTACAAATCATCCGCGAAACCCAACGTGCCTCAACCTCGTCGCTGCAGCGGCGTCTACGAATCGGGTATACCCGGGCCGCCCGGATTATGGATGTACTTGAACAGCGGGGGATTGTGGGGCCGGCCCGTGGCTCCGATCCGCGTGAGATTCTTATTGATATGGATGGAGAAATTCCAGGTAATACAGTTTCCAAAGAGGATGACCAGACATGAGTGAACTTCTTGCCCCCAGAACCCCGGGTGCCGCATTACGAGCTGCCCGTGAGAAGAAGCGGTTGAACATAGCCGACGTTGTTGAAGCGACTCGGATCAAGACACATATTGTGCAGGCTCTTGAGAATGACGACTATAGTGTCATCGCCGCGCCTCTGTATGGAAAAGGGTTTATCAAGCTTTATGCCGAATATGTGGGGCTCGATCCTGCGCCTCTGATCCGGTATTACCTGAGCAACTATGCGCGGACGGTGAGGCCAACACTTAAAACCGAGTTGCCTCCCCCTTCGCCGATGACTGATGGTATCCCTCAACCATCGCCGCTTGCCCGCTTCAAAGAATCGAGTGGGTCGATGTTGACGGAGATGGGTAATAATCTGGTGACCACGTTGCGGGATCTTCTCCACACAGTGATGGTGGCGTGGATGCGTTTGAAATCAAAACGGATGGATCCGGCCGGGCGTTCCCTGATGTCGTCAGCGCGCGGGTATACAGAAGCGTCCCCGTTTCCGGTGGGGAAAACAACGGCATTAGTGTTTGCTGTTCTGGTGGTGGCGATTCTGGTGGCTAGTATTTTTTATATGTATTCGGGCACCAAAACGAGGAAACCTGCTTTTGTGCAAGTACCGGTGACAACGCCTGCAAAGCAGGCGGTCTACACTCAATCCTTGCGATTAGCGGAGCCCCCTCCCGCACCGTATACGAAACTTAAGTGAACCATGGCGACACCTATCTCCAGTTCCGTGGTGAATGAGTCCCCGATATCGGTCGGGTTCATCAGCTTGGGATGCGCTAAGAATCTTGTGGATTCGGAACACATGGCCGCGGTGTTGCGGGCAGGTGGCGTCACTCTGGCGCGGTCACCGGAAGAAGCCGACATTATTTTAGTCAACACCTGTGGTTTTATTGGAGATGCCAAGGAAGAGTCCATTGATGCCATTTTGCGGGCCTGTACCAGAAAACAGACTGGGGACTGTCGTGCGGTCATTGTGGCTGGTTGTCTGATCCAGCGGTATCAAGCGGAACTCCAGCGGTCGCTTCCTGAAGTGGATGCCTTCATCGGGTTAGATCAACTGCCTGAGATCGCCAAAATAGTCCGCCGGTTGGCAGGGGGGGAGAACCATATCTATCAGGTCTCTTCTGTCTCCAGTAAAGTTTTCAGCCCACTCCCGGAACGAATTCTGCTTACAGGGGGACCGTTTGCGTACGTCAAGATTGCCGAGGGCTGCAATCACAAATGTGCATTTTGCGCTATACCCGGGATTCGAGGGCGTTATCGTTCGCGGCGGATATCGGATATCGTTCGTGAATCCGAGCGGCTGTTGGGGCAGGGGATCCGTGAGTTAAACCTGATATCTCAGGATACTACTCGTTATGGAAGTGACCTTGATGAGGGCACGGATCTACCTAAACTGCTGAGAAGCCTCGGGAAAATCGGAGGGAATTTCTGGATCCGGATTTTATATGGGCATCCAGCCTATTTGAGCGATGAACTATTGGAAACGATGGCGGATATTCCGCAAGCATGTCGTTATCTGGATGTACCGGTCCAGCATGCCCACACTGAAATTTTAACCGCTATGCATCGGACGGGGGGCATCAGGGCTGTGCGGTCATACCCAGAGCGTGCCCGGTCGCGTTTGCCCGGGGTGATATTGCGCACGACCTGTTTGGTTGGTTTTCCGGGAGAGACCCGGGCACATTTTAATGAATTGGAACGGTACGTAAGGGAGTTTGAATTCGACCACTTGGGAGTGTTTGCGTTTTCTCCCGAGGAGAATACCGTTGCGGGGAAATTGCCCGACCAGGTATCTCGTGTAACGGCGGAGCGGCGGCGGCATGCCCTCATGTCCACCCAGCAGGAAATCGCGTTCAAGAAAGCCAAGGCTCATCTTGGGGAAAAGGATGAGGCCCTGTATTTGAAACCGTTACGAAAGGGGGTGTGGATGGCACGTTCGAAAGGTCAAGCTCCCGATGTGGATGGGGTAACTTTGGTGCATCAGGTTAAAGGCAAGGTGCTCCCTGGCAGGATCGCCCAAATTCGATATACAGGTGCGGAGGGATACGATTTAAAGGCAACGCCACTATGATATTTCTCCTGGAATTCGGTTGCTCGAGTGTTGTTCTTTGCTAAATTATTAATCTTATGGCTGAAATGAACCTTCCGAATAAAATTACCGTTGGGCGCATAGGTCTGACGTTTCTCATGGCGGGCTTTCTCACATCGGGCCTTCCCTATGGGAAGACACTTGCACTGATTACCTTCGGGCTGGCGGGGCTATCAGATTGGTTAGATGGAATGCTGGCGCGCCGACTCAAGAAGATTACGATTTTTGGCCAATTGATGGATCCGTTGGCCGATAAGATTTTGGTATGTGCTGCGTTTGTCAGTTTTGTGGCCATCAATCAGATTGTGCCTGCCTGGATTGTCATCACGATCATCAGTCGTGAATTTGTGGTGACGGGGCTGCGTTTGCTGGCGAGCCAGAAAGGGCGGGTCCTTCCAGCTGGACCGTGGGGCAAACATAAGATGATCTGGCAGACGGTCACCATTGTGGTCATCATGCTGGGATTGGCGCTGAAGGAAGAAATTCTGCCCATGTTTCTCGGGGCGGGCGAACATGCCCGGTTAATCGCCGAATATAATATTTATTTTACCAATATGGCGATGTTTCTGTCGCATGCCGTGGCGGCGTTGACGGCGATTTCGGGGGTCATCTATCTCTGGGATGGGCGTGATCTTTATATGGAGCATACGTAATGGCACAAGACTGGAATATCAAATCACGTGCGACCGCCTGTTCGGCGTGTCAAGTAAGTTTTATTGATGGTCAGCCCTATCACACCCGCCTTATTTTCCAGGAACACGATTATAGTCGAGGCGATTATTGCGAGAAATGCTGGGGGGTGGAGGCCGCCGCCCAGCCTCGCTACAGCTCGTGGAAGGGATATTTTAAAATGCCCCCGACGGAGCCTGACCATCGGATCAAAAAAGAAACGGCCGAGTCTCTACTGCGCGAGTTGATAGAGGGGGGCGATGCTGGGCAAACCAGCGTGATCTATATTTTAGCGGTGATGTTGGAGCGTCAGCGTGTGCTAGTTGAGCGTGAGATCCAAAACCTCGAAAATGGAATACGTGTGGTGATCTACGAACACAAGAAGTCGGGAGAAACATTTGCCATCACTGATCCCCAGTTGAAGTTGACCGCTCTTGATGCCGTTCAGAAAGACATCATGGCGTTGCTGACAGGATCAAAATGTTCGACCTCACCATAATTGGCGGATTGATTTTTGATGGAACCGGGGCGCCAGCGCGTCGGGCGGATATCGGCATAACGGGTGAACGAATCACGGCTATCGGAGACCTTCAGAAGGCGGAGTCCCTCGCGAGTATTCAGGCCGAAGGCCAGATGGTTTGCCCCGGGTTTATTGACACCCATTCTCATTCTGACGCCTATCTGCTGATAGAGCCGACGGCACCCAGTAAAGTATATCAAGGCGTCACCACCGAGATCGTGGGCAATTGTGGGGCTTCCGCGGCTCCCTGTCTGGGGGCGGCGCATCTGGCTTCCGACTGGCAGCTTCACACCTATCCCGGCCAATGGAAGACGATGGCTGAGTATCGGCAGGTATTGGCAGCGGTCAAACCTGTACTGAATGTTGTGCCGCTGGTTGGACATAATGTGTTGCGTGCCTCGGTTATGGGATATGAGGGACGAGTGGCCACCGGTGAGGAGTGTACCGAGATGGAGCGGTTGCTGGAGCAGAGTCTCGAAGAAGGGGGACGAGGCCTGAGCTCCGGGTTGATTTACCCGCCGGGAATGTATGCCGCGAGTGAGGAAATTCTCAGGCTGGCCAAAGTGGTTCAACGCAAGGGGGGCATCTATACTTCGCATATGCGGAGTGAAAGCAGTCAGCTGATCGCGGCCCTGAACGAAACGATTGGAGTGGGGCGGAAAACCGGGGTAAGGGTTCAGGTGTCGCATCTCAAGACTTCCGGGCAAGGGAACTGGCATTTGCTGGACGCCGCGTTGGAGACAATAGAATCTGCGCGGCGTGAAGGTGTTGCGGTTGCGGCTGATCGCTATCCCTATATTTCTTCCTGTACGGAACTTGACGTTATTTTTCCAGATTGGGCCACCGAGGGAGGCCGTGAGGTGGAAATGGCCCGACTCAAAAATCCGGAAATAAGGGCACGCCTGAGGGCAGAACTACTGGATGGGCGGTCTGAACGATCCTGGGGCAGCATCACCATCGGATCGACCTCGGAAGCAAATATCCAGTATCGGGGACGGCCACTGGCTGAAGTGGCGGAACTGTTGAAGATGGAACCCGTGGATGCGGCCTTGCATTTAATTGAGACGGATCGCCTGATGACGAGTGCCTTTTTTCAGGGAATGAGCGAGGACAATCTGTGGCGAATCCTGGAACAACCCTGGGTGATGATTGGGTCGGATGCCTCGCTGCGAGCGCCTTATGGCCCACTGAGTCATGATTACCCGCATCCGCGCGCGTATGGCAGTTTCCCAAAATTCCTCCGGGCAGCATTGGATGGTAAGACTGTGTCATTGCCGGAGGCGGTGCGAAAAATGACATCGCTGGCGGCCAAACATTTCATGTTATCGGCGCGGGGTGAACTCCGGGAGGGCTATATGGCCGATGTGACAGTGTTGGATCCCAACACACTCCGGGACTGTGCCACCTACAGCGATCCTCACCGCTTCTCCAGCGGCATTACACATCTTGTGGTGAACGGGGTTACGGTGTTGACGGAGGGACAGTTGACAGGGGCTCGTCCGGGTTCTTGGCTGTAGCAGACTCCAGTGCCCGGCGAATGGCTTCGGCGAGTTGGCGGAGAACCAGTGGCTTCATCAATACTTCCTGGACACCCGCCTGAAGGAGGTCTCGGTCATCCACATTCCGGCTGAATCCCGTGCAGATGAGCGACGGGATATCGGAACGGATGGAGTGGATCTCGTGAATCAAATCCATGCCGGTGAGTCCCGGCATAATCTGATCTGTAATAATGAGGTCAAAGCGGCTCGGATCCTCTCTGAAAAAAGTGAGCGCATCATATGGCCGCATGGAGGTCACCACTTTGTAACCCAATGAAGTGAGCATCTGGGAGGCCATGGTGGTAATTCCCAACTCATCGTCGACGAACAGAATACGTTCTGTGCCCCGGGGAATTCCAGGGGTTTTAACATCAGACTGATCCGTCGCTTGTTCGAGCAGGGGGAGCACAACATGGAAAGTGGTGCCTTTCCCGATTTCACTTTCAACGGTGATGGCGCCCTGAAGAGACGAGATAATCCCGTGGACCACGGCCAATCCCATTCCTGTCCCTTCGCCACTTCGTTTGGTTGTAAAGAAAGGTTCAAAGATACGCTCCAGAACTGCGCGATCCATTCCATGGCCACTGTCACGGACGGTGATTTCGACATAAGTTCCGAAGCGTAATCGGGCCAGTGGGCCGTGGGTACGACCATCCACGAGCAGTTGTTTAATACTGATTTCCAGAACGCCGCCTTTATCTTTCATGGCATGAATGGCGTTGGTGCACAGATTCATGATTACCTGGTGCATTTGGGTGGGATCAGCCTTAACGATATCCCGCTCAGTTTGGACATTGAGAAGCAGCTCGATGTTGGAGAGGATGGAGCCCCGAAGCAGTTGAGAGACTTCCTTTACCAGAGGAATCAGTCGGATGGGTTTAACCTCATGCTCGGTTTGCCGGCTAAAGGTCAGGATCTGTTTAACCAATTCTTTGGCACGATTACTGGCCTTGAGAACTTCCTCGAGGTTGTTCTGGATTGGATCAGTGGGGGGGAGTGTCATCATGGCCATCTCGGTGTAACCGATAATGGGCGTCAGGATATTGTTGAAGTCGTGGGCGATACCTCCGGCAAGGGTGCCGATGGCCTCCATCTTTTGCGCTTGGCGCAAAACTTTCTCGTTTTGTCGAAGGGCATCCTCGGCACGGCGACGATCGGTAATATCCTGAATTTGGAACATGAAACCCTTGGGATTGAAATCATCATCCAGACCGAGATTTGTGATGAGGATATCGAAACTGCACTTTCCGGCTCGAGCAGACGCATATCGTTTTTCATTGCGGAGAAGGTCAAAGTCCAGAGCAGTCTCGTATCGAATGGTTCCACCCTTCATTAAAGTTTGAAGATTTTGTTCTTCAAGGTCATTCAGATTAAATAATTTAGCTTCAGCAAAATGGGAGCGTTCGCTGAAGCCAAACATGGCCAGGGCCGCCTGGTTAACGTCAGTCATAATTTGCATAGGATCGAAGAGAGCAATCCCAATAGGGGCGCGGGCAAAGAAGTCCGAAAAGCGACGCTCTCTTTCCTGTAAGGCCTGCCGGGCTTTTTTTCGGCTGGTGATATCATGAATGGCATAATAGATGACTGGTTTACCGTTATGTTCAAGAATACAAATCAAAGATTCCACGGGAAATTCTGCGCCTGTTTTTGTGCGATAGGATGATTCCACCGTTAGCGTTTCCGATAGTTTGATCTCATCCATAGCGTCCGGAAGGCGCGCGTTACGCCATGTGGACAGAAGTTTTGCGTAGCGGGGCGTGGAGTCGTTGTCAGGGTTGATTTCGATCTGTTTCGGGGTAAGCGCCAGCAATTCCTGCCGGGAGTAACCAAGTCGTGCGCAGGCAGTGGCATTGACATCAATAAACTTTCCAGCGGCTCCCTTTGGGTCAACTCCGTGTACGAGGATCATATCGGGAGTGTGATTGAGAAGTATTTGATACCATTGTTTCAGGTCATTGGCGGTGGCCTCACTATGGATCAGGTCTTCAGTACCTCTCAACAATTGCCGGTTGGCCGCAGTGAGCTTTCCGATCTGATTTTCTGAGGACTTTTTGATCAAGTAAAAAAGTGGAAACAATACTGCGCCTGAAAGAAGCAGACCGAGGATCAGTAACCCGGTGAGGGCTGTGTAGGAGCGGGGCCGGTGATAGCCAGTCCATTTCTCCAACGATTTAAAATAGAGGGAATCGGGGGTGTTTTTAAGAACGATAAGGGCCTTGTCTATAGTCTGGCGTAGTGGCCAATTACGGTCGCGATATACCGCGCACCGGAAATCAGCGGGTGCGGAGGCGGTGGGGGTGGGGGCGAGATCATGCTGCTGACAGTTGAGATCTCCGAAAAGGTGATCGGCAAGACCCACGTCGACTCGTCCGGCGGCAACGGCGGCAAAGACTTCGTCGTAGGAATGCATGGCAATCAATTCAAAGCGGATGCTTGTCGTTTTGAGAAAGTCGAGGAAAGTGCGGGAATAGACATCCTCTTGCACCAGTGCAATCGTTTTTCCCTGCAAGTCCTGGTACGAGGGGAGCAGGGCATTCTGAGGAACATAGAGAGAGGCATAAGAGGCGATAAAACTGGTGGAATAGTCGAGGTTTTCCGCCGTATTGCCAGAGACAGGCAATAGAAGGTCGATTTCCTGGCGTGCAAGTTTGGTGAGGAGGTTGGCGCGGGAATCCACCGCATAGGAAAGGGTCCAGTCATTCCGTTGGGCAATGTCATTGAGGATATCGATAAAAAAACCCTGCGGGGCTTGGCCCGGTTTTTCCACGAAGGCCATAGGGGGTTGAATACAGATGCCAACCTTGACCGGGATAGCGCCCGGAACATGGATCGCCGACGCCAGGCAAAACAAGAATATTGTCACTAATTTCTTCATGAATTCGGTGTAAGTAACCCAGCGAAGACGATAATAGCAGAATACAGGCGGGAGCTACAAAGCTATTTGTGAGATCCTTCAAGCTGACCAATGGCTCGTTTCAGGCAGTTCCTGTCAATGCACCAAGCGCCTGCAACATAGCCTGCGAGCAGGGCATTATCGCAGACGGCATTGATCAGGCGGGGGATTCCCTCAGAGTAACGATAAACGAGATGGAGGGCCTTGGTATCGAAAAATAATCGACCATCTCCCCCGGCGGTTGATAGCCGGTGGGCAATATAACTACCGATCTCGGCCTCGTCCAGGGGACCGAGGTGATAGCGCACGGTGATACGCTGCCGAAGCTGACGGAGGGCCGGATCATTAAGCTTATCCCCCAATTCCGGCTGACCGATGAGTACAATCTGGATCAATTTCTGGTGGGTTGTTTCCAGATTTGAGAGCAGTCGGATTTGCTCCAGCAGTTTAGACGAAAGGATCTGAGACTCATCAATCAGGAGCGCCACATTTTCCTTGGCTTCCATTTTTTTCAGCAGGAAGGTATTGAGGGTTTCGATCAACTTTAACATGTCCTTACCGGCAGTCTTCAAGCCGAAATCCTGAAGGATCGCCCGGATGAGTTGGGTTTCAGTGAGACAGGGGTTGAGAATGAGGGCGGTTTGGACATTCTGGCCGAGTTCCGCGAGGACGGCGCGGCAGAGAGTGGTTTTTCCGGAACCAACCTCACCTGTAAGTTGGATAAAGCCCTTACGTCCGCGGATCCCATACATGACGTGGTTGTAGGCCTCGCGGTGTTGCCGGGACATAAACAAATAGTGTGGATCCGGCGTGATATTAAACGGCGGTTCCTTCAATTTATAGTATTCAAGATACATGGAGCAACCTTAGGGTTAACTAAGACTGCCATATACAAGAGGGAAATAGCCAGAGTCTTTTAGCAGAGACTGATTTTGAAAAGCAACAAGCAGGGGAACCCCGATTTTTATATCAGGAACGACCTGAGGGAAGAGAAAAGGAGAGAAACACTGGTTGAAGAACAAGCTTGACGCGCCCCAAGGCGTTTTAGCATCCTGCACACAGCAAATGGCGTTTGAGCCATATCTTTTTTCCTGCCGGATTGTGTAATGGTAGCACAGCAGACTCTGACTCTGCTTGTCTAGGTTCGAATCCTAGTCCGGCAACCAATATTCCCTTTATTTTCAATGTTTTTACAAGCCACCGGTCACCTTTAAGACCCTTCCGGACACCTTTAAGCATTCGGTATGCCTCAAAATGACCCGGATTGACTGGTGTTGACGTAAGAGTATTGGATGACTGTGTTCTTCTCCGCGGCAAACGAAACGGATGTCCTCCACTCCGATATACGCCATCGCATCCAATCGAGCCCAGGTCGTTGGCGTTGAATAAACCGCTCCCATCACCGTGACCGTAGCACTCCGACTGACGCACACCGGTTGAGCAAGCCGTGGATCAAATGACTGGATTGGCACCAGATCCTTCCCTGCCACCACCGGAGTCAGGTGTTGCCTCGCCCTTCTACCCCTCCCTGGTCGTGGCCTTCACCGGGTCGTGCAAAACAAGGCTCATAAAGATAGTGACTGCTCAAGGCCTTGAACCGATCAGCAATGTAAAGAATTGAAACACCCGTGACTCTTATACAGGGGGCACTCAACAGGGTCTTCATAGATGTGAACCTCATAATTCCTGCGTTGCAAAATACATCGCAAATAGATCAACACAGTAGGATCATCGTCAATTACAATGGCTTTTATGGTCTTCATTCGTACTTATTCCCATCCCGATTCAATCCCGCTGGCCTGTCTGTTGAGGCTGATTTTAGAGTTAATTCTGCAAATGCATACAGCGAAAACCCTGAACTCCGCATCAGGTTTCTCCCGATAGAAACAATTTGGCTTGACGTATATACCATGTTTCTCTAACTTTCTGCCTCTTTTTTGCGGTCAAAAGGGGTATATGTCTACAAATACAGTCGGGGGAAAAATAGCGGAAGCCAGAGCAAGGGTAACTCCATACCTATCCCAGCAGGAACTTGCCAAACGGCTCAAGGATGCTGGGATTGACATCAGCACTGCGGGAGTTGCTGAAATTGAGGCTGGAAAACGTTCCTTGAATTACTATCAAGTAACGGTGCTGGCCTCTATATTGAATACCACTGTCCATCAGCTTCATTCCTGACAGACCTTCAGACGTTTCGATCTAAATTTAATTTTAAGAGAGGTAAATACATCGTGAACAATATAAAAGCCCACAAGAAGATCGGTGAATGGCTCAAGCAGAAAAGAGAGCAGGCGGGACTTTCAAAGGCTGAACTGGCGAAACTGTCAGGTCATCACAAATCATTTGTCGGACGATACGAGGCTGGGCAGAGGCTGGATATCATTCAGTTTACGAAAATCGCCTTAGCCCTGAATGCAAAGCCCTGTGAGGTGATTGAGTCATGTATTGAGGTCAGCAGGAAGTAGTCAAAGAAATCTTGGCTGATGCGGATTACTGTTTCCTGCGGAGATTCTTACGGGATACGCCAGATTTCACCTTCTTCTGGCTCACTGATACGGGACTTGTCATTGCGGTGATCTCTTGGATTATCCCCCGATATACAACCGCCGCATTCTTCCCAAGAGCCTTACACACCCAGTAAAACTCAACCACATCCAGTCGTCGCTTGCCTGTTTCAATCCGCCAGACAAACGAATTCTCCCGTTCCAGTACTTTGGCGAGATCACGTTGCGTCATTCCGGCCTCTGTCCGCATGTCAATAAGCTTCGCAAGAACGTGTCTATATTCAGGACTATGGATTGATTCAGTCATATGCTCTGCCCCCCCCCTTTGAACAAATCGCAAACTTTTTCTTAAATGCGTTTATTATTATACCATTGTGCGGTAACCCACGCAATCGTCCAAATTCCTCTCAATTTCCGCATCACAAAATGGTTATTATCACCGACATTATAATTTCACGGTAAATCAGGGATTTCCTGATAGCCGCAAATTGCGGTTTATACTATTCTGTCCAAGTCAACGAGTGAGGTGGTGAGGTCAGCAATGATACCGAACCCCCCTTTGGTGATGTCTTGGCTATTCCTCCGCAAGCTATAGTGAGAGCATCCCACCACCTCCCGTTGATTTTTATGATTGAAAACACGAGGGATCGACGAGGACTATGAAGGTTATAACAATTGATGATGATCCACTGGTTCTGTTTACGTTGAGTGGAATGTTTTACCGGAGAGGTTATGATGTCTTAACCTATGAAAATCCGCTCTCTTGTCCCACCTATTTGAAGCATTACTAATGAGTGGACAAGAGCAATGGGCTAAAGAATATGGCAGAAAAGCTGTTTCAGGATTACTGATTGGCTTTGGAATATTGTTCATGGTATTGACGCAGCTAATATTTACAAAATTGTCAAAATTCGGATTCGTTCTCAGTATTTGCTTTATTGCAACCGGAGCTGTCATCATGTTTAAAACTCCGTCTCCTAAGCGGTAAAGGGTGTGTTAGGGTTAGTTTTGACAGTAGCCGTAATCCGTTCATTGAATTGCTATCAGGTGACGAGGCTGGCTTCCGTATTGAACACCACAGCGAATCAACTTTTTTCCTGACGCTTCATTTGCCGCCGTCATTCCCTTACACAATCCTAACTTGTGAAAAATTGGGGCATATATTAATCTGTCTTAGTCAATGAGAGAGGTGGCGGGTCTCCCCCGATATCACAGACCCCCTGTGATAGATGAAGTTAGCTGTTCCTCCGCAAGTTATAGACAAAGCATCCCTGCCACCTCCCGTTGATTTTACAATTACCCTTGGGCGACCGTTGACCAGCCATCCTAACAAGGGTAGGGCAAAGGCGTTGATCGTTAAAATTCCGCTATCAGGAATTTCCCGACCCTGTTTTCAGTGTCCCCCTGATGGCGTAAGTTCCAAATATTCCATTTAATGGCTCTCCTTGATTCAAGGAGGTCTGATGTCTTTTGCATACAAAATATTAAAATCGGGTGAGCATGTGAGGATTGTCGTCAGTGGCAAGATCACCCAAAAGGAATGCAAGATGGTGATCAAACGTGTCATGTCCGATCCCCACCGTCATTCCGGCTCAACGGCTCTTATTGACCTGCGGGATGCCACCTATGAACGTGGGGATAAGGCGGAGGTAATAGATATCGCCAAGGCATTGGAGACGTTCCACTCCCTGCTTAAAAACCATATCGCCATCGTAGCCATGCGATCCACCCTTTTTTACGCTGAGATTTTCGCTGCTCATGTCAGGGCGGCAACGCATGCTGGGATCAGGGTTTTCGTGGATATTTCCGCCGCTGAGTCGTTTTGTAAGCATCCAAATCAGGCCAGTCACGCACATTGATGGCTAATTAAAAAAGCAAGATTATGAAAATTGTTTTAGTAGATGATGATCCAACAGTATTAACAATGTTGAGTAAGATTCTTCAACGCAAAGGGCATGAAGTCTTAACCTACAGTAATCCGCTTGAATGTCCTGTGTATGCATCGGCGTTAGGCTCCTGCACCCTTGAAGACAATTGCCCCGACATTATTATTTCAGATGTTGATATGCCCAAAGTGAACGGGTTGAAGTTTATTGAGGCGATTTGCAAAAAGGGGTGTAGGTGCAAAAAATTAGCCCTGATCTCCGGCAAAGGACTGGATCGTGCGGATTTGGATCGAATGGCCAATTATGGAATAAGCTTTTTTACAAAACCCCTCAACTTCAATGAGTTTAATGCATGGATGATGGGGGCAGATCGACTTCTCGCTTGATTCCGCTTATTTTTACTGACTGTCCGTAGGGTAGGGGGGTATTTGACCAATCAGTCCCTTCCTGAGACATGCCTTCCTAAACTGATTAATAATGGGCGGTTTTATGGCAGGTCAATGCGAAGCTGTGAATTTCTCGTAAGCATCAAGCGGAATCCTTCTGCATGGTTTCATCCCCGTCAAAAGTAGCCTTAATTATTTTGTATGTTACGTCCTTCATAGGGGCGTTAGTAGACAAGTTGTGCAGGTCTGACAAGAGGGTCTGTAGGCAGGATGAATGATAATTCCCGCAATTTTCTTAAAGGTGTCCGGTCACCTTTAAGCGGTTTGGCTGACATTGATTACGAGTGCACGGCATTGCGATTTGTCCGTAATAAGAAATTATCTAAATAGACACAACGCCTTGAAGCCCAAATGAAAAAGCCTGATTTATAAGGAACTTATGGGCGTTTATGCTATAAGTCAGCACTATCCGCTAGCACTTAAATATATATAATTAATGGTTTCGAATCCTAGTCCGGCAACCACCTAATCAGTTTCACTCATACCCTTTATTTATAAGGGTTTCCCGTCAGTCTTCATTCAGATCCAAGTACTTACAACATAACCGTTCTGCCCTAAGTCTGCCCCAAAAGCTGAATCGTGTCAGAACCTGTCAATGGGTGAATAACAGCGAAAATCACGGGAGGCGCAATCGTACCTTGGATTTTCTGGTTGGCACAGTCATGTGTTCCTTGATCGTCTTTATATAGTCGGATGGAGAAACAATCTGAATTCCCTTGAACGCTGATACATCCAACAGATGTCGATCCCCTGAAACGATAATGTCGGCCTTTGATTCCAAGGCACACTCCAAGATGATGTTGTCGTTAGGATCTGCGGTGACAACATTAACCCGAACGGCCGGATTGACAATGTCACAGACTGCATGCAATTCCTCAATAATCTGAAATGCTTGTTCCGGAGAAAATCGGAACTTGGGTCGTTCAAGAACGTCACGGAGTTCGTCCAAAATGGCCAAGGACAGAGAGCAATAAACCGAACCGCCGATGACAAGTTCAAGAATTGCACGAGGGGGACCATTGAAAAGGACTGCGGATATCAGGACATTGGTGTCCAGAACAACCCTGTCCCGTTTCATCGTGTTGAGGCCTTTTGCTGCCGATGGGTGTGAATCTCTGCATCGACATCCGCCTCTGTGAGTTGTCCTCGCGCGACAACGCTTTTGCCGTAGGCAAAAAGCTTATCCCAACGCCGCTTACGGTCGATGTACAGCCGGGCCGCTTCCCTTAGCAGTTCAGATCTAGACCTTGATTCGGCCTGCGCGAGCCGGTCAATCTCGGACAACAGACTCCCCTGAAAGGAAATATTTACCGTGGTTGTTTGCATTCTTGCCTCACTTTCTGACAGCAGAGTACATACAATCATTGTATATTGTCAATAATGAGTCATACAC